>ERZ773007.516-NODE-516-length-19322-cov-8.878134_pt1 | contig 19322 bp, 23 predicted proteins | sample MGYA00580665_ERZ773007 | MGnify/ENA primary metagenome ERZ773007 (study PRJEB29015, sample SAMEA2738122) | human oral metagenome | biome: human oral; feature: human-associated habitat; material: saliva | place: China | collected 2167 ... | reverse complement strand
CAGCATCTACTCCCAAAAGGCATCTGTTTCTAACACAGAACAAAGCTTAAACAACATTATTGAAGACATTATCAACATCGGTATCATCTTCAACGTACAAGAAAAAGCAAACGCATACGCTAAGAAGCTACAAGAAAGAGTTGATTCTGTACTATCCGCAAATAAAAATCAACCAAAGGAACTAAAGAATGCGCTCATTATGTGTGCATATAACGATGAAACATATGGTGCGTACAAGTCAGCACTACAAGAAAGTGTTCTTAACGTTTTTGGTTACACGAATATCGCAACAGGAACTTCTGGATTAACTCTAGAAAACTTAGTTACATCTGCACCAGAATTCATCATCTACGTTACAAGCGACCGCAATCAGAAGCTAGATGCTAACGCCGTAGAACTCATGAAGAATAACGCAGTACTCGCTGATGTTCCAGCAATCAAGAACGGTAAGATTCTAACAATCTCATATGATGAATTAATGGATTACGGTCCATCTGTGATTGATGCACTTGAAACAATCAACTCATTCCTAAAGAAATAAAATGATGATTCAAACAAAACTATCACTACCACAACACTATGATCCAAATTACGCATATCCACTCATTCTATGCAATGATGGTAACCTACAACATCTATACACTTGCAAAGAAAAAGCAATTCTCGTAGGACTACTACCAGAAAATAGATTAAAAGATTATACGCCATGGCAAGCAGAAGCTACCAGAGCAGGCGCAGAAAACTTTGGTGGACAAGCAGATGAATATCACAATGAACTATTCAATAACGTTCTACCAGAACTTCAAAGTAGATATTCTATCGATACAAACAAAATCATTTATGGTGGCTATTCCTTAGGAGGATTAGCCGCTGTATATAGTTTGTATCGAACAAACATTCCTAGTGCAATATTCTCCATCTGTGGTTCCTTCTGGTATCCAGAGTTCGTTAACTTCTGCAAAGAAAATCCCGTTATCAATCAAAACGCTAGCGTTTACCTATGTAACGGCAAAACAGAAGGTATTCATCACGACAATATTCTAGATACAGCTCCACAATGTGCAGAAGAAATCCACACTTTGATACATGAAAAATTAAATGATATTACATCTGTATTCGATGATTTTGGACATCATGAAAATCTAACCAATCGTTATAAAGCTCTATCCGATTGGTTAGAGAAACAACTATAAGTACTACATAACAAAAGGCGCTAGCATTGTAGCGCCTTTTGCCTATATTGGATATACTACCCCTATAACAAGAAAAGACCTCCGCATGGTCTTTTCTTGTTTTTATTTAATAAGGGGATAGAATTTCACTGATGCTTGCTAAGGGGAGCAATCATTCAGGGCAGATATTCCTATCTGCACTTATATAGTACAAATTTATTGTCACTCAAATATGGCAAGATTTTGTAAAATTATGTGATGTACTATCCAAGAATTCTTGTGATGCTAGCAGCCTTATTCTTTTGTAATAATGTTACGAGTGGAGAAATTGCACCACCTATAGCAGCTACACACTGGAATGCGAACATTACATAATAGTCTGCACTATCGATAATACCCTTTTCCATCATCTCAGGAAGAACACCAAACGCATCCATCATACGAACATTGGTATAGCCTTCTTGGTGGAAAATTCGTGTGACAGTTAGAGCAAAGTCAAACTTATTTGCATAATACACACCGATTAACATTAATACAAAACAGATTACGATACCAATCTTACTTAACTTACCAGCACCCTTTTGGTATGCAGTTAGTGTCAAAAATCCCATCACAACACCACCAAGTAGTGAGATATATCCTAATTGTCCAACGATAACAATGAGGATTGCGCCAACAATAACACCACCTAAAGCAAATGCTGTACCCAATGCATAGTTTTCAACTACAACAGGTTCTGCAGCTTGTTCTACAGCATGTTCCGTCAACATCTGATTCGCAACTTCCTCGGTATAGAAGTGAATCACGCCACGATTAATAAATACTTTTGTATCTGCAGGTTCTAATGTTTCTTCAGCACAGTTAGAATAACCATTCATATGGAACCAGTTAATAACTTCTGGAATTGAAGAAATAACATTCTTTGCTTTTCCATTTGCAGTTAAAGCTGTTTTGAATGTGATAGTAACAACATTTCCATTTGCCTTTGCACTAGCAACCTTCTTTACAGCACTGACAAGGCCACGTAGATTTAAATCATTTGGTTTACGATTGTCTTGGTCAACAACGCTGAACTTGGCGATAATTGTATATACATTTTGAAATGTTGTTAATGCATATGTATATCCCATTTCTGTAGCACAAGCTACACCAGCATCCTTATCGTATGCAATCCCTAATCCACTTACGACTCTTCCTAAAATAGTATAGTCTTTCATATTTCCTCCATATAATAAAAAGATAGATTACTCTATCTTATTTCACCATAACTATTCTACTATCTCTAGCATAGCAGATGCAACAGTAGCCATATTTGCCACAAAAGACTTCTTTTCTTCAGCGCTTAAATGACCAAGTGCCTTTGTAAGAACCTTACCGATTCTTTCCACAATATGTTCTGTAACTTCTTTACCTGTTGTAGTTAGTACAGCATGTGCTCCATATCTGCTCTTACCGTTGCGATATTCAAAACGAATGAATTTTCCTTTTGCTAACTCAGCAAGCGATCTAGAAACAGCTGCCTTGTCCATCTTGCTACATTCAACTAATTCTGTGTTTGTTAAGCCTTCAGGGTTAAAGCCTAAATATAATAGTAACATTGTTTCTGCGCCCTTAAGCTTTGTCGATTTGATTTCTTCCGCCTTAATTGCTTGAATGCAATGACTAAATGCATTTGTTGCAACTACGAAATCACGGCCCTTTTTGTTCATTTTATTCTTTTTCCCTTCTTAATTATCATTCGAATGAGTGGCATCTAACCACCGTCACTACATACCGACAATTTCTATTATAAGTATTATCAAAATAATTTACATAGTTTAGTCAAAATAAATTTTATTATTTTGTACATTTTTGAACATCTGTATGAAAAATTTTCAAAAAGTGCATGCATGTTTATCGAAAAACATGCATGCACTTCATATAACCTGTATTATACGATCGTTTAAGCCTTGCCAGCCGCTTCTGTATAAGCACTGATAATCCAATCATGATTGATACGTGGAAAATCTGTTTCGTCAATCGCGAAGCGATCTTTATCTACTTTCATCTCTTCTTCAAGAACACTAATTGGTATTAGGAATGACATTCCCTTATCATCTGCTCGTACATTAATCTTCATTACATCGTTTTCGGTATGTTGATATTCAATACCAGTCACATCTTCTGTAGTCCCTTTTTTATTGTCGATATACTCAATAAAGCTATCATATTTTGCAAGCTCTACCATGATGTCATCTACACCATCTTCAAAAATCTGTATTTTTTCGGCGAATTCTTGTACTGTAGCACAACGTCTTAGCTTAAATCCTTGCTTTACAAGCGGCTGTGCTAACTGTTTCAAAGACTCTGCAGGCTCTTGTTGACTAAGCCAAATCAAGAATTTTCTTGATGGATCAGAATATACAAGTGGTGGTTGGATCATGAATGCATGTTGGCAATGAGGACATGTATGTCTAAAAATATCTCCACTAATGCACGCTTCCTTGAGATCTGGATCTTGTTCGGCGTTGATTGCTGTATAGATTGTTGTATCAAATTCCTTATGACAATAAGGACAAGTATATCTAATATCTTGGCTTTGGCTCATGTTATTCTCCTAACTCTTCATAGAGACTCCAGAAAAATCAATCCCTAATTTCCCTGTCTCATTTACAATCTTTTCTAACACTTCTGACTCTTCTTCGCTGAGTGTTTCTCCACCGAATAAGATAATCAAATGTGCTTCATCATCTGTGTAATATGGGATTGCCCATACTTTATCTGTAAAGTGTAATCCAATTTCTTGACTAGGTTCTTCATCTACTTCACCTACAACAAACGGCCCATGGATTCCTGTTAAGCGTACTGTTATCTCGTGGATAATAGAACCATGCATGACACCTGCTAGTACAGTATCTGGATAGAATGGATCACGTAATGCGTCTAATCTTTCATCTTTTCGCAAACGTCGTAAGTCTTCATCCTTCGTTTCTGTCTTTTCAATCCATGAGGCATTCTTCTTTACCATTTGCACCGTTTCATTAACAACTCTGACTTCGCGATTACATACTTGTTCCATCGTATAGAACCCAAGCATCTCTGGATCATCCATTCCTCTAAGACATGTTTCCCATGAATTACCGATGGATAGCACATTAAACATCAACATTCCATCTTCTGTACAGTACGCTGAACATACTGCATAACAATCATCCTGATTTACTTCAATCTTATCTTTTAACAGTTCTGTTAAATCATCCGCTTCAATCGTAATATACTTCTGATACATAACTGTAAAATTTAGTTCTGCGACTTTCATCCATCAATCCTCCTTCCTGGTGAAAAATGACAGGTCTTTGCGACCTGTCATTATTTTAACATTGATTTGTGATTAACGTCTTCTTCTACCTAAAATTCTTAGTAAGTATAGGAACATATTGACGAAGTCTAGATATAACTGCAATGCACCATAGATAGCTAGTTTATCTCTTTGATCTGTTCCATCAGCTGTCATGTAGTAGAACTGCTTGATACGTTGAATATCAAATGCTGTATAAATCATGAAGATAAATAGCCCAAGATATGCAATCAATAGATTATTACGTAATGCTGGAATAAAGATGGATACGACACTTGCGATGATTAACGCAAATAATCCTCCAAGTAAGATTCCTTGATACTTTGTTAAATCAACATTTGTAACATGGCCAATCACTGCACAACTGATAAATAAGATTGCCGCAAATACAAACGCTTGGAATACAACCCCAACTCCATACGCAAGTGGAATAACGCCAAATGTAACACCACTTAGAGCTGCGTATGTTAAGAACAATGCATTACATGCACCTTTTGATAAACGTGTGATTGCCGCATTGAGAGAAATTACTAATACAAACTGTGAAATCAATAAACCAATCTGGATGAAAAATGCAAAATCGCTAAAGAATACGATGCGTGCTAATGTTCCTCTTGTGACTAGGGAGTGGTAGAAAAGATACGCAACTGCCGCTGTAATCGTTAAACCAATTCCCATGTGTGTAAATACTTTTGTTATATAAGCTTTGAGACCAGCTTGCTCATCATAAGCTCCATAAACATTATTTCTGTCAAATTCACTCATTGTTAAGTCCTCCTGACATTATTATATGCCTATTTGACCTAAAGTCAAATTACATGTTTTAAGATTTGTTTTAATTTTGATACCAATGTACCAAGTCATCTAACATTTCTTGACGTTGTATAGCGTTGTTATTTTCAAACCATTCTACATCCATCTGATGATGGAACCACGTATACTGTCGCTTTGCGAATTGGCGAGAATGTTTCTGAATCTCTTCTTTAACTTCTTCAAGGGATTTCTTTCCTTCAAAATAGCCTTCCCATTCACGATAGCCAATTCCCTTCATACATGCATCTGTAAAAGATACCCCATGCTGTAATAAGCTTTCTACCTCTTGTTTTAAACCTGCTTGAAACATCTTTTCTACACGTGCATTAATGCGTGCATAGAGTTCTTCACGCGGCATTGTACAGCCGATAATGCGTGCATCATACAACATACGATGATCTTGTTCAGCTATCATCTCACTCTGTACTTTTGGACTTCTTCTTGCAATAGTCAGACTTCGTAATAGGCGCTGTCGATTGTTTGGATGAATCTTCTCACTTTGTTTAGGATCCAATTCTACTAGTTGCTTGTACAGTTTTTCATTACTGTAGTTTTCTAAGTCCGCATCAATACCAGCACCACTTTCATCACTGAACTGATAATCATACAAGCATGCCTTAATATAGAGACCTGTACCACCACAGATAATCATCGGTTTCTCACTATTGTCTATTAGATCTCTCGCTTTTGCCTGAAAGTCCGCAACTGTATAGCTTTGTTTGGTTGTGTAGATATCAATCAAATGATGTGGTACACCATCCATTTCTTGGATTGTCACCTTGCCAGAGCCAATATCCAAGCCTTCATAAACCTGTATGGAATCTCCGCTGATAATTTCTCCATTTAACTTCTTCGCAAGTTCAATCGCAAATTCACTCTTCCCTACTGCAGTAGGGCCAACAATGACAATTACTTTTTTCATCGTAAGAATTCCTTTACTAAGGTCTTTTCATCCAGTGTGATAAAGGTTGGTCTACCATGTGGACAATGATATGGATTTTCACATAGAGATAATTGTCGCACCACTTCCTTCATTTCATCCATCGTTAAACTACGATTAAAGCGAATGGAATGATGACAAGCCATTGTCGCAATCTTCTTCTTTTCCATGCGTGCATATTTTATATCACGATCATTTTTAAACAGATCAATTACATCATTCAAAAATTGTGTCTCATCAATATCCTGCATCCATACTGGTACACTATGTACAACTAATGTATCTTTCCCAAACGGTTCAAATACAACATGGATATCTTCCACTGCCGCATTGATTTCTTCAACCCGTCTTACAAGATCGTTACCTGCATGAATTGTAATTGGCACTAAACAGTCCATCATCACAGGATCTTGGTTTAGCTTTGCTTTATACTCTTCGTAATGTACACGTTCTTGTGCCGCATGTTGGTCGATGATGACTAGTCCCTTCTCTGTTGCACAGAGGATGAATTTCTCATGGAGTTGACCGATGACTTCCATCGGTGGAAAGACTTGTTTCTGAGGCTTATATTCAGGATATTCTTGCTCAAACTGCGTTGAGACACGTTTGAGTTCAGCTTCTGTTTCCTTGATTTCTTCTTCTAAAGTTATTTCTTGTTTCTCAACTTTTACTTCTTGTGCTGTAGAAATAACTGGCTCAACAATGGATTGCCTGCGCTCTTGTTCCTTACGATACTCTGCTTCCTGTATCAAACGGTCAGTATCGAAAGAAATTGGTTGATAATATTCTTGTCTTGCTTCACGAACTTCCGCCGCAGGCGCAAGAACAGTGCCACGCAACATATTTGCGACATTGTTTTTAATAAGTGTTTCTAGTTGAATTTCCTTTGATAAACGTACTTCCCATTTGGAAGGATGTACGTTTACATCTAAAAGATGAGGATCCATTGCTATATCTAAGACACAAATTGGATATCTACCCTTTACAATGAAGTCTTCATAACCATCTTGTACTGCTTTATATAATTTATAGGTTCTTACCATTCTACCATTTAGGAATAGATTCATTCCTGTACGGCTAGCACGTGTAATATTTGGTTTAATGAGATAACCCTTCACACTATAATCAAAGTCACTAAAATCTACAGGAATCGCATTCTCTGCGGCCATTCTGCCAAACACCTGATATACAACCTCTAAAAGATTGCCCTGTCCGCTAGTGCGGAAGGATTCTCTTTCATCACTGCGCAAAATAAACGCAATCTCTGGATGGGATAACGCAAACTTCGAAACAACATCCTGAATGAGAGATGCTTCATATGCAGCGGAGCGCATATGCTTAAGACGTGCAGGTGTCTGATAGAATAGACCTTCTACTGAGATTTCTGTTCCCTGATTACATGGATATGGTGTAACACTTTCCGTATTGCCATAGGCAACGACAACTCTTGTCGCATCCTTACCATCAGATGTGCTTAATACCATCCTAGATACAGAAGCGATCGATGGTAGTGCTTCGCCTCGAAAGCCCAATGTATGAATGGACCATAAATCATTCTGTGATTGAATCTTTGATGTCGCATGACGACCAAAACAGAGTTGTGCATCCTGTGCATCCATACCACAACCATTGTCGATAACACTCAATCGTTGGATACCACCTTCTGTGATATTGACCTCAATACGAGTACTACCTGCATCAATAGCATTCTCTACAAGTTCCTTAACGACACCCATCGGTCTTTCTACGACTTCACCAGCCGCAATCATATTCGCTGTTAATGTATCTAATTGTTTAATTTTTCCCATATTTTTTACCTGCGTATATTATACTATAATGATTTATGAAAGAGGTTATCATGCGTCTAAAAAATGAATTTCGTAAAGAAACTGTTATCCAAAAATCACGTTTTATCGCCTGTACTACAGTCGCAAAGAGCGAAGAAGAAGCCAAAGCATACATCGACTACATCCGTGATGAATTCCGTGATGCGACGCATGTATGTACTGCATATATCGTCGGAGAAAACGATGCGTATCAAAAATCTAATGATAATCATGAACCTGCAGGTACTGCTGGCATCCCTATCCTTGAAGCAATTCGCAAAGCAGGATTATCTGATACGGTAGTCTGCGTCGTGCGTTACTTTGGTGGGATTAAACTTGGAGCTGGTGGATTAATTCGTGCATACGGTGGCGCAACCACAGCAGTTTTACAAGATGCCTATAAAGTAATAGACGTATCCGTCGCCACCTGGCATGTGAAATATCCATATGAATATATCGGTAGCGTAGAAAACTGGATACGCAATCATACAAGTGATGCTAGTTTTGATTATGATGATGACGCCCATGCATACTTTGCAAGTAACGAAGAAAATCTACAAGACACATTCTCAGACCTAACAAAAGGAAGTGCAGAAATAGAAAAAACAGGTTCCACTCTTTACGAAGAACCTGTCAATGAATAACTATTTTTTTACAAACATGATATTCATATCAACGTTTGTTGAGATACCATCTACTGTTCCGGCATCAGTATACTGCCAAATACTGAAATGATAACTAAAGTTTGGTACAGAGGAATAATCTGCTACCCAAAAATCATAATCATGTAGATAATTTATATCAAATACTGTCTCAAATAATTGAGAACTGCTGTATACCATTGCTTGGTAGCCAGCATTTTTTATATGGTTCATAAATGTAACAGCAGCTTGCGTACGTTCCTCAGAGGTCGTATTTTCTACACGATCTGTCGCATTACTTACTTCTTCTAAGTCAAATACAATTGGAAGTTGTAGTTTGTATTTCTTTACACGTTCTAGGACAAAATCTGCCTCAGCACGTGCTTCTTCCGCAGAAACCGCTTGGGAGAAGAAATAAACACCTACATCAATTCCATTTTCTATTGCGCCTTGGATATTCTCTTCAAAGTATGCATCATCCATAAGAGCACCTGTTTCATACCCACGGTATCCAACTTGAATCATCGCAAACTTCACACCACTATTTTTAACAGCCGACCAATCGATTGACTTTTGGTGAGATGAAACATCAATGCCAATTACAGATGTATATGAATCATCCTCATAGGTTGGAAACCCATTACGCCATGTTAAGTTATCCCAGTTATATGTATGCATGTTTGGATCAGTCTCAACAAGCTGTTCCTCTAGTAAGAATTGTCTTGCACGATATGCTTGCATATAAATATTGCGAATTGTCATTAATATAAAACAGATTGCCACTGCAATAGCAATGGCCCACGTTCTCTTTACTCTTTTCTTTCTACGATAATATCTCATCACTTACCACATCGTTCTAAATCCCAGTAATGAAACTAGACCAAAGAACTTTCCAAGTGTATGTTGAGAAACGAGTATCGTAAGAATAACTGCATATATAAACGTAATTAACGCAATCATTAAGAACTGGTTTCCTCTCTTCACTGTTGCAAAAAGAGAGCCCATACAAAATGACATCGATAGAAGCATTGCCCATACCCATAGTGCTTCAAGCGTCTGGAAGAAAATAAATATTCCAGCGAGTAATATAAATACTGTAGGAACAAATATAATTCTCGCTACATCACAGTATACATTCTCTGGTTTTTGTCCTTCTTTGCGGTTCAAATAACAATATGTATAAATGCTTCCCACAAAGAAAATTGTTAGTCCAATTCCACAGGTGATACATCTTAGGATTAAAATATTCGCAATCAGATTCAATATCACAATAACAACTGATGCCGAAAATGATATCTCAACGCCTTGGAAAGGATTTCCCGCAGCCTTCCATAGTGTAATAAGATCAGACTTGTAGAAATGAAACCTTGAAAACATATCCTCTTTTACAGCCTCAGGTTGTGACTGTTCTATCTGTTCTACAACCTTTGCGCCGCAATAACCGCAGAACTTGCTTTTGTTAGATATTTCTTTTCCACAATTCTTACAAATCATTTGGCACCTCCGCAATAGGACTTCATTATAACACTATTAATTAAAAATCTATTTAGCGTCGTGTATAATTTAGCAATTCTGCTAGTTTACCAGAGATAATTCTACTATCTTCTAGCATGGTCTTTGTTTTAACGTTGTAACTAAAATACAGTAGCAGCGTTAAGAATGTATGCCAACTCATTTGACGTCTGCCGGTTTCCACTGCACTATATGTTTGACGAGAGATACCTAGAATCATGCATAATTCTTCTTGCGAGATTCCAATACGAGCACGAAATACTGGTAAATCATCCGTTAACATTTTAATATATGATTTCTTATCTGATGTTGATAACATCGTAACTTTTTCATTTGACATCACAAATCCTCCATAATGACTATAGATAAATTATGCTGTTGTTATTTTCTATGGTCAATGGACCGTTTCTTGAGATTTCCTAAATATTGCATGAAAGAACAGGGTATTCTCCTAAAGTACGTTCTATCACATTATAGTTTAATGCAAAGTGTAGCTATATAGTCATTTCCATAACGTGATAATCTATGTCTGTTGTCACACGATTCATAAAAATCTATCATAGCAAGACCATTTTTAAGTTGTCCTCTAATCTGAGTTTCTAAGGTATGGCTAAATTCATATCCATATTCTGGATTTATGGTTATCTTGCCTTCCTCTTCAAGCTCTCTTGAATTAAAAGGTATTGAAAACTTTAAAAGTAATTCCTCATCAGGCTTGTCCCATACAATATCAGCATCATACATGTATATCCAAGGATTCATAAATCCGACCATTAACAATCCACCCTTTTTTAATACTCGAGAAGCTTCTTTGTACATGTTTTTTAAATCTTCTATATATACATTTGAAACCGGATTAAAAATAATATCAAAAGTTTCATTGTCAAATGGAAATGGTTTTGTCATATTGCCTTGAACTGTGTTGATTTTTAAGCCTTCTCTTTTAGCAACCAACTCATCTCTTTGTAATTGTGATTTAGAAAAATCCATTATGGTGACATCATAACCTTTTGCAGCAAAAACGGGACCCTGCTGTCCACCACCACAAGCTAACCCTAATATCTTTTTTCCGTTGGCTTTTTCAAACCATTCTTTCGGAACTTTTTTTCCAACAGTTAAGGCAACAGAAATTGGATGTTTTCTAACTTCTTCTAATTCTTCATGTGTCAATGGCTCAGTATAGTCATTTTTTACATTATTCCATCTATCTTCATTGAATTTTATATAATCGTTCATCTTATAATCTCCTCGTAATTTTATACTGTTTAGATTTAGGTTAGATGTGTTGTCAGCAGTTGATTTCATTTTATTATACCATATGTTCAATTACTATTATTTCAATATTTTCTTAATTAGTATTTTTAAAATTTATTTTTCCTATATTTAAAATATCGAACCAAAGATTATTTTTCTTTCATCACTTTAAAATAAAAATAATGATCCCTTCCATCCTTGGCATTTTCTTTATTAAGCTTGAAGTAGTTCTTCTGATTAATAGCCATTGTTCGAAGTATATCATCAATTAAAAATGTCAATGGCACATCCATCGCTGAATATTTTTGGAAATCTTCTTCAAATCGGATATAGTCCTCTGAAAAATAATCCATCTGTAATTTATTCTCATAGAGTTCTTTTCTACTCATAAGCTACCTCCTCCAAAAGATGAATTTGTAGGATATCGTCAACTTGAACTAACTTATATCCGTCACATGTTTTGACGGATATTTCTTTTCTAGATAATTCTCTAACTTCTCCTATGATGGTGATTTTTTGAGCTTTGTGTTTGACGGTAAGTCGCCCTTTTAGCTGTCCAATATAAAGCTGAGAAAGCAACAAGAGCTTTTCAGCCTTGTCCAAATTACTAGATAAGTCACTACGATTTTTCTCTTCACCTAGCGAGGTGGTATGTTCAGATAAAAAGAAGCCCATCCACTTCTGCATACCTGGATCCTGATATTCTCGCGCTGATTGAAATGGTAAGTAAGAACGATCGATCATTTTAATCCATCCAAGCCTCCAGCAGAATGACCTCCTATCAGTTTGCTTCTTGCAATACTTCTTGATGCTTTATCTAATGAATTTGCCTTTAATAGAGAGGTGAAGCCAAACTGATTTCTAACAGAGTCAATAGCTGTCTGGAGCCTTTCTTCTTTTTTTTCTTTGTCAACATCATCAAATAGTGAGATCAATCCATAAGATTCATCCACAAATCCTGAATAGCTGACCGCCACATTTCGGATTGCTCCCGAAGTGTATTTGTTATGAAATAACTTCAAAACATAGTTTGTGAGTATATCCGTATTATTTGTTGGTTCTATCTTCATTTGGGTATTGATAGAACGTTTGTTTTCTTGTTTAGAGTAACCTAAATGTATAGCGACAACAGTTGCTTTCTTACCTGCTCGCCTTAGACGAATAGCGACTTGTTCCGCCATTTCTCGTAGTACAATCTCAATTTCTCTTTGCTCCACATAATCCCGTGGTAAAACCTGAGAATTTCCTAAACATTTAGACTTTGGTTTATAGGGGGTATGAACATTACTTTCGTCCACTCCATTAGCATGGAACCACAATCGAAGCCCTGCCACTCCCAAATTCTGCTTTAACATGTCTGGATTAGTATTGGCCAACTCTTTGATTGAATAAATCCCTAAACTATTCAGACGTTTTTCCATGCGTTTCCCAATACCCCAAAAATCTGTCATATTGGGGATATTCCAAACTTTCCTTTCAACATCTTGGTAAGACCAGTTTGCCCGCATTGTAGGTGTTATCTTTGCTTCATTGTCTAAAGCTAACTTTGCGAGAAGTGGATTTGCATTAGACATTCCTATAGTTGAATAGATCCCTGTTTCTCTCCAAATATCCCTTTGAATTTTTGCAGAAATGGCATCTAGCTTATCTTTCCTAGAAATACTCTTGTCTGAAATAAAATAGTTTAGTGAACTTGTAAGATCAATAAAACCTTCATCAATGGAATAGGGGTAAATATCGTCAGGACTTCCATAATTTTGAAATATCCTTTGAATTTCCATATTTACAGCTATGTATTCATCCATCCTAGGTGGAACTATTAATGTAACTTTGGCCCACTCTTCTATAAATCTTATATAATCAGGATATGTTCTCAAGCCTTGTCTTTTAGCATTGTAATAAGAGAACCTTCTGGTATTAATATCAAATGGCAAATCATAAGAGCGTCCCACATTGGACTTACCAAATACCTTCTTGAACATGGGAGAAGATGCTAGAATAAGACCTGCTGAATTATCCGCTCGGCTCATAACACATAAGGAAGTCTTTAGAGGATGTAGACCTCTTGATACACACTCTACGCTAGCATAGAAGGACTTCATATCTATAAAAGCAATGTCACTTTTTGGCTCCCTTGAATAATCAAAATAGCCCATATAATTTATTCTTTCTTTCTACTATCTTGCCGTACTTCCAGCATTTTATAAACAAAACAACATATTAACAACAGAAATGTTGATATTAAATAATAATTAATAGTCATACATAATATATTCCTGATAGATGATAAAAATAGAGTTGGAATACTAAGAGAACCCAAACCTATGCATATGCCTATACATCTATTTTTAAAATATCTGATTAATATAATCGAATAAGATGATAGAGCTAAAATTATATAAGTGATTCCTAATTCCTCCCACGTTCCAGCCGAGTCTTTTATTCTAAAAGCAAAGTGCCCTAAACATATGAGTAATTGAATATAAAAGTCAGAAACATATTCTTCATAAAAATCTTTCCAAGTATTTGGTCGACTATCAATATCCCTTGAAAAATAAAGAAAATTGAATGCCATAAATATAAAAAGCAACCATACTACCTTACCTCGTAAGGAATTCATATAAAAAAAAATAAAGTACAGAGTTGCCTTAGATAAATAATAATCCCATTTATACGACAAATCAAATTTTTCCATATTATCCCTCCATCGGCACAAAGTTTCCTACAATAATACCAACCACTCTTGGATCCTCGTCATAAGAAATGAAAATATCCTTATATTTAGGGTTAATTGAAACCAATCGTAGGCCGCCTTCTTCACGATAGACTCGTTTGATATATGTCTGATTATTGCATACAACCGCATAAACTGCTCCATCGTAATCAAAACCTGTCTCACGAATAAGAGCTACTGAACCATTATGATATTTAGGTTCCATTGAGTCTCCAGATACCCATGAAGCAAAATCATGGGCCAACTCTTCATCAAAATAAACAGTATCATAGTTCCGATCATCATAAACTGATGCTCCGATACCAGCAGACATTTTTTCATAAACATGGTATTCGTAAAGTTTTTTTGATATCGACATAACCTTTTGTGACCGTTCCTTTTGAACTAGTTCTCTAGCATAAGTAACCACTTGATCTCTACCTTTACTCGACAGTATATTATATAAACGAACTATCTCAATTTCTGTAAAATAACCTTTGGGTACACTAAGGATTTGTTCTAACTGACTTAGTTTTTCCTTAGAAGGGGCTTTTATGCCACGTTCCCAAGCTGAATAGGCCTGATAGCTAATTCCTAATTGATCTGCGATCTCTTTTTGGGTCAGTTTTAGCTCTTTTCTACGAGCTTTCAATTTTTCTGGTTGATACATGATTCACCTCGCATTAGTAATAATTGTAATTCTGCTTTTTTCTTGGCCTCTGCATCTGAGAATTTTTCCTTATCCCAAACATAGGCAATTGATTTTCCCCTATTATAGACAAGCCACGTTTTTAGATTGATACTATTTTCCTTAATTTTCTTCCAATTTTTCTGATTCATTAATTCTGGAAAATCTTGGCTAGTCGCAAAACCTGTTTTACTAACAGTCTGCTTAATCTGATTAATACGAGAAGGTTTATATTGATTGAATTCCTCGATAATTTGTTCCTTTATATTTTGAAGTAAGAGGAGGATTGAAGCATTCTGCCCGTCAATATATGCATCAATCGCTTGCTTAATCTTACCCTCTTTATCAGGACAATATTCTCTTAGCAAATCTAAAAGACGAAAAAATAATGCTTGGTTCGAAACGTCAAGACTTTCTTGAACTTGTTGAAAAGTCTCACAACTATAATAGATTTTTGATAAAAGAACAATATCAGGCATTAATACTACCGCTGAAAAGATATTAGCCTCCCGTTCTAGTAAATTCTCCTGATTATCTATCGATTCTGTAAAATAATTTCCTTCGTGTTTAAGAATAAAATGCCCTAACTCATGACAAAGTGTGAAATTTTGTTTAACTTTTGTATTATCTAGTTCGTAAGAAAAACTAATACCTAACTCATCAACTACTGTCAAACCTTCTATCTTGCGATTTGAGAAGTGGTGACTAATCACTTGGATTTGGTTCTTCTGAATACAATGTTGAAAAAAATAAGTGAAATTATAATTTAGTAACGAGATATCATTATTCTTCATGTACTGATATAACACTTGTTTTGTTGTGCTACTTACTCTTGCATACAATTCATCCAAAGAACGGTACCTCCTTTAAGTATAAATGACAAAACTAAACCATTTTGGTTGAGTACATTATATAAAAAAAGTAGACGATTGTCCACATTATTTATTAAAAATTTGATTCAATAAGATCTTCAAAGATATCTTGAAAGTTTTTTATCTGATTAAAAGATACTTTATTTTTAAAACGAATTTGAAGACATGGAGTTTCAGAGGAATAATCTTTCCCATCACCACTTGACTTTATTAACCAATTAACTCGTTCAAAACTCATATTAATATTAATTCCATCGAAATTATCTATTATATCCTGTATTTTCTTTGAATTTACAATTTTAAAATCATCCCCTACATGCTGAGAATTCAATCTAGGTTTGAAATAAGTAATTAATCCAATTTCAGCTAAATCTACAATAGCATTATTGCTTAAATTCCCATGTTCTTCTATTAATTGTTTCGTAGCTTCCACTGCGGTTGTACCATAGCTATCAATTAATAAATGATTCTTCGGTGATATAGTAAAAAATAAGATTGCCAACTCTTTGGAGATGTTCAATTCTTTCTCTGTACTTAAAATTCTTTGTAATTTTTCATGACTTGTACCAATTCTATCTAGTACATTCCTACTACCATTATTTCCAAATGACTGTCCTATGTATAAATTTTCCAGTTTCAGATTTTTAAAAGAATCTCCTTCAATATACTTGTCACAGTCTCTGTTACCTATAATCTTCCAAAGATCTATTGTCTCAATCGCCACTTTATCATGGTCAAAGTTAAAGCGTGAATAATATTTTGAATCAATACAGACATTAGTCATAAAGTTTTCTATTACTTCGTCTTCAAATTCATTTTCGATATATTTATGAAAATAAATTTCATATATTTCATCAGCCATTTCATTATTAAGAAAAATTTTATCACTACTCTTAGTATAAGCTGCCACTAATTTTAAATAAAGTGACTTAAAAATATCTGTTGATATTTTAGATAAAGGATCTGTATGTAACAATTCTCTAGCTGTTAATATTACAATTTCTTTAAATTTTCTTATTAAATCGTCATCTTTGATATGATTTTCATATCTGAAATCATCAATAACGTCTATAAATACTTGAGAGGTAATGTCCTCATGTTGTGAGCTTAAATAAATTACTAAATCAACTCTTTGTAAAAAAGGAAATATATATTCTACAAAATCATCAAACAATTCATTTATCTTAGATTGACAAAATTGTAATAGTTCCTTCAATTCTCCTTGAATAGAAATGTCTATGAAATGAGTTCGAATACTGACTTCAATATCTTCGCTTTTAATATCTTTCAACTCAAAAATATTTCTTTCATATAGATATTTCTCTAAAACAAACTCTCCTAACTTAAATTTACCTTCCTCTCCAGTACATCTATTAATTAGTTTGAGTGCAAGGTTATCTTGCACTAACTCTGCTGTAATTTTATCCACTAAATTAAAGCTATACAAAAAAATAGGCACTCTCTGTTTGTTTCTTTTATAGTCATCATAAATATCATAAAAAGTGGCAGTATCAAGCAGTTTAGTGCCAGTCAATACTATTTCATGTAATTTCAGATTACTCATTTGATTACCTCATAAAGAATTATTTTTTTATCTTCCCAAAAGCCTTTCTCCGCTCATCCATAAACTCAATCAATTCTTTCTTGAAGACTGCTTTTTCTTCTTCGGTCAATCCTTTTGAATTCATACGGAAAAGCAATTCAATGTTATCTAACTCATCTAATTTTTCCTCTGAGTTTCCGACTAGATAGTCCACTGACACATTCAAAATCTGTGCAATCTTGACTAAATTTTCCTGTGTTGGTTTTTTTACGCCACGTTCCCATGAAGCGTATGCTGGTTGCGAAATTCCTAGTTTTTCCGCCACATCTACTTGGGTTAGTCCTGCTTGTCTCCTAAGGTCTTTTAAGCGATCTGAAAATTCCATTTTAAACCTCTAAAAAATTTTTTTATTTTTCCAAAATAATCCCTTGACAAATATAACTATTGGTTATATAATGTAAATATAGCTGATAGTTATATCGATTTTAAAAATAATAACGCCTAGCTTTCGGCATTACGATCATTGACAATTAAATAAAAAGTGCGTCTGACAACCAGAGGACTGATCATCAGAACATCACATAAACTTCGTACCTTTATTGTAAATGTTTTGATAGGAAAAGTCAAGTCCGTTGATGGTTGAAGTGAAGATTTAAAACAAGTATTTGTGGGCTTCCACGCATTTCGGACTTTCGCACTTTTCCGAATAGTAAAGTGAACTGGTTGCGCGAAACTGCGTAAGAGGATCTCTTGGGTATGATGATGACTACCTAAAGAGATTGGCCGGGCAGACGATGGTAATTCACGCAAAGCATCTTGCTAAACGTTGCCACCGTGGAAAGAGGAATCTTTCCAACCAAATAACTTTTCTTTACTGCTGTCTGTCTACATTAGGCAGACTTACTCTCAAGCTACTAAGTTTTCCTTTTTTCTTGGTAGCTTTTTTACTTTTACAATAAAGGAGAAAATGATGAATAACTTTTTTCGCACAACAATGTAAACGAATCTATGATAACTATGAATTTACCTATGGCATGTTTGATGGGTCTGATAAACTACAGGCCAAACTTTATGCCCAAGCTCAAATTGATTTAGATCATCTCGCTCAAGAAGCTCGCAGAATTGGTTATGCTAATGGGGATATTCAGTTCTATAGTCGTATGTTTAAACGCAAACTATTTACTCACTACTACTCACGGGTGAAGCAATTGGCTTAACTCGTTTTTTATTTACTCTAAAATCAGAAAGGAGAATCCTATGATTCCAGAAACACTTGCCATGAAACCAGAATTTATTGGCCCAGCTTATTATGAAAAATTGGGTAATGCCCCTCGTTTTATCTTTGGAAAAGAAGGAAAATACCAACGCCACATCCTAAACAACGAAAAGCATGGAGCTTTCCATGTCATTACTCCCGCCTCTACGACCGTCTTTCCAGAAGATGCTCTAGTCGAAGCAGTCAACCCAATCTTTCTCTCAGACACTGCGCTAAACGGCAACTCTGTTGCTCCCGCCCTTAATGTCTTTGCTGAAAAATTGGTACTTAAAAAATAAGAAATGAAAGGATAATTACATGGCTAAAATTGGATTAAACTACGGAGAAAAACTACAAATTGCAGATAAAACTTATCGAGTTATTACAGACGGACTGAACGTTCCAGAGATTCTTGGAAAACTGACTTTCCGAGGTATCGAAGGACCCGATATTATTTTTGAAGAAGATCGCACGCAACGAAATCCTGATGGATCATTTGTACAGATCAACACCGGAGAGATCCGCTGTGGGAGGATAAACTAAATAATAGACCACGAAAGTGTCTCAACTGGAAAACTCCTTATAAAGTATTTTGTGGTGAAATTGTGTACTTAATTTGACAATTCAAGGACAAAACAAAGAAAAAAGGTTTATCCAAATTGGATAAACCTTTTTATATTAAGCTTTTACAAGCTTCTTATGCTTTACCTTCTGAACCGAATACGTCGATACGTTCTTCAACTGATGCTTGGATAG
>ERZ773007.515-NODE-515-length-19375-cov-14.043841_pt1 | contig 19375 bp, 16 predicted proteins | sample MGYA00580665_ERZ773007 | MGnify/ENA primary metagenome ERZ773007 (study PRJEB29015, sample SAMEA2738122) | human oral metagenome | biome: human oral; feature: human-associated habitat; material: saliva | place: China | collected 2167 ... | reverse complement strand
GAGCTCCCGCAATGTGGAACATCTTCGGTGACGGACCCCTGGAGTGGTCCGAGGATGCCGACGCGGCGCAGTATGCCCGCATTGACGGCCCCCTTGCGTGGCAGCAGCACGCTCTGTGTGCGCAGACGGATCCCGAGGCGTTTTTCCCTGAAAAGGGTGGCTCCACTCGCGAGGCTAAGGCTGTTTGTCAGTCCTGCCAGGTGCGCGAAGAATGCCTGGAATACGCGCTGGCTAACGACGAGCGCTTTGGCATTTGGGGCGGCATGTCCGAGCGCGAGAGGCGGCGCCTGCGCCGTATGGCCGGTTGAGTCCGACGCAGCGCTCCATCGGTGCGATCCTCGTCACAAGGGGAGAGGCACCGCTTACTCAGTCCGTTTTGCGGGCCATCGAGAATCAATCGGTGGCCCCGCATTCGTTGACCATCATTGACGTCGCTGGGCGTCACGTGACCCCCTTCTCGGCCGACCGAGTTCCGGAGGGAGCGCAGCTCGTGCGCGTCGGTCGTGCCCGCAACCTGGGTGACGCCATCAAGCGCGCACGTGCCCAGGGAGCCGCTTTTACCTCGGAACAGTGGTGGTGGATCCTGCACGAGGACAGTGCTCCTGAGCCCGAGTGTCTCGATGAGCTGATCCAAGCTGCCACCGTTGGCAGGACCGTCGGTGCCGTCGGCGTCAAACAGATGAGCTGGGACGGAAGCCGCCTCCTCGAACTGGGAATTTTCGCAACGGCGAGTGCCCGTCGCCTCGAGCGCGTCGGCGACGACGACATTGACCAGGGGCAGTACGACGGCACGAGTGACGTTCTCGCCGTCGGCACCGCCGGCCTGTTCATCAGCGCCGAGGCCTATGAGACCGTCGGAGGATTCGACACGGCGCTCGGGCCCTTCGGTGATGGGCTCGACCTGGGGCGTAGGCTCCACCTGGCCGGATACCGCGTGATCGTCGCCCCCAAGGCCCGCGTGCGTCACGCCCGCGTATCGCTCTACTCTGGCCTCGACGCCGCCCATGACACGCAGCACAGCGAGCCGACGGGTGATATTTCGGATGGCATCGCCGACGGCGACGTCGCGACCGACGGCTCGTTCCGTAAGCGCCGCTATGCTCAGATGTACAACTGGTGCAAGGCTGTTCCTGCATTCCTTCTTCCCTTCCTGGCCCTGTGGCTGCTCGTGTGGAGCCCCGCTCGCGCGCTGGGACGGATCCTCACGGGGCGCGCCTCGCTGGCGCTGCCCGAAATGGGAGCGCTCGTCTCTCTCATTGGTGCGACACCGCGCCTCCTCGCCGGTCGTGCCCGCGCCGCCCAATCTCGGAGTGTTCCGCGCTCTGCCCTGCGCGCCCTCGAGACGGCTCCCGCCTCGCTGCGCAAGGAACCGGCCGGTGTCGACGAAGACGAGCACGGGGAGCGCATTGATCCGCTCATCGTCTCCTCGATGCGGCGCTACCGCGTCCGTTCCGCATCCGCCTGCCTCGGCCTCGCTCTCGTTACCTCGTTGATCGCCGCCGCCCAGTGGTGGGGGACCTCTGCCGGCCTCGTCGGTGGAGCGTGGGTGTCCATGCCCGCGACCTGGACCGAGCTGTGGAATGCCGCGTGGTCAGCGTGGGTGCCTGGCGGCGACGGATATGCGGGCGGCGCAGACCCCCTCACGATCGTGCTGGCGCTCCTGAGCGCACCCCTCGCGCCGCTGGGAATCAGCCCCGGAGCGCTCGCGACATTCCTGCTTGTGGCCTCCAGTCCGCTCGCGGCGATGGTCGCCTGGATCCCGAGCCGTAGCCTGAGTACCTCGCTGCGCGTGCGTTTCCTTGCCTCGCTGGCCTGGGCTGTCGCGCCCGCACTGGTGCTGAGTGCGACCCACGGCGTCCTCGCCGGGACGCTCGCCCACATCGTGTTGCCCGTTTTCGCTGCGTTCTGCGTCGGTACGCCCCAGCCTCTGTTCGTGGCGGGTGCCTCCGGCGTTGAGCCCGCGCCCCTGGCACCCCGCGGCATCAACGCAGGATGCGCCAGCCTTGCGCTGCTCACCCTGTCCTGCTGCGCACCGTGGACGCTGCCCGTCGCCGCGCTCGCGCTCGCATGGCGCTCCCGGCGCAGCCTTCTCGTGGCCCTGCCCGCGCTGACGCTTCTCCTGCCCACCTATGCCTCGATCCTGGTGCGCCCCGCCGCATGGCCGGCGCTCGCCTCCACGAGCGGAGGCATCCACGCCTACACCCGCGCCCCCTCGTGGATGGCGCTGATCGGTCTGCCCGCCGCCCCCTCGAGCCAGCTCGAGGCCCTCGCGCTGGGCGTCGTCGGTGGAGGCGCTGCGCTGCTGGCCATCGTTGCCCTGATTCGCTCGCGTTCGCGCGGCGCGATGGTCACCTTCTGCTGTGCTGTTATCGCCTCAGCACTCGCCTGGGTTGCCTCCCATGTTGGCGTGGGTATGACCGGTGCGTCGGTGGCTTCCGCGTGGGCGTCGCCCGCACTGTCCCTCGCCTTTGGCTTGCTGGTGATCCTGTCGACGCGTGCGAAGCTCGCGCTGCCTGCCGACTCGGATACTGAGAGGCAGGCGTGGGATGCGTCCAGGCCGTTCGTGTTGCGTGCTTCGGGGGCCCTCGTTGCCATCGCCCTCCTCGGATCGGCATCCGCCGTGAGCGTGTCCGCCGTCGCGAGTCGCTCCAACGCCGACGAGATTCCGACCTTCACGATGTCCCAGCGCGAGACGGTGTCCGCCCTGTCATCGCCCATCGTCTCCGCCGTCGCATCCCAGGCGCAGCATTCTACGCGCGCCGGACGCATCCTCGTTCTCGACGGCGACCCGACCACCGACACCGTCAACGCCATGCTGTGGCGTGGAAACGGCCCGTCGCTCACGGCGTCAACCCCGGCCATTCACGCCCTCACTCTCGCCCAGGCGCGCAACGGTGCAGCAACGGGTACCCTGAGTGACCCGGCCACCGCCTCGCTTGCGCAGGCTGCCTACACCCTGGTCGTCTACCCCGATGACGCAACCGTTCAGACTCTGGCCGCGCACGACATCGACACGATCCTCGTGCCCCTGGGTGCGAGCGGATCCGTCGCGTTGACCTCCGGTCTCGACCGAGCCGATGGGCTCGAAAAGGTCGGCGATACGAATTCCGGTACCGTCTGGCGGTTGCGTCCTGGCGGACTGACGCCGGCACGCGTGCGCGTTGAGTCCGACAGCGGTGTCGCCACCCCTGTCGGTTCCTCGCAGCTGCGTGTGGACGGGGACGTACAGGCTTCCGGCACCCTCATCCTCGCTGAACGCGCCGATTCCGGATGGCGCGCGTGGGTCGACGGCGTGGCGCTGACCCCCGTCGCAGCCGCCGACGGATGGTCGCAGGCATTCGACATGCCCACCGCGGGGCACCTGACCGTCACCTACAACGCATGGTGGGTTATCCCGTGGCGTATTGCCGCGGCCACATGCCTGGTCGTTGCCATGGCCAGCGCCCTATCCGCGTGGAGGAAGAGATGACAAAGCCCCGCATGAGTTCGCTGACGACGCTCGCGGGCGCGGGGATCGCCGTGGCTGTTATGGCTGGAGGATCCACGTGGGTCGACGCAACGCCGAGCCGGGTCGAGGGGACAGTGCAGAGCGCTCACCCCTCGCAGGTACGCCTCGCGTGCCCCTCGGGTATCGTCGATCCTTTCGAGACGACCAACGTTGCAGCAGGGACCACCTGGTCCTCCCTCACATCCGCCCCTACGAGCCCCGCGCCCGCGTCCGTGACGGGCACCGGGGGAGCCATCCCCACGGCGCTGACAATCGCCGGACAGGGCGGAGGCGAACTCGCCGGTCTGAGTGCCGTCGGATGCGCGGCCCCGCGTACCTCCCAGTGGATTGCCACCGGAGCGACGGTTTCCGGTGCGGACATGGTGCTCATCCTGTCCAATCCTGGCCCAACGGCCTCGGTCGTGAGCATCGACGGATATGGGGCGTCCGGCCCCCTCAACGCCTCATCGCGCCAGGTCACCGTCCCCGCTACCTCCTCGGTGTCGGTTCTTCTCGCGGGATGGTTCCCCGATGAAAACTCCCTCGCCGTACACGTGCGTGCAGACGGGGGAGGGGTCGCCGCCTGGGTGCAGGCTTCCCTCATGAATGGTGAGGTTCCCCAGGGTGCCACGCTCGCCTCCGCGGTCGTGCCCGCCACCTCGCAGACGATCCTCGGCGTCGACCCCAAGGGCACGTCGCTTCTGCGCCTGGTGTCGCCCTCGGGCGAGGCGCACGTGAGTGTCTCCGTCGCTGACTCCACCGGCGTGCACCCACTGCCTGGTGGCCAGGCGACCGTCGCCGAGGGAACCACCCTGGAAATGCCCCTTGACGGCGCATCGAACGACTCCTCGCCGATCGCGCTGATCGTCACCTCTGACCGCGAGGTCGTGGCGCAGACGACGACGATCACCCTGGGCGCTCCGTGGGCCCAGCGTGCAAGCGCGTGGATCATGCGGTCCAACGCGAGCCCCGCGACGCCCCTCACCGAAGCCACGATCCCGGGTGCCAGCCAGCTCAGCGCGATGACCACCTCGGTGCTCTCCTCGACCCCCATTCGGGCGACATCGCTCGCCACCGACTCCGGGGTGAGCGCCACGTCCGCGAGCCTCCTGCTATACGCGCCCGCAGATGCCGCTGCAGCTTCCGCAATCCAGGAAGAAACGCCTCAATCGGCCCAGCCTGGACCGAGTGCAACGCCCGATATTTGGGCCTCGCCCTCGCCCGTGACCTCCCAGTCGGGCGCATCCCAGTCCGGCGCGTCCCAGTCCGGCGCCTCGCAGGACGCGCAGTCGAGCGGCACCTCAGCCACGACCCCGGGCGCCGTCGCCGTGCGCGTGGGAGGGCGCACGATCTACGTCGCCCCCGGCGTTCCGACCCTGGTGAGCCTCCCCGATACAGCGAGCCAGATGAGTGCGGATACCCCCATTCAGGCTGCCCTGGTGATCTCCGCAGATACGGCGGTGGGACGCATGAGCACCACCTGGAACGTCGGCACCGAGGGCATCAGCGCTGTCACCGGTTCGATCCGCACCACCAACTAGGGCACGCCTCAGCGCATCGCGTCGTCGATCTCGTCGGGCGGGAGTGCCAGGATGTGGCTGATCCTCTCCACGAGGACGCTGCGCGTCATCACCGCGACCTCCTCGGGTGAGCATCGCAACGTGATCGGCAGGCGGTAGACCACGATTCGATCTCGCAGACCCCTGCGCCGATCAGCGGGGAAAATGCGCGCGACAACGACGCTGTGCGACTCCCACGGCGCGGGATCTGATGGCGGAACATCTTCGACCGCGAACTCGATCGTGGAGACCTGAGGCCAGCGACGAATGAGCTCGGTGACGAGTTCGCTCACCATAGAATCGAAGTCCTCGCGTCGCGTCCGCCATGCCGGAGTTCCCGGGAAGAAGAGGGGACCACGAGGGCCGCGACCGTGGCGGTTGCGGCTCGAGATGTGGCGGCGCGTAGGAAACACCCCCTCAGGGTAGGCGCATGGCGCTCTGGAGTGGGCCATACGGGCACAGAGTGTCGTACTCTTAGGGACGTGATTGCCCAACGCCACTGCTCGAAGCCCGGCTGCTCGACGGCCGCCGTCGCCACCTTGACATACGACTACCGCGATTCGACGGTTGTTGTCGGCCCCCTGGCGACCGTCGCCGACCCCAACTCATATGATTTGTGCGAGGAACACGCGCAGAACCTGACTGCACCGCTGGGCTGGCAGGTCGTTCGTCTGGCGACAAATTTTGAGCCGGCCCCGCCGTCCGGTGACGACCTCGCCGCGCTCGTCGACGCCGTGCGCCGTGTCGCTCAGGAAGCACAGGCCGATCCCGCCCCTGCTCCCACAGCGCGCCGACCCCAGGCGGGCCCTTTCGGCCCCGCTCGCTCCGTCGGCACCCCCGACACCTCGAGCCCCCTGGATCCGTCGAGCCCGTACGCGCGTAGGCGCGCGCAGTTCACGGTTGTGGACGGTTCTGAGAAGGGCGACGAGGACTAGCAGCTACAGCCCGAAGCGAGCCTGTGTCGCTTCGTGGAAGCGTGCCTTGCCGCGCGCTCGGCGCTCACGCTCACGCTCCCATTCTCGATCACGGCGGGCCACGAGAATAGCCGCAATCACAATCTCCGGGTGCAATCCCGGTGGCAGAGGCGTCTGAACGCGCTTGATGAGCCGATCAGCGAGGGAAGATGCAACCTCACCGCGCAGCTTCGGTGTGATGGCGCGATTCGTTCCCAGGAAAGCGCGTGCCTCGGCAGCCAGACCGTCGTCGAGGGGCAGGATTGTCGCTGTGCGCGCCCACTCTTCAAGCCCCGGGGGCATCACAAGGGGTGGGTAGAACACGGAGTCCCCCTGGGAGCAGACCATTGTTCCCGCGGCCAGGTCGCCCAGGCGCTTGCCCTTCTTGTTGAAGAGCTCGACGAAGAACGCCATTCCTCCCCACATCAGCCAATTCTCGAAGATCCCTACGCCGACGCGCACAGCGCTGTGTCGTGCCGTGATCGCGCCGCCGTCGTCGCGCACGACCCGCAGATTCATCGCCCACTTGCCGAGCGAACGGCCACCCGTGGCCACCTCGACAATAAAGGGTATGAAGAACATGATCGAAGAGATCAGACCGACGATGAATACGCGCACGAGGGACGCTGAATCGCCCGACCACGTACGCGCGGCAGAGAGCAGAATGACGAGTCCTGCCCCGAGATACGTGATGCCATCCATGATTGCGGCGGCGAAACGTAGGGGCGGCGAAGCCGGGGTCATGTCGAGGGTGACGGCTTCACCCGTCCGAACGTAGTCGTCTTGAATGACGCGTGATTGACTGCGTTGCGCGCTCATGTATGACACGCTAGTCCAATGGACATCGATGTGCTGCGGGTGAGCGGAAAAACGGAGTGGAAACGTCTCGAAGAGTTGACGCGTACCCGCTCTCTGACGGGGCAGGAGATCGACGAGCTCGATCGCCTCTACCGCTCTGCGGCAACAGACCTGGCGCGCGTTCGCACGAACGCTCCTGATCCCGACGTCATTGCGGAGCTTTCGCGTATCCTGTCCGCGGCGCGCGGGCGTCTGGCGGGAACGGGAGGGGTCAGTGGGAGCGTGATCGCGCGCTTCTTCAAGGTGTCCCTACCGTACGCTCTCTACCAGATCCGATGGGTAACGGTTGGCGTCATGCTCGTCTTCATCGCCATCGGCGTGCTGGAGGCGCACTACCTGATCACCACACCGGAGGCGATGAATCAGCTGGGGACGCCGGAGCAGCTGCGTCGCTATGCCCACAGCGACTTCGTCGAGTACTACCACCAGGACACCAATGCGGAGTTCGGCTTGTCCGTGTGGGCGAACAACGCGTGGATCGCGCTCCAGGGTGTCGTCACGGGTATCACCGGTGTGTACCCGCTGAGAATCCTGTGGGGCAATGCGACGGGCGTTGGAATGGCTGGCGCAATCGTTTATGTGTACGCGGGCCCCTGGCACTTTTTCCGTTTTATTTTGCCGCACGGGCTGCCTGAACTGACCGCAGTCTTCATCTCGGTCGCAGCGGGTCTGCGCGTGTTCTGGTCGCTCCTCGTTCCCGGTCCAGCGACGCGCTTCCAGGCCGTGGGCGTGGCCGCGCGTAGCGCCATGACGGTGGCTGTCGGCTGCGCGATCCTCCTCGCGGGATCCGGTGTCCTCGAAGGCTTCGTGACTCCCTCCGACCTGCCCGACGCCATCAAAATTACGCTGGGAGCCCTCATGACGGCCGCTGTTTGGGCGTACACGCTGATCCTTGGCCGCAGGGCCCACCGTGCGGGCCAGAACGCCGACGTCGGTATCGACGCGGGCTACTACCAGCCGGTATCGGGCTGAGCCTCGCTACCTGCGGTTACAGGCGTCCGCTCTTCTTCAACTCGATGTAGCGGTCGGCAGTACGCGCGGGGAGCAGCCCCGCCGATGCCTGCAGGGTCAGAGCACCGGCGAGGCGCACGTCGGCTGCACCGGCGGCGTCGGAACGTTCGGCGAGCGAGGCCGAGGCAGCGAGGAACACGGACTCGGCATCCTCGCGTCCATTGCGGGCGCGGATCTCGTCGGGGTCAGTCGCCGAGGCCACGAGCACCGTGTGGCGTTTGCTGAGTCGCGCCACCGCGTCGGTGAACTCTGTTTCCAATCCGGCGGGCGGAATCTTGGTGGTGATGACGACGAACGCCGAGTGACGTACGGTCTGCTCGACCGCGTCTGCTGCCCGTGACCAGTCGGTGACGTCCAGGCGCGGGTTCAAGTCCATGAAGGTCTGCGCGAGAGTCTCGATGATTTTAGCGCCGCGCACGCCGGAAACGCGGGCGCGCACGCGCGAATCGACAGCTACGAGGTGGACCTTGTCGCCCGCTCGGTCAGCCAGCGCTGCCAGAAGCAGCGCGGTCTCGATCGAGGAATCCAAGCGCGGTGCGCGGCCCAGCGCGATCGAGTCGACCTCCTCGTGCTCGGGTGCTCCGAGAAGTGCGGAGGACGCGCGACCGCAGTCCACGACGATCATGACGTGACGGTCGCGTTCGGGGCGCCACTGGCGCACCATCAGCTCGGTTGAGCGGGCGGACGCGCGCCAGTCAATGTCGCGGGGGTCATCACCCACAACATAGGCACGCAGTGAGTCGAACTCGGTGCCGGCGCCGCGCAGCGTCGTTGGCGTGGTGCCCTCAAGCTCGTGCAAGCGAGCCAAACGCGAGGGCAGGAGCACCCGCGCCTTGAACTCGGGCAGCACCGACAGGCTCAGTGGCGCGGCGATGGACACCTGGCGGGCCCCCAGGTGCAGGGGGCCCCAGGACCGGATCGTCACGACGTCAGCGTGGCGGGTTCCTCGCCTGGTGGGGGATAGAAGCGTCGTGATTTTCTCAGTAGATTTCGGGTGCAGGCGCACGCGCTGGCGCGGCGGTGACTGGCGCAGCGAGGGGGGCCACGCGTCGCGCACGTCCAGGACCATCTGGCGCTTCGTCGTATTCGTCAGCCGCAGCGAGGCCTCGGTCGTCTGATCAGCGCGAATCGATCCGGTCACTTCGCGGCTCATGCGCAGGGTGCGCGGTGAGGGTGCAGCGAAGGCATCGAGCAGACATGCGAGCACGACGATGCCACACCACATCCACGCGAAGCCGCGAGACGGGGCGAAGGCAAGCGGAATCAAGCCCACCAGGACGAGGAGCGCGCTGCGCGCCGAGATCGCCACGGGCAGCCTCAGCGGGGGACGGGAGTGGCCGCGAGGACACCCGTGATGACGTCGGTAGCGCTGACACCCTCGAGGTTGGCCTCGGCGCGCAGACCCAGTCGGTGCGCGAGGGTCACGGGGGTCATCGTCTTGACGTCGTCAGGGGTGACGAAGCCGCGTCCCTGGAGGAACGCCCACACGCGCGAGGTGCGCAGCAGAGCGGTCGCACCACGGGGCGACACGCCCATGCGAACGGCGGCGGACGTGCGCGTCGCGCGGCACAGGTCCACGAGGTAGGCCATGACGGCGGGGGAAACTTCAATACGGGATGCGGCCTCGTGCGCGGCCTGGATGTCGGTGGCGCCCGCCACGGGCTGGATGCCGGCCTCGGCCAGGGACATCGGGTTAAAGCCAGCCTGGTGGCGGGCGATGATGTCGATCTCAGCCTCTCGCGAGGGCAGGGGCAGCTCGAGCTTGAGGAGGAAACGGTCCAGCTGGGCCTCGGGCAGCGGGTACGTGCCCTCGTATTCCACCGGGTTCTGGGTGGCAATCACCATGAAGGGATCCGGCAGGATGCGCGTCTCGCCGTCGATCGAGACGGTGTGTTCCTCCATGGACTCCAGCAGCGCGGACTGTGTCTTGGGGGGAGTGCGGTTGATTTCGTCGGCGAGCAGCAGGTTCGTGAAGACCGGGCCCTCACGGAACACGAACTCGGACTGACCCGCGTCCCACACCATGGAGCCCGTGATGTCCGCGGGCATGAGGTCGGGCGTGAACTGGATGCGCGCCATGTTGACGTCGAGGGCGCGGGCCAGCGTGCGCACGAGCAGTGTCTTGGCGACGCCGGGGACGCCTTCCAGCAGCGCGTGACCGCCGGCGACGAGGGCGACGATCAGGCCGGTGATAGCTCCGTCTTGGCCGACGACGGCCTTGCCGATCTCCGACTTGAGGGTGAGGAGAGACTCCTGCGTGCGTCGTTCACTCTCGCTGAGTGAACGGCCGGACCAGCCTTCGCCCGTGGGGGCCGAGTAGGAGGGGGCCTGCTGCGGCGCTCCCTGGGGTGCACCTTCCTGCGGCACGGCCGCCTGGGCCGGGGGCGCGGTCGGCACGTACGAGGCCGGGGCGCCCTGCGTGGGCACCTCTCCCTGCGGCGCGTAGCCGCCCGGAGCCGCCGCGGGCGCCGGAACCGGCTGGGGTGCTCCCGTGGGGGCGGGCCCGGGCTGGGGCACGCCGTCGGACGAGGGGCCGGGAATCGGGCTAGTCATTGGCGGATCTCCTTTTCGAGAGCGTCGAGGTCATGGGCGAGGCGGACGAGTTCTTTCTCGGAGGTGGGGGGAGGCCCCCACAAGAGAGCGGTGGAGCGTGACTGGAGCAGGCCTCGTTGCTCCATCGTGCGGGTGAGGGTCTCGCGGTCAGCGGTGTGGGCGACGCCAAGCGCGGTTGCGATACGTGACGCGCTCGCGCTGCGCAGGGCAGTGGCGGCGTGCTCGTAGGCGCGCTGAGAGCGCATGAGGCGGGCTTTGCCGATGATGGTTTCAGAGGCGGGAACCTCGATCGGCAGATTCTCCGGCGTCAGGGGGCCGAGGCGCCTGCCTCGAGCGAGGGCAGCGATGAGGCACGCGCCGATCGTCAGGAGGAATGCGGGCATGAGGAAGGGTGCCTCGGTGCCGATGTCTTTCCCGTGGCCGAGGGTATCGGTCAATTTTGGCGAATACCACGCGACCTTTGGGGTGCGTCCAATCGCGTTGATGGCGAGGGCGGCGTTTCCCTCGTCGGTGATCGCGCGGTTACGCAGGCGAAGAGAGTCGGGGATGATCGCGCGGAAACGCCCCTCCTCGACCTTCTCCGCGTATCCGTACGTGATACCCATGTCAGAGAAACACAATTCCCAGCCGTCGGCGCTTCCGCTGATCACGTAGGCGGAGGAAGACAGGGAGCGAGCACGGGTCGCCGCTTCGGAACGACAGCCGGCCGTGACGACGCGCGGATTCTGCCAGTCGCGTTGCGCGCGCAGCCCACCCAGGTAGGGGGCAGAGGAATCGTATTCTTCTTCGAGCCCGACGTAGACGACGTTTGTGCGCGTCTCTATCGCCTTGGCGACGGAGTCCGTCATCCGTGAGGGAAAAACGACGACAAGGGTCGTGTCGTCGCCCACCGTGGCGGCTTCGTCGGCGGTCACCTCACGCACGGACACTCCGTGGTCGCCGAGCACCTGAGCGAGTGCTCGCGCGCCGTCACCGTGCCGGTTGCGAATACCGACGGGCTCGCTGTTATATCCCATCTGACTGAGGAACACCGTGCCCATCAGAGCGACGAGCGTGATGGCGATGAGGAGCAGCATCGGGCGTGCCGTCGAAAAACGCTCGCGGGCCGTCGGGGTGACGATGGAAACCTGACGGGACTTCATGACAGGTCCTTCGCGTGACTACACAGGTCGAGGAGAACCGGCGTGAAGGAACGCAGCGCATCCACCTCGTCGCGAGTGATCGTGGAGTGACCGTAGCGCACCTTGTCGAAAGTCTCGGCGTAGGTGGACAGCTGCGGGGCAAGCCCGGGGGCGACACGGGTCGCGGCGTCAGCAGCCTCGCGGGCGGTCAAGCCCGGGGTCGAGGAGACAACGTCGTGGTCGTCGAGGCCCAGGACCATGAGGCGGTAGGCCCACACGTAGGCAAGGTTCCAATCCTGGGAGGCCATGGCCTCGTCAAACGATGCCCGAACCTGCGGAGTGCTGGTCTCCTCCTCGAAGACCGAACGGGATCGGCGCTTGGCCAGGCGAATCGGGTGGAGGATGAGCACGACAACCAGGGCGGCGATCGCGATGATCGCCAGGATCGTGAGGATCAACGAGATCGGTGGGGTGCCCTCGCCCCTCCACGACAAGAGGCGGAAGAAATCGTCGATCAGGTCCGAGACGAAGCTGACGATCGGGCCTGAAATCTCACCGTATTCGCCCTTCGAAAGCTCCTTGAGGAGCCAGTCTTGAGCCTCGCCCTGGTCGGGCGTCAGCGGAACCTCGCAACCGAGCATGGGGCTCACTGAGGCTGGGCGCTCGCCTGGATGAGGACCGCTGCGAAGTTCTCCTTACGGATGCGCAGGTCCGCGTATACGAGCGTCTGGTAGGTGGCCGTCAGCGGCGTGACGAGGCCGCTCGCGAGGGTGGTCAGACCCGCCGTCACAGCCAGGACAATCGTCGAACCGGTGTCGCTATCAGCCGTGGCGACCATCGCCACGCCCGCGAAACCACCGACGAAACCACCGATGAAACCAGCGATAAAGCCGGCGACCACGGAGACGAGCAGGAGTCGCCCGAGCGTCGGCCAGAAGTAGCCCTTGCTCAGGTTCCACGAACGCTTGAGGGAGGCGATGGGTCCGATCTCCTCGAGCACCGTGACGAGGGATGCGAATGCGAGCTTAATGCTGATGAAGTACGTGACGGCGAAGGTCGGGACAAGAAGAAGGACTCCGATCAGCACAAGCCAGCCGATTGAGTCGGACCCGACGAAAACAAAGAACAGGACGAGCATGAGAACGATGTAGATGATCGCCGGAACCGACGTGACGATGGCGGTGAGGAGGAACGTGCCGATGAGAGCGCCCAGGCGCGGCTGGGTCATGGCCCATGCCTGCGAGAGCGTCACCTTGTTGCCGATCATCATCTGAGAGACCGTGGTCGCCAGCATGCCCATGATGATGGTGGTGCCCGCGACCGTCGACAGTGTCTGCACGCCCTGCGACGCAAGGCCGCTGAGCAGCATGACGGCCAAGTCCTCCGTGCCCGAGAGCGAGGCCTGGGGATCGTTCGAACCGGTGACAGATCCGAGGGTGGTTGGGAGGAACGACGTCACCATGGTGATGAGAGAAATGACCGCCATGACCGCCATGGTGAAGCCGAACATAATCTTCGGGTTCTGGCGGATTGCGGCGAAAGAACCACTCATCAGGTCGCCGATGGTGAGCGGACGCAGGGGGATGATGCCGGGCTTGGCCTCCCAGCCCCACTGGTTGGCGTTCACGCTGTAGCCGGAAGCGCCGGGCTGCGATGACGCGTAGCCCTGCTGGCCTCCGTATCCGGGTTGTGCACCGTATCCGGGCTGGGTGTTATAGCCCTGCTGCGCACCGTAACCCTGCTGGGCACCGTAGCCCTGTTGGGCGCCATATCCGGGCTGTGCGCCGTATCCGGGCTGGGGGTTATAGCCCTGCTGCGCGCCGTAACCCTGTTGGGCGCCATATCCGGGCTGGGCGTTATAGCCCTGCTGCGCGCCGTAGCCCTGTTGGGCGCCGTATCCGGGCTGGGCGTTATAGCCCTGCTGCGCGCCGTAGGAGGATTGAGCTCCATAGCCCTGGTCGCCCACACCCGAGGGGGTCGGAGAAGACTGATACGGGGTCGGCGAGTCGGGAGCGGTCCACGGGGTGCTCATGCGTGCCTCCATGTTGATGGTGCTTGTCTGTCACCAATCCTGCCATACCGCGCCGTCGCGTGAAACCTTGTCCGGTTGAGAAAATGGGCCGTTGATGCGCGAGTCTTCTGCGTTCGTGACGATTTCGTGACACTATCGTGACATGAGTTCGCGCATCCTCGTCGTCGACGACGACGTCGCCCTGGCCGAGATGATCGGTATTGTCCTCCAGAACGAGGGCTTCGACGTCGTCTTTTGTGCCGACGGATCTCAAGCGTTGGCTCAATTCCAGGAGCATCACCCGGACCTGGTTCTTCTGGATGTGATGCTTCCCGGCATGGACGGTTTCGACGTGTGCCGCGCAATTCGACGCGTGTCGGATGCTCCGATCGTTATGTTGACCGCCCGTTCTGACACCTCTGATGTGGTCACGGGGCTCGAAGCCGGGGCGGACGACTACGTGCCCAAGCCTTTTAAGCCGAAGGAGCTGGTGGCCCGCGTGCGTGCCCGCCTGCGCGGACGCGAGGACGCCCAGGTGGAAGAGGGCCTTAGCTTGCAGGACCTGTCCATCGACGTGGCCGGACACATCGTCAAGCGCGACGGACGCGTCATCGCCCTGACGCCCCTCGAATTCGATCTGCTGGTGACGCTGGCGCGCGCGCCCTGGAAGGTTTTTTCTCGCGAGGAACTTCTCGAACAGGTGTGGGGATACCGTCACGCCGCCGACACGAGGCTCGTGAATGTCCACGTGCAGCGTCTGCGTTCGAAGATTGAACGAGATCCCGAGCGTCCTGAGCTCGTCGTGACCGTCCGCGGGGTTGGGTACCGTGCAGGCGCAGGGGCGTAGGGGCGCGCTGAGGCACCTGCTGCGCGCCATCACAGGCTCGAGGCCGTGGGCCCTCCTCGCCTCGTCGCACCTCGCCAGCCGTATTCGGCACTCCCTGTCGGCCAGAATCGCCCTAGCGATCACGGTCGCCGCTCTCGTCATCGTTGTCGTCTTCGGCGTGATCATCGCCTCCCAGCTGCGTACATCCATGTTCGAGACGCGCAGGGATGCGATCCTGGCGGACGCGTCACTGCGTTTCTCCTCGGCCCAGTCCGTCTTCTCGTCCTCGACCGCCTCATCCCCGGCGCAGGTCCAGGAATCCGCGCGCGGGGCGCTGGCCTCGCTCAAGGCCTCGGCGGCCGGCGCGGGTGCGACGAACGTGGCGCTGCTGCGCTCGGAGGGCACCACGGCCTCGCTGCGCATCAATCAGATCGAGGACGAGCAGATGCGCACCCTCGTGACGAGTGAGATGCGTGCGGCGGTCGCCGGGGGAGGAGCGCAGTGGCAGTCGGTCGCCATTCGTTCGGGTGAGGACAGGAGGGAAGAGCCGGGGATCCTCGTCGGTACGCAGGTCCAGCTGCCCCGCGCGGGTACGCACGAGCTCTACATTCTCTATTCGCTCTCCGCCGATCAGGCGCAGGTGGACGTGGTGCTTCGGGTTCTCTTCCTGTCCGCTCTGCCGATTATCGTCGTCCTACCGATCGGCGTGTTTGCGCTCCTGCACCGCCTGCTCCTGCCCGTGCGCGTCACCGCTCAGGCCGCGACGAAAGCCTCGGAGGGGGACCTGGATGTGCGCGTTGACGTTCGCGGCGACGATGAGATGGCTGACCTGGGACGAGCCTTCAACGCGATGACGTCCTCGCTGCAAGACACCATTTCGCGATACGACGAGCTCGCCAAACTGCAGCAGCGCTTCGTGTCCGACGTGTCCCACGAGCTGCGCACGCCGCTGACGACTATCCGCATGGCCGAAGACATCGTCTGGGACAATCGCGACGATCTACCCGCGCACGCGCGCCGCTCCGCCGAGCTGTTGCACGACCAGACCGAACGCATGGAACAGATGCTCGCGGACCTGCTCGAGATCTCTCGCTACGACGCAGCGAGCGCCCTGCTGGACGCAGAAGAACGCGACCTGCGTCCCATCGTCACTCGCGTCGTCGAGGCATGCGCCGATCTCGCCGAGCGCCAGGGCGTCGCGGTCGAGATCGTCGCCCCAACCCGAGTCGCCGCCGAGGTTGATGAGCGCCGCATCGAACGCGTCATCCGCAACCTCGTTGTCAACGCCATCGAGCACGCCGACGGCACGACCGTCACGATTACGCTTGCAACGACCGAGACCGACGTCGCCTGCCGCGTCCGCGACCGAGGAGTGGGTATGACACAGGAGGTCGCGGACCACGTCTTTGATCGCTTCTACCGGGCGGACACCGCGCGCGCACGCACGACCGGTGGAACCGGCCTCGGCCTCGCGATCGCGACGGAAGACGTCGCCATCCACGGCGGGCGCCTTCAGGCGTACGGGGAGCCCGGACGCGGAGCTTCCTTCCTGATGACCCTGCCGAAGAAAGCCGGCTCGGATATCGTCAGCCGCCCCCTGCCTCTGTGGGAGAACGAATGAATCGCCGACTGATGCCTCTCGCTCTCGCCGCCTGCCTGGCCCTCGCCGGGTGCACCTCGCTGCCGACCTCATCGGCTCCGGCGCCATTCGACGTATCGGCCAAGGACGGCAGCGGCATCCAGTTTTCCGCGGAGGGCCCCTCCGAGGATGCCGACGCCGCGACCCTGGTCAATGACTTCCTGCTCGCCTGCGCCGCCGGGCCACAGGACGACTACGCGACCGCCCGCCTGTTCTTGAGCGCAGCCTCGGCACGATCCTGGCAGCCGGAGACCGAGATCCTCGTGTATGACACGGACACGGCACCCTCCGTCGCCGCCGGCTCCGAGACCGCATCGCAGGTCGATGTGACGGTCGCCGTGCTCGGCGTGGCTAGCGTCGACGCATCCGGCGTGCTCACCCGCGTGGCAGCCTCGACAGTGTCGCGCACGTTCACCCTCGTGCGCGAGGAGGGGCAGTGGCGCATTAACAACCCCGACAATATGGTGCTCATGAGCCGGGCGTCCTTTACGGCCTCGTTCTCGCTCGCCAATCTCTACTTCCCGATGGCAGAGGGCGGGGACCTGGTCGCCGATCCTCGCTGGTACCCGTCTCGGCGCCTGGCCTCCCACCTGCTCGCGGGCCTCGTCGAAGGTCCCCGTCAATCCCTCGCCCCGGTGACGGCGAATGCGATCCCTGCGGGCACGACCGTGCCGTCCCAGGGCCTGGACGTCACCGATGGGGTGGCCCGCGTCGAGCTCAACGCGGTGATGCCCGGCAGCGAGAGCGCGCGTACGAGCCTCGCGGGCGAACTCGTCCGTACCCTGACTCAGGTCGCGGACGTGTCGCGTGTCAACGCGTCCCTGTCCGGTGATGTGCTGGATATGCAGGCGGTTCCGGTGCCGCCCACCTACTCCCTGGACACTCTCGTGGGTGCCGGTTCTGGCGGGGTCGGGCTCGTTTCCTCCTCCTCGGTGACGGAGCTGGCCGCGGTCACCGATGCCTCCAATCCGACGGTGTCGCCCGTCGACTCCTCGCTCGTCGCCTGGAGCGGCACAGACGGGGTGTACGCGCAGCGCGATGGAACGTCGGTTGCATTCCTGCCCGGACACGCGCCTCTTGGCCCGTCGGTGGACCGCTTCGGATGGGTGTGGGGTCCGGCCACGGCCTCGTCGGTGAGCGTCGGTGGGGGAGTCGACGGCGCGTTCAGCGTGAGCGTTGAGTCCGAAAGCGCCGGGCAGATCCGCGCGGTTCGCATCTCGCCCGACGGTACGCGTGCCCTCGTCCTGCGGGGCAGCGACGCGACCGCGTGGGTGGGCGTCGTCGAACGCGGAGCGAGTGGGCGTCCCCTGGCCATCCGTTCCCTCGAAGAAATTCCCCTCGAACACGGCTCGGTTGTCGACGTCTCGTGGACGACGTCGACGGGCCTCGCGCTTGTCGTGCGCGCGACAGGCGAGGATGATCAGCTCGTCACGATGCCCCTGGGAGGCCTGCCTTCCAACGTGTCCCTTCCGATTCGGGTGACATCGATGAGCGCCGGCGGGTCCTCCTCCGCGGTCGTCATTACGGGCACCGATGCAGCCGGGAGGGAACAGGTGCTCATCCGCTCTGGTGCCCTGTGGCAAAACGCCCCCGACACACTGACCTCCGCCCGCTACGCGGGGTGAATAACGTGGCGGGAGTGCGCGGCCTGGGCATCCTCGGGAGAGGATTCATCGGCGCGCTGCTTTCCGTGCAATGCGCCGGCTGCCGCGCCTGGGACGAGGTCCTGTGCCCGTCGTGCCGCTCCCTGGCTTCCGGCCCCGCGCACGTGGCCTCGATTGACTGCGTGCGAGGCCCCCTTCCCCTGGTGGTGATGGGGGACTACGACGGGCCGCTGCGCCGCATCGTCCTTGCTGCCAAGCACTCCGCGCGCACCGATCTCTCCGATTTTCTCGACGAGGCCGGGGCCCGCCTCGGCACCGCGCTAGGCGGGGTGCTGGGCGTGGCTGGGTCGCCCGCTGCCGCTGTGGGGTCGCCGGTGGGGAGGGCGCCGTCGACCGGGGGCGCGGTGGACGTGTGGGTGGTGCCCGCGCCTTCGTCGTGGAAGAGGCGCCTGCGGGGCAGGCAGGTGGCCCTGCCGTTGGCTCGCGCTGTTGCTCGTGCGCTGGCGGCGGGTGCGCTGCCGGGTGTGCGCGTGCGGGTGGTGGACGCGGTGCGCCTGCGGGTCGGTGCGACCTCCCAGTCGGGTAAGGCTGGGGCGCAGCGTACGGTGGGGCGTATGGGGTCGATGTATGCGCTCGCTGTCCCGGGGCCTGGCGTGCTTGTTGTGGCGGTGGATGATGTGGTGACGACGGGTGCGACGATCCGGGAGATGGAGCGTGTGCTGGGTGGGATTGACGCGGTTGCGGCGATCTGCCGACCCGGGCTTATCACATGACGCAGGTCACCGGCTGGGGTATGATGTGGCTACAGACTTTCGATAGCGTGAGAAGCAGGGACGCTCCTCACGTCAGTGCGGGAGGTGATAGCTCAGACCACGGTTCGGGCAGTGAGCACCGAACAATCCCCACCTGCGGGCAACGATGCCCGCCGCACACCATGGAGGAAACACATGGACATCACCGTCGTCGCACGTAATGCCGAGATTCACCCGAATTTCCGGGAATACGTGGAGGAGAAGGTTTCGAAGATCACTCAGTTCTACCCCCGCGCTCAGCGCGTCGACGTGGAGCTGACTCACGAACGTAACCCCCGCCAGGCCGACACTGCCGAGCGCATCGAGCTGACCGTTTACGGTAAGGGCCCGATCATCCGCGCTGAGGCTCAGTCCGCTGATCGCTACGCGGCCGTCGACATCGCCGCCGGCAAGCTCTATGAGCGCCTGCGCCGCCTGCGTGATCGCGTGAAGGACCACCGCCGTCGGTACCCGCGCGACCTGGCCGAAGCCGAAATCCTCGAAGCTCCCGTCGTCGAAGAGACGGTCGCGCCCGAACCTGAGGCTCCCAAGCCGCTGCGCAGCGCTGAGGATCTGAAGGTCGGAGAGGCTCGCGAGGAGCAGTGGGGTGATACCCCGATCATTGTCCGTCAGAAGGTGCACGAGGCCCCGCCGATGAGCGTGGACGAGGCTCTGGATCAGATGATGATGGTTGGCCACCCCTTCTTCCTCTTCGTCGACAAGGACACGAACCAGCCGTGCGTCGTCTACCACCGCCACGGGTGGACGTACGGCGTGCTTCGCTTGAACACGACAGTCTGACGGTTGAAGGACCGCAGCGCCCCGGGCACCATGCCCGGGGCGCCCCCGTGTGTCCGGAGTGCTTGATGCGCCTCCGTGTGCGCTGTCAGCGTCAAATACGTCCATAGTTCGCGCGGGCGTTTCCACTTTGGGCAGTTAGTTCGTAAACTAATGGGTGGATT
>ERZ773007.510-NODE-510-length-19482-cov-13.134349_pt1 | contig 19482 bp, 11 predicted proteins | sample MGYA00580665_ERZ773007 | MGnify/ENA primary metagenome ERZ773007 (study PRJEB29015, sample SAMEA2738122) | human oral metagenome | biome: human oral; feature: human-associated habitat; material: saliva | place: China | collected 2167 ... | reverse complement strand
GTAGACAAGTGAACGAGTTGCTTGTGAAGTAGACATGGTAACATGAGAACAAATTTCTTCTTTATTACAAGTAACTTGTCTAACTCGTCCACTTACTATGTTACTTTGTCTTTGATACAATCAATTTGTTCACTCGTCAACTTGTTCACTCGTTCACTTACTATGTTACTCTGTCTTTTTCGCAAGCAACTTGTTTACTCGTTCACTTGTCAACTCGTCAACTTACCTTGTTACTCTGTCTTTTTCGCAAGCAACTTGTCCACTCGTCCACTCGTCTACTAACTGTTTATAAATGTTAAATATTAAAGTTAACATAAGTATTATTAGCATTTGAGTTGTTTGGAGTATAGGTGTCATTAGACCAATCTTAAAGAAGGAATACGAAGAAAGGTGTAAATGACTGTTTGTTAATGAGTTGTGGGAAAGGGAATGTGAAGCCTTCAACCACAGCAAGACAGTTATAGCCTAAAAACCTAAGTAAAGCGAACAAGAAGTCCCAAATAACCTATGCCTTACTATATAATAAGGTGTAACAAGATGGAATATTGACAATACCTAAAATCAATTGAAACAAAATTAGGAAAATAAATAAATAAAAGTTTAAAACCTAAACCTGATGAGAATCTTTAAAGAATCAAAGCAGAAGCATCTGTACTTCTCGGCTGCCTTTGCTCTATCATTAGCATTGGCACCAACAGGTGTCTACGCGGGTACAAACACCAGCACTGCAGTACAGGCAGTACAGCAGAATGGTAATCACAAAGTGACCGGTCGTGTCGTTGACTCAACCGGCGAACCGCTCATTGGTGCTACTGTCCTTGTTGAGGGTACCACTAATGGCACAGTAACGGATATTGATGGTAACTATACCCTCAATACCCCTGCAAACGCGAAGCTCGTCTTCTCTTACATCGGTTATGCTGCACAGACCATCCCTGTTGGTGGTAAGGGTACGATCGACGTGACATTGAAGGAAGAGGCAAACACCATGAACGAAGTTGTTGTTACCGCCATGGGTATTCAACGCAAAGAAGAGTCTTTGACATACGCAACACAAAGAGTGAAGGCAGAAGATCTCATGAAGGTGCAGGACCCTAATGTTGCCAACTCACTTGAAGGAAAAGTATCTGGTTTGACCATTACGCCAAGTGCTGGTGGTGCTGGTGGCTCTACGAAGATTGTACTTCGTGGTGCAAAGTCAATTCTTGGTAATAGCTCACCACTTATAGTTGTTGATGGTGTTCCTATGACTAATGATGCACGTGGTAATCATGATATGAACAGTCAGAGTAAAGATATTACCTACGCAGGTATGTCTGAGGGTTCTGACCCATTGTCATTGATCAACCCAGACGATATCGAGTCAATCAATGTCCTCAAGGGTGCTAACGCTGCCGCGCTTTACGGCTCTGTAGCAGCTAACGGTGTTGTGATGATTACTACCAAGCGTGGTCGTGAGGGTAAGTTGGACATCAACGTAACATCTAATATAACCTTTGATACCCCATTGCTTACTCCAAAGATTCAGAATACATACGGTGCTACAATCAATGGTAACACTGTTCAAGCAGATGGCTGGGGTGCAAAGATTGGTTCATTGACAGACAACCAGCTGACAATGAGCTCACCACTTGACTCAAAGAACTTTGGTGCAGGTGCAATGCACAATATTTATCTTCGTAACTATACAGAAGATGAAGTGAAAGATTTCCTCCGTACAGGTGTAACTACTAATAACTCAGTATCTCTCTCAGGTGGTACAGAGAAGATGACAACATACTTCTCTATGGCGAACAGCCATGCTAAAGGTCTGTTCCGTAACAATAACTATAATCGTAATACTTTCAGTTTGCGTCAGAACTATCGTTTCTTCAATCGTCTGAAGGTTGATTTATCATTGAACTACGCACAGACTATTACTCGTAATCGTCCTGGTGGCGGTACCGTTGGTAATCCTCTTTATCATCTCTATCTTACTCCACGTAATGTGAGCCTTGGTTACTATCGTGATAATTATGTGACTGACAATGCTACGTGGATGAGTCGCGAAGGAAGAGAATATTATGAGCTTGGATCAGGTGGTTACAATTTGGTTAAGGGTTCTACACAGCTTACTGGTCCACGTCAGAATTGGGTATTCATGAACTCAGCTAATAATAATCCATATTGGCTTATTAATATGAATAATAATAAGCAGACAGAAGACCGTATCTGGGGTACTCTTTCTGCTAATGTAGATATCTATGACGGTCTGACTTTCCAGGCGCGTGTGAACTATGACCACACTCGTTATACTTCAACCAGTCGTCGTTATGCAACAACATTCCTTCCTGCAGGAATGGATGATTATGGCCATTTCTGGGATACAAGTTCAAAGACAACAGAGCTGTACATTGACTACCTACTGAGCTATAATAAGAAGTTTGGTGATTATGATGTGTCTGGTTCTGCAGGTTGGGTTGGTCATACTATCAGAGGAGAGTATAAGGGTACAGATGTTGAGGCTACCTATATTGATCGTAATCTCCAAAAGTTGCCATCACGTGTAAACTACTTTGATACAAGTGCTGGTGGCATGGGAGGTACAAGTAGTTCTAAGTCTTCTAACTGGGACCGTGCATGGCTCGCTACTGCACAGTTAGGTTGGAAAGAAACCGTTTACTTCGATGCTTCTTATCGTCGCGACTGGTATCGTCCATTCCGTTACTTCAAGCTGAGCGGTATTTCTGATACTGATAACTATGGCTACTTTGGTGTTGGTGCAAATGCTATTGTTACCAAGCTTATTAAGTTACCTGAGGTTCTTAACTATTTGAAGTATCGTGCTTCTTATTCAGAGGTAGGTAACTCTATCCCTAACTTTGCTTATGATGCTGTTACTGAGAATCTCCAGACTGGTGCTATCATTGGTAGTAACTACTCTCAGTTTGTTGATCCACGCCCAGAGAAGACTCGTTCTTTTGAAACAGGTATAGAGTCACTTTGGTTCAATAACCGTTTGAGTTTTGACCTCACCTACTATAATGCTATAATGAGCAATCTCTATATGACAGTAGGTTCTGGTACAGGTCTAACAAAGAACCTTAACTCTGCTAAAGTACGAAACCAGGGTATTGAGATGACCATTGGTTACGACTTCAAGCCTTTCAGCTGGTTACGTTGGCGTACTTCTTACAACCTCTCTTACAACAACAATAAGATTCTTAAGACTGCTTATGATGAGCAGGGCAAAGAACGTGAGATAGAGCAGGTTGTTGCTGGCGTTCACGTGAAATATAAAGAAGGTGGTTCTATTGGTGATATGTATGTTCCAGATTATGACCGTGATGCAAATGGTCATATCAAGTTGAATACTCTTGGTCAGCCACAGTTCGATAAGAGCGGTAAGTTAGTATATGCTGGTAACATGAATGGTAACTGGCAGATGGGTTGGAGTAATACTTTCACATGGAAAGAGTTTAACTTATCATTCCTCATCAATGGTCGTATCGGTGGTAAGGTTATTAGCCTTACAGAGCAGAAACTTGATTATTATGGTTTCTCTGAGCGTACAGCAAATGCCCGTTTGAATGCTGAGAAGAATAATATCGTAGCAGCTAATTATGGTGGTGTACCAGGTATAGCACTTAATGATGGTAGCGGTAACATCGTTCCTATCCAAGGTTACTATCAAGCTCTTGGTTCAGCAGAAGGTCCTGCAGACTATATTTACAATGCAACAAACTTCCGTCTGCGTGAACTCTCATTGGGTTACACTTTCCGCAATCTCTTTGGTATGAATAAGAACCTTTCGCTGTCATTCATTGGCCGTAACTTGTTCTTCTTCTACAAGGATGCACCAACAGACCCAGATGTATCTCTTTCAAGAACCAACGGCTTGGGAGGTTTCGAGGTGTTTAATACCCCTTCAACACGCTCTTACGGCTTCTCAGTAAAAATGAACTTCTAAACTAACGATTAAAACCAAACGACAATGAAAGTAAAAAATATTGGAAAGATCCTTGCACTCTCTGTTGCAGGATTCATGCTGCACTCTTGTCTGGATTTCGACGTTACTGGTGCTGAGTTTAGCGCAACAACAAAGAATGAAAAGAAAGTCATTCGCCAAGGTAAGGTTGACTCCATTAACTATAAGGTTACTATTACACAAGAGCAGTATAATAACTTGTATAGAAAGATAGAGACAAACCTAAAGACTGCGTTTAGTGGTGTGTATGCTATTCGTGGTGGTAAGAACGGTACTCCTCCTGTTTCACATGCTTATCAGGCTCTAACTTCACTTTGTCAGGATGCTTATGCACAGTATGGTGTTGTTCCTCACGTGAACTATCCTTATTCTGGTATTAATATGGTTTCATCTTCTGCTCTTGACTCAAAGGCTTATGGTGGTGCTTATGGACAATATCAGCTGGCAACAAAATCAATGGTTCCCCTGTTGAATATGGAAGAGGTTGATTCTCTGCCAGAGGTGAAAGCTACTTATTTGCTTTTCTACAATTTTGCTTGTATTGAGAATGCTGATAACTATGGTCCTTTGCCATATCAGGATATTAAAACCAACAAGCAGGAGCGTCCTTTAACTTACGATAATTTAGAGACGATTTATAACACTGCTGAGGCAAATATCGATTCTATCGTCAAATGTTATGAGTACTTTGAGACTAATCGTCCAGCTTGGTACAAGCAGGAGATTCAGAAGATTCTTGCTGCAAACACTAAGTGTTGTCTACAAGCGCAGAATTCTTACCCGAACCTTGATGTCTTGAAGCGTTTCGCTAACTCTTTGAAGCTTCGTATGGCTATGCATATTGTGAAGGTTAATCCAGAGAGAGCAAAGCAGTGGGCTGAGGAAGCTGTAGCAAGTGGCGTTATTGAGACAGAAGATCAAGAAATTGGATTTATTAACTCTGTAACTGGAGGTGGTAATCCTATGGTTGAGATTTGGAACTCATGGTCAGATACGCGTCTTGGTGCTGGTTATGAACAGGTTTTACGTGCTTATAATCACCCATTCCTTGATATGTTATTTGAGAAGAATACGCGTATTGTCAATGCTAAAGAACCAAATAACACTCTTGAGGCTGGGACAAAGGTATGTGGCATCTTAGCTGGTGCTCATGTTGGACAGGAACAGGGTTCTACTTCTAACCCTTATAATGGCTTCTCTCAGTTGAATCCAAAGGCTATGGGTAGTGCTCCTCTCTATCTGATGAAACTCTCTGAGGTATGCTTCCTTCGTGCTGAGGGAGCTGTACGCGGCTGGAATATGGCTGGTACAGCAAAAGAATTCTATGAGAAAGGTATTCGTGAAGCGAACGTTATCGATCGTACGTTACAGCACAGATCACTCCGTCATAAGTATGAGAATGCCGTTGATAATTACTTAACAATTGAAAGTGCAACTCCATTCACTTATGTTGACCCAACTGGTAATGATGCTGATCGTGTAAGCCAGATTACTGTTGGTGTGAAGTGGAACGACAGCGACTCACAAGAGACAAAACTTGAGAAAATTATCACTCAGAAGTATATCGCAGGCTTCCCTAATAGTCTTGAGGCATGGGTTGATCTTCGCCGTACAGGATATCCACGTTTATTCAATATGTTGAATATGGCTGATGGTGATGGTTCTTTGAAAGATGGTGATGTTATTCGTCGCATACCTTTCGCAGGTACTACTGATAATGCCACACTTGAAGAAATAAATGCAACTGGTTTGAAGGCTCTCGGTGGCGATGATAAGCAGGGTACACGCCTCTGGTGGGATGTGAATGCTCCAAACTTCTAAAGTAAGATACGGATATTCCATCTCGGTTTTTTGAAAGAGAACTGAGGTGGAATAACTTAACTTGAACAATAATAATATTAAAATAACAACGAAAACCAATTTATTATGAAGAAGAAATCTACTCTGGCAGCGTTCTTTATGGCAGCAATGTTGAGCGGAAATCCTTTTGCTGCTAATGCGCAGAATTATAACTTCAAGAATGTAGACTGGACAAGGATGGTTGAGGTCTTTGCTACTGCTATGGAAAATGGTAAGCAGTACCCAACTGACCAAGAGATAATGGCTATTGGTATCTCAAGAGCAGACTTGGAGTTTATGCGTTCACACGTTAAGCAGCGTACACGTGTAGACAATAGTAATCGTCTCTTGTCTAACACTTATGCTGGTCGTAAACTGTGGATGAATACCCCAATGGGTAGCGGTTCTGGTGGTGATGCTGGTTACCCAACTGGTAGTTTCCATAGTGATGTATTCTCTTTGTGGAACTATACAGCAATGTGGGGATCATGGAACCATGGTATTGGTCAGGTTCCTGGTTCATGGACTGATGCTGCACACAAGAATGGTTGTGACATGTTAGGCGGTACTGTATTCTTTGATGCGTCACATGGTGATTACGGAGCATATTATGTTTGGAAGAGGTTCTCTAATGAAACCTCTACTAACCCTGCTATAGCATATAGAAACTATAAGTATGTTAAGCCATTGGTAAACATGCTTCGCTATTTTGGAGTTGATGGTATCAATATCAACTGGGAGGCTGGTTCTCCTGTTGAAAGTATGGGATTCCACAAGGCTTGTTACGCTTATGCTAAAGAGACAAACTTCAATAACTTCCATATTGGTCTTTATACTACAAGTTCTTCATTGAGCGATGGTAATGTAGCTGCCCACTATGCAGATCAGGATCAGCAGGCTTGTGATGCTATGTTGAATTATGGTGGAGAGAACTCTATCTCATATAGCCAGCAGGTTGCAAAACGTCATAATCCTACTTTGGGAGCTTCTGGTGTATGGCAGGGCTTCTGGATTGTCGGTATGGATAAGGACTGGGAGGCCTTAGATGAAGGTCCAGAGGTGAACATTTGTCTCTGGGGTGAGCATAAGGATAGCCGTTTCTGGAGTTATAACTCTGGTGCTGGTGCAATGAATCAGCAGGCTAACTATCAGGCATTCTTGGAGCGTGCTTTCTCTGGTGGTAATCGTAACCCATTGAGTAGACCAGCTGTTAATGAACGTGGAAACAAGATGGAATGGTCTGGTACTACACCTCCATTATCAACCTTCGCTGGTTTCTCTACTTGGATTCCTGAGCGTTCAACAGTTCAAGGTAAGTTCCCATTTGCTACAAACTTCAACCTCGGTAATGGTGACCGTTACAACTATCGTGGTAAGATGGCTTCAGGTGCTTGGTATAATATGTCTGCACAGGATGTTGTTCCTACTTATCGTTGGTTGGTTGTTAAGGAAGGTCAGATGGCACCAAGCACTGCTCTTACAGTAAACTTCTCTCATGAGGATTCTTACATTGGTGGTTCTTGCTTACAGTTGCAGGGTGATGCTTCACAGGCTACTGACGTAATTCTTTATAAGACAGCTATTACTCCAAACGATGCTGCTAACTACGCTTTGGTTTCTATCAAGGGTGCTGGCGATCGTTCTGAAGGTACAGTAGAGAGCAATCTCTATCTTATTCTTGAGGTGAATGGTGCTTGGAAGGAGTATAAGGTACCAAACAACACAGGTAAGTCTTGGCAGGAGCATCGTATAGCATTGAACCTTGGTACAACAGATAAGATTACTAAAGTTGGTTTCCGTGTTAAGGGTGGTGCATCTAACTATAATATGTATGTTGGTTCATTAGAACTTAATGATGGTAACAAGGTTACTCCAACAGCTATAAAGGACTTGAATGTAGTCAAGACAAACGAGACACCTTCTGCAATGGACTTGAAGTTGGATTGGAGTGTTAATGCTATTGCTAATGCATACGGTCTTGTTTACAACGATGATGCAAATATCGACCATTTCGAAATTCTTTTCAAGGATGGTGCGAATGGTAAAGTTTCTGAGGTTGGTCGTACCTCACAGTGGGCTACTTTCATTCCTGCATTGAATGTAAAGACAGTTACAGAACCTTATATTGGTGTTGTTGCTGTATCTAAGGATTTGAAGACTCATTCTGATATTCTTTGGCAGCCTCTTGTGAAGAATGCTTCTGCAGAGGAAGATCCATTCGGTACTTATGGTCAGTCATCTCTTGATGTAAATGGTGAAGGATGGAAGACTGCACTCAAACTTCGTGGTGTTGAACGTTTCAGAACATCAGGTGCAGTAGAGGATATTGACTTCCAGCAGACTTATGATGAGTTTAAAGCAGCTAACCAGAATGGTAACGCTAAGTACTTGAATTACCTCCATGTTAAGAATAAGACTTTGAAGGTTAGACAGGGTCAGACCATTACTTTCAAATTGAAGGGCTTTAATGGTGCTGAGCTCAATGGTGGTACAAGCAAGGATGATTGTCGTTACTGCTTTGTAGGTGGCTGGATGGACTTCGATGGAAGTGGTACATTCAACTATGGTAAGGGTGTTAAGGAGCAGCCATTGTGGTTGCCATACTACGATAATACCATTCAGGGACAGGCTGAATATCAGTTTGATAATTCAACAAAAGACGGCACAGAGCCTTATGGCGAGCGTGTGTTCCGTCATGGTTCACTCCGTAAAGGTAATCTTACTTTGGTAGCAGGCGATGGTCTGTCAGGTACTATCGAGATTCCTGCAGATGCTCACGTTGGTAAGAGCCGTCTCCGTATCGTTTACTCTGACGCTTGGTTCCCAGGTCAGTTTACCCCAACTGCTAACAATAATAAGGGTTACACCTTGGATATTGATGTAGAGATTGTTGGTGACGAGTCAATTCAGCGTGGCGAGAAGGACCTTCATGATAAGGGCGCTTTGGAAGACTGGAATGTAGTCACAGATATTACTGAGGTTGCTACTGATAATTCAGGTTCAGTACAGGTTGTAAATGGTAACTTGGTATTTAAGGGCGTTCAGTCAGCTACTATCTACACTGTTGATGGCATGTTGGTAAGAACTCTCACTAAGCCAACATTTGTTCGTGGTAATGAACTTGGCAGAGGTGTATTCCTCATTAAGACTGGAGCTAACAAGACAACGAAGGTTATTTTATAACAAGACTGTTGGCTCTAAATAATATTTGATATTTGTTTATGAGCCGGGATTGGAGATACTTATGTGTCCTCAAACTCGGCTCTTTAATAATAAAGCCTATTAGACAATAGAAGACGTCTTATTAAGGTCTTCAATTACATTACTAAAAACTTAACATTTATGAAAAAGAAAACTTTACTTCTTGCAGCACTGCTTGGTTTAGGTGCGCTCAATGCAAGTGCAAAGGACTTCTATGAGTTCGATAACGTTACGGCTCAGGCGGTTCTCAATTTGTTCTTGCAGGCAAAGGAAGCTGGTCGCAATTATCCTACTTTAGAGGAGTTTCAGCGTATTGGTATTTCAGCTGCTGACATTGAGTTTATTCGTTCTCACGTACGTCGCAGTGAGTTAGTTAATCCAGACGACCGTCTCTACCCTGATCTCTATAAGGATCGTCAGGTGTTTATGTGTACTCCTATGGGTAATGGCTCACAGGGTTCTCACGGTTATCCAAGTAACGACTTTGGTAAGACAGACGTATGGACCATGTGGAACTATACCGCAAGCTTTGGTTCATGGAACCATGGGTTCTTCCAGGCTCCAGGTTCTTGGGCTGATGCAGCACATAAGAATGGTGCTCGTCTGATGTCTGGTCAGATGTTCTTTGAGGAGGCTTTTGGTGGTGCCAGTGATGCACCATGGGTAAACTTTATCGCTCAGAAAGATGACTCAGGACACTATAAGTACGTTGAGCCAATGATCAATGCACTCTTGTATTTTGGTCATGATGGTATCGTTTACAACTGGGAGGCAGATAGATATCATAATGCTGACGTTATTGCTTTCCACAAGGAACTCTACAAGAAGGCTAAGGAATGTAACTTCACAGGTTATGGTTCTGTGATTTATACATTGAACTCAAGTCTTGGTGCAGCACAGGCTGCCTATATTTACGGAACAAAAGCGGAACCTATTCATGAAGTGTTCTTGAACTATTCTGGTGGTGCTATTACTAATGCGGCAGAATCTTCTTATAACTATGCACAAAATGTAGCAGGTGATGCAAGCCGTCTTTACGCTGGTGTACATATTGCTCGTATAGGAAATCGTAACTGGGAGGAGTTGGATTACGTAAATAATATCAATCTCATATGTTGGGGTGAGCACACAAGCAATCAGCTTTATTCTCATACAACTGGTAGTACTGATGCTCAGTGGCAGACAAACTATCAGACAATGCAGGAGAATTTCTTCTCTGGTGGTAATGGTAATCCAGCTAAGTTGCCTACTGGCAACGCTGATGAGGCTTCATACGATAACCTTCTGCAGTCGTTCCCAGGTATAGCAAAGTGGATGCCTGAACGTTCTACATTAAGTCGTACTTTCCTTACAAACTTTAACGTTGGTAATGGTGAGTACTACTATGATAAGGGTGTACAGACAACTGTTGGCGGTTGGTATAACATGTCAGCACAGGATGTTGTTCCAACTTATCGTTGGTTGATTTACGAGGCTGGTAAAACTACTGTAAATAATCTTCTTAAAGCATCGTTCACTCATGAGGATGCATATGTAGGTGGTTCTTGCTTGAAGTTGAATGGTCCAGCTATTGGCGATGGTGCTGATGTTGTTCTTTACAAGACAAGTATTGCGGCTACTACCAAGGCAAAAGCAAAGGTTGCTGTTAAAGCTCTCTCTGGTGATGCAGAACTTTCATTGCTTGTTCGTGCAGGTAATGAATGGAAGACATATGCAATCAATCCTATTAGCTCGTCTTGGAGTGAGGTAGAACTCAACCTGAGTGATTTGGCTGGTAAGAAGATTGAGCGTATCGGCTTCCGTGTAAAGGGTACTGCTAATTTGTTGGTAGGTAAGCTCGAGGTGAATAATGGTGAGACTGTTCAGCCTGCAAACATCAAGGAGTTTGTTTCTGCAGAATCTGTTTCTGAGACCGATAATGATGTCACCTTGAAACTTTACTGGACTGTTGATGGTCAGGTTGACGAGTATGGTCGTTCTTTCAATGATGATAATAAGATTGACCACTTTGAAATCTTTATGAAGAAGAATGGTCAGGCTGTAGAGGTTGGTCGCACTTCTCAGTGGGCTACTATCGTTTCACATCTTCCATTGTCAGCTGGTCAGTCTATGGAGGTTGGTGTTCGTTCTGTGTCAACAGACTTGAAGACCGCTTCTAACATTGTATGGCGTACTGTCCAGAAGGGTAATGCAGATGAGGTTATTAACCCAGAAGATACAACGGGTCAGGGTCCTTACTATCAGGTGAACTTCAATAAGAGAGCTCCACATGAGCGTGAAGACCGCTACGTAATGCACGTTGGTATCTATGAACATGATCCTGCAACACGTGCAGACAAGAACTTGCAGCAGTATCCTGATAATGATTTGACAGCTCGTATCACAAAGCAATTCTATTTAGATAGAACTGATGAGGTTGTGTTCAATATGACAGCTGGTGAGACTTATCGTCCATACCTCTCTTATCACGGTCTGTGGATGAGCGGTTATGCTTTCATCGACTGGAATAATGATGGTAAATTTACAACTGATGGTTTCTCTTTTGGTGAGGGCTGGAATGCTACCCCACAGAGAACTGATGATTGTGAGCTCGTAAGTTTCTCTGCTCATAGCAAGGATGACTATAGTTGGTATAACAGTAATGGTAGATACTTTGATAAGGGCTCTCAATTCCCTAAGGATGATAACATCAAGAACTGGATGGGTTACTTCAAAGTTCCTGAGAACATTACTCCGGGTCTTTATCGTATGCGTTTCAAGCTCGACTGGAAGAATCTTGATGCTGGTGGTAGCGACGAAATTCGTAGAGATGGTGGTGACATCGTTGATGTTCTCGTAAACGTACAGGCTCCTAATGCTAAGGTTAAGGTCGGTGCTAAGACTGAGCATGGTAAGGCAGAAGTTGGTGCACAGCAGCTTACAGAGGCTATGAACTACTCTGCAGAACCTAATACTGAGTTGAAGGTGATGTTGACTCCTGAAACTGACTTCTCTGTTGGCGGTGTTGCTATCAAGTATGGTTACAATCTCGATAATGAGAAGGGCGTAGATGCTGTAGGAAACCGTCAGTGGTGGTCTGAGATTGTTAAGACAACTGATAGAGAGTACACAATCCCAGCTAAGGCAATGATGGGTAATGTATTGCTTACTCCTGCGTTCATCTCAGCAAATGCTATTAATGCTGTTCAGGTGACTCCTGCAGAGGCAGAGGCAAATGACATTTACAACCTTAATGGTCAGCTTGTACGCCGTGCTGGTAGCAAGCGTCAGTTGCCACATGGTGTATATGTGATGAAGGGTCGTAAGGTCATCCTCTAAACATTTGTTTATTATCTGCATTTAAGTGTAGATAATTAGATTTTAGCGGACTGAAGAAAAGGTTATAGCTGCTATACCTTTTGTTTCAGTCCGCTATTTTTTATCCTAATACAAGCTCTAATGACCGATTTGGGATAAAGTATCAGATGAATGAGAAGGTAAGGGTAGTAGTAGCAGATGAAGGGGGGAAGTATATGAATAAAGATACACTTTTTTAGTGAAAAGATTTAGGTGTTTTTGGAGGGTTGTTCGTATATTTGTAGGCAGTAAGCTGCCTTAGCATAAGACGTCCTTTTTATTGGTGAAACGATAGGGAAAGATGATAATGTCTTGAAAATGGATGGTATGGCAGTGTTGTGTAGCATTGTTGGAGATGCAAAAAAAAGAATATATGAAAATAATCACTCAATCATCCTACAAGACTACCACATGGAAGGGTGGTGTCACACGTCAGATTTTTATCTCACCTGCTGATGGCGACTTGTCAGCACGGCAATTCGATGTGCGTATCTCGTCGGCTATTATCGATGATGTGACGAGCGATTTCTCTGATTTTTCGGGCTTTACACGTTATATCCTACCTTTGGAGGGAGAGATAACGCTGATTAAAGAGGGACGACGTATCGCTTTGTCGCACACTGCTTTGTATGAGTTTGAGGGTGATGAGAAAGTAAGTTCGGAGAATACGCAGGGAGCTGTAGACTTTAATATCATCGTGCGACACGGCATAAGTGTCGAGGTGGGGATAATGGAGGATGCAGCGTTCACGGACAGCCGTCGGACGATTGTTTTTGCCCTTGAAGATTGTATCGTTGAGGGTGAGGCTCTTTCTAAACACGATACGGCACTCCTTGACGAGCCTTTTAGCCTAAAAGGGAAAGCCGTCATTGCTCGATTCATGGAATAACGGATGGTCAGCATTGGTTGTTCTGACTATCCATTTTGTAAATATAAACTCACGCTTCAAAAATTAAAGACGCTTAATAACGATTGAATTAACGCCCTTTTGGCTTGCAAAAGATGCCCTTTAAGCCCCTTACTAACGCCCTTTTGGAGTCCAATTAAGCACCTTTTGTTTTACATCTTTGTAACTAACTGATTTCCTGTTTGTTGCAAACCTGCTTTTCGTAGGTGTTTTTTGCCTTTATTTTTGCCTTTTTACTCGAGTTTATGTAAATAATTTTCAAGGCCGCTTTGGTGGGATTAAGCAATGTAGATGAGATGATTATATCTGAATATATTAAGGATGCGCATTATCGTATCAGTAATAATTATGGGGTATTTTGTTTTTCTTTGTGTTCCTTTTTGAAATTTATATAGTATGAATGAGAAATGATATAGATTGCAAAAACAGATGAGTTATGAATAAATGACACATAGATAGTAAAATATTGATATATTTCTTTTTTTCTTGGACCTAAGTAGTGTTTTTGCATATATTATTTTTATCTTTGCCCTGTTGAACATTTCAACTGGGAATTGGTCGTTACAAACCATAATGATATGTAGGACATTTAACCGATATATTTGGCTTCTAAATACGTTACTATAACCAATGACAAAAGAATATTAGTAATTAACAAAAACAAAAAAATATGAGAGCTATTACAGACGAACATTTACGAGCTTATCAAGAAGGAGGTTGCCTACAAAAATTATTCTATGTTATCAAGAAAGACCCTGAACTTTCCTTTGAAATCAGAATGAAAAATGAAGTTATGATATATCATCATAAGGACAGAATTTTAACGATACATTTCAGTAAAGGTAAGCCTTCTATTGACATCTTATCTGAAAAGTATTATAAGAATGCTACGCCACCTTCTGTCTCATTTAAGTATGATGACTTGGAAGAAACATTAAAGCAAACGGATCAATTAAGAAGATATTTTAAAGAGGCTAAACATCTGGTAGATACTTACAAATCTGGTCTGGAGTTTGAAGTTCAGCAGAATATTGCTTCGGGAAACCGTAGTTTTAACAATAGATTTGTTGTTGTGGATATGGAATGGCAACTTCCACAGTCGGATATCAATAAAGAGGAAAGAATATGCAAGACGAGATTTGACCTCGTCGTGGTTGATACGAAGAAAAATGACATGGGGGAGAATGATATCTATCTTGGTGAACTAAAGGTGGGAATGGGAGCGACAGGAGGCAAGTCCGGAATAGAAGACCATGTTATTAAGACGAATAAAATTATTAATAACGCTAAGGCTTGTGCAGCTCTGCGGGATGATGTGGAAAGCATCATCCGTCAGAAGTCAGATTTGGGATTGTTTGAAGGGAATCATACAGGGCTTAACCTGTCTGGTAAGCCTCGTATGATGCTCATTCTTGCATATCGAGGAAATGAGGAAAAGAATGCTTTGGAAGGGCAAGAAAAGATTGCAAAAGATAAGGCAAGAGAGCTGAATATGGTAGAACCTCTGGTTGTTTGGTATAATGCACTAATAACTTCGAAAGTCTTATGAAGATAAAAATACATAGAGGACTTGACCAGATAGGAGGCTGTATAACCGAGATATGGACAGATTCTTCCAGAGTATTCATAGACTTTGGGCAGAATCTGCCGAGTAATGGGAAGGCTGTTACACCTGAAGAAGATGCCCTTATGGTTGCTGATATTATTAGGAATAATGAGAAAGAACATCAGGCGGTTTTCTATACGCATGCTCACGAAGACCATGTTGGACTGTTCCGTTATATCCCACTTGAACAGTATATTGGCGAAGGAAGTAAAGAACTTTTGCTTATTAAATATAAGACACTTCTTGAGAGAGACAAGATGGCAATAGATGAGTGCCATCAGCTACAGGAGCCCAGTAAGGAGAAAGAAGAACTTCTGGAAGAGAACTATCGTACAACAAAGGGTCTTATAGATAAGTTGAAGGCTTTTAAAACTTGGAAACGTACAGCTCTCAAAGAGAGTCCCAGCCCCATAACGATAGGTGACATTAAGGTTACACCTTTCTTCACCTGCCATAGCATATATGATGCTCACATGTTTCTCGTTGAGGCTGATGGGAAACGTATTTGGCATACTGGTGATTATCGACAGCATGGCTATATGGGCAAAGGTCTTTTCCCCATGCTGAGAAGATATGCTACTGACATAGATGTGCTGATAACAGAAGGTACGATGCTTGGGCGGAAAGACAAATGTATCCATGAATGTGAAGTGTCAAGGAAGATGGCAAGTGTGATGCAAGCCTTCAAATATGTCTTTGTTCTCGCTTCGGCTACGGATATAGAACGATTGGCAAGTATCAAGGTGGCAGCAGAGAATGTAAAGAAACCTTTATGCATCTTGTCCTCGTTTATGAAAAGGGCGATGAAGTTTTTCACAGAGAGGGAGTCCAGCCTATCACGTGGCTTGTTCTCCTTTGCACCTCGGTTTTATACCGATAAGCTCTATGGAAAGCTGAAACACAGAGGCTTCACGGTCGTTGTTGGGACGTCACAGGCAGATAAGGTTAAGAAACTTCTTGATAGACTCCCACAAGAGGAAACGTTGTTCATATATTCAACCTGGGATGGATACTACAAGAATGCGGAACAGGTAAAGGCAAATTCAAAGTATAAGGAGTTTCGTGAAATGTTCCATAATGTTGTGGATATCCATACGTCTGGACACGCAGATAAAGCGACGATAAGGAAAGTGATAGAGACGGTCCGTCCAAAAGAGGTTATTTGTATTCATAAGGAGGCTGGCGCAACGTTGTAAGAGTATTGTTGTAGCATAGTTTATTTTGATTCCATAATACAATAAAGACAAAGAAACGATAATGACAATTCTTCAAATCTCCGATACACACAATCGACATCAGTTGCTGACCGATATGCCTGCAGCTGATGTAATTGTCCATTGCGGTGACTTTACTGATATGGGGACGGAAGAGGAAGTACTGGACTTTCTGAATTGGTTTATATCTTTACCTTATCCGCATAAGCTATTTGTTGTTGGTAATCACGACCTTTGCTTATGGGAGGCAGATGGGATAGAAGACTTGCCAGATAATGTTCACTTTCTTCAAGATCGAGGTTGTGAGATTAATGGTGTAAAGTTCTTTGGCTTAGGTTATAATCATCCTGAGAGTTTGATACCCGATGGTATAGACGTTCTTGTAACTCATGAGCCTCCGATAATGATATTGGATGAAAGTAACAATACGCATTGGGGGAATACTCCTCTTCGTAATAGAGTGATGAAAACCAAGCCTAAATACCATTTGTTTGGTCATGCTCATGATGCTTATGGGATTGAGAAACATGAGGACATAGTGTTTTCAAACGGCTCTTCGCTTGATGACTATTATGAAGTTTGCCATAGTCCTCGTATGATTACATTGTGATAATATGCTTTTTATAGTATGGTTAATTCGTTTCTCCATATAAAGTGTTATCTTTGCGGACGGGTGTTACATAGATTAAAGTTACCAAAGAAAGTGTTATAGAATGGAGAAGAAGGTTTATTTTGCAGGTTCTATCCGTGGTGGTAGGGAGGATGCGGCTGTGTATAAGCGCATTATAGATTATATCAATGCGATAGATACGGTGTTGACGGAGCATATCGGATTAGGGAGTTTGAGCGTTAAGGCACGTACAAAAGAGGATGACGTACATATATATGAGCGTGATACAGAGTGGCTTAGATCGTCAGATGTACTGATAGCAGAATGTACGAACCCTTCTCATGGTGTTGGTTATGAATTAGCATACGCTGAGGCTCGTAATATCCCTGTCCATATCTTCTATGATAAGCGTAAAGCCAATATCTCCGCTATGCTGAATGGTAACGCCTATTTTAAGGTTTATCCATACGAGAACGAAGCGGAGATATATCCCGTTCTGGATAAAATCTTCGGAAATAAGTAGGGTGATTTAATTGTGAAAATCAAATTCTTCAGAGATTTGGGGGGATAAGGACCACCTGAGTTAAGGACTTAGAAGAAATGTCACACAGAGAAAAGGAGAAGACGGAGGTTTATTACATACAAAGTAATGAAAGTCACGGAGGCACCATCGGTGCGTAGAGCAACGGAGGTTATTTGCCAGTTTTATTTGAGATTCTATGCCCAAAGCATTTACCTCAAAGGATGTCAAGAATCTGTAAGCTACACCTCTGTCGCTCTTTGTGCCATTGGCACCTCCCTGACATTGCACTCTTCTCCTTCCACTCCGTGCCTCCGTGTGCCTTATTATGTAAGAGTTTAGATTATCACTCTATATTTCGGAAGTTCCAAAAATCAATATTCGTGGTTGACTGTATTCTCCTATTCTTGTCAAGATAGGGACGAACACACTTGCTTTTTCAGTTATAAAGCAAAGTGGGTAGTTAGCATCACACTTCTTGGACGAAGCTGGTAGAGGGTGTAGCTTTCGGAAAGATTGCTGTTAGAACGATAGATAAAGGTTTTTGTATTGAAGACATTATCGACGTTCAGAACGAATTGTATCTTCTTTTTTGTTTTAAAGGTGATACTAAGATTCATAAAGGTGTAATCCTTTTTATCCGTAAAACCACTATTATGCGTGTATTGTAGGTTGGTGTTAAGTATCAGTCTGTCAGGGATAAAAGCCATGGAGAGCGCAGCCTCATTGCTAAAGTTGCGAATCATATTTGTGTAGTTACCCGACTTTGATTGAGAGATTGCCCATCGACAGTTCTCTGTTAGTCGGATGTTCTTGATAAGATTAAAGGCAAGGTTGGCAGAGACGAAGAAACTATTATACTGATAGTCGGTGATGACAGACTGGCGCAGTATCTTACTCGTGTTAGTCGAATAATCAGCTGTTGCCCCGATACTCATGTCGTGCCAAGCAATCTCCTTTCGTACATTTGCCGTCATAGAGAAGTTGTTTTGGTGGTTCGGAGCATATTCAGCTTGCAGCAAAGTATGCGCATTTTGGTCGATTGTCGTACCATAAATCATGTCACTCCATGAGCGACTAACCGCCCCAGAGAGGTAGGCAAAGAACTGATGTGGGATATTCTTGTAGTGTATCTTCCCATGTATAGTTGCCGATTTGTTCTCCGATAGATTTACTCTGTAGCGGTTCAGCGTCCTATAGTTGCTCATCAGATAAGCTGTGAACAGACTTCTCCAACTCGTAGGAAACATCCCATAACTCCCTCCTGCAGAAAGCGTCCAATTGTCTGTTGCTTTCCAAAGCATTGTAAAAGATGGCGAGAAGAGTAGGGTTGTGCGCTTTCCTTTCGTCGTCTCGTTAGCTATTGGTTCGTTATCCACCTTTGTGTAGTTGAGCGATAAAGGTAGATTGAACGATAGACGGAACGTGTTTTTGACATATTGTAGGTTGGCTCCCAAGTTGCTTTTCATTTGCAAGTAACCCATGTCTCCGCTCGTCGCCATTGTCACAGCTGTATCGTTTAATAAACTTTTCAGTCCCACATACTCAATATCAAACTCTGCGGAAGGCGCAAGGGTCCAGTTGTGTTTTCGGATGTTTCTTATCAAAGTAAGGCTGTTGTAACTTCCCATGTTTGAGAGTCTCGCATCTTGTCTTGCCTGCATATCCCCTTCAATGGCGAGTGCTTGTGGATTTGTCTGTACAAAGTTGGTTGTCTTTAGCTTAAAACCTCCACCATTGGTTGTACGCTGAATCCATTCCGTGTGATTGTTCAGTCCTAAGTTTCTATTAAAAGCATGTTGCTGGATACGTGCATTGTTTGACAAAGTTAGTCCATTGTCGTCGCTCCAGTTCCCTGCTAAGTCAAGTGTGTTTTTAAGATAAGTCTTACTGCCGTTGTTCTCAAAATGCAACTGCATTGTGGCAGCATTCGTTGTATTACGCGCAGAAATGTCTTCTGTCATCATACGAGTACTTGCATCAGGGAGCAGATAAGTGGTTTGCGAATAGCTACTTTGACGTTGGATATCGTGCCTGTAAGTTATGTTATACTTTATTTCCGCCGTCTCACTCAGTTTGTTGAGATTACTGAAACATAGGTTATGCTGATTGTTACGTAGACTCTTACCTACAGGAGATGACCCCGGAAAGATGATGGATGTTAGGCGAGAAGCTCCGATATTACTCCCACCATAGTATGATTTAAACCAATTAACACTTGAACCGTTATTATCTGTTTCGTAATAGAAAACGTGCTGTTGTCTTTGTGCAAAGTACATAAG
>ERZ773007.508-NODE-508-length-19567-cov-4.084307_pt1 | contig 19567 bp, 16 predicted proteins | sample MGYA00580665_ERZ773007 | MGnify/ENA primary metagenome ERZ773007 (study PRJEB29015, sample SAMEA2738122) | human oral metagenome | biome: human oral; feature: human-associated habitat; material: saliva | place: China | collected 2167 ... | reverse complement strand
CCAAGGATGGCTCCATCGCCGACGAGGTCGACGAGATGCTCGAGGTCCAGCGCAAGGAGGCCAGCCAGGAGAAGTGGGGCCTGGCGCAGATCATGGGCGTCAAGTGGACCCGCCACCTGCTCTTCATCGGCATCATCCTGGGCCTGGCCGACCAGCTCACCGGCATCAACACGGCCATGTACTACACGCCCAAGGTGCTCTCCGCGGCCGGCCTGCCCATGAGTGACGCGATCTCCCTCAACGTGGTCTCCGGATTCGTCTCCTTCGTGGGGTCGGCCGTCGGCCTGTGGCTGGTCACCAAGTTCGCCCGCCGGCACGTGGGCATCTACCAGGAGGCCAGCATCGTGGTCTCCCTCGGGCTCCTGGCAGCGGTCTTCTACTTCCTCATCCAGCCCTACCAGGACGCCGACGGCAACATCAAGGGAGCCCCCGCCTTCGCCCCCTACCTGGTGCTGCTCATCGTCTCGCTGTTCGTGTTCGCCAAGCAGTCCGGAACAGTCACCTGGGTCCTCATCGCGGAGATCTTCCCCGCCAAGGTTCGCGGCACGGCCATGGGACTGGCCGTGGGCACCCTGTGGATCGCCAATGGGATCGTCGCCCTGGTCTTCCCCATCATGATGGAGAAGCTCGGAGGAGCGGGCACCTACCTCATCTTCTGCCTGTTCAACGTCATGTCACTCATCTTCTACATGAAGTTCGTGCCCGAGACGAAGTACCACTCCCTGGAGGAGCTCGAGGCCCGCTTCGAGAAGGAGTACAGCTGATTCACGCGGTCAGAGAGCTGAGTCAGTGCCGAGCCAGTGTTGAGTCAGTGTTGAGCCAGTGCTGAGTCAGTGTTGAGCCAGCGACAGGCCGTCTGGTCGGTGGGCCCGACAGGGGCGGATTGAAGCCGACCGCTCGGTTCTGACACACTGTCTCAGTTCCCGTCCGACGTCGTCAGCGTCAGCTGATGCCACATCTGAACAGACATCTACACACAATGCCGTCCATGACGTACACGGTGACCGGTCCATGAACCCGCATCCGCCGCGCAGCGCGCCACCCGCTCCGCTCCGCCTCCGCCTGTACGCCTGGGCGGCAGGCCTGTTCCTCGGCGCCCTGGAAGGGGCGCTGGCCATCGAGGTCGCCGGCGCGCACGGTGCCGTTCTGCCCCTGCTCGGTGCCGTCGCTGCGGCGATGGTGCTGGGAACCTTGGCCGGTCGTCCCCTCGCCCGGTACCTGGGGCGACGGAGAATGGGCCTGCTCATGGGGGCTCTGGCAGTGCTGGGCGCCGGGGTCGCAGCCGGGCTCGGTGGTGTCGTCGGCCTGATCGGGGCGGGTCTGGTGGGCCTTGCCGCGGGTGGGGTGCTCGTTGTGGCGCCATTGGTGTGCCACGAGCTCTCTCTGCGCGGGCACAAGCGGCTCATGCCGCAGGCCATGGCTCTTGGCCCGGCCGCGGCCGGCGTCGTGGTCCTGGCGGCCTGGTGGAGTCCCCCGCGGCTCCTCATCGCCTGGGCGATGGTCGCCCTCGCTGCGCTGGCGTACCTGGCCTGCGCCCTGCTCCTGCCCGAGAGCCCGGTCTGGCTGGTGCGGCAGGGGTGCGACGTCGAGGCCTTCGAGGCGCTGCGCCGCCTGCACGGGACCCTGGAGGCCTCCGTGGCCATCGACTGGACCCGGCTGGACGCGGAGATGATGGCCGAGCAGCAGGCCATGTCTCCCGCTGAGCTGCGAGTGCCCGAGGTGCGTGCCGCCGTGCTCACCGGCGCCGTCCTCATCATCGCCCAGGAGGCGCCCCTGGGGGCGGCGGCCCTGGTCCTGGCTCCGCTGATCGCCACCGAGCTCGGCCTCGCATCCGTGGCGATTGCTGCAAGCGCCGCGACCTGGATGGGACTGGCGCTCCTCGCGCTGGCGCTGGTGACCCGGGTCGAGCAGCTGCGCTTCCTGCGGGTGGTGCTGGGAACGGTCGTCGCCGTCCTGGGGGCCACCTTCCTGGTGACCGGCATGACCCTGGGGGGCGTGGGCGGCGCCTGGACGATCATCATCTCCCTGACGATCCTGGTCGCCAGCCAGTCCGTCCTGGTCCTGCCCGCCTGCCAGGGGGCGATCGACCCGCGAATCCCACCCTGGCTGGTTGAGGCGCAGCGGCGCGCCTCGGCGACCGGGGGAGTCCTGGCGCGTGCCGGAGTCCTCCTGGCCTCACTGCTCATCGTGAGCTACCTCGGAACCCACGCCCTGTTCTGGGTGGCCTTCACGCTGTCGGTGCTCAGCGTCGCCGTCGTGCTCCTGCGCCTGCCGCGCGAGCTGAAGGTCTAGGGGAGTGACGCGCAGGGCGTCTCTGAGGACCGCGCCCTGAGCATCCGACTTCGGACCTATGATTTGTCAGGACAAATGTCGTATGGTGGAGGTGTGGCCGCAAGGAGCCACTCGGCGGCCCGACGTCGTCGACACCTGACAGAGAGGCACCTGAGCATGACGAGCAACGAGGCAGTCCAGGCCTCAGAGACGACCGCGTCCATCCCCGAGACCATTCCTGAAACCATGAAGGCCGCGGTCCTGCGGGACCATGAGGTCGGCCTGCAGATCGAGACCCTGCGCACGCCCCGACCCAAGGCCGGCGAGGTCCTCATCAAGGTGGCCGCCTGCGGGCTGTGCCACTCCGACCTCCACGTCATCGGCGGCGCCATCGCCTTCCCGCTGCCGGCGGTGCTCGGCCACGAGGTCTCCGGCACCATCGTGGAGCTCGGCCCCGGCAACGAGCACACCGGCCTGACGATCGGGCAGAAGGTGGCCGGCGGCTTCCTCATGCCCTGCGGTCAGTGCGACGCCTGCGCCTCGGGGCGCGACGAGCTGTGCGGCCCCTTCTTCGACCTCAACCGCCTCAAGGGCGTCCTCTACGACGGCACCACCCGCCTGGCGACCCCCGACGGCGAGCCCGTGGCCATGTACTCCATGGGCGGCCTGGCCGAGTACGCGGTCGTTCCCTCCACCGCGGTGGCCCCCGTGCCGGACACCATCGACATGGTGCCGGCGGCCATCCTGGGCTGCGCGGCCATGACCGGTTATGGGGCCGTGCGCCGCGGTGCCGACCTGCGCTACGGGGAGACCGTCGCCGTGGTCGCCACCGGCGGCGTGGGCACCAACATCGTCCAGATCGCCCGGGCCTTCGGTGCCAGCCAGGTCATCGCCATCGACGTTGATGACGACAAGCTCGCCCCCATGCTCGACTACGGGGCCACGGCCGTGGTCAACTCCGTCACCCAGGACGCCCGAGAGGAGGTCTTCCGGCTTACCGGCGGCAAGGGAGTTGACGTCTCCTTCGAGGCCCTGGGCATCCCCGCCACCTGGACCACCGCCCTGGACGTCCTGGCTGACGGTGGCCGCATGGTGCCGATCGGCCTGGGAGCCGGTGTGCAGACCGCCGGGGTGGAGATCAACCGCACCGTGCGCCGCTCGCAGTCGATCCTCGGCTCCTACGGGGCGCGCACCCGCCAGGACCTGCCGGCTGTCGTCGACCTGGCCGACAAGGGCGTCATCAACTACCGCGATGTCGTCTCGCGCCGCCTGCCGCTGGAGGAGGCCGGTGCCGGCTACACCGCGCTGCGCAACCGCGAGATCCAGGGACGCGCCGTCGTCGACATGTCGCTGTGATCCCAGGCGGTCAGCCCCGGTTGCCGGGGGTTGACCGCGCGCTCTCATCCTCGCGCCTCCTGCTCGGGCCCTGCCGGCTTAAGTGAGAGGCGCGATGTGCGATCCGAGACCGAGGTGGCGGGCGCTCGGTGTCCACATCGGAGACAAAGGAGCCGGCAGCTCGATTAGGTCGCTGAAGAAACCGCGGAATCATGCGGTTTCTTATCGGAGGCGTGAGTTCGAAGTCCGCCTTTGTGTCCGATGTGGACATCTCGGGTGTCGCGGCGGTGCGCCACAGGCCGCGGAGGGCCGCTGACCGACTATCGTGACCATCGCAAGGAGCGAAGGAGGAGCCCCGCATGTCCACTGAGCTGGAGCGCACTTTGGAGCGCAACAAGGAGAACGTCAAGGCCTTCTATGACCTGATGTTCAATCAGTGTCGGCCGAGGGAGGCCCTGGAGCGCTACGCCGGCGAGGAGTACCGGCAGCACAACACTCACGTGGCCGACGGCAAGGAGGCCTTCGTCGAGTACTTCGAGCGGATGGCTCGCGACTACCCCGGCAAGAGCGTGCAGTTCGTGCGCGCCTTCGCCGAGGGGGACTACGTCATCCTGCACTGCCACCAGCGGTGGCCGGGGTCGGATGACTACGCGGGCATCGACATCTTCCGCCTTGATGAGCGCGGCCGGATCGTGGAGCACTGGGACGTGCTCCAGGTGATCCCGGAGACCTCCGCCAACGACAACGGCATGTTCTGACTCCGGCGTGGGCGCCGCGCGTCAGCCCTGCGCCAGAGCTTTCCACTCCTTGATGCTGGCGGCGATGTCCCCGGGGACGGCGATGGAGCGCTGCTCGATCTGCTGAGGGACCTCCGGTTCCTGGTTGAGGGTGGCGAAGATGGCCGAGGAATTGGCGTAGGTCCGCTGCCAGAAGGGGAACTTGATGAGTGAGGGCGTGTTCCACCCCACCCCGATCTCCAGATAGAGGACCCGATCCGACTCGTGCTCGGAGAGAAATCGGCGGTATCGCTCAGCAGCGCTGTGCCACCGATCGTCCTCCACGAAGGTGCTGTCCACCCGCAGGTTCATCACCGCAGGCTCCCCGCACCTGGGGCATACGGGCAACAACGATGATGGAATGCGCAGGTCCCTCTGCCGCTCCACCATTTCTCGCACGGCCGACTCGTTGGACCACGTGCCGGCGTGGCAGGGGACGGAACACTGCCACAGTCCATAGTCGCCCTGCGTGGCGAACAGACGTGACTCGTCGAAGCCGTTGCGGACGAAGGCGTGGTCGACGTTCGTGGTGATGACGAAGTAGTCCGTGTTCACCAAACCATTCAGGATGGCCCTCAGGTCCTGGTAGAGGGGGAGGATGGGGGTGTCGTAGCGGTTGGCCATGATGTGTCGGGACCAGTAAGCCCACCGGTGCTCCGGTGTTGGGAAGGGGTAGAACCCGGAGGAATACATGTCGGTCAGGCCGAACTGCTCGATGAAGTCAGGGAAGAGGCGTGTGAATCGGGGGCCCGAGTAGGACAGGCCCGCTGCGGCCGACAGCCCCGACCCGGCACCGAGAACGACGGCGTCGGCCTGGGAGGCTGCGTCGGCCAGGTGCCGGATCGCCTCTGAGCTCTCAGCGGTCAGGGCCGAGGAGATTGCGGTAGATCGATTCGTCGATTGGGTCGAAGACATTGAAGACCACCTTTGTGAGTGACTGGCAGTGGGGGAGGACTTCGCGGACGGTGCGGACCGCGATGGTGGCAGCCTCGGCCTTGGGGTAGCCGAAGATGCCGGTGGAGATGCAGCACAGCGCGATGCTGGTGGCCCGCAGGTCCTCGGCAGCGAGCAGGCAGGATTGGTAGGAGGAGGCCAGGAGCGCCTCGTGCTCGGCGGTTGGCTTGCCTTGCACGATCGGCCCGACGGTGTGGATCACGTGGGCGGCTGGCAGGTGGTATCCGCCGGTCACGGTTGCCGTGCCGGTGGGCTCGGGACGGCCTCGAGCGGCCATGATGCCTGCGCATTCCTGGCGTAGTCCGGGGCCGGCGGCCGAGTGGATGGCATTGTCGATGCAGGCGTGCAGCGGCTGGAAACATCCGAGGAGAGCGGAGTTCGCCGCGTTGACGATCACGTCGGCCCGGATCGTTGTGATGTCTCCGCGCCACAGCGATAGGCGTGGATCGAGGGGCATGCCTGGTAGATCGCGGGCATCGACGGTTTCCCGCTCGGCAGCCTCAGCGGACAGAAGTTGATCCAGTGAGGCTTGCAGCCTTTCGGGGAGTGGTGCGGCGGGGCGCATGGTGAGCAGGGCTCTCAACGCCAGCCGGCCTCGGTCGGGGGAGCCGGCTGAGACTGCGTCTACGAGCCGCTGCGCTTCAGGCTGTTCCTGAACGAGAAGAGCCAATGACGTATCAATGAGAGCGTTGCGCTGAGACTGAGTCAATGGACTCTCTCTGCTGGTGGCGTATGAGACAATTAGTTACTTGCGTATACTAAGTATCAGAAAGAGACTAGAAGGATAGGTCGAGCTGTGTGGCGTCGATCATGGGGTGCTCGGCTGTCGTTGCGTCGACGGGTGGTGAGGTGCTGCCCGTGACGGAAGTGTCGCTGGAAACGGGAAGAGGGGCGCCGCCTGTGCGGTGCCCCTCGGGTTGCCATGGCTGCGCGGGCTTCCTTGGCCGCGCAGCCTCGTTGTTCTGTGCCCTTGTCGGGCTGGGTCCGGGTCCTGCGTTGCTTGTGATGCGTGGTCCGGATCCGGTGGAGCTTCAGCGAGCTCGTTGGAGTCGTCTACGCTCAGCGGGCCTCGAGGAGGTTGACGCCGGTGTAGATGCCCACGCCCATGGTGATCGCGGCCAGGACGGAGGAGGCGAACATGAGGGTCGGGATGCCGGTGATGGCGCCGACAACGGCCATGGCCATGACGGCGAACATGACGGCGATCATGGCGACGGCGAAGGTGAGGCGGTTGGCGTCGGTCTGCGTACCGGTGGTCGCCTGGGTGGCGGTGGTGGCAGCGCTGGTCTCGACGGTCTGGGTGGGGCGCTCGGTGATGGTGGCGGTCATGTGAGTGTTCCTCTCGGTGTGTGTCGAGCAGGTCCGCCTGACCATGAGTCGTGCGTCCCTGCACGACTGTGTGCAGCCCGTGGGCCGGACGGAGGTTTCTCCGTCACGTAGAACTCTAGGAACGCTCCATCCGATTGTCTAGACAAAGGATCGTGACGTGCGTTGCGTCGGTGGTTCGTCGATCACAGGGGTCGCAAGGAGAGGGGTGGCTCACCCTCGGAGGTGCGTGCCCGATCGTGGCGTCATTGAGGGGAATCCTGGTCTCAGAGGAACATTGAGGGGGCTGGCGTCTCGGTGGTTTTGATACGGAGACGTGACCTGCGTGGCAGGAGTGCGACGTCAACCACTGGTCTAGTCATCCTGTGGTGGTGGGCAACGCCGAGAGGTGGCGGCGTCGTCGTTGGCCGGCAGGGCGGAAGGCGGCCGGTTGCCGCCCCGGCTATTCTGTTCCGGTGACGACCAGCCAGACTTCTTCCAGCGCCGTCGGCCCTGTCCTCGTGGTGGACTTCGGCGCTCAGTACGCCCAGCTCATCGCCCGCCGCGTGCGCGAGGCCGGTGTCTACTCCGAGATCGTGCCCCACTCCATGGATGCCGCCGCCATGCTGGACAAGCAGCCGTCGGCCATCATCCTCTCCGGCGGCCCCTCCTCGGTCTACGCCGACGGCGCCCCCTCCGTTGATCCGGCCCTCTTCGATGCCGGAGTGCCGGTCCTGGGCATCTGCTACGGATTCCAGGCCATGGCTCAGGCCTTGGGCGGAACGGTCGGACGCACCGGCACCCGCGAGTACGGGCACACCCCCGCCCGTGTGGAGGAGGGCTCCTGCCTGTTCGACGGCACCCCGGATGACCAGGTGGTGTGGATGAGTCACGGTGACGCGGTCCAAGCCGCTCCCGAGGGCTTCACCGTCACCGCCTCCACCTCCCAGACGCCGGTGGCCGCCTTCGAGAACCCGGGCCGCCGCCTCTACGGGCTGCAATGGCACCCCGAGGTCCTTCACTCCGAGCACGGGCAGGCCGCCCTGGTCAACTTCCTGCACAAGGAGGCGGGACTGCCGGCCACCTGGACGCCGGACAACATCATCGACGAGCAGGTGGCCCGCATCCGCGAGCAGGTGGGCGACGCCCACGTCATCTGCGGCCTGAGCGGGGGAGTGGACTCCTCCGTGGCCGCCGCCCTCGTCCACCGCGCCGTCGGCGACCAGCTCACCTGCATCTTCGTCGACCATGGCCTGCTGCGTGCCGGCGAGCGCGAGCAGGTCGAGCACGACTACGCCGAAGGTATGGGCATCCGCGTCATCACGGTCGACGAGACCGAGCGCTTCCTGAGCGCCCTGGCCGGCGTCACCGAGCCGGAGGCCAAGCGCAAGATCATCGGCCGCGAGTTCATCCGCTCCTTCGAGGCCGCCCAGCGCCGGGTCATCGAGACCGTGGGTGCCGAGGGCGGCGAGATCCGCTTCCTGGTCCAGGGGACTCTGTATCCCGACGTCGTCGAGTCCGGCGGGGGAGAGGGCGCCGCCAACATCAAGAGCCACCACAACGTGGGTGGCCTGCCCGAGGACCTCGACTTCGAGCTCATCGAGCCGTTGCGCGAACTGTTCAAGGATGAGGTGCGTGCCATTGGCCGCGAGCTGGGCGTGCCGGAGAAGATCGTCGCCCGCCAGCCCTTCCCCGGGCCGGGGCTGGGGATCCGTGTCATCGGCGAGGTGACGGCCGAGAACCTGCGCGTGCTGCGGGCCGCCGACGCCATCGCCCGCGAGGAGCTCACCGCCGCCGGGCTCGACGGCGAGATCTGGCAGTGCCCGGTGGTGCTGCTGGCCGACGTGCGCTCCGTGGGAGTGCAGGGCGACGGTCGCACTTACGGCCATCCCATTGTTCTGCGGCCGGTCAGCAGTGAGGACGCCATGACCGCGGACTGGACCCGCCTGCCTTACGACGTCCTGGCGCGCATCTCCAACCGGATCACCAACTCCGTGCCGGAGGTCAACCGGGTGGTGCTCGACTGCACGAGCAAGCCCCCGGGCACCATCGAGTGGGAGTGACGCGCGAGTCGGAGCGATAGCCCGTCGCGCCTGCTGGGCCCCGCCGGTGCAATGCGCTAGCGGGGCCTTACTGTGCTTGTGGTGAGCGCGATCCGACGTGCCTGCCGGCCCTGGTGGGGTCGGGGTTGACTACTGGATGGGGTGGTGGGCCGGACTGTCCATCGAGGACTGCGATTCCCGCCGAGGACGTACGTGTCCTCCAGATCACTGGGATTTCCCCGCAGTGGTCTGGAGGAAAAATCAGTCCTCGTACAGGAGGTACGTTCCCGATCCGGTGAGGCATGGATTCTGAGGTGATGAGTAAGCGAGTTACGGAGATGGAGGGGTACTTCTCGAGGAGGTCAGAGAATACTTGACGAAATCACTGTTAGGTCAATAATGCATGCGACTTCAGTACGTGGGAGGAGACAAAAGTAGGCATTATTTGACGGGCTGAATGATATTGAATCCTACCTCTCCCGAGGGGTGATAACAGTGCTACGATCGCACCGATAAAGCTCGTCGATGGAGGTATGGAAGTGTCCGCCCCAGCAGGTTGGTATGACGACGGATCGGGCCAGCAGCGATGGTGGGATGGTCGCGCGTGGGGTGTCTATGCGCAGGACGTCTCCTCCGTCCCGGGGGACCCTGGTGCGGCGGGTTATGGGTCGGTGGCCGGGTCGGTCGGACAGCCTGCGAAGGAGCCTGGAATACTCAACGCCCTGGGGCAGGCCGTCAAGAATGCGGCGGTTGAACAAAAGAGTCTGGCGATCGGGGCGCTGACTGCTGGCGTGAGGGCGCGCCGGGAGCGTGAGGAGCGTGAGCGTGAAGAGCGTCTTCGGCAAGCCGAGTGCGCTCGGATGGCTGGAAGGCGGGTGACGAGTGGAGAGTTTGGGGCTTCGGAAGTTGAGATCTATGAGAACGGGTATGTGCGTGTAGCTGGACCCAATGAAGGTGGACGTTCTTGTTGGATGGACGAATCGACTCCTTACGAGAATCTGATCTCTATATCTTTTGAGCGCCCTGACGGTGGCAGTTCTGGGGCGGTTGGTGCGGTGGCTGCGCCATCGGTTGCGACGGCCGGAACTGCAGTCAAGGTGGTGTCGATGATCGCGAAACGTCACCCTGTAGGGATGGCGGTTTCAGGTGGTATTGGCCTTGCTGCCGCAGGGGCTGGTACGGTTGCTAAAATCATGTCGGCGAAGGCTGTCCTGACTATTACCACTGACCAGAGAGTTCATGTGCTGACGAATCAGGTGAAGCATCCGACAACGGGCATCCCCATGCCCAGAAAAGACCATGAGAGCGTTGGTGCTGTCCTGGAGCAAACGGGCAACTCGGTACTGACCGCTCTGGGGCGTGGGCCCGCGATGTCGAACGCTCCTGCTCTCCCCTCCGGTCAGGTCGAGCCGTCTCAGAGGGTGAGTGCCTCTCCCGTGTCCACTGTGGATGTGACCGCGAGTCTGCGAGACCTGGCTCAGCTGCACAGTGAAGGCTTCCTCGACGATGATGAGTTTCTCGAGGCCAAGCGTCAGTTGTTGGGGAAGCTTTAGGGCAATTGCCGTACGTCGTCGTCGACCAACGTGTAGAACCGCCTCCTTATGCTGAGCCCAGGCGTGCCCGTCGAGGACTGCGATTCCCGCCGAGGACGTACGTATCCTCTAGATCACTGGGATTTCCCCACCGTAGTCTGGAGGAAAAGTCAGTCCTCGTGCAGGAAGGACGTTCCCGATCCTGTGAGGCACCGCGCAACGTGACGTTGGGGCCGGTCACCAGGTGGTGACCGGCCCCAACGTCGTGTTGGCGGGTGCTCCGCGCGCCAGCGCCCTACAGGGCCGACCGGGCCCGGGCGCGCCCCACGGCCACGGCGACGGAGAAGACCGCGACGGCGAACAGGGCGCAGATCCCGCAGTCCACCAGCAGGGGCCCAATGACGGCGGCGGACATGGAGGTCGCCTCGTACGCCCCGGAGATCGCCTGGTCCGCCCAGTAGCCAGGCGTGAGTCTCGCAGCCCGGACAACTGCGTCAGGCAGCCACTCGATGGGCACCCACGCCCCGCCCAGGAAGGACAGGGCCATGCCGCCGATGTTGGCGACCGCGTTGGCCGCGTGCTGCCCCAGACCGATCTGCCCCATGAGGAATCCGATCGAGACCGCCACGAGCGTGTAGCTGCCCACGGCCGCAGCGACGACACCCAGGAGCGGCGCCGACGTCGCCGCGCCGCCCAGGCCGAAGGCCACGAATCCCAGCCCGAAGACCCACAGCCACCCGGCGAGCCCCACCACGAGGCACGCGCCCAGCAGCCCAAGGCTGCGGGAAGTGCCGCTGACCGGGGTGGCCTCGAGGCGTGCGCGCACCGCCCGGCGCCCCAGCGCCGCCATCAGCGTGGAGATCGTGACGACCGCGAAGGCCATGAGCGGGTAGAACGAGAACTTGGCGTAGGTGACAAGGCTGTGTGGCAGGGGCGTGGCGTCCGGGGTGACCCGCTTCGCGGGGGCGGAGTGGTTCATCGTCTCCTTGGCAAGTGCCACGGCCCGGGCCGGGTCGTCCGTGGTGGTCGACAGGTAGTCGCTGACCTGCCCCACGTAGGAGTCGGTGCGCACATTCATAAGCGCGCCGGACGCCGACTCGTACCCGATGACCGTGTCCATGCGGGGCGGCTCGGTGCCCTCGCGAGCCGCCTGCTGCAGCCTGTGCCCATAACCGGCAGGAATGATGAGGATGTAGCTGATGCGGTTCTGCGCGGTGGCGTCCTGGAGGGCCTGCCTGGAGTCCTCAAGCGACTGAGCCTCGCCGACGGACTCGACATAGCCCTTGACCCCGCGGGAGATCGTGGAGCCGTCGCGGTCGATGACGGCCACACTCGCCGTGGCGGCCGTGACCTCATCAGAGCTGTCCTCGGACTTGGCCATCCCGGTGAACAGACCGAACAGACTCAGCACCACCAGGTAGATGAGGATATACAGCTGGTGAGCGGCCACAACTCTCACACATGTCTTAAAGGTGCTCATGGGTCATCCTCCTGGCGCGGATCAGGGCGATGGTCAGGAACAGGCACGTCATGCCCAGCAGGACCGCGCAGTTGCGGGCGAAGGGCGCCAGAGAGTCGTAGTACAGGAGCCCGTAGAAGCAGCGGGCCGTCTGCCACAGGGGATTGGCCTGCGCCAGCAGCGGTGCGTGCTGCTCGATGGAGCTGGCCAGGGACTGGGATGCGGGCCCGTACAGGCCGGTGAATAAGGACAGCAGGGCCGTGAAGCCGGAGATCATCCCGATCTCCAGGCGGGCCAGCGTCCCCAGGGCGGCGCCCAATGCGCTCGCCATGAGGCTGCAGACCCCGATCGCCACGAGGCACAGCAGCACATGGGGCCCGAAGTCCACACCCACGACCGAGGCCATGAAGGCGAAGGCGACGAGCAGGCAGACGAACACGCACACCCAGGAGGCCGCGAGCGTGGCCGAGCGGATTCTGGCCGAGGACGCCGGGGCGCGCATCGTCGTCCTGACCACCTTCTCCGACGACGAGTACATCGTGCGGGCCCTCAAGATGGGGGCGCGTGGCTACCTCATCAAGCAGGACGTCGCTCAGGTCGCCCCGGCGCTGCGCTCCGTCATGGCCGGGGTCTGCGTCCTGGAGGGGGAGGTGCTTGAGCGCAGCACCACCATGGGGCTCGGTGGGCCCGCCGGAGGGCGGGAGCAGGCCGAGGAGTGCCCGGGACCGACCGCCAAGGACCTGCGGAGCACGGCTTTCGCGGCCCTGACCGACCGCGAGTACGAGGTCGTCGAGGCCGTGGCCGAGGGACTGGACAACGCCGAGGCCGCGGCGCGGCTGTTCATGAGTGAGGGCACGGTGCGCAACCACATCAGCGTGATCCTGGCCAAGCTCGGCCTACGCAACCGCACCCAGGTCGCGGTCATGTACTACCGCTGCGCGCAGGCCGGGTGATCCTGGCGCAGCCGTACCCCAGCGTGACACATCGTGTTACCCTCGATGGGAGACGAGGAGGAAGCGATGTCGACCGCTATGGAGAATCTCAACGTCAAGATCGATGCCGAGGACAAGCGTCTGTTCGTTGCGCTTGCTCGCCAGATGGGAACGACTCCGTCCAATGCTGTACGCATGTTCGTCCGTGCGTTCAATGACTTCAAGGGTTTCCCTTTCGACACCTCACGTCCCTATGGCATGACTGCCGAGGCGCGACGGGCTTACAAGGAGGTCGATGCGGAGATCGCCGCAGGAACGGCCAAGCGTTACCGGAGTGTGGCTGACCTGCGCAACGATCTGGGCCTGTGATGCTCCAGATCGTCATCTCGAACAAGTGCAAGAAGGACCTCAAGCGGGCTAAGAAGCGCGGTCTCGACCTGGATGAGTTCTTCGCTGTCGTCGATATGCTTCAGCGTCAAGAGGCGTTGCCCGCTCGCTACCGCGACCATGCGCTCACGGCGGACTGAGCAGGTTTGAGGGACTGCCACATCCGGCCCGACTGGGTGCTGATCTATGAGGTTCGAGAGGTGGAGCTCGTGTTGCTCCTGGTGGAAACCGGCAGTCATTCCGATCTTCGGATGTGAATGGTATGAACAATCAATCGTGGCCAAGTGAGTGTTTGTGAAATCATGCGCAGACTGATCTGCTCCACCTGAGAGCGGTGCCCGCCACTCGGGTGCGCATCGCGTCTGACGACTCCAGACGCCTTCGGTGACTCTGTTTGAGTGTGTTTGATGGTGGTAGTATTAATACGGGCGGTCGGTGTGGTGATTATTCCCATGCTGCTGTGGGGCATTATAGATCCTCGCGGCATGTGAGAGGCGACGTCCTCCTGGCAGTTCCGAAACCCCGAGGCTAATGAGCCGTCCGATAGTGTCTTCGCTATGCAGCGGTTCTCTGCCTTTATCAGTCTTCTGGTGATAGTGGGAGCTTTCTTCTTTGTCATGTCGGCATCACACAGGAATGCGAGTGACCGCGCAACGGATGATGTCACTCCTCATGTGTACCCAAACATTTATTCGTCGAGTGACGGTGAGGATGGTGACGGATATGCCGAGACGACCGTGACTCCGTCTCCGGTTGATCCTTTCCCGTCATCTTCGATGACTGCCGTAGGATCTGGTGATCCGGTTGTCCTTTTCAAGCCGGTTCTCGAGGGCGCGGCTGGTGAGCAGAAATCGGACTCCTCGGTCAGCATCGGCATCGACGCCTTCTATTACTCGTGGCTGCCCGGAGACCATCCGAGTGCCTTCGCCACGGCAAGCGTCGTCGACTCCAAGGTCGCCTTGGGGACGCTCGATCCTGCCCAAGCGACCACGGTCAGTGGTGGAGAATCGGCACTGGGCGAGGGGTCTGCGATTATTGTCCGGATGACAAAGGCGGTGTGCGCCGTCACGTCGGTATCGGTCGAAGAGCATGAGAAGGGCATTCAGATCGCTGTCCATGGGGTCGCCGATCCGGCCCGCTGCGGGCAGACAACCGAGGGTGCTTACGTCGCCATCCCGCTCACCGATGAGCAGGTGGCGAAGGCGCGCAGCTATGAGGCTCCCGCCTACCATCCTCTGGACGACTCCGAGCTGAAGTACGGGTGGCAGAGTTCCCCCGAGGGGAAGTACAGCCCGACCATCTTCCAGGCTCGTAGCCGTGCCAAGCTCTCCGAGGTATGGCAGTCAGAGGAGACAGACCGCCAGCTGACGCCTCATGTGCTTCTGCCTCGCAGTGCCGGCTAAGGAATGCCGGCTGGTCAGGCGAGCTCGCCGGTGACCAGGCGGACGAGGTCTCGACGCGCCCGGCGCCCCTCCGGGGTGGGGAACATCGGATAGACGTGGTTGAGGTTCTCGCCGACGTGCAGCGTCGAGTCCACCCCGGCCTCCAGGAGCTTGGCGTGGAAGAGCGCATTGTCCGGCAGGAGGATCTCCCGGGTCCCCACGAAGGTCGTCACCTTCTTCAGGCCCGACAGGTCACCGTAGATGGGGGAAAGGTGCCAGTCGGTCGGCGGGGTGCTGCCCGCCCAGGAGCGACCGATCTCGGCGAGAGGCTCGGGAACCATGAGCGGGTCGGCGTCGACGTAGTCGGCGATATCCGGGTTGGTGTTGGTGATGTCGACCCAGGGCGAGATGAGTGCGAGCTCATCGGGCTGGGCGTCACCGGCCTCGGCCAGGGACAGGGCGATGACCGCCGCCAGGCCTCCGCCAGCACTGTCCCCCATGAGGATGATCCGCTTCCCCAGGCTCTCCGCCACCGTGCGCCGATAGAGCTCCAGCACCAACCGGTGCGCCTCCTGCCAGGTGTGATGGGGCGCCAGCGGGTAGAGCGGCATGACGACGTCGGCCCCCGTCCTACGGGCCAGATGATCGACCAGCCAGGCGTGCGCCGAGACCGCCGTCGCGATGTAGCCGCCGCCGTGCAGGTAGACGATGACCGCGCTCGACGGCGTCCGCTGGCGGACGTGATAGACGGGCATGCCGGAGTCCTCGCTCCGCTCCAGGTCGTAGAAGAAGCGACCCCAGGCCGGGAAGGTGACGGTGCGGGCCGGCTCGGGGCGGTCGGCCAGACGCGCGATCCGCTCGGTCATCGGAATGCGGGCCGCCAGTGTCTTGACCGGCCGGACGCCGTACTCCGCCAGGCTCGCCGCGGCCGAGCGGCCATATCGCTTGCGGGAGTAAAGGCTGAAGGCCCCCACCGTCAGGCCCACACTGGCCACGCCGACGGCGATCCTGCTCCCGCTGAGTCTCCTGGGTGCCTTCATGATTCCTCCACTCCGCGGGGTCCCGAGTGCTCTCCGACAACATCTCCGGATCGGGTGTCTGCTCCGTTATCGTAGGCGTCAGAACACCGCGATGATGGGGTGAATCCAGCTCGTTCACTCAGTGCGGAGGCCGGCACGTGGTGGAGCCGTCGGCATGACAACAGGAGACTGCGATATGGAAACCTACGAGACCGAACACCTCACCACCGTCCGTGCTCTCGCCCCCGAGTGCATGGTGCTGCTGCGTTCCAATGGTGCCTTCCCCCTGACTGAGCCGGGCGAGATCGCCCTGTTCGGCTCCGGTGCGCGACACACCATCAAGGGCGGAACCGGCAGCGGCGACGTCAACTCCCGCCACGTCACCACCATCGAGGAGGGCCTGGAGACGGCCGGCTTCACCATCGTCACCCGGCCCTGGCTGGAGGCCTACGACCGTATCCGTCTCCAGGCCCACCAGGACTTCATCGCCGGCATCAGGGCCGAGGCTGCCAAGCGCGGCGTCCCCGCCATCATGGTCGGCATGGGCTCGGTCATGCCCGAGCCGGAGTACACCATCCCCCTCGATATCCAGGCCGGCACCGACCCGCACGCAGCCGTCTACATCCTGTCCCGAACCTCCGGGGAAGGCAGTGACCGCACCCCCGAGGCCGGAGACCTCAGGCTCACCGACACCGAGATCCGCGACATCCTCACCCTCAATGAGCGCTTCGAGCGGTTCCTCCTCGTGCTCAACGTGGGCGGCGTCGTCGACCTCAGCCCGCTCGACGACGTCGCCAACATTCTCCTGCTCTCCCAGCTCGGCGCGACCGTCGGCGACGCCTTCGCCGACGTCCTCCTGGGAAGGGCCTACCCCTCCGGAAAACTCGCCACCACCTGGGCCGCCTGGGACGAGGGCGACCAGATCGGCGACTTCGGCGACCCGGACGACAACCACTACCGCGAGGGCATCTACGTCGGCTACCGCTTCTACGACTCGGTCGGCAAGGAGCCGCTCTTCCCCTTCGGATTCGGCCTGGGCTACACGTCCTTCGACGTCGAGATCCGCCAGGTGAGCCTCGACGGCGCCCGCGTGAGCATCGACGTCGACGTCACCAACACCGGCGGCTTCCCGGGCAAGGAGACCATCCAGGTCTACGCCAGCGTGCCGGCCGGACGCCTCGACCAGCCCCTCCAGGTACTGGCCGGCTTCACGAAGACCGACGAGATCGCCCCCGGCGCCACGGCACGGATCACCGTCGACGTCGACCTGACCGACCTGGCCTCCTACGACGAGGCCGCCCGTGCCACGGTCCTGGAGGCCGGCCGCTACCTGCTGCGGGCGGGAACCTCCAGCCGGCAGCTGAGCCCCGTCGCCGTCGTCGAGCTCGCCCAGGACGCAACCGTGCGACACCTGGCCGGTGACCTGGGGGAGCCCGGCTTCACCGACTGGAAGCCCGAGGCGCCGGCGTCCCTCGACATCCCGGCCGGCCTGCCGGTGCTCGCCGTCAACCCGACCGACCTGCGCCTGTCGGACCACGCCGAACCCGATGAGCAGGGAGCGCCGGAGGACGTCAGGCAGGCCCTCAGCCTGGCCCGGGGGCTCTCCGACAACGAGCTCATGTATACCGTCCTGGGGGACTACCGCCGCGGTGAGGAGTCCGGCTCCATCGTCGGGGCCGCCTCCACCGCTGTCGTCGGCGCGGCGGGCCAGACCACCACCCGGATCCCCGGCCTGCCCAGCATCATCATGGCCGACGGGCCCGCCGGCCTGCGCCTGGCTCCCACCTACGGCGTCGACGCCGAGGGCCCCTTCTCCCTGGGCGACTCCAGCCTGCCCGCCACCTTCCTCGAGCTCATGGACGACGCCGGACGTGAGGCCCTCGGCATCGCCGACGAGCCAGATCCCCGCGAACCCGCCGAGATCCGCGAGCAGTACACCACCGCCATCCCCATCGGCACCGCGCTCGCCCAGTCCTGGAACCCTGCGCTGGCCGAGCAGCTCGGCGACGTCGTCGGGGCCGAGATGGAGCGCTTCGGCATTCACCTCTGGCTCGCCCCCGCCTTCAACCTGCACCGCTCCGTCCTGTGCGGACGCAACTTCGAGTACCTCTCCGAGGACCCGCTGTTGGCCGGACGCCTCGCCGCCGCCATCACCCGCGGGGTCCAGACCCACCCGGGACGGGGCGTCACCATCAAGCACCTGGCCTGCAACAACCAGGAGACCAACCGCCTCAACTCCAACAGCCGGGTCAGTCCCCGGGCCCTGCGAGACCTCTACCTGCGCGCTTTCGAGATCTGCGTGCGCCAGGCCCGCCCCGCCGCCGTCATGACCTCCTACAACCTCATCAACGGCGTCCACACCTCCGAGTCGGTCCAGCTGCTCGAGGTGATCCTGCGCCGGGAGTGGGGCTTCGACGGACTGGTCATGACCGACTGGGTCGTCGACGGCATGACCCGCAGCGACATGAAGCACCCGCGTGCCACCGCGGCCGCCACCATCAAGGCGGGCAACGAGCTCTTCATGCCCGGAGGCGAGACGGACCGGGAGGACCTCCTGGCGGCCCTGGAACGGGGGAGCGCAGGGCGTGGCACGGGAGACTGGACCGCGCCGGAAGACGGAGGCGCAGCCCTGACGCGCGGCGAGCTCGAGAAGCAGGCCGCCCGCGTTATCCGCGCGGCCTGGAGGATAGCCACGATCTCGGCATCCTGATGCTCGTGCTGTAGAATTAATCGAAGGATTCAGCAGCGGGGGGTGTGATGCCGACGATCAAGCCAGTATCAGATCTGAGGAGCTACACCGACGTTCTTAAGGATGTTGCAGAGGGCTCGCCTGTTTTCCTCACCAAGAATGGTCATGGGAGGTACGTCCTTCTCGATATGAAGGACTATGACCGCATTAAGGCGGGTCGTCGTCTCCTCCGAGAGGTCGAGGCGGGTCGGATTTCTGGTGAGGAGCAAGGGTGGGTTAGTGCTGCAGACGTGCGTGCGCACTTCGTCGCACGGCGGGATTCCGCCCATGAGTGCTGAGATCGTCTACTCCACTGATGCTCTCATTGATCTTGATGAGGCCTGGGATTTCACGGTTGAGACCTCAGGCGACCCGGACTTAGCGTTTCAGCAGGTGGATGCCCTGCTTGAGGCGGTCGAAGGGACTCGTAGCTACCCGTTGGCCGGGAGTAGGTTGGATGTTGTTGTTGGCACGCCAACTGACAGTCGCTATGTTGTGGCTGGTCGTCTGTTGGCTGTTTACAGTATTGAAGAGCACGTCATTCGGGTGGATCGGATCTTCGATACTCGGCAGGACTGGGTTTCTGTGCTCGTCCGGCGTGGCTGAGATCCCGTGTTTTGGGAGGACTGCTGGGGCCTGTCGCTGGGGCATTGAACGTGACATGCTCAGCAGGAGCCACCTGCACATCGTAAGGAGCCCTCCATGGCGCTGACACCTCAAGCACGTGAGACCTTCACCAGGCTGTTCGGGGTGGAGCCCCAGCCCCACCCCACGGACCCCGAGCTGTTCGACATCCTCCAGAATGGGATCTTCGACGAGGCCTTCTCCACGGGCGTGCTCACCGACGTCGAGCGCGAGCTGCTCACCATCACCGCCCTGACCGCCATGCAGACCCTCCCGCAGCTGCGGGCCCACGTGGGCGCCGCCCTCAACATCGGCGCCAGCCCGCTCCAGCTGCGCGAGACCATCTACCAGTGCGCCCCCTACATCGGCTTCCCCAAGACCCTCAATGCCATCGACATCGCCAACGGGGTCTTCGAGGCCAACGGCATCTCCCTGCCCCTGGAGAACGCCGGCACCGTGGATGCCACCGACCCCAGTGCCCGCGAGCAGGCCGGCGCCGCCATCCAGGCCCCGCTGTACGGCAATGAGGTCAAGGAGGTCTTCTCCGCCCTGCCCGAGCCCTTCGATGAGTTCGTGCCCCACCTGCTGACCTCCTCCGCCTTCGGTGACTTCGCCACCCGTGGCGGCCTCGATGTCGCCCAACGCGAGCTCATCAGCCTCGTGGCCATCGCCGCCATCGGCGCCACCACCCAGCTGCGCCCGCACGTGGCCGGGGCGATCCGGGCCGGCTCCTCCCGCCAGAAGGTGGCCGCCGCCCTGGTCCAGGTCATGCCCTACATCGGCGGCCCCTACGCCCTGTCCGGCCTGGTCCTCGTGGCCCG
>ERZ773007.507-NODE-507-length-19635-cov-4.665015_pt1 | contig 19635 bp, 19 predicted proteins | sample MGYA00580665_ERZ773007 | MGnify/ENA primary metagenome ERZ773007 (study PRJEB29015, sample SAMEA2738122) | human oral metagenome | biome: human oral; feature: human-associated habitat; material: saliva | place: China | collected 2167 ... | reverse complement strand
AGAATGACCCGCCGGCAGATCTTACGGTATGCCAAGCGAGTACTGTTATCTTTGAAGTGCAGCAACCTGCAACTATCTTTCCGCTTGCAAAGGTAAGCATTTTCTTTCGATGAAACCGACTTTTCTTGCAACAAAAAGTTCGCGTATTTCAAATCCAGTCGTCAGAGGTCGAAAACTTGCGGACTTTCTTTCCCTTCTTCCCTTGTTTCTCCGCCGAGCCCCCTCTTTTTGAGCGCCCGTCCCCTCTCTTTCGCTCTGTGCCCCCTCCCTTCGTTCCCGTTCTGTTCGCCCCGCTTCACTCACTCGCCCCGCTCGCTCACGCGTGTAGGCACATTCGCGCCTACGCACGCGCTCGCGCATTGCGCACTCAGCGACTTTCCGTTTTTTGCCTTCACCCCTCCCCTCTATCCGCTTGACATTCTGCGATTTGTGGGTGAAGACTTTGTCTTTCCCGACTTCTTCACCGGTGAAGCTTGAATACATCCGCCATCTTCACACCTAACACGCTATTCATCAGTTATTTGTCTTCTTCGGGTGAAGCGTGAAGGCAAAAAACGAAAAGTGCCTGACGCGCACGCACGCGCGTGCGCGTTGAGCCCTGCGCCCCTGCACGGCAGAGTGGTGAATCCGGGCGCCCCGCCCGATGTTGGACAATGAAGAACAAAATGAGCTGAATAATGTTTTTGCCGGGAAACCGGAAAAGCCTGTGACTCGCAAGGAAAATGACGCGCTACGTTTCCGCAGATGGAATCGCGTTAAATCTAACATTTTGCTTTCTATTGCATTGAACACTCTGGCAATTTGCAGATCATCATTAACTGCCTTCTTCAAGTCTTCAAAAAAGTAAATATTTAGACCTTCTGGCAATGATTCTTTAATCTGCTCATCACTCAACAGTGTCAAGCTCACCTCTTTTTTCAGAACCTGTCTTAGGGTTAATTTATTTTTAGATAAATTTTTAATCTTTGTTTTTAAACCGTTGAGAATACGCTTTTCTACAAAGTTGTAAAAAATATCCTTATCGAGGTTAAACACGGCCTCTGAAAAGATACGTTTCAGCATAGAACTTTCCTTAATATCGACAAGCAATACGGCTTCTGAAAATTTAGGTTCTTCCAATAAAAACCAATCGTCTTTAAAAGAAAAATAAATTTTCATAAATGGTTCCTCATAGAACTCAGTTGCACACTCAGTAAAACCTAAAAGTTCTTGCATTACAAAAACATCCAATGAGGAAATTGTATTTTCTGGAATGCAACCGTTGTCCAAATAATAACCGTGAAGAGTCTTTTCTTTAATTACTGAAAAGATCAGTTCCTTGTAAATATCCATATTTTCCTCACCAATCAAAGCGAGAAAATCATTGTATGATTCAGAGTTTATCAGATGTAAATCTGTTATTGTGGCAGAATATTGATTTTTGTGGTAGGAGCCTTTAACCAAACAAATATTAAATCTAGTTTTTTCTCTATCAACAACAATTGGCAGTTCCCCTTTTTTCAACAAATCGGATACTTTTACAGCAATATCGATATTTTTTACAAAAAAATCAACAATAGGTGCTGTATTAATACCGTAGTATGATTTGTCATTTGCGATCACTGAATTATTGTATTTCTCTCGTCTAGATTTTAAATCTTCAAAGTTGTAGATTCGATCCAAATTTTCTGAAATAAATTCAGATAGGAGTTCTGGATTATCCGTGATTTTTTTCTGTAAGGATTTTAACTTTTCCAAACCGGAAGAAATATCACGAGTTCCTACCTCCTGAGTGATAGTGACGGTTTTTTTAGTATCTTTCAATACATTTGATGAAATAACCATCGTATACCTTCTTTCTAAAGCTATTACAGCTTATTTATTTTCTTAAATTATAAAAGACGATAAAAAAATAAATAAACAAAATAAAAAGTGGGGTATAAAACCCCACCCTATAAAAGATCTTCAATAAAAAGCTCTAGCAATTCCATCATTCGATTGAATTGTTTTTCATCACAAGTTAAGGATGATATTTCTCCCAAGTCAGAAACTTTTAGATAATCATTCCTAAAGGATTCTAAGATTTGATTGTCTGTCAATAAACTTAGTGGAATATCACCACTTTTAACCTTCTTCAGTGTTAGCTTATTATTTAGAATATTCTTAGTTCGTACTTTTAATGAAGTTAGAATACGAGACTCTAAATAGTTGAAGAAATCCTTGTCGTTTTTGCTATAAACAGCCTTCAAAAATTCGACCTTATACTTATCTGATTTACTTAAATTTGTTAAAAGAATCAAATCTTCAGTACCACTAAGTTCAGTCTCTAATTTATTATTATTGATTGAGTAATAAATTGATTTATTCATACCATCACTCGACCATAATAATACAAGATTTAGGATTTCTAGAGCGATCTCTCGATAATCAGAACTGTAACGGATTGCATTCCTGATTGAGTAATTTTTGATAACGCCATCTTTGTCTGGATTTACAAAAATCTTTGTTTTGAGCATATATTGTTTCTGTAACTCTACAAGCTCAAGAAACATAGGCTTACCAACAATTTCAATTAATTTTTTATTTGAAAAATTATTGGTTGATAATTCAAAATTAAAATCTTTCAAATAAACACCTACCGGGTGCTCGTTGCCATCTTCATAAAGATATTGATCCACAACAAAACTATGCTCGTCGTATACATTGAAAAATCCAAAATGAGAGAAATCCTCAAAAAGATTAATTGCTTCAATAGATTTATCAAAGTTGAGTTTAAAATACTCAAAAACACTTGTTGTGTCAATGTCAGTTAGATTTTTGAAGTTTTCGATCCAAAGTTTGATTTCAACCTCGTTATCAGTAAAATATTGTTCAATGCTTTTGTCAAATAAACCATTCTCAATAAAAGAACGTACTTCTTCCGAATTTTCAATCATTTTTTTTGTGTAATTTTTGAGAGAGAAAAATCCAGTTGAGAATTTAACGTCCGCAATTTCTTTTGTAACCATTTTTACCTTCTTTCTTTTTTACTTATCTCTAATTTCTTTTGCAATGATTTCTATTAGTCTTGAAATTTGTTTTTTGTCCTTCACGTGTCGACATAGGTGCAAAAGATCCATTGTGCGATAGTTCATTAGATTGCTAGAAATTATTTGTTCGTCACTTAACATTTCTAGAGGAATGATATCATTTTGAACCTGTTTCAAAGTTAATTTCTTTGAATCCAGACTCTTAATTTTAGACTTCATCCCACTAATAATTCGATTAGTAATCAAGGAGAATAGTTCATCCATCTCGCCGGTGCGAATAGCATTGCTGTAAGCTCGTTGAGCTAAACCTTCGTTTTTGATATCAACAAGTAGAATAACATCATCCTTTTGTTCGTCTTTACTTAAAACATTATGATGTTCCTGAACAATAACTAGTTGGTTTTTAGAGAGATTGAGATAAATCTTCCGTGCGACAGAAGAATCTTTTGAGATAACGGCCTCTAATAATTCAGAAATATATGAACAAATTCTATTATCAAAGGACGTAATTTCTTCTGATTTTTGGGAATATTTCCATCGTGCAATATTGTTTAAAACAATTTTTTCAGAAATCTTTGAAGAAATATCAACAATATCATCAGCCAGGCCCTTGCCAAAGTTTTTAGCTAATTTTGTAAAAATATTGCTTTCATCATCCCAGTCAATATTCAAAATCGGATTGTTTAAGCGATAACGAATATATCCATAATTACTTTCAAATTTGATAATTTCAGCGTCCTTTATTAGTTTAAGATTTGGATCCTTTAAAAATACAATCATTTTTTGCGTTGTTGCCAAATCTGATTCTAATTTTTCAAAAAAATCTTTAACATCAGCGTCAAACTCAGATTTAAAACGTTTTAATTTTCTTTGTTTTTCTTGACTCTGTATATTCTGTAAATTTGAAACAGTTTTGGCCTTGAAAAAATTATCTCGAACAAAATCTTTCACGACACTTTCGTCATTAATTGCAAGAACGTAGAAATCTTGAAGTTTTTTAAGTCCAGTTGAGATATCACGACTGCCAACTTCTTTCGAAATTGTTTTCGTTTCGTTTGATTTTTTATTAGCTGTAATAACCACAGTAACCTTCTTTCTACTGGAATATATCCAGAATAAATTTATTTCTAAAATTATAATAGATAAAGTTGTCTCTTAATCAATTTGAGAAAAAATATAAAATCTGTTATAATTTAAGAAAATAAAAAATTAGAAAGAAGGCAAGTAAAATGGTTATTAAAAAACAAAATTTTGATTCAATCAATTGGATGGTTAATTTTAAAAAAGTTCACAACTATATCAATTCAGATAAATTCGTTGAAGACTTGCTATACAATCAATATGATTTTAACAAAGAAAACAATTATATTTATGTTGACTTGGAACGTGGGCTTGTAGTTGATAGAGCTGTTCCCGGAACCACCTTAAAAACTGTAAAAATAACTTGTGGAAACATTTCAGAACTCGGTATGACTAATCCAACATCCATAAATTCTATCGATGGAACTAGAGAGCGTTTTAATAAATTCTCGAAGGAGTTTTTGTTTAACCGGAGTTGTCCAAACTGGGTTAATAATGCGCCAGATAGAATCAAACGATTAACTACTGGATCCCTCCCCTGGTTTATTTTTAACAAAGAAGAGCAAAAGGATATTGTTAAGCATATTTCAATTAAATTGGTGTACGATCGACTTTACCTTGAAAAAGTTAAAGTTGATCGGATTGTTGATTTAAATAATTTTTCTATTATAAATTCAGATGAAAGTTTAACTGAAATTTTTAGAGAAGAATTATCAACATATTCTCTAGATGATTTGGATAAGATGTGTGATAGATTTTCTGATCACAAAGCTAAACTTGTAAGTTTAGAAGATGAGATAACAAAAGAGATTGTGAAAGGATCAGTATACTTTGGATTAGATAAAGTTCCTGATTATAATCAATTAAAAGAAATGTATTACAACGATTATTCATTTAATGTATTTTACGAAGAGGTTTTGTTCCCAGCTTACAAAATTTATTCTAAAAATAATATGAATTATTCTCGAGACTTGGATCTTTATATCAAAAATGCAACTGCTGCAATTTTTGAATATTATGATTTAAATCCAAAAGTTTTAAAATTCTTTTATCACGAGCTTAAAGGCAACGTATCTCCTTCTGTTGTTTCGGAATTGGATATCTCTCTAACGATTAAGTCGAAACAGGGAACGACATTTTTAAATAATGACACTCAACAAGGACTTAACGGGTTTGGCTACATTGATAAATTTATTTCCAAAAAGGAAAAGCCTTACGAACTTATTGCGCAGGCAGATCAATTTGAAGTGGCGGTTATGATTTCCGATTTTAAATCTTTTAAATTTCTCGTAGATGATGATAATTTGAGACCAAAGGATTGGGGAAGTACCGCAATAGGACTTATCAAAATTCTCGAATATATCACTGATGATCAGGGATATATTTTAGACAATTTTAAAATTGATTTCAATTGTCCTAAGTTTTTAGAATACTTACACCACAACTTGAAAGATCCACATTATTTCTTGAAAAGCTGGAAGCAAATTTTAATAAACGATTTTGATGTAATAATCACAGATCGTGAACTCCTAGCTGCAACAAATTTAGCCAAGATGATTGAAGGTCTTTAATAAATTAAGGAGATGACAATATCTCCTTTTTCTGTTATAATTTAAGAAATTAAAAAATTAGAAAGAAGGAATATTTGATGGTTCAAAATACCAAAAATAACCAACCTTACTGGTTGGAAAATTTAAAGAAAGCTATATCTTATGTAAATTCAGAAGAATTTCTGAATGATTTAGAGTCCGGAAAGTACGATACGGATAGGAACTCCATTATCTATCTAAATTTAGAAGACGGTACGGTTTCTACGACACCTGTTTTTGGCGCAACATTAAAAACTGTAAAATTATCCTTTTGGAATGTTCAAAAACTTGGTAAAAACAATTTTTCAATACAGAATGGAATTGATGTAACGCTTAAGAGATTCAACACCTTTGTTTCTGATTTAATTTCAGAGTTAACGCCAACGTTGAAATCTAAACCACACACCTCAATCGCCCGAGGTGAATACCCGTTTTGCATATTTGACAAGAATTATCAGAAAAAAGCCTGGGATCGTATCTTGGTTGATTTATTTAATCAAGATTTTGATTATTTGGGTTTTGATAACATTTTTGATCGAAAAGAATTTTCTTTCAAAAAATCATTATCTAAAGATGTCTGTGATTTGTTTTTTGAATCATTTTATTGCAATGATCACCGAGAACTTACCAGCCGTATGTTTCTTTACAAGCAATACAATGAAATTTCCGAAGAGGCTGCGATTGCTATGTTAGATAAATTCAGGGAAAAAATTACCCATCAGAATAAAGATATCAATCCAGAAAAGAAAGATTCTTACAACTCCTTATTCCCTTACGTGGATAGCAAGGTTAAAAAACAGTGGTTTAACAGTTTTTATGCGCAATTAGTTTTACCATCGCACAAGGTTTACAAAACATTCGGGGTTGATTACCCGAAAGAGTTGGATGATATTATGATATCAAACACCAAGTTGGTGCTTGAATGGTTCGATATCAACAGTCTGTTTGTTGGTGGTTTTGTAGGTGAAATGCTGGAGTACATTCCAGAAGAAAAACTATCTTCTTTTGATGTTACAGTGGTGTTGGACTCTTCGACTCCAACTATGCTAGTTAGCTGGGATGAAAAATTTAAATTTTCACCTTCAGCGTATTATTTTGATGGCGATATCCCAGAATCAGATACATTTTTTGACGTGCCAGTTGAAATGGCATTTGATTTACTATCTAAATTCAAAAGTGTTAAGTTTAGGTTGGGAGATGACGTTTGCGAACCTTCGATTTGGCCAGAGATGACCAGTAAATTGATCGACTTTTGGGTTCTCTTTTCTAGAAAAAACAACCCCAAATTTGATTTTAAAGTTGACGACGCAGAATTTATTGAATATTTGAAATTCGGAGAAAATGATCCGAAAAAGTTCATCTATTTTAATAAGAAAATGAATGACGATTACTTCACTAGCAAAAAGGGAATGTTAATCTTTGAAGATTTACAAGAATATTATGAAACTCTAATCAAAAAGATTAGTTAACGAGGATATTAATATCCTCGTTTTTTAGTTTTTATAATTAATAAAACAAAAAAGAGTATTAAAACTCGGAAAGAAGGAAATTTAATGGTAAAAACAACTGGAACTGTTACAGATTGGAGTTCTGAATACAAGAAGGATGTTGAAAAGATGATGGAGTTCTTTGAGGAAAAGCCATCGAGTGAAATTATTAGAAGTATGCTTGTTTGGGATTCAGTTCCTGATTTATTGATGAAGGATATAACTTATAGCATTTCACCGGAATATTTAGGGAGCTCATCAATTTCTGGTTTAACGAAGGATAATTTCAATCCTACAAAAGCTACTGAGAAATTATTGGAAATTTCAAAAACAACCAAGGATCCTATTGGATTTTTAGGATTTGTATTTTTCTTAACGTCTGAAATTAGCAAAGAATATAGATTCTATAAAGAATCTAAAACAAATTTATTTATGAAGTCAATATTAATTAAAAAAATCACTGACATTTTGAAATTATTTCCAAAAGACGTGGCGATGGATTTTATCGATAAATTTTTAGATGACAATGAATATCAACTTCTTCAGCGAAAAATTTTAGAAGTAGTTGTATTAATTGAAGATCAACTCATCAAAAACAAGTATGTAGAAGATATTTACTCTATGGTATCGATTGCTTCTAATTTACGTATCAAGATTGATCGTCTATTTAGTAGACAAATTCTGTTTTACAACAAAAGTTGGAATCAAGTGCTTTGGTGTGAAAAGGCAAAACTAGCAGGTTCTCACTACGATTTTGATAAAAACCGTCACTTAATTTTGGACTTAGGTTCTTCTAAATTTTGTGATTTTTATTATTGTAAAGAGATGAGTTACGAGAAATTGCAAACAATTGGTCAACTCTTAAACCTTGCTATTGTTTTATTAGACGGGGACTGTAAGAATTTGAAGGATATGCTGAGTGAAAATTCAGATTTTTGGGTAGATCTGTTTGCGAAAAAATCAAAAGAGGTTGTTGCTTCAAACTTTTTATTACCAGTGGGTGTGACTGATGAGGTTCGAAGTGCAGTATTCTTCGCACAATTGCCAGCTTACGATCAAATCGTCAAAGAATACGATAAGACAGACAATCTGTAACAATTAAAGCGAGAAGATTCTCGCTTTTTATAATTTAAGAAAATAATTGTTTCTGAAAAAATTTCAGATAGGAAGAAGGAACAGAATGGTACAAAAACCAGGAATTTTTAACGATTGGTTAGAAAGATTTAGATCTGATTACAAACAAATGTTTGAATATATTGACTCAAACGAACCGGGGAAAATTTTTGATAAATTAATTATCACTGATGAATCGGTTGGTGAGGTGAAGAGAGAATTTGTTGATTCATTGATTTCCTATTACAATCTTGGGGATGATGTTGAGAAATCAAAAGTTTTTAAAAAGTTTGATCACCTATTAGAAATAGCCGAACAATTCGAAGATCGGTATGACTTTTTAGGCTTTGTTTATTTGTTCAATCGTGTGATTGACGAGGTTGAATTTTCTAATGCTTTTAGAGATGATAAAAGTATATCAACGCCGGAAATTTTAAAAGCACTTAAAGAGATTCTAAGTTTTTACGATGAAAAAGTTGCTCTGAAATTAATTGGTTTGTTCACTCGTGCTGAAGGATCATTGCATAATCGCATTTATCAATTTTCTAAGGTTTTAACAGATATCGTGAATAACAAGACACTTTCAACACATCCGTTAACATCTTGGATCCACACTCCTAAAAAGATGACATATAGAGCCATCTCTTTAAAAATAAATTTTGATCTTAAAAATAAATTCTTTAAAGTGGTCAAACACAAGGGAGATGTTTTTCCTGGTAATGAAATAACAGCGTTTGAACAATTCTTAATTTTTAAACTCGATGATAAACTTGAAATTTTAGATTTTATAGATGAAATCAATCCGGGTGACGTTGACATAGTTAAGGTTTATGCTCATATTATGGAGATGAAACTGCTATCTCATCGCTTTGATGATAATTTTGATTTAAAGCCGCTTTTAGAGGATTTATTATTAAAGAATCAAAATATTTGGTGCTCAGAAATCCGCAGACACTCTAAAATGATTGTTGAAACTATTGTTTCTGAATGCTTAAAAGGAAACAGCAAATCTTTGAACGATTTTATCAAAAATCAAGTGGAGATCAACACGATTCCAAAATACCCAGAATTGATGTATCTTTTCGAGGGTGATGAGTAATTAGATTATTAAAAAGAAAACTTAGGTTTTCTTTTTTCTTTTATAATTTTAGAAAAATAGAAAGGTCTGAATTTATTTCAGGAAGAAGGATAATACTATGAAAAGTACAGAACCGACTTGGTTCAAGAAGTATCGTGACGATTATCTACGTGTTGCGGATATTCTTTCTAACAGTAGGGCTGATGATCTAGTTTCTAAAATGGAATGGTTTGATGATAAAATTATTTCTAAATTTCAAGGTTCAAGTTATCGTTTGCTAAAAGGAATTTCTTTTAGAAATCGTGCAAAATTTACAGATAAGGATAAACGAAAGACGGCGTTATTTTTCTACAAAATTAAAAATTCGAAGTATCCTAACGTTTTGTTTTCCTTATCACTTTTATTGAACTTATTTCTAAGTGATTGTCAGAGAAATTCGCTACCAGATCACTACAAGGGTTCACATTTTTGCCGAAAAATAAAAAAAGAAAATTTGTTAGCTAAAAATTATGATACAAATCATCTTTTAAATAGAATCTCTTTATTTTTTGATCTACTTTCAATTGATGAGAAAAGATACACTCTTAATTTTATTCTTGGATCTAACGAGTCGGATATAGATGTTTTATTTTCAAAATTTAAAAATCTATTAAGATTGACCTTTAAGAAGGCTATTTTCAAAAATTGGTTTTTGGATACTTCTTTGATAATTAAATATGATAAAGACGGTAATCTTTCATACGTTAAATCGAATAATTTATCTATATTCTTTGATTTAGACAAGAATTGTTTACGTGCAGCAAATAATAAAAGTTACTTCTTAAACGAAGACATTGATTCTTATGATTCTTCTGATGAACTTATCACCTCATATTTCATCGCTAAACCCGGTCAAATCAAGGTATTCAAGGATATCAATGTATTAACTCTCGAAAGATTCAATTCAAGAAAATCTCTTGATTTTTTAGGGGAAATATTTTCTGAATACTTGAAAAGATTTGTTTGTGAGGATCATTTTGGATCCGAATATTTCTTGAGAGATATGTTCTTAAAATATCCAAATATCTTTATGGAGATTATCTTAAAGGATTCCATAGATATCTTTAAAAATAACCTAGATAAATTTATTAATTCGGAAACTTGCAAGATAAGTTTATTAAGGCACGGCGGGAATCTTCCGGTTTATGTTGATTTGAAAGAAGATGATCATACAAAATATCATTACCTTTAAAAAAGAGAGTGCAAACCACTCTCTTTTCTGTTATAATTAAAGAAAAAAATAATCTGAAGTTAATTCAGATGGAAAGAAGGTGTCTGATGATTCAATCAGAGAAGAGTTGTACTTGGGAATACGAGTACAAAAAAGATGTGAAAAAAGTGATTGATTTTTTGGAAAATAAATCGTCTGAGGAAATTGTCGGAAAAATTGATTTTGGGTGGGGATGTGAAAAACCTTTTTCCGATCAATCTTTATATAAGAACGAACACGATGGTCGTGCAGAGAGAGTGGAAAAACTAGTTTTTAAAATGTTAGCACACGGGAACGTTGAACTATTATATTCTTTTTGGGCTATCATTCATTCTATTTTATTTGAATTTAACTCAACTAAGGATCATTATGACTTAAAAGATCTAAGTCGGGCATTTGAAGATGTGTTTTTCGATTTATTTTCAAGCTGTTTCAGCGAAGATGAAAAGAAAATAATCTTATCTTTTATTTTTAAAACTGGTGATATTCAGGTGGGAATTAACGATAAAAGATTAGCCTGTTTGATAGGTAATTATCTTAGAAAAAAAGATATTGATGATAGTATTGACAATGAAATATTGAATCTTATGTTTGGTATTAATTTGAAACCCAAAAACAACCGGGCGAGCTATTCTTTGTTTTTTGATTTGAATGAAGAAAAATTTAAAATTTTTGACACAGCAACTATTTATGAGGTTCACGGGAACCCGTATGAGGGTGATTATGAGATATACCCGTTTATTGCAAAGCGAAGCGAGTTGATGATTTTAAAAGATTTAGAATTGTTCGCTCCGTTTTTATTAAACAAAGATACACTTCCATTCTTTTCTAATTTAATGGTATATTTGTCTAAGTATATCTTAAGAGATTATCAAGGATTTCAGCTTGATGATAAAATGTTCGAATCCGCTATTAAAAACGATCCTGAAAGCTTTAAAGCATTTGTTCGTATCGAATTTGATAGAATTATCGAACGAAACTTTGAACTGATGTTATTTACTGGCGGCTCCAAAGGCTCGAAAACTATCTCTAATATATGTTACGATGGTTACGTACCGGCTTATCCTGAGCTTTACCGGGAACTAAAAGATCACGGAATGGTTCAAAAAAGTTTTATTCCATAATGTTAAAAGGGGATCTTTTTGATCCTTTTTTTATTCTTTTGACAAATCCACTCTTTTCTGTTATTATTAAAGATAATAATAAAATCTGAAATAAATAAAGAGGATAATTCGAATGGTAATCGAGAAACAGGCAACTTGGTTGGATGATTATAAAAAAGAAGTTAAAACATTGATGTATGAATTGGATAATCTTGATCAAAAACAGCTGAGAGGATTGTCTTTGAGATTAAAAAGTAACGCTAAAAAAGTTATTGAAGATTCGGATTATAAAATCCCGGATGATTATTTCGGAGTCGCAAAGTCAATTGTGTTGGAAGATAAGAATATTAAAGACGAATACAAAGATGAATTTTGGGGGTTTGTTTTATCCAGAACGTTGGCAGGAAGACCAGATGGAAAAATGCAATGTGCCATTCATATTCCCGACGATGAATGGAAACGTTGGCACGTGAACCCAAATAAGATGAAATACGATAATTTTAACGACTTTGTTTCTAGTTGGGATTCAATGGACTTATTTTATGAATTTGACGACGATTATAAGTCGGAACCTTTGAGCAATACCTTTCAATCGTTTTGTAGAAGAACTAGAATATTGTTTAATTTAAAATCAAAATCACTAACAGCTTATTACCAACGAGTTAATGTTGTTAGATTGACAAATGGATATCACTTAGTTGCAGCTTTTCAAGAAAATAAGCACGATGTTAGTATGTTATCACCAATAAAGCCGTTTTATTTCCCGTTAGATCTAAAAATACTTCTCTTCAAGGCATTCTGCCACGAGTGGGCTGATACACCTGATTCTAGAAAATATTGGGATAACTTTGTGTTTGCCGATAGATTTGTAGACTATCTCAAAAGATACTCTAAGAGTAACATCAGTGGAATCCTTGATACAACCGATAATGATACTCTTCGTTATCAAATCGATCACGGTCGCATTCCAAATATAAAAGGTTTGACCTTAACTGAATTGAAGAAAATCAGTGATAGACAAAGGAGATTAAATTGTTAGATTCAAAACGTAGCAATCAATCTAAATGGCTAAAAACATACAAAAAAGAGTGCGTTCAACTGAACGACTCTTTAAATAATCTTACAGAAAAACAGTTAAAGAAACTCTCTAGACTCATACAAAATAGATGTAGAAAATTAATCTCATCTTACGGTTTTAAAGATGAGCGATCAAAATCCGGAGCGGAAATCATCTCCTTCTCTGAAAATATTAAAGATGAATATAAAGATATCTTTTGGAAGTCAGTTTACTTATATTTAGTAGAAAATAAAAGCTCTGATTTGTCTGATCAAAAAACTTATCTGGGTATGTTTAAATATCAGAATCACAAAGTTAAAGATAAGACGTTTGATGATTTTATTAAAAGGTTGATAAGATTTAAGATTTCTAATCCATCGATTTATAAATCTTATTATTACAATGTATATTTTGATATAGATATGGCTTTGTACGTTTTTAATAATTTGTTAAAGAGTTTGAGGGTTTTTTTCGATTTAAAAACAGGCTCTTTTGTTGTAGACTGCAAATCATCCTCAGTTGAAAAAAAACTACATCTAGTCGCTCTACTAGATGAGAACTGCATTAGAAGTCAAGACCTAAAACTAATACCGGAATTACCAACCGATTTAAACTCAGCCATCTTCAAAGCAGTAATTTATGAACTTGTATTTCCGGATCAGGCGGGTCAAGTTTGGGATGAGTTTGTTGGCAGCCAATGTTTCAAAAACTATCTAAAAACTTTTTCACAAAAGAATATAAATAACAATCTAACATCAGTAGATGATTATGATTTTTTAGATCAGATAGAAAATGGTTATATTCCGATGATGAAAGAATTGCCTGTTTCTGAGTTGAGACGCAAATATAAAGATAATGGTTAATAACTAAAACAACAAAAAAGGACTGGAACAAATCCAGTCCACTTTTGTTCCCTGAAATAAATTCAGGGTTTAACACGTTTGAACCACGTATCTTACCAGAGGAAGTATCTTCCAACTTTGCAAAGCCTCCAGGTATCAACACACTTCTGGTTCAGGTCTCATCTGAACGCAGACAGTTGCTGATACAACAAATCTTCAAGCAGTCAGCAGACGTACTCCCTTCGTATAACAGAAAGAAAGAAAAATCACACCCAATTAGGGCCCATAACCTTTTCGATTACGGTTACTACAACCACCTCCTACTAGGCCTGTGAGAGCCCGGATCATCGGAGGGGGTCGGGGTTTAACCCCCGTATTGTAGTAAGCAACCTTTCCTCTAACTGTTACAGAAGAGAGCAACATCTGCCAACTAGTTGAGGAAATGTTGAATCAGTAACCTCCACGTCAGATGAGTCAACTAACCGAACGGCTAGCTGTAGTGTTAAAAGTTTATCGTAACTCGAAGAGAAAATACGATAGAACAAAAATCACATAATGTAATTCCAGTTCCTACGAATCGTAACTATACAGTTAACAACTCAGTAGATATACTGATTGTTCTATAGATTTTTATCTAAAAGTTTAAATAAATTTAACTTTGTAATAAGCTAAAACTTTTTACTTTCGTAAATTGTTTCAAACGTTATAACGAAATTTAAATTTAAACGTTACTCTAAGTAATATAAGGGTGGAAGTCAATCCAAAATTAAAATTTGAAACTCTAAGGAGGTTTCATAGTTTATATAACATAGCGTTAAAATTCAAACAGGTTCTTCTAAGGAGAGAACATAATCTAAAGTTTACCAATAACTAAAGCAAGATTTAGGAATCTTATATTGTTATAACAGCCTATTGCAGATAAAATCTGTGGTGTTTTATAGTTTACTTTTATGTGTTTGTTTTTTGATCGTATATATATTTTTTTAATTTTTTTCTCTTATAAATAAGGTATTTTTTTAAAAATTATATATTATATTTAAAAATCAAACAAAAAAAGAGCGAAAGACGAACATTCACTCTTTTATTTTTTTATTTTTGTGGAAGGTGATACTGACCGTCACCTCCTCTATAAAATTTCTTTAGATTGATACCCTTCTTGATACAATCTTTTTCAACAAGATCAATGATCCGATTATTAGTGAAATTGATATAAAGTTCAAGTTCACTAAAAGTATCTTCTAAAAGATAGATACTGAGTGCATTCCGAACCTCACGGTCAAGGTCATAACCAGACCACTCAGGCACGAGTGCTTGTGTTACTCCTGCGACACGTGGGCGTTCGCACATCGACAATTTTAACGTAGATTTTTTCATTATGGTTCCTTCTTTCCGGCTAACAAGCCTTTTTAATTATTTTTAAAATTATAATAAAAATTTAATTTTGCAAAACTTTTCTTGACAAGAATAAACTCTTTTGTTATACTAACTTTATAGGTATTTTGTAGTCGATATTTTCCTTTACAAAAAAAGAACTTATAATTGGTTCGAAAAAGATTTTTTGGAGGGATTTGAATGGTTATTACAAAATATTCAAATATTAATGAAATTAGAAGCTGGCTTGATTTTTACGGAGTCAGCTACAAGAAAAATGAAAGAAAGGCGAGTTTGGTCAAGAAAATGGAGAAAGTTCGAGAAATTTTTGAAGAAATGGGTGAGAAAGAATATACAAATTCTCTCCTATCACCAGAGGATATTCGTCGATCTCAACATATTAACGAATTACTACAAATGTTAGCAATTCAAAGTGGTATGGCGGGAGAATATCTTGATAATGTTGAAAAAGAGATTCAACAAACTAAAACAATGAAAGACGTTACAGATTCTTTTACAACTCCAGAAACACCTTCAACTGAATCAATCAAAGAAGAAACTTTTACTGTTGTTGAGGAAGATGATATTTCTGTGCCTGAAGTTATCACAGAAGATGAATTGTCAAATTCTGAAGTAAAAGAAGATGATATCGATGGATCTTTAGTTGTTGAAGAAGAAAAGGATAGTTCTGAAAAAGTTTTAGAAAATGAAGTTTCCACTGAGGAAGGTATGGGTAAAAAAGCACTATTTGTAGTTTTGTTTGCAATTGGTGTTATTGCTGCCTTGTCTTTAGCTGGTTATTTGTGGGGAGCTTCATTCGGGTAAGGTGATTTGAATGTCTGTTTCAAAGAAAGAACGTGAACGATACCGAGATTTAAGGAGAGATGTCCTCTTGCAATTAAACTCGGTTCGTCTGGATCACCTAATAAGTAATCCAAGATTGATAAGTGATGAACCCGGTGTCTATATTATTTTCAGAGAAGATAATGGTCACCCTTACGTGGGCGAAAGTGTTAACTTATCCAGGAGACTAATTGAACACGCAACAGTTGAACGTCCAACGCAGTATGTTGATAGAGAAATACAAAAGTTGGGTGCTTTTCGTTTTTGGGTTGCGGAATTAGAAGTTGTAAAAAATTATGATAAACGTCGTGAACGTGAGGGTTACTATGTAGAATTATTTAATTCTTATTACAATGGATATAATGGAAGTAAGGATGGTGGTGCGATGACTCTCGGTCAGCGTTACTGGAGGAGTGTTTTTAACAAACTTCTAAAAACCTTATTCCCCAAATTCGTCAAAAAAAGAAGGGAGAAAAACAAGTATTTACAGTCAACGAGAGCGTTGCGTAAATATGGCAAAAGGCTTAAGAAAATCAACAGGAGGACCGTTTGGTAGTTAATGATAACAAAGGTTTTATTATCTCGAATCTTCGTGAGCATACAAACCTAATTGAAACAAAGGAAGAAGAATATAGATTGGTGGAGTTAGCTCAGAAAGGCGATGAGGAGGCAAGAGAGCTTCTTATAACCAGTAACCTCCGATTGGTTGCGACCATTGCTACGAACTACTCCAAATTCAACTCCATCCCTTGGGAAGATTTTTACCAAGAGGGTACATTGGGGTTGTTTAATGCGATAGATAAATTTGATCTAAAAAAAGGATTTCGATTCAGTACATACTCTACCTATTGGATTCGAAATTATTGTCAAAAACTTTTGAAGCGACAGGGTGTGGTTAGATTGCCAGACAAAGCTCGAGAACTCTACAATAATTGGGTTCGTTTGTCAACTGATTATATGAAAGAGTTTGGTGTGGAGCCCTCCGTTGCAGAAATTGCTGGCATTCTAGAGGTATCAGAAGAGCGTTTGCGAATTGTAATTAATGCAGGACAATCTGCCGTTTCTCTTGACGCAGAGGTTGATGGTGATGGAAAGGACTCTGATATTCAGACATCATTCGTTGATCTTTTAGAGGATAAGGATCAAGTTGATCCAGTAGATGTTGTTGCTTCTGGACAGATTATGGATGAAATCAATAGAGCAAAAGAGACCTTATCTGATAATGAACTTTACGTATTTGAATCCTTATACGACGCACAAGGGTTTAGAAATAAAGTGAAGACTAAATTAATTAAGGAAGGTGTGGCTTCCAGTACGGATGAGGTTGATAAAATTTACAATAATGCAATTAAAAAATTGCAAAATTACCTTGGAGATAATCCCTTAGAATGATTTTGTGGTATCTTTTTCTAACCCTATTTCTGAACCTATCTCAGGCACAACACTATTCTCAAATTATTCCAGTTGAACATTATACTGGTGCAGTTTCAGATGGGAAATTGCTGAATCAATTAAAGAAGCAAGAAATACTGTTAAATAAACAGGAGGTGATATCTTACGTATCACCGAAAGATGAAGATCAGGATTTACAAGATTTATTAGATAAATATCCTGATGTTGGTGTGCTGATAAAAAATAAGAACGGAACCAAACACTTTGCGGGACATCAAGAGGGTTCCTTTAATAAGATAACAAAATTAAAAAACGGAGATAAAATAGACGTTTCTGATGAGCTTGGATTGATAACAAGCTACACTGTTACTCGTGTAGAAGACTTTAAGTTAACAAGTTTAGGGCGTGGTGGAGTTCCTAAAAATAACAAAGATTCAAAACGATTAGTTGATGTACTAAATTCTAAAGATAGCATAATTCTACAAACCTGCACGTATGTTACTGAAAAGGGGTACGATGTGAGATTCGTAGTAGCTGAGAAGAACAAGAACTAAATTCTTGTTCTTTTTTATTTCAGAAAATATTTTTAAAAAAAAATATATTTATTCTTGACAAAATAAAACACTTGTGCTATACTGAGATTGTTTTAAAAATTACACAGAAAGAGATTAATAATTTGAATAAGAAAATGACAAAAATGACTAGTAAGATGACTAAAAAGAAAATTTATACTGGAATCCTGGCTGCTGGGATCGCAGCCTTATCTGCTGTTGTTATTCTAGCTAATAAACCAACTGAAACTGACGCAGAAGTTTCTGAACTTCCTGTAACGACCGAATTGGTGACAACTGCTACTACATCTACAACAGAAACTACAACCTCTACTACCACTGCACCAACAACAGAAGAGGTTCGTGCAACTGAACCAAAAGTAGAAGAGAAGACTCAGACTGAAGTAAAAACAGTGAAGCCACGAACTTTAACAATTAAAGGGATGGAAATCTCATACGAGGCTGAAATCGGCCAAGCCGGGATCAACGCAAATCACAATATCGCAACAACCTGGGGCGGTGATTTCAACCCTAATGGGCATACCCTTATCGCAGGTCACGACGATGGACCAATGGGTGTTATCAAACAATTGACAGACGGGGATATCGTTACTGTTACTGATTCAGAAGGTAACGAGTACCGATACCGATTCCAAGAGAGTCGAATCGTTCGTATGATTTACAGCGGTCGTGGAACCGGATACGTAGAATCTCAAGCTGATGGTGATTACATCACATCGCAATTTAACTCAAACAATCTTAACCTACAAACCTGTGTGGAAACACGTGCAGACGGTTACTCAATTGTATTTGCAACTTTAACAAAAATTTGATAAAATAAAAAGAGCGTAGATTGATACGTTCTTTTATAATTTCCATAAATAATAGGAGGGAATTTTAGAGATGGCAATTTCTAATAATGATTATTACAAGATCCTCGTACAAATTGCGAAGAAACAAGGAATCTCGAGACCATTCTGGAACTCGATCCTATTTGGTGTCAAATTAGAACTTAAAGCCCTTCCAAAGTACTTGAGTAAGGGTGAGAGAATTTACTCCCTAGTTCCTTGCAAATACAAAGGAAGAAAAGCACTTGCAGTTGTTACGGATCTCAGAGTTCTTGTTCTCAACAGAGGTCTTCTTGGCGACTTTGGTAACACACAACGTGAGGATGTCTATTACAACAATGTTGCTGGTGGTAACCCACACGGAAGTTTAATCTCTAGCTACTCAATATCAGTACCAGGATCAGGTAATGATTTCGAAATCGACGGTCTGTGGTTAAATGACGCAAAAACCTTCGATCAGACCTTTAATCAAGCTAGACGAGACTTCCTTTCTGGAGTTAAAAAAGAAAAGGAAACACCAAAGGCTGAAATTAAACAAGAAGATGATCATTCTGAAACTATCGATCAGATCAGAACCATTCTTGAATTAAGGCAGGGTGGGGACATTACTCTTGAAGAGTTTCAGGAATTAATTGAGGATGTAATAAATTAAGGAGAGATATTGGTCTCTCTTTTTTGTTTCAGGATTGACAATTTATTGCGTATTATGATATAATAGTTTGATCAAATAATTAAGGAGATAAAACTATTGAAAAGAAACCAAAAGGTAGCTCGTAATGAGAAGTCAGAAGATTAGGTTGAAATTAACCAAAGATCAAGAAAGCCTTGCGTGGTGGTATAGTAAAGTTTCACGTAATTTTTGGAATCTTTTAGTTGATATCGACAAGCGGAACAACAAGGGTGAGTTTGATGATATTTTGAGTAACAACGGCAATCAAACCTATCATTCAAACTTCCACAACAGAGAGATTTATAGTCTCAATCAATCAGACTATCTCAATCTTGCAAAGGTTGTTGTTACTAA
>ERZ773007.505-NODE-505-length-19640-cov-14.726270_pt1 | contig 19640 bp, 14 predicted proteins | sample MGYA00580665_ERZ773007 | MGnify/ENA primary metagenome ERZ773007 (study PRJEB29015, sample SAMEA2738122) | human oral metagenome | biome: human oral; feature: human-associated habitat; material: saliva | place: China | collected 2167 ... | reverse complement strand
GTAGCCTCACGAAATATACTACTGCCCAACCACATGGAAACTGCAACTTTGTCCAGTTTTGTTGCAGAGTCGTTAAGGAGCAGCGATGGCACCGGCACGCAAGGGTCGACAACAGCGGGCGAGAACACCTCGCTTACGTCCCCAACCCGGCGCCACCCGGTCCCTGATGCGCGGGCGAGCCCCGGCCTCGTCCCCCGCTCTCTCGGAGGAAACCCTCAGCCCACAGCCCTCCCCCATCGTCCGCCAAATCCCCGGAGGACCCAGCGGCCCCCACCCCCAGGTCCCCACCTCCCGCATGCAGCGAGTGCGCGCCTGGCTCTCACGCCAAGCACGCTACTCGCCCGCACGCCTCGCACTGGGCACCTTCGCACTCATCATCGGCGTCGTCACCGCGCTCCTGATGCTCCCCATCTCCTCCTCATCGGACACGTCCGCGCCCTTCGTCGACGTCCTCTTCACCGCCGTATCCGCCGTGTGCGTCACCGGCCTAACCACCGTCGACACCGCGACCTACTGGTCCCCCTTCGGCCAAGCCGTCATCGCCGCCGGCATCGTCGTCGGTGGCCTGGGCGTCATGACCCTCGCATCGATCCTCGGATTCGCGGTGTCACGCCACCTCGGCCTCACCCAGCGCATGCTCGCCACCCAAGAAGCGGGAACCGGCGCCATGGGTCAGATCTCGACGCTCCTCAAAGCCGTCATCGCCACGTCGCTCAGCATGCAGGCCCTCCTCGCCGCCATGTTCCTCCCCCGCTTCCTCGCCATGGGATTCGACCCCGTGCGCGCCCTCTGGGATGCCGTCTTCATGGCGATCTCCGTGTTCAACAACGCGGGCTTCGTCATCCTCCCCGGTGGCCTGGCGCCCCACGTCACCGACTGGTGGATGCTCATCCCCATCATCCTGGGCACAACCGTGGGCGCCATCGGCTTCCCCGTCATCATGGACGTCGCCAAAAACCTGCGCACTCCGCGCCGCTGGCGCCTCCACACCAAGCTGACACTGTCGACCTACCTGATTCTGGCGTTCGTCGGTGCCCTCGCAATGGCTCTCACCGAGTGGCACAACCCGACGACGCTCGGCGCGATCGACACGCCGTCGAAGATCCTCAACGCCATGCTCGCCGGCGTGAACTCCCGATCTTCTGGCTTATCCGCCCTCGACGTGGGCGCCATGCACTCGCAGACCCACTTCGTCCAGGACATCCTCATGATGATCGGCGGCGGCTCAGCATCCACCGCGGGCGGCGTCAAAGTCACGACCTTCGCTGTCCTCGTGCTCGCCGTCATCGCCGAAGCGCGAGGCGACCGCGACATCGAAGCCTTCGGCCGGCGCATCCCCACCTCCACGATCCGCCTGTCGGTTGCCGTGTCCCTGCTGGGCCTGGCACTTGTCGCCGTCTCCGTTGTCCTACTCCTGTCGATGACGGAGTACACGCTCGACATCATCCTGTTTGAGACCGTGTCCGCGTTCGCGACCGTCGGCCTCTCCACGGGCATCACCCCCATTCTGCCCACCGGCGCCAAATACGTGCTTATCTTCCTCATGTTCGCTGGCCGCACAGGCTCCATGACCGTGGCCGCAGCACTGGCCCTGCGCCAGCGCTCCCGCGTCATCCGCATGCCCGAAGAACAGCCCATCATCGGCTGACCGCTTGGCTTTCGCCGGTATAAAGCTCGCCCAACAACACCCCGTCGGGCCATCCACCGGTACAAAATTCGCCCAGCAACACCCCGTCGGCCATCCACCGGTACAAAATTCGCCCAACAACACTCCGCAACGGCCCCACCGTTTACAACCACAGCAGAAACCAACCAACACCTCAAACGAACTGCACCGCTGCTGTGCCCACCTCTCCAAATTGAAGGCCCTTAACACCAACGCGGGATACGCCGCTTGCCCCGTCCTCGCACCATCCACTGAAGCATCTTGTGACAAAGACATTGGTTCACAAACTCAACTGTCTTCCTCCCTACCCCTGCCACTGGGCAGCGACACAGGCACCATCACCGGCTTAGCGCATGACTTTGGCCGGGAACCCCCTCATTGAAAGAAAAACCACCCATACACACCCCAACCCGCACCCACCTGAAAGAAAAACCACCCACGCACACCCCAACTCACACCCACCTGAAAGAAAAATCACCCACGCAGCGAGAAAACCGAGCAAAATCAGCTATTTTCAGCGCGTGTGGGCGAAAAAGATTTCATTTTCCCGTCGGCACCTCGATAGCCTGCAGAGCAGGGGCGATAAAAGTTTCATTCACCGTCTCGACAACATATCGACACCGCTTCGCGACACCATCCTTGTGGAACAACCCGCTGACACGGCCAGGAAAACCGACGACGCACCGGACATAAGTGAGTTTTCCACAGGCACCGCGACCGGTTCAGTTATCCACAGGCATGATTCGCGGGCTTGCGCCATGAAGGATGCGCCATCGACAGTGGAACCAGCAAAGCAACGATGGTTTCCAGCTGGAGGTCCTGAAATGACACCTGATCGCATTGCGTCTTTACGGTCCGACCTTCTCATCGCCGATGAGAACAACACCGCTGTCCGCCTACACAGAAGGCATAAGACCGGTGGGATTCTGCGCATTACGGCGGGCGTTTATATCGAATCAGAGGCGTTTGCGGGCCTAAACCCTCGCGACTGCCGAGCACTCGTGTTCGCTGCACGTCTGTGTGCGCTGAGTGTACGCCACCCGTCCTACACGTTGAGCGGACCAACCATTGCATCTTTGCTCGGTCTACCAGGCACGAGCAGCATCGAGAAGCTCGTCATCTACGTCCCTTCCCGAAGCTGTTCCCGTCTCGTTCATTTCCCTGAAATTGTCATTAATGACAACATCCGCATCCCGTCCGCGCACATTCGTACGTGCCGTCCAAGTCGTCCGGTTTCCTCCATCGAATACTTGGGTTTTCGTATCGCGACACCGGCACGTGTTCTCGTTGATTGCTCACGCCTATTGAGCGATAAACGTGGGTTCCCCATCGCCTGCGCAGGCTTAGCCAGGGCATGCCATTTTGATCGTTTCCGTCAGGAGGAGTCGCGCGCCCGGCAGGAGGAGGCACGCAGGGAGTTCCACGAGGCCTTGGATGACACTCCCCGTAACGCCAGAGGACGCAGGAAAGCACGCTGGATCATCGACCACGCTAATGCTGGATGCGAGTCTCCAGGCGAAGCCCTGGTCCTCCTAGCTTTGCTGCGCGCGGGCATCAATGGGTTAGCGACACAGGAAGAAGTCCACCTTAACGGCCGAACGTACTTCATCGATATCGCACTGCCCGACTTGAAGATCGCCATCGAGTTCGATGGGCGCATCAAGTACGGGGAGACCGTCGATCAAGTCCACGACAGCATTGAGGCCGAGCAGCGTCGTCAAAGAGACCTCGAACGCGCGGGCTGGAAAGTGATTCGGGTTCGTTGGTCGGACCTGAAACTCATCGACGAGGTCGTAGCCCAGGTCCTGGCAGCAATCCACACTCAGGCGGCGCGATAGACCGCAACACAGCACGATGGCGTCACGGAGCAACACGGTGACGACGCAGCGCAACACGGTGACGACGCAGCGCAGCACGGCGGCACGAGGTCGTAGCCCAGGTCCTGGCCACAATCCACACTCAGGCGGCGCGATAGATCGCAACACAGCACGATGGCGTCGCAGCACAGCACGCCCGCATCACGGCGCAGAACGTCAGCGTCACGGAGCAGAACGCTGACATGGCAGCGCAGCACGCTACACGCTACACGCTTGTTTGGCGCTTCATCGCGCCACAGTGCCGTACTATTTCGGCGCCACATCACGCATTCACCCCACCGAGACTTGAGGACCGGTCATCTGTCTGAGGCACAGTTTTTACGCCTCAACTCGGAGCGGTGTCACCACTGCACCACAGAAACTTACGGAGTGTTTCACGCGTGTTTCACGCCTCCAGCTCGTGACGCGTTCCTCGACTACTGCCCCCACACAAGCGTCTCGCATGCCTGCACCCGCACACCCCGCCCAAGACGCGCGCCCAATTCGAGGCACACAGGCACCGCTCCCTGCTGCCGCAACAGACGCCGCACTCGAGCAGCCCCACACCCACCCGCCGCGACGCACACCTCACCCACCCGCACCACTCGCGGAGGGCGCGCCCGCAAGGAAGAATGGGGGCATGGCAGATGAACGCGAGTCAAAGGAACTCCAGTCGGGAACACTCGTCATCGGGCTGGGCCGTTTCGGCTCCGCTGTCGCGGTGACGCAGGACCAGCTGGGGTACGAGATCTTGGCCGTCGAAAAGAACCCCGCACGCGTGCAGGCGTTCGCCGGTCGTTTCCCTCTCGTCGAGGCCGACGCGACCTCCAAGGATGCCCTCGAGCAGCTGGGCGCGCGCGAGTTCCGCAGCGCCGTCGTCGGTGTGGGTTCTTCCCTTGAAGCAGCGGTGCTCATCACCGCGAATCTCGTTGACATGGGCATTTCGTCGATCTGGGTGAAGGCCACGTCTTCCCAGCACGGTCGCATCCTCCGTCGCGTGGGCGCCCACCACGTCGTTTACCCCGACTTGGACGCGGGAAAGCGCACCGCTCACCTTGTGGGTGGCCGCATGGTTGACTACATCGAAATGGAGAAGGACGGCTTCTCCATCATGAAGCTGCGCCCCCCGCAGGAGGTCCACGGTTTTTCGCTCGAAGAGCTGGACCTGCGCGGCCGTTACGGCGTCAACGTGCTCGCGGTGCGCCACCCGAAGCAGCGCTTCGAGTACGCGGATGCGACCACCCGCATCAACGCTGACGACGAGATCATCGTGTCGGGCGACTCGCACCTGCTGGAGTACTTCGCGAACCGCCCGTAGCGCTTCGTTGGCGCCGGATGCGCCCGGCCACCACGTAGGCCGATGCGTCGGGGTTGAGACGAGGCCGGGGCGGGTATGCGCACGCGCAGGCCCGGGCCATTGAGAGCTACGGCAACGAGGAGGCTATCGGTGCACGAAGCACCGCCCTGGCGCTCAGATGCATGACTATCAAGGGGGCCCGCACAGATTCTGTGCGGCCCCCTTATCAGTCGAGGTCAGTAGCGCAACTTGCGAAGCTCCTAGAAGCCGCTGGAAGAACCCGACCCACCATTGGTGGTTTTATTCGAGTCAGTGCCGAAGTCACCCGATGCGGAAGCCCAACCATTGTTGGTTCCATTCGAGTCACCGCCAAAATCGCCAGACGCGGAAGCCCAACCATTGTTGGTTCCATTCGAGTCACCGCCAAAATCACCGGACGCAAACGCCCAACCATTGTTGGTTTCATTCGAGTCACTGCCAAAATCACCGGACGCAAACGCCCAACCATTGTTGACAGTATTCGTATCTTTGCCCCAGTTTTCACCGGAGCCCGAAACACTCGCACCACTGGAACCCTTGCCCCAGTTTTCACCGGAGCCCGAAACACTCGACCCCTTGAAGCCAGAACCGCTGCCGTTCTGCTGTTCGCGCTCCATTTGTCGCTCCACGGTCGACGGAGGGACGTGGACCTTAGGTGTGAAGGGACGGGTGAGGCCATATCCTTCGGGATCCTCGACGACCTTCTTGACCGCGTCACCAATCGGCTTGACGAGCGGCTTCACAACGTCCTCAGCTACGCGGAAGGGCTCGAGGAACGGGTCGGCGAGGTAATCGATGATGTGTTTCTCTTCTTTTTCCTCTGGCGGGCACTCGCGAACGGGCTCGTCCAGGGGGGAGCGCTTCGGCTTGTCGCTGCTCGAAGAAGAGCCCTCACCGCAGCAACCACCACCGGGGGTACCGCATTCCTTACCCACCTCGCGGATCGCGCTGAGGAAGGCGGGGGCAGCTGCCGTGAGGATGTCGAAGAGCGACTTCAGTTCGTCGAAGGCCATCTTGAGAAGGATCAGCAAGTTCTGAACGTTCGCAGCCTCGGCAATGGCCCGCTCGCCGACAACGACCGCGGCCTTAACGATCGACGCGCCGAGCGTGAGCCCCGCGAACGCTACTCCTTCAACGGCCTCGCCGATGATGTCCGAGATCAGCTTGCACACGTAATCGTGCGTCTTCTTGACGAGCTCAGCGGCCTTGGCAACCGCGCTGCCCACGGTGGCTGACGCGTCGGCCAGGGTGTTGATCGAACCAATAACCTGACCTTGACGCCCCAGGTAGCGGGAGACCGATTCACCCTTCATGTTCTGCATGGCGTTGGTCGATCCGGAGTTGAGCTCAGATGCCGTCGAGCGCAGCGAATCTCCGATGGATACCCAGGTCATGGCCATGCCGTTGACCTGCGCGGAGTCACCGGTGAGCTGGTCCATCCAGAACTTCAGGGGATCGACGTAGTTCAGGAGTATATCCACGCCGTAGCTGATCAAGCCACCAAGCCCACCCAGGGCAAGCTCGCCAATGCCCTGGACGGCGCTGAGTGCCGACTCGGCACCCCCCATCCACTCACCGGCCTCGAGCTGGATAACAGCGTCGCGGATATCTCCGATGGGGCCCAGGGCGTCGTCGGACCCATCCATCCACTCGCTACGGGTATATACCGGCTGTTGCGGGCTCACTTCTTCACTCCTTCAAAAATGAAGCGACGCAGCGTGCGTTCTTCGTCTTGACGCTGGCGAGTCAGGAAGGTCTCGATGTCCTGGTCACCATGCTTGTCCTGCTTCTCAAAGAGAGAGCGGACATCTTCCGGCTTGGACTCGGGGTGAGCCTTCGAGAACTCGTCGATACGCGCGTTCTGGGTCTTCTGCTGTTCGTCGACGAAGGCGCGGAAGCTGGTCTGCTGGTCATTGCGCTGCTTGGACATGAAGGTGTCGAACTGCTGGGGGGTTGCCTTCGGGTTGTCCTTGACGAACTCGCGTATCTGGGATTCTTCCTCGGTGCGCTGTTTCGCCAGGAAGTCCGTCATCGCGTCCTGCTGGCGCTTCTGGTTGTCCTCGATGAGGGTCTTGACCTCAGAGATGTCCTCACCCGGGTGCGCCTCGGCGTAGCGCTCGAGGGCCTTCGCCTGGTCTTCTTTCTGACGGTCGTAGAAGGTCTTCAGGTCGGCGTTTTCATCCTCGCGCTGCTTCTCGAGGAAGGCGCGGAGTTCGTCCTCACCCACACAGACCTTGTCGAGGCCGGCGAGCAGGCTCGCCATGGAGTGATCGTCGTCCTTCTTGTCCTTCTCGAGGCCCTTGATGATGTCCTCGGCGTTGTTCGGCTTGGGCATGGTGGGGGTGCCGCTCACGGGTCCATTCGGGACGGTGGTGCCACCACTGGGGGGCACGCCGCCGCTCGGAGGCACGCCGCCGCTCGGGGGCACGCCGCCGCTCGGGGGCACGCCGCCGCTCGGGGGCACGCCGCCGCTTGGAGGAGTGCTGGGATAGCCAGGTGCCTCGGGAGTTTCACCACTGGGAGGCGCGGGCGCCGGGTCAAGTTCTTTTTCGGCTCCCCCCACAAGCTTTTTATTCTCACGCTCGGCTGCGCGCATCCGCTGCTCGAGGTCGATCAGGCAGTTGCTCAGTCGGTGTTCAGCTTCGGCGGCGTCATTGATCATGGCCGCGATGTTCGCGAACTGGTAGGTACACACGGCGGTGTACTGCATGAACATCAGGCCGAATGCGTTCGTGATGACCTGTCCCAGGGTCTGGGTGGCGGTGTCATAGCAGTTGTCGAGGGTGTTGGCGCAGTCATCCACCTCGCCCGCGTGGCTAACGAGCCCATCCAGGTCGATTGCGAGATCGTAGTTCGACATTGGTATCAGCGCCCGAGCGAGTTCAGCACCGGCTCGACGGTGGCGGCGTACGCCTCGATCGCGCCACCCTCGTCCTTGAAGTCCTTCGAGACGTTCTCGCGGACGAAGGTTGCCATGTTACGGCCGGCCTGGGCGTAGGCTTCCATGATCGAACGCTCGAGCTCCTCGGCGCTGCCGCGCATCGCGTTATCGTCGATGGAAATCTTGGTGAGGCGACCGTCGGAGTTCACCTCAACCTCAACGTCACGATTGGCATCCATGCCGGAAACTCGAGCGGAGGTCAGTCGCTCAACGAGCTCCTTGATCGCGTTCGCCTTCTTCTCGGCGGCGGCGATCTGATCCTTCAGCATCTGTTCAAATTCTTCGGGCGTCTGCCCCATCACATCTACCATACGGTTATACTAACCGACTCGACAGACTCCCGAGGCAAGCTTCAACCTGCGAGACAACCTCTATTCCTTCGCAAATCCACCGACCGGACGGTCGTTCAGGATTGACACATCGACAGGAGAATCGGGGGATGCGTCAGTGCCGGTGATAGCGCGGGCTCGTCCCCAGGTGAACGGGGTATTCATTATCCGCGCTAAAAGCCGCATCCTCGTTCACGCCGCGGTACACGTAGTCGTCGTCGTTCCTCATCAATAGCGGATTGACAGTGCCGTCGATGTAGTCCTCGACATCCTGCCAGCTCGGTTTCAACGAATACGTCTTCGATTCGCAGGGATTGACGTCAGGCAGTGACGCGGCATCCGCGTTGAGCAGTCCCCACGGGTCTGCCGGTCCGAAGCCCGTGTAGTAGTTCCAGTCACCGTTACTCCCGGTACCGGTCGTCGTCATGGCCTGCAGGATCTGATTCGCGGTGATCCGCTCGTCAAAGCGCTGCCACGCAATCGCGAGGAAGCCCGCGACGATAGGAGTCGCGAAGGACGTTCCTTCCATCGTGAGCACTTCTCCGCGGCTGCCGCTACGCACGATGATCTTCCCCAGCGCGACGGTTTCGACGCCGTTTCCCCAGTTGCTGTATTCGGTCAGCGATCCGTCCGCATTGATGGCTCCCACTCCGCAGATCCCGGACCACATGGGCAGCGTATCCGCGGGATCTTCGGTGGATTCATTGCCCATCGCCGCAACGACGATAACACCCTGCGAAATGGCCCGCGCCATGGCCCACCGCAGGTCTTCGTTGTACAGCGGGTAATTACTCGAGATCGAGATGATGTGAGCGCCGTCGTTGATCGCTTGCTCGATCAGCAGCGACGTGTCGGCCTCGCCCCGCGCGTACACGCCGGCGGTCGCGCAGTCGGCACCCACTTCCTCCTCGCTGTATCCGAGGTCGTAGGTGTACAGGGTCGCGCCGGGTGCTACGCCGAACTTCGGAGCTACGAGGACCTGGGCAACAGCCGTGCCGTGATCCGCATTCTCGGGCAGGGACCGGACCGTGCACGGGCTCTTATTTTCGATCGTCGCGCCGGCCAGCTCAGGAATGTTCGGGTTGACGTGCCCATCGATCATCGCGATGATCGCACCCTCGCCCGTGTAGCCCTGGCTATGCAACGAGGCCAATTGGTAGTAGGGGTAGTACTCCTGGTCGGCGCCAGTGACCTCGCGGTCGACGGCGTTCGCAGGTGCGGCTGGCACAACGGCAGAACCGACAACGAGGGTAAGGACAGCCGCCCCGAGGGCACACGCGCGCCGACAGCGCCACTGGCCGAGGACTGTCATGAGATGTCCTCGTCGTCGTCCTTTTTGACGGCAACCGGCCTGCCGCGCAGGTGCGACAGGATCACGAGTCCGCCGAGGATAGCCGCTCCGAGCACAACAATCCCGCAGACGATGTAGGTGCGCATCGTCATGATGTTGTCTCGGCTCGTCAGGTGCGGGGATACCTCTGCGGGGCGATTCGGGACGGGGTGCGCGGCCTGGTCCGGGTGAGGAGGCCCGTACCTCGTGCCGATATCGTCAAAGGTAAGCGCCTCGTAGGGCGCCACGATACCCCAACCGAGCTCATTCGTGCGCTGATCGGACGAACCACGCAGCGCGGTCACCTCGAGGCGGTACTTCCACATGTCCGGGGACTCGTTGGGGAACTGCGAGGCCACGAGGGCCGCGAAACCCCCGGCGTAGGCCGTCGCATACGACGAGGAGGGCAGCGGAGTGTCGCCCGAGTACCCACCGACCAGACAGTCGGCCTGATCGAACCAGGTCGTGTGAATGACGGCGGCGGGCACCGCGAGGTCCACGTGCGCGCCGTGCACCTGCTGGTCCGACGCGAAACCGTAGGCATCCGAGGCCGTCACCGCGAGGACACCCTCGTAGGCGGCCGGATACACGACCTCGTTGTTCTTCTGATCCTGGTAGGTGTTGCCGGTCGACGCGACAACGAGCGCACGCCCGCGCACCGCCGCAACCGCGGCCTCCAGGTCGGAATTCGGGTCCTTCGAGGACTGGGCGACGACGATGATCTGCGCGCCGTTGTCGGCGGCCCATCGGATCGCGCGGGCCACGCGCGACATGAAGGGTTCCTGCCCCGGCTTGTCGGTGTTTCCCTGCTCGAGGCCGGTTTCGATACGCACCGGCAGGATCTTTGCCTCGGGAGCGACGCCGATGAGGCCCGACCCCTTTGACTCGGGCAGCTGGCGGGCAGCGATGGCGCCGGCGATTGCCGTGCCGTGCTCGCCGACGTCGACGCGACCGTCGGTACCTTCGCCACTCAGGTCAATGCCGGGCAGGACCACGGACGGATCTCCCGAGTTGAAGTGTTCGTTGCCCGCAGCCACGCCCGAGTCCACGACCGCGACCGTCACGCCCGCGCCGCGACTGATTTCCCAGGCGCGTCGAACACCCACCTGATCGAGAATGATGGGCTGCTGCTTGATGTACCGGGGTGAGTCCACCGGACAGGTCTCTTCTTGACGCTGCTCCGGGGGCTGCGTCGGCGCATCCGAAGGCGGCGCCGTGGGGGTGGGACGCACGCTCGGCGTGGGCGCCGGGTCCGCGTGCGCGATCGTCGGGCTGAACGCGGAGCCAACCCCGGCCTCGTCCGAGGAAGAGGCGGGAGCGACGACCGGCGCAAGCGCGAGCCCCGTTACCAGAGCAGCGCTGACGAGGCCGTGGCGGAGCGCCCGAATGCGCGCGCGGTCCCAGCTCACGAGAGCCCCACTGATGAGGCCGCGGCCTGCGGAGTGAGGTCGGAACCCGGCGGGATGATGTTCGCCCAGGCCTCGGGGATCGTCGAGACCTTGTCCTGGGTCCATCCCAGCGCCTTAATGGGGACCATGGGAGTCGGTCCAAGCGAATGGATGTACCCCTGGTCCGACACGAAGGCGTAGGCCGCCGCCTGGCTGCCCGCGGACGTGATTGCAACGAGCGCGCCAGTACCGCCGGCCACCGTCACGGAACGGTTCGTGGTCGGCGAGGGGGAGCCCACGGACTCAGGGTCGTACGAGGCCTCCACGGCGCGCTGGTGCGGCATCGTGTACAGGCCGAGCTTGGGCGCTTGAGCGGACGTCGTCATCTGCGCGCACAGGGCCGTGCGGTTCGAGGCGTCGGCCTTCTGGTCGTCCCACACCGGATCCGAGAAGTCCTCGTAGTCCGGCCAGTCCTCGCCGATGAAGTCAGCATGGACGGGAGTCACGTCCTTGAACATGTCCGTATCGAACTGCCTCGTGGCCGGGGCGTCACGGTACAGGCGCGCGGCAGTGGAGTTGAAGACCGCCAGCTGCGAGGAATTGACGACCAGGTAGGAGTTCTGGACCTCGCCCTTCGTATCGGTCTGCTCAATGACTGTGCCGATTGTCAGGTTCGCGTCCTTGAGGGGGCCGGGCAGGTCTGTGGCGGGCGCGCCCGCGTTCGGGATGTCGCTGTAGCTCCACGATTTCAGCGGCGTGCCGGAGGGGAAGAGGTCCACCCATTGCGGGTCGGACTCGACGGGGTAACCGATGCGGTTCTGGAACGCGAGGGTCCAGTCGCTCAGGCGGGAATCCGTCTCGTCGATGAGGTACTTCTTCTGGGTCTTGGTATCCACGAAGTAGGTTGTCTTGCCGTGATCCGGGGTGACGAGAGCGGATGTGGCGGGAGTGAGAGGGAAGTTCTGCTCCGGAAGCTTCTGCCCAATCCACGTATGGTGGCTGCCCTCGAGGACGCAGGAGAGCCACACATTCGCGAGCTGATCCATGCCCGGCACGTCGTCGGGCACACCGCTCAGGCCGATCTGCGCGCCGCGCGGAATGTCATCCAGGGACGTGGCGCTGGCTGACACCACAGTTAGGCCGGACTCCTGGGCCAGTAGACGCGCCGTCGTCACGTTCGAGATCGGATGCAGGACACCGTTCGCGAGGAAGTAGCGCGCACCCGTCGACTTCACATCGACCAGCACGAAGTTCATTCCCGACAGGTCCGGATTCGTGTTGAAGAAACGCATACCCACGCCAACGACACACATGACGACTGCGACGAGCACGCCCACGAGCAGGGGGCGCACGGGCGAGGGAGGATCGACCTCGCGGCCGCCGGGGGTACCCGACGTGAACGCGGTGATCAGGCGATTGCGGTTGAAACGCTGGGCTTCCAGAATGTCTTTACTCGACGGCATGGCTCAGCCCCACATGTAGACGGCGAGAGGGATCAGGACAAAGAGCGAGAGCACCGCGATCGTGTCCGCAATGCGCGTCAGGTGCGGACGCGCACGAGGCCCGACGACGTTCGTCACCACGAGGACGAGGGCGGCGGCGATTGCGGACAGGGTGATCCAGGGCAGGCTCGACGGGTCGATTCGCGTCACGAGCGTCGCGGCGACCAGGATCGTGGCTAGGCCGGTCACGGAGCCGAGGAGGACCTCGACGCGTGAGCGAATCGAGCGAGTCTGCAGGATGAGAGAGACAGAACCGAGGATCGCCAGCGCGAGAGGCGTGGACACGGAACGCAGGCCCGGCGCGCTCAGCATCGAGACCGTCAGGAAGAGCGCAGCGAGGCCTCCGCCCGCGCGCAGCGCCACGACGAACACAAAGGACGTGTTCACCTGGTCGGTGACGCCCTGGGCGGGGATCTGTTCACTGGTGTTTGCGTCCAGGATTCTCACCGGAATGTGCGCGAGAGCGATCCATGGTGCGATCTGCAGCAGCACGATGACGAGGGCAAAGAGAATGGCGGACACGCCGACCTGGGACAGGGATCCGACCTTCACCAGGAGTCCAGTGGCGGCCATCATCGTTCCAAGCACGAGAGGAGCGGCGATCGAGATCCGGTACTGCTTCGGGAGGGTCAGCGCGGCGAGGGACCCAATGAGCAGGCCGACGCCAATGGCAATCCAGCCACCGGTATCCCACTGGCCCTGCATCAAGCGCAACGCCGATGCGGCGGTCAGGAAGGGGACGGTGTGCGCGAGAGCGATGCCGGAGGGCCCGGCGTACTTGCGGGTCACGACCGCGGAGGTGCCAGTCACAAGGAGCGCGGACACCACGCCGATCGCGCCGTAGACGTAGTTGAAGAACGAAACGTTCGCGGACTGCATCGAGGATATGGCGTCCTGCGGCGTGGTCGCCAGGAGGACGGCGGCAACAAAGATCAGAGCGGCAGCGGCCAACGCGGCAAAGGTGCGAGCGTCGTCACGTGTCCAAGGGGTGGACACTCTTTCGACAACTTGGCCAACGGCTTCTGTGAGATCGTCGTAGACCATATCGGCGGCACCTTCACCGAGAGGCTCGAGTATCAGGGCAGCACCAGCACGCACTCCCTGCGCGGCCAGGGACTGCGACTGATCGAGGAGGCGACCCGACGCGGTACGCACGGCGAAACCGTCGTTTGTGGGCTGATCACTGAAAGCGCCAACGGATTCAACGAGTCCGGGCAGGAGCTCTACCAGTGGAATCGACTGCGGGATCGTCACATCGGTCCGATCCACGCCAAAGGTGATCGTGAGTGGAATCAGCGCCACTCCACGAGATGCTTTCGTTGCCATTGGATCCTCCCGGTTGCCGCGTGATGGGGTCTGTGGCGACACGACACAACCCTGTAAGTCTAGGTTGTCGGTCAGGTTTTGTCATGATTTTTGCGTAACATCAAAAAAAGAGATGAAAACATGGTTAGTATTCATGTGTCCCCATGCTCTCACGCATCCCCGCGAGAGGGTTCACTCATACAAATGGAGGTTCACATGGCAGACCAGCGGGCCGTAGATGGCGCCCTTGCACAGGGCGTCTCCGCGATCGAGTCCACCTACAACGACCTGCAGGGCCACTTCCGTCGCCTCGAGGGCGACCTGTCGACCATCGGCAGCTCGTGGCAGGGCAGCGCGTCGGTTCAGTTCACCCAGCTGATGCAGCAGTGGCAGGACAACGCGGCGAAGGTTAACCAGGCTCTTCAGGAGCTCGCGGATAACCTGCGTGGCACCGACAAGGCAATGCAGGCCAACGAGGCCGACACCGAGGGCTCGTTCGCGCAGATCCTCGGCGGACTGTGAGAGATTAAGACAGGAGACTGAAGATGGATTTCCAGGTAAATTACGGCGCTCTCGATGGCGCCGCTGCCGACATCAAGTCCGGCGCCGCCAACCTGCAGGGCTGCCTCGATGACCTCGAGAACACGCTGAACCAGCTGCGTTCCTCGTGGGAAGGCCAGGCTCAGGAAGCCTACAACGCCGCTCAGATCAAGTGGAACCAGGGCCTCGAGGGCCTGAAGGACGTCCTGTCCCGCACCTCCGCGGCCGTGGACTCCGCTCGTTCCAACTACCAGCAGACGGACCAGGCTAGCGCCGCCCGCTTCTGATAGCACCGCGCAGACGCGCAGAAGGAGGGGTCGCCCCATCGTTGGGGCGGCCCCTCCTTCGTTTATCCGCCCGGCGCCGCCGGGGTGCGAAACACCCGTCGTGAGAGCAACTCCCTCGCCATCGACGGCATTTTTCGAAATTAACCGAATGACAGAAAGTTGCTCACTGCGGGGCCCAAATCCACTCACACAGAGGCCCAAAACAGACATTGTGGCGTGTCTCTCATTCATGATTTTGTTGGTGGCCGTTCATCACTGTGTGCAACTGTCGAAGGTGCTGCATGGCCGTTTGAGCATCCGTCTTCTCGTGGCGTGCGCCGCTCACAGATTTGCGCCTGCGCGAGCGCCACAGCGCCCACGGGCTCGCCGCTGCAAGGCCTCACCGCTGCAACGCCTCACCACCGCCCTCACACCTGCGAAATAACTCCTGCAGCCCCGCAAAAGCGAGATCCCGCCGCGGCTTGGCCGCAGCGGGATCATCGAGCAGAAAACGCGTCAGTGCACGGAATCGGCATCCGCGAGAACGATCGTGGCACGACGATCAGCGATGATGATCTCGGTCCCGGGGGGAACCTCGACGGCCTGCCCGCCCGCAAGAGCCGCGATGCGGCCGTCTGGCGTGCGGATCTCCGTACCGTTGGCGGAGAAGGCGTCCTCGATCCACGCGCCCGTGGCAGTGGGCCCGATGCGCATGTGCGTGCGCGACAGCGACAGGGAGTTATCCGGCACGATGATGGAACGGGTGCCTTCGACGGGCGCGGGCCTGCGCCCGATGGTGAGCGGCTCGTCGATCAGCTCGCGCTGTCCGGAATCGAAGATGATCCACAGCAGCTGAGGACGGGCGAAGGTAGCGGGAGCACCCCACTGCGACCTACCAGCGTCACCCCACTGAGCACCGCCGGGCGCGTCATGCGCCTGCTGGGCTGCAAATGCCTGCTGGGCGGCCTGACCGGCCTGGACCGCGCGACGGCTCGGTGGCGGGGCGGGGACGCCCGCAGTGGTGCCGTTGGCGGCGTGATAGGGCATGGTTTCGAACGACGGCTCGGAGTACGAGGCCGGGGCCGCCTGCGAATAGCCGGGCTGGGCGGGCGCCTGCTGGGCGGGAGCACCCCAGGGATCCTGCGCACTGTGCACGGGGGCTGCGGGCACGCCGGACGCTTGAGCCGAGAACGTGGGTACGCCGGACTCCGGGGAGGAGAAGGTGGGTACCGACGGAACCGCCGGGGCCTGGGGTGCGGGAGAAGGGGCCGCCGGAGACGGCACTGCGGGCTGTTGGGGCGCGGGTCGGTGCGTGTCGGGCATGCCCTGCGGCGGCGCTGCGGGAATGGACGGCGTAGAAGGCACCGAGGGGACGGACGGCGCCGCCTGCGGCGCGCTGTAATCGGGCCCGTAGGGGTCGTTGGCGCGCTGTCCGGGCGCCGCATAATCGCGCGCGGCCTGCGGCACGGGGGTGAGAGGAGCGCTCGGCGCCCCCCACTGGCCCGGGGAACCAGCCGGGTGAACGCCATCGAATCCATTGGGCGCCTGGCCGGGTCGAGGCCGCTCGTAGTAGCCTGCCATCCCCGCCTCGCCCGGGCCTGCCGCGAGCGCGGCGTGCTTACGCAGGTCGACGAAGCGGGTGCGGGTGGGGCCGGTCAGCCAGGTGCGGCCGTCGCGGGCCATCGCGAAGCACGCGAGGGGTCCGACGATCGTGATCTGAAGCAGTGCGGTGAGGGCCGTGTAGCCCATCGCAGCACCGAGGGAGGGGGTCTGCGTGTCGTCGTCATCACGAATGAGGCACACGTGCATGGCCGCCATGCCGGGGGTACGGCCCGTGGCGCCGAGCATGATTCCAGCGGCGATCACGGCCTCGATAGTGACGAGCGTAATCGTCAGGGGCGTGAAGTAAACGAACCACGTCGCTGCGAGGAGTGCCCCGAGGACGAGCATGTCGATGACGTACGCGCCGACGAGCCGCGAGGGAGCCGCGGGCGCGAACGGAGTCTTTGTGGTGTCAGGCATTACAGGACCGCCCTCCAAGCGAACAGGAAGAGACCCGAAGACAAAACCGCCGCGGGTAGAAGTGCGAAGGTGCAGAAGGTTTGAATGAAGTCGAGGATCGTGCCGACGAGGGCGGCATGCCCCTTGGGCTCCACGAGGCTGGTCATGACGACCGTGACGATGCCCACGATGATGAGGACGCACAGGGGAACGAGCGGATAGAGCCAGCCATTGTCCCTGGGGAGCCTCAGCCAGTCACCGAGGAGCAGGGTGCATAGGAGTACGCAGGCGGCCAGGCGCGGGAGGATATGCCCGAGGTGGGAGCGGGTGGCGCGCGGCGCGGTGAGCAGCACGATGATCGCGGCGATCAGGAGGACGAGGCTCGCGACCCCCTGTCCCATGTCCTCGGCAGGCTTCGCCAGGGGCGGCAGCTGGGTGCCGCCGACGAGGACGAACACGGTCGAGGCGACGATCAGCAGGGTGTTGCGCGCTTCGGTATGTCCGAGGACGACCGCCATGCGTCCGCCGGTGACGGGACTGGGTTTTTGGACGGGAGGCTGACGAATGCGCGAAGCGATTGTCTGCACGGCGGAGGCGTCGACGAGTTGGCTATCGGGGACGCGCAGCGCCAGGCGAGGAGCCATGAGGAGGAGGTAGATGCCGATCGCGACGGACAGAGGCGCGATGCGAATGAGAGAAAAGGCGGGAAGGGCGCCGATGGTGACGAGCGCCGTAGCACACACCCAGGCGAGCAGGGCACTGAGGGCCGAGGGTGTCACGGTCAATGACACGACCGCCAGGGAAACGATGAGAGCGACCCAGACGCCGACAACGGGGGCGATCGTCAGCGCGTGGACGTCCGCGACGGACACAAAGCCGATCGCGCTGTATCCGGCGAGGGCGGGTAACAGAAGCAGCATCGTGGGGCGCGAGCGCACCTTGCGCGAGGCGAACAGGGGAATGACCGCACTGATGCAGCACAGGAGCGCACAGGCAGCGCGCACCCACACGGGAATCGAGGAGATGGTCCTGGCCCACGAAGGCCCATCTTCGACGTGCTCGTATCCGGCCAGGGCAGCATCGCCCAAGAGGGGCAGGAGGCACAGCGAAGAAACGGCGCCAAGAATGAGGAAGCAGAAGCCGACGAGCGCCAGGGTGGGCGCGAGCCACTGGTTTTCCTGGCGGGCCGAGGCCTCGTTGAGTTGCTGAGCGGACAGAACTCGGCTGGACAGGGCAATCGTCGAACCGGCAGGGAGGTCGCGTCCGAGGACAGCGGAACCCTCGAGGGGGCGGCCGTCCGCATAGGAGACGCGCACGGAGGGGAGGGACAGATCGATCTCCAGCATGGCACACAGGCCCGCGACCGTCGTCCCTTCGGGAGCCGCGAAATCGGAGGTGCCATCGGAGTCAATAACAGTCACTGACACCATGGTGGCGCTCATGTAACCTCCGTTCTCAGGTAAACAACAGTGCCCAGTGTAATGCACCGACGCTAACCGCCGGTTAAAACTTGGAAGTCCACTCAGCTACACTGGGTGCAGTCGCATCGAACACATACGCGCACAGCGCGAGGAGACCTCATGGTTACACGCAGAAAACGGCGGAGTGCCGCGGTTCCGGAGCAGCCCTCCGGCAGCCTCGCTATCCAGATGCCGCCGGAGAAGGCCGAGCCCGCATCGATGGGTAACGTCCTCATGATGGTCGTGCCCATGCTGGGTTCCACGGGCGTCATGGTCTTCATGGCCATACAAAACAGCGGCGGCAACAACAACCGCTCGTTGCTGATGGGCGGCGGCATGCTGGTGGCCATGCTGGGCATGGTCGGCTTCAACATGTATCGCCAGTTCTCCCAGTACCGCACGCGTGTGGTGACGCAGCGCCGCGAGTACCTGTCCTACCTGGCAGAGACCCGCGACGCGGTGCGCAAGGTCGCGAAGAAGCAGCGCGCCTACTACAACTGGGTGTACCCCGACCCCAACGCGCTGGTGACGCTGGCAGCCAACGGCTCGCGCCTGTGGTCACGCGAGGGCGGCACCTACGACCTCTTCGCGTTCCGCTACGGGTCGGGCACACAGCCCCTCGGCCTGGTGTTTGAGCGCCCCCCGATCGACCCGATGACGGAGATGGACGTCGTCTGCCTGTCGGCGATGGAGCGTTTCATCAACGTACACGACCACACGGATAACGTGGGTAAGTTCCTCTTCCTCGGCGACTTCAGCCACATTGAGCTCGCGGGCGAGGGCGAGGCCGTCTACGACGAGATGCGCGCGATCATGATGCACCTGGCGTGCTTCATCGACCCCTCGAAGCTCAAGATCGCCGTCCTATGCTCGGCGGATCGCCTGGGCGAGTGGGAATGGGTCAAGTGGATGCCCCAGGCCCGCTCTTCCATCGTGCGCGACGCGGTGGGCCCGGCCCGCATGATCTCCACCGACCCCGCGGAGCTCGCGGAAATGATCGGCACGGACATCGCGATGCGTGGCCCCTTCCAGTACGGCGATGAAATCCCCGCGTACCCGCACCTGCTGCTGGTGTGCGACGGGGCTGAGTTCCCGGCCTCGTCCCCCTTCGGTTCCTTCTCGGGCGTCAAGGGCGTGACCATCATGAGCCGCGCCCGCGAGTGGACCCCCATGAAGTCACACACGACGCTGCGTCTGCTCATCCACCCGAACCCGGATCACAAGGGTGCGGACGTGGTCGACGTGATCACCATGGACTCCATGCCCGAGCAGGCTTTCGCGGATCGCCTGAGCGCCGTGCAGGCGGAGGCCATCGCGCGCCGCATGACGCCGTTCGCCACGCAGCAGAACCTGGAAGATGCGGACACCCCGGTGGGCCGTTCGGACGAGTCCCGCCAGAAGGACCTCATGGAGCTCGTCGGCATCGGCGACATCCGCGACTTCGATCCGGAGAAGCAGTGGCGTCGCCGCGAGGGCCGCGAACGCCTCGCCGCCCCCTTCGGCGTCACGCCCGAGGGAGCGCCGGTCGTCCTGGACATCAAGGAATCCGCCCAGCAGGGTATGGGCCCCCACGGCCTGCTGATCGGCGCGACCGGTTCGGGTAAGTCCGAGGTGTTACGTACCCTCGTGCTGGCCCTGGCTCTCACCCACTCCCCGGAGCAGCTAAACCTGGTTCTCGTCGACTTCAAGGGTGGCGCGACCTTCGCCGGCATGTCGGACC
>ERZ773007.501-NODE-501-length-19730-cov-4.304956_pt1 | contig 19730 bp, 22 predicted proteins | sample MGYA00580665_ERZ773007 | MGnify/ENA primary metagenome ERZ773007 (study PRJEB29015, sample SAMEA2738122) | human oral metagenome | biome: human oral; feature: human-associated habitat; material: saliva | place: China | collected 2167 ... | reverse complement strand
AAATAGAGCCTCGACCCATTCTCGTTTTCAAAGAATGAGCCAAGGCTCTATGTAAATCAGTCAAGTATGTGTTCGTCCGTCGATGGCAAAATTGGACTTCATTTGCTCCTATTGTCCACCAGTAATTTGGCCACTATAACCCATAATTTTCCGTTCAAATTCATCAAAACCGAACAGTCGAACAGAATTTTGGGCATGAAAAAACCCCGGAAGCATGTGGCTTCCGGGGTTTTCGTGTATTTTGAAATCTCGATTATCTCTTGGAGAACTGCGGTGCACGGCGAGCTGCCTTCAAGCCGTACTCACCTATCCTTGATCCAAAAAGTCCAGTATTCATGCGGGTTTTCGGGCTTCCCTCTCTTAGTAAACCCATAGGTAAACCCACGAAATCGAGGAATTTTTGGTGCAATTTAACGCAGCCCGAATGCAGCATTCACAACGCCGCTTAATCTCTCAAGTCTATTATACTTGACTTTCGCATAGATGTCCATAGTCGTTTTGCTGTTCTCATGGCCTGCCAGATACTGCACCGTCTTAGGATCAACACCTTTGTAAATCAGATTGGTGATGTAGGTGTGCCGCAGCATGTGCGGAGTCACCTTGAAGTCCATCGTATACACCAGCTTGGGATTGTTCGGCTGATGCTCACCAAGCCTTGGCTTTATTCTATGCTTGATGGACTGTCCATTTACATAGGTGTAATAACAGCGTTCTGCGGTAGAACGGACTGTTATGTACTTCCAGACCCTCACAAACTGTGTTTCAGTCAAAACAGTTCCCCTCGAATTCGAGATCACATATTCCGATTCTGATTTTTCCCTTTCTTCCTTGAGACAGGCTACTAGGCATTTGGGAATCGGAACATCTCGCTTTGCTGCCGGTGTCTTCAAAAGCGTGTTGACTACCGGCGCGCCGCCTTCCACATGCCATGCACGCCTTACCGAAATGTACGGCGTTTTTTCATCCAGGAATACGCAGTCCCATTTCAATCCAAGAATCTCTTCTCTACGCAATCCCGCGTACAAGCCGATCATCACGAAGACATACGGCGGAAGCTCACGAATGCTATCCAGCAAAATGGTAGTCTGTTCATCCGTCAAAGCCTCGCGCCGTTTCGCAGGCTTTCCGCCTCTTGCGCAAATCGTTTTGGACGGATTCTCTTTGATCACCTTGCTCTCTTCTGCCGAATTAAAAATGTTCTTAATCAGCATATTGAGCTGACCATACATTCCGGAAGAACCTTTTGATAACGGAACCATCAGCAGCCGCAGGTCATCTGTGGTCACCTCGTCCATATACATCTGTCCAATCGGACCCACGATGTACCGATTCACCATCCGTGCGTATCCTTCCAACGTATTGGTTCTTACCATTCCAGACCGCATCAGCAGCCATTTTTCGCAGTACTCTTCCACGGTCGGATTCTCTCTATGGAAAATCACTTCCGCGATTTTCTTCTGGGCATCTTCTACCCGGTCATACAATTCTTCGCGTGTCAGTCCATAAATCGCCACTCTCTTTCCGTCTGCATCTGTAATCCGGGTACGGTAATACTGTACCCCTTTCATCATCACTGTTCCGTATTCCGGAAGTTCAACCGGACGCTTTTTTCCTTTAGCCATGTGTTCTCCTCCTATCTATCTTCATACATTGCGTGTTGTTACTTTTATTATCATGGCGTACAGCACTTCCTTCAAGGATGTCGAATGTATGTAAAAAGGGCAGGGATTTTTGACCATCCCTGCCCTAAGTTTTTTCTGATTTACTCTTAATCCCACGATGCAAAAGCATCTTCCAGCACTCCTGCGAGCTGCTCTGGGCGATTATATTTCACCTTGGCGTAAATATCCATGGTGATCTTGCTGCTTTCATGACCGGCAAGATACTGAACTGTCTTCGGATCAACCGAAGCATGAATCAGATTCGTAATGTAGGTGTGCCGCAGCTGATGCGGAGTCACCTCAAAGTCCAGACTGTAAACCACATTTCCATTGTGTGCCGCCTTTTGCCCCAGAACCGGCTTCACCGTATGCTTTACCCTCTTGCCATCTTCATAGCGGTAATAGCACCGTTCCTTGGTGGTACGGGTTACGATATACTGCCATAATCTCTTGAACTGCGTATAGGACAAAGGGTCTCCATTCCGGTTTGCAACCACATAATCCGATGTTGATGTCTTCTTCGCCTCTTTCAGACATTCCAGAAGATTGTCCGGCAGAGGGACATTGCGATGCGCTGCCTTTGTTTTCAGCTCTGTCAGAATCACTGGACGATTATACTCCGTATGCCAGGCTCTCCGAACAGTAAGGTACGGAGCCTCGCAATCCAGATACACCGAATCCCATTGAAGTCCGAGGATTTCTTCTCTCCGCAATCCTGCGTACAGCCCCAGCATCACAAACACATACGGCGGCAAGCCGTAAATGGCATCCAGCAGCTTATCCACCTGCTCATCCGTAAGCGGGAGACGATCCCTCTGCGGAATCCCGCCCACATTCTTCTTCAGATAGATGGTCGGATTCTCATCAATGATCTTGCTCTCCATTGCTGCCGTGAAAATACACTTATATAGAACATTCACGGATTTGTACACGGATGCCGACTTTTTCGATGCCGCCAGCAGTGCCAGGCGAATGTCATCTGCTGTTACATCTCCCATATGCATATCGCCCAAGGGCTTGATGATGTAGTTCTTCACTTTCGATGTATAGTCAATCAGCGTTGTCATCCTGATCTGTGCCGACTGCATCAGCAGCCATTTCTCGCAATACTCTTCCACCGTGGGTGTACTGCGGCGATACGTCTTGTTCTCAATCTGCTGGATCGCTTCCTGTTCCTTCTGGTACAGCTCCTCTCTCGTCCTTGCATATAAGGAAGCCCGCCGTCCCTGCTGATCTGTTACACGGGTTCGATAATATTGTGTTCCCCTCATGCTCACCGTACCATAATCGGGAAGCATCATTCTTCTTGCCGCCATATCATTACCGCCAATCCTGTTGTTGCTTTCATTATTGCGGATTCATCGTCCATACTCAACGATGTCGATTTTCACCGCCGAAAGCTTCGAGGTTTGCGATATGTCGCAGCACGTTCCATCGGTTTTGCACGATGCGTACATTTTGCAATGTACTCCTGAATCCCCACTTCTGTGAAATAAACGCAGCCGTTTTCCACATACTGAACATAGGAGATCAAACCGTCTGTTCTTGCAGCATCCAGTGTCTTTACACTGATTCCCAGTATACTGGCTGCCTCTTTCCTTGTAATCAGTTTATCCATCGCCTTCTTCGCCATCCTTTCGGCATTTGCCCTGTCTTTTTTCTCTGCCTGTTCCGGAATGTAATATCCAAGCTGAGTCCTTACAGCTTCGTCAATCCCACACATCTGCCCCTTACTTACCCGCCCAAGATAGCGAATCACGCATATCTTGTCGCAGGTGTCGAGCTGTTCTGCCAATACCATAGACAGTTTTGCCAGTCCCTTTGCTTTACGGAGAAAGAAATGCGTTGGCTGCTTTCGCTTCTTCTCAATTTTCGATGTCAGCGGAGCAATCGTGATCGTCGGCGCATAATAATTGCCAACATCATTCTGAAGAACCACAACAGGACGAACACCGCCCTGCTTTGATCCGACCGGAACACCGAGATTGGCAAGATATAAATCACCTCGCCGATAAACCCAGTTTTCTTTCATTTGCTGTTGTCTCCAATCTCCATACACTGATATGGATAAAGCCTGCCAGGTATCACGCTGAAACAGCACCCGGCAGTGCTTTCTGAAAATATGGTTTCTCTGTACTTTTTCTTATCACCCCAGAGATATAGGATTTCTCACAGGCGGCAGTGTGCTTCACTGCTCCATTGGAATTTAACCATCCCGCCTTCCTTATGGCCGGACCGCGAATTACGGAAGTATCATTGTCCCTGTCTGGCTTTAACACCGCCGCCGGTTGCAATCCGGCATTTGCTTCTGCGAAACCGCTATCGCCCCGATGGGCTTCATGGCGTGCAGTCGAAGGCTCGACCAAACAGGAATGTACCTGAAGAATGAGTATTCAGTTTTCAAGGGACATCCGGACTTTCGTCCTTACAAAGTAAGTTTAACAAGAATCCTCCGGTTTCGCGTTGGCCTCGTAGGCGCACTTTGGTTGTCCTTGCAGGACTACCTACGGTTCGTTTTGACTTTTCAGTGTTCTATACAGCCGGATTGGGGCAAAAAAATACCCCGTTGGTTTCCCAACGAGGCATCAAAGATGATTCTATTCTGTTTTCTGTAAACTGATACCCGTTTATCTCCTGGTGACCATTTGAGTCACGGCTAATGTATCAAAAAAGCAAAGCTCATCTCAGCAAATCAGACAAGCTGTATTCTCCTTTGGGGATATTTGCTGTTCTGCGATACCCTTTTATGGCTTTCACCAAGAGCTGTGGGTTACTGAAATACTGCTTCACAAAATCATACGACTTCACATCATGCATCCGAAGATTTGTTTTACAAAATTCGCTTGGTTTTTTCCAGAACGCTTAAACTGATCATATGCTCCTTCCGCATGAATAATCAGCATTTCAATTTCTGGAGCAGTAATGACATTTACCACGTCAATTTTCTGCTCATATGCTTTACTCAATCGAAATTCCTCTCTGCGAGAATCCAAAATCCGTATCACAGAAATCTGCTCATCGAATCCTTTCCGTAAGTATCGCTCCTCGAATCGTTTAGCACTTCTGCAACGGATAAAACGTTCTTCCAACATTTCTTCTCTGTTGAAAATCAGAAGATCATTATCAACCAGTATGTCGATAATAGCTTCTTCGGCAGAGCCTTCACATATACACGCCTTGTATTTTGCTAATTTCATTCTGCCGCCTCCTTAATTGATCGAAGCAGCCAGGCTTTTCTTCAAGCGCATATACGCTTCATATGCTGGCGTTGTTCCCTCAAGGAAACCGCTCTGGTAGGCATCACTCTTTTTAATATCATTACGTTTCAATATATAGCTCAAATTTTCTGCTGTAATGCCATTACAGTTTCTTACAATACAAATTCCGTCATTTCGGTCATATTCATCCAGCAGTTCCGGATAATGCGTAGTGAAAATAAGCGTTCCGCCATTTTTGTTCAGTCGGCTGTCCATAAAGAAGCGCACTAAGGTCGTTACAATTTCCTTGTTGAAATGATTCTCTATTTCATCTACCAGAAGATAACCACCTGAATGAAGAACTTCCTTTACCATCGAGAATGTAATAATGCCCTTAATCGTACCAGAGGACAGATACTGCTCAAGGTCTGCCGCATTATTCAGGATAATCTCTTCTTCATCCTTAAACTTCAAGTGGATAAATGTTTTTCCCTCTGTCTGCTCAAAGCACAATTTCTCAATGGTCGGATCGAGAAATGCAATTACCTCCAATGGAATATCTTCGGTAAATGGAAGCACATTCACATTCGTATAGGAAAGCATACCTGAATTTCTGATTTTTGAAAAATTGGAAAACAGGCTCCTCTGGAAAACAATCGTTATTCAGAAGGGCCTGTTTGAGTTATCTGCTTTTGGGGAATTAGGGGGTCTATGGCGAGCGTTTTTGTGCTTTTGGAGGCATTTAACCGTAAAGGGGCTGCTGCACTTGGACTTTTTTCCTTGTGCAACAGCCCCTTCATACATTCATTATAGCTTTTATCATCCATTTTATTTGCCCCAAACAGCCGCTGCATTCGACCTTACAAGCAGTTCTTCCACAGGCAGACCAATCGGACAAATATCATGACAAGATAACGACTTCCCGCATCCCTCAAAATATTTCTTCTTATATTCAGCAGAAATCTCATTCAAATGAGTGCTTTCCTGTTCTTCATTCAGAATCCGAAATGCGTTGACTGCAGCAACAGCGCCTGCGAAAGTCCCATTTGCAGAGAAGTTAGGACACACTTCAAGGCAGCAGCCACACATCAGACAGCGTGCCGACTGGTATCTCGGTTCATGTGTCCACGAACTCATATAAGCTTCACTTTCAAGCCAAAGGTTCAGTTTTTTCAAATTTTCAAACAGATTTGACCGGTCAACGATCAAATCTCTTACAAGCGGAAATTTGCTTAAAGGTTCCAAGGTAATTGTAGAACCTTTTAACGTATGTAGAAATGTAGAGCATGCCAGCCTCGGACGTTCGTTAATCAGCATGGCGCAAGCCCCACATTTTCGCACCATACAGCTACATTCCCAGCTGATGGGAGTAACTATATTCCCTGAATCATCTTTCAAAGGGGTTCTACTGTTCAATTCCTTTAGAACATTGGCAACAGAGCTGTTTTTGCTTCCGTCAACCTCAAATTCCTGCCAATAACTGTCTGATTTCTGACTCTCCTGCCGCCTGATTCTTATTTTATATACCAAGTGAATCACCGCCTTTCTGGAACAGGTACAAAGGAAATCTGTATCTGCTTTCCATCAAATCTGGCTACCGTTGTTTTAAGGTAATCATCGTCATTGCTCTTCGGATAATCCTCCCGCCAGTGTGCACCACGGCTTTCTTTTCTTGCAAGAGCACTCTTTAGAACTGCCACGCCAAGCAATGGAAGATTTCCTGTCAGCGCTTGTACCGTTTGAATCCCATTTAACAACGTATTCTCATTTCTGACAACGCCCATAGTCTCCTGCATCACTTTGTTTAATTGCTTTATTTCTGAAATTTGGGACGCTGGTGGAAAATCTATCTGTGTCGCACAAGATAGATCTACTACATCTGCCTGTTCGCATGCTGATTTTGCCGCAACACGTCCCCCGTATAACGCTCCTAACAGAGAATTTCCACCAAGACGGTTGGCACCATGATATTGGGCACAGCATTCTCCGGCAGCGTAAAGATTCTGAATCGGCGTTCTGTGCTGCTCATCCACCAGAATGCCTCCCATAAAATAGTGAATTCCCGGTAAAACAGACACCGGTTCCTTTCGTATATCTTTATGCAGATAGGTCATACAATCGTCTGCCAGGCCAGATAGCTTATTTGAAATAATCTCGTCCGATATTTCCGTCATGTCAAGAAATACCTCTGATTCATGGCTGACCTTCCATATCTCTCTGGCGGTAATATCTCGTGGCATCAGATTTCCAAGCTCCGGGTATTTTTCCTCCATGAAATACCATTGTTTTCCATCTTTCATGGCAAACAACCTGCCACCTTCCCCTCTGGCCGCCTCGCTGATGAGCATGCGTTTTCCACCACATTTCACAGTTGTCGGATGATACTGGATCATCTCGCCATTTGCCAGAGAAACACCAAGCCGGAACAATTCTGCGGTGACTTCTCCTGTATTGCTCAGCGAACCCGTTGTATTTCCAAACAATCCGTGCATACCACCGGTGGCAACAATAACCGCATCCCCCGGTAATTCCACAGTCTCCTGACTGTATTCATCCCTGATTACGCAGCCACAACAAATATTGTCACACAGACGAAGTGTTAGGAAAGAATGATGGCTGAACCGTTCTACCATACCAGATGCTTCTTTCCTGCGAACAGCGTCTATCATAGCTGTCATGATCTGCTTCCCGGTATCGCTCTGCGCAAAAGCAGTCCTTTTCTTTTTCTGCCCGCCAAAATTCCGCAGATCCACATCATCATAGCCGCTCATGTTAAATTGAACTCCAAGTTTTAACAGCCAGTGCACCAGCTCCGGTGCTGCCTGTGTCATTCCCCAAACTGCATTTGGGTCTGCCAGACCGCAAGCCGCCTTTATTGTATCTGTGAAATGTTCTTCGGGACTGTCGTTTTCATCTTTTGTATTCAAAGCTGCGTTGATACCGCCCTCCGCCATAACAGACTGCGCCCGCTCTGATGGAAAGGAGGAAACCAGTTTTACATTGCATCCATTTTCCGCTGCCTGCAAAGCCGCTGAAAGTCCTGCCAGTCCAGCACCTATAATAATAATTGTCTTACTCATAGATATTGCCACCCAATATAATAGAAAATAACTGAGCCCGCTATAAACAGAAGGAGCACCGAAAGAATCAAATAAATATCACCCCTTCGTTCTTTATAACTGATGATTCCCAGCGATACGAGCAATGGGCGGATATTGATAAAAACATGAATAAAGATTGCCGCCACGAACAAAAGCTGAGTTACCATCTTTACCATTGTAAAAGGGAACAAAATATATGTCCCATTCTGCACCTTTCCAAACAAGCCAATATGGAAGAACAGCAGGATCAGTATTGCCATCCCACTGGCTCGTCTCGCCCAGAATATGGCGTTCTGTTTCAGATACATTTTTCCGGATTGTTTCGCTGCCCGTAAACTCTGAACTGTCAGGACGGTACCCATCACCGTATGCACAACAAGAATACCAACACCAATCCATGCAAGAATTTTCCCTGCACTACTTCCAACTCCGTTCAGCATAAAGCTGCCCATGATTCCATGAATCATAAAAATGAGAAGCATTAAAACAGACAAAATCGTATTCCATTTTCTCATAAATTCCCGCTCACCTCATTTCTTCGCTGTCCATGATCATATAGTCCATCTGTGTTAGCGTTGTAACGTCAATAAAATCATCCGATGCCAGGAATACATCATACTTTCCACTTACCACTCTTGATAGCATCATTGTGTTACTGTACTCTTCCAGATCTACGGAGAAACCGGCCTGTTTCAACCTGTCACAGAGTTTCTTAGCATAACTGACAAGCGGATAATCCGTCTCAGATACATATAACCGAAAACTAATGTCCGTTTTCATGAGATCTGTTTCATTTGTTTCCGAATCGTCCAGTGCCAATTCTTTTAATTTATTCCTGGTGTTCTCGTTGTCGAGACCATCTGACACCATATTAATGCCGAGAACATAAGAGCCTTCCAACTGTGCGGAGGCTTGAGCCGCCTTTTTTGACTTCGGTGTTACTCCTGTGACTGCATCAATCATAGAAGGCGGTGAATGTAAAATGGCACCAAACCCTACAAGAAAAACAATCGTAACAACTAACAGAATCAGTTTTCGTTTCACATTTCCACCTCATTTCCTATTTTTTCAAAATTCTCATTGCGTTCAAAACAGCAATTATGGTAACGCCTACATCACCAAATACAGCTTCCCACATTCCCGCAATACCGAGAGCGCCAAGAATCAGGAACACACTCTTAATTCCAAGAGCAATCACTATATTCTGCATGACAATCTGTTTTGTCGCTTTTGCTACTTCAATCGCGTCCACCAGCTTAGACGGTTCATCTGTCATCAGAACTACATCTGCTGCTTCAATGGCCGCATCCGAACCAAGCCCACCCATTGCAATACCAACATCTGCACGGGCAAGGACAGGAGCGTCATTGATACCATCACCAACAAAAGCCAATTTGCTTCCCGGTCTCTTTTTACTATCTAAAAGCTCAACCTTTTCCACTTTTTGGTCAGGAAGCAGCTGTGCATAATATTCATCCAACTGCAATTCTTCTGCAACGGACTTCCCAATTTTTTCATCATCACCGGTAAGCATGACTGTTTTTTCCACGCCGATATGTTTCAGGTCAGAAATTGCTTTTTTACTGTCCGGCTTCACTTCATCTGTTATCAAAATACATCCTGCATATTGACCATCTACAGCCAAATAAACTTTTGTACCTGCGTTTTCACAGGTTGTGTACTCTATACATTTTGTATCCATAAGTTTCGTATTGCCAGCAGAAACTTTCTTTTCCCTTGCCATTACACTGATTCCATATCCTGAAATTTCCTTATAATCAGAAATCACTGACTGATCAATTTCTTTTCCATAAGCAGCAAGAATGGATTTTGCAATAGGATGGTTAGAAAAACTTTCTGCCTCTGCCGCATACTCCAGAACCTGTTCTTTTGAAAATCCATTTGCAGGCAAAATATCCGTCACATTGAAAACACCTTTTGTAAGTGTTCCGGTTTTATCGAACACAATAACGCTGACATTATTAAGTGCCTCTAAATAATTGCTTCCTTTTACAAGAACACCTCGTTTAGATGCTGCACCAATGCCGCCGAAGAAAGTCAGCGGGATTGAAATAACCAATGCACATGGACAAGATACCACAAGGAAAACAAATCCTCTGCGAATCCACTCTGTCCAGCCTCCGCCAAGAATGATCGGTGGCAGAATCGCCAGAAAAGCTGCTAAGATTACAACCACAGGTGTATAATAACGTGCAAATGTAGTAATAAAATTTTCTGTTGGTGCTTTTCGGCTTGACGCATTTTCCACAAGATCAATAATCTTTGAAGCCGTAGATTCACCAAATGCTTTTGTTGTCTTAATCATTAAGACACCCGTCTGATTCATACAACCGGAAAGTGCTTCGTCTCCTTTATGAACACTTCTCGGAACTGATTCTCCTGTTAAGGCGCTTGTATCCAGCATAGAATCTCCATCCAATACCACACCGTCTAATGGAATTTTTTCACCAGGCTTTACAATAATAATCTCACCAATGGAGACATTTTCTGGAGATATGGTAATCAATTCCCCATTTCTTCTTACTGTAGCAGAATCTGGACGTATATCCATTAAGTCTGATATAGATTTTCTTGAACGCTTAACAGCCAATGACTGAAAAAATTCACCTACCTGATAGAATAGCATAACAGCAACTGCTTCTGGATATTCACCAATGACAAAAGCCCCAATCGTAGAAACACTCATCAAAAAATGTTCATCAAATACACGCCCCTTTGAAATGTTCCTCACAGCCTGCCATACAACATCTCCACCAAGAATAACATAAGAAACAATGAGAAAAGCTAACTCGATAGGCAGTGGCACTTTCGCAAAAACAGTCAATGCCATACCAATGGCATAGATTGCTGCACCAGTCGCTAAACGAACTGTCAACTTCTTATCCTCATTGTTATAGGATTCATTGGCCTCCTGCTTTTTTTCCGGTATATAAGATTCCTGTACAATTTCAGAAACTTCCACATCTGGCTCATGGCTATGAACAATCGTTTCAATCTGACTGGCTATCGTATCTGCGGCTGTCTGAGTAACATTGATTGTAAGCGTCTGCTTCATCAGATTTACCACTGAGGATTGCACTCCATCCAACTCTCCGACTTCTTTTTCAATTTTTGCGGAACAATTTGGACAGTCCAACCCTTTTAATAGAAATATGCGTTTCATGATAATCTCCTTATAATTTGTTTAATTGTTCAATTACTCAACTATAATATTAAAAAATATTATTTCTGCCAAAGATGCTCAAATCCCTTGTCAATAATCTCTTTCACATGATCATCTGCCAGCGAGTAGTAAACTATCTGTGCTTCTTTACGGAATTTTACCAGATTCGCAAGGCGTAATGCCTTTAACTGATGCGAAATTGCAGATTTTGTTACCCCCAGTAGCACTGCAAGATCACATACACACATCTCACTCTGTTCTAGAGCGTGTAAGATTTGTACTCTAGTTCCATCTCCAAATAGCTTAAACAAAGAAGCCAACTGGATATAATCATCTTTTGGCTGCATCTTGGATTTCACATCATTCACAATATCCTCATGAATTACATCGCAATTACAAATATAAGACGTTTTTGGCATATATTCACCTTCAAATAATAATAGTTGAACAATTACTCAACTATTATTATACTTATTTTTAAATTCATGTCAATAAGCTGATGTTAGTTCCCCATAAATTTTACAATTAAAACCAGCTCTTTATTCTTTTCTTAATCTTTTTTTCCCAGTATACCGTTTTGGCTTTCTTGTCACACTTCCATCTGCATGACGTTCCACATTATCTCTGCTTGTTCCGGAATGTAATATCCAAGCTGAATCCTTACAGCTTCATACAGTTTGCTGACGGTAGGGAAACAGTAAGGTATTCCGGTTCTGTCAAGAGAAGATCATTCTGAATTTCTTTTTGAACCAACTCCGAATAATGATTGTGTTCAAACAAAACATCCAAAAGAATGTAGAATGGCCTGTTATTGATCGGTGAATCATAGGTGAACTTAAAATGCTTTTTTCGATATTGTTCTTTCCAATCCGCTTCTGTTCCTCAACATCCTTAAAAGGAAAAATCTCCGATGCACGATCTAAATACTTATCCAAATCCGTCCCTGGCTCGGCAATAATATCAATATCTGTGGATAACCGACGCGGATGTTCCATCAGCAACATAAGACAGGCACAGCCAATGATAAGTCCTATGATGCAACCCATGATAACTTAGAGGATGACACCCATCAAGATATCCACCAAGTTAGCCACCAAGATTCTACGCCGTCAGCAGTTAGGCATTCCATCCTTTCATCGGCGTTACGGAAAACGATGTGCTCATTTTGAGCACATCGTTTTTCTCCGCAACTGGGAAATCAACGTCCTGCCATTCTCCCTGCATGGCTTTCCTGCCCCCTTCCGGCGGCGTTTTCCGGCTCTCCTTCTCAGGGTCATCGCCTGGTATCCCATGCAGACGGTCATGCGGTTTTCAAGGTGCAACGGGCAAAACGGCAACAAAAAAGCCGTCACAAAACAGACCACCCCTGCCTTCGCTTTTTCTGGAAGGTCATGCTAGTCGGTTATGTAACGGCTGAAAGCCAAGATGTTCAGCCCCGCAGGGCCGGAACAAATATGTAAAAATATGTTATATTCAATTGTTGGGATAGATTACCACAAAAATCGAGCTGTGTCAGCAAAAAGTTTTGAAAGCGTGTCATTTTCGGCAGCTTGCAAGAAAAATTGAGGGAAACTTTTGCAAAAAGAGAGAGGGCCGGACGGTGCCAGCCCTCTTGACAAGCAAATTTATATAGTTTGAAGGCGATTTTTCAATGCTATGATATTTTGATGGATCTGCATAATCACATCCTTAAACGCAGCATCATCTTTTCCAGTCGGGTCTTCCAATCCCCAGTTATCATCAAATAGTCTACCAATAAAAGGGCATTCTACATTGCATCCCATCGAGATTGCAAAATCCGGTTCAGGAATCGCAGAAATCATCTTAGAATACTGCGTCTGCTCCATGTCGATGCCATAAAGCTTCTTCATCAACCGCACGGCATCCTGATTGATTTGCGGCTTGGTTTCCGTTCCGGCAGAATAGCTTTCAAACACGTCGGACGCCAGCGCTTTGCCCAATGCCTCCGCAATCTGGCTGCGGCAGGAGTTATGGACACAGATAAATGCAACTTTTGGTTTGGTCATGCGGGAAACCTGCTTTTCGTTTTGTTTGCGATTTTTACGAGGAAAAGCATCACAGGCACTTCGGTCAATACACCAACCGTTGTGGCAAGTGCGGCAGGAGAAGTCGTTCCGAATAGAGCGACAGATACCGCAACCGCCAATTCAAAGAAGTTGGATGCACCAATCATTCCGGCAGGTGCGGCAATGCGGTGTGGCAGCTTAAGCAGCCAGCAGACACCATAGGCAATGCTGAAAATCAAAAAAGTCTGCAAAACCAACGGTATGGCAATCAACACGATGTGTAGGGGATTTTCCAAAATAACCTGCCCTTGGAAAGCAAAAATCAGTACAAGCGTCAGCAGAAGTCCAATGGTTGTAATGCCGTCAAACTTTTTGACAAAGGCGTTTTCGAAATACTCTGCGCCCTTTTTCTGGGTCACAAAATATCGCGTCAGCATACCACCCGCAAGGGGAATAACGACGAACAGCACCACGGACAATATCAGTGTATCCCACGGCACAAACACATTCGAAACGCCCAGTAGGAACTTCACAATGGGGACGAATGCCACAAGGATAATGAGGTCATTGGTCGCCACCTGCACCACCGTGTATGCCGGATCTCCCTTGGTCAGTGCGCTCCACACAAAGACCATTGCTGTGCAGGGCACAGCACCCAACAGTACTGCACCGGCAAGATATTCGGTAGCAAGCTCCGGTGTGATGAACGCCTTGAACACCACGAAGAAAAACAGACTTGCCATGCCGTACATGGTAAAAGGCTTGATGAGCCAGTTGACGATCCAAGTGACGAACAGCCCTTGGGGTTCTTGCCCACATTTTTGATGCTGCGGAAGTCTACCTTCATCATCATGGGATAGATCATCACCCAGATGAGGATCGCCATGGGAATCAACACCCGTGCATACTCGAACCGATTCAGAAACTCCGGAATCTGCGGCAGGAACTTGCCGATGCAGATTCCAACCGCCATACAGAGAATGACCCATACAGTCAGATATTTCTGAAAAAATCCAATGGGAGATGTGTTATGTTCGTTCATGCTCTTACCTTCTTCAAAATAGAAATGACTTCATCCTTTTTCAGCACCTTGCCATAGGACACCACCTGACCATCTACCACCAGCGCAGGTGTTGTCATCACTCCATAGGCGGCGACTTTTTCAAAGTCCCGCACATGGTCGATGGTAGCATCCATGCCGAGTTCCCGCAGTGCTTCTTCGGTTTCCACTTCCAGTGCGTTGCACTTGGCACAACCTCCACCGAGAATTTTAATGCCGGATTCCTTCTTTTCAGCTTCTGCCGCCTGGATGGTTTCCGACGTACAGTTGCCTCCGCAGCAGTAAGACTGCTTTTGCTCTTCTTTTTTCTTTCCAAATCCGAAAATTGACATGATAGTCCCTCCAAATTATAAGATAATGCCCTGAAACAGGTTGAATAAATAGCCTACAACGATAATGCCCGCAGCGCAGATGGCGATAAAAACACCCAGCAGCTTTGGCTTGACTGCCTTGCGCAACATAATCATTGACGGCAAAGACAGCGTGGTAACCCCCATCATAAAGGCAAGCACCGTACCAAGCTGAGCCTCAGCAATGGGAATCGTGCCGAAAATATCGGCATACATGGGAATGCCGATGATGGTTGCTAATATTACGCCGAAGGGGTTATGGCTGCCGAGAACCGCCACAACCCAGCTTTCGGGAATCCAGTTGTGAATGACAGCCCCGATGCCTACGCCGATGAGAATATACGGAAAGACCTTCTTGAAGGTTTCCGCCACCTGATCCTTGGCATAAACCAGCCGTTCCTTCTGCGTCAGTGTTGGGGAGGCAATGTCCACGGCAGATGCCCTGCGGATAAATTCCTCCACCTGATTTTCCATGTGCAGCTTTTCAATCAACGTACCGCCAGCCACAGCAATCACAAGCCCCAGCACCACATAGAGAATCGCAACCTTTGCCCCAAAAATACTCATCAGAAGAACAAGACTCCCCAAGTCCACCATAGGCGATGAAATCAGGAACGAGAAGGTCACACCCAGCGGCAGTCCGGCACTGGTAAATCCGATAAACAGTGGAATGGACGAGCAGGAGCAGAACGGTGTTACCGTGCCGAGCAGAGCTGCGATGCAGTTTGCCCATATACCGTGAAACCGCCCCATAATTTTCTTACTGCGTTCCGGCGGAAAATAACTCTGAATGTAGGAGATCAGATAAATCAGCACACAGAGCAGCACGGTGATCTTAATCACATCATAGAGGAAGAACTGGATGCTCCCACCGATTCGGCTTGTCGCGTCCAGTCCCAATGTGCCGAGTAGATTTCCAATCAGCGTATTCAGCCACTTCATGCCGAGGATCTGATTGGTGATAAACTTGCCCATCAGGAGCAGCACCCACCTTCCTTATTAGAGCCGCAGCCATAGCAGGTCAGTCCTTCGATAAATTCTTTGAACTGGGTCAGGGTTTCGCAGTTCAGAGAGTAGTGCTGCCACTTTCCTTCCTTGCGGGCGTTCACCAGTCCACATTCCACCAAAATCTTCATGTGGTGCGAAAGCGTCGGCTGCGTAATTTCAAACCGTTCCAACAGCTTGCAGCCGCACTTTTCTCCATCCGACAGCATCTTCACAATTTCCAGCCGGTTCGCATCTCCCAAAGCCTTGCAGATCAAAGCCACATCTATAGCGTTCATGAAAACACCTCGCATTGATATTTGTCTATGTGAGTAGTATAGCAAATACATCGATAAGCGTCAATGCATTTGTGCAAATTTCTTCATAGGCTCCTCCTTAGATCAGGCGCAGTGCCGGAACCAACTCGCCGCCAATGGAAACCACCGTCAGGTTTTCGTTCACATAGTCGATGGTGCGTTCCAGCGTAAACAGATTGATGCTGCATTCGTTGCCGTTCTGGTCGATTTCCGAAACTTCCGCAGCTCCCAGCAGATAGCGGGTTCTGTCTGTCTCGATCACATCGCTCTTATCATAATGGAGAAGCAGCTCCCCATCTGCCACCAGATCAGCCTCCATCTCATCGTAAACATCCTCAAAGATGTCTCGACTGCCTTCCTCGGTCAGAAGCTCGCCGCCAGCCCCCGGCAGGATCACCATCACAATGCGCTCCTTCGGGTGATCTTCACGGATTGCCTCCAGCATCACCCAGTTATGAAGCATCGCAATGGACTTCTCGAACATGGGATCATCCATCGGATTCGGCTGCGATGCACCATTCGGGCAGTTCTTGCAATCCATGCTGCACACTGCGTTGTTCTGATTCTTCTTAAAGTTCATCATCATAAAAATCTCCTTCTCATCGTTCCATATCTCGTTGTTTACTTCGCTGCCATTTTTCCAGCAACCGGATAATCGTGTCCTGCATCTGCTTCGGCGTATAGGATTTCGGGAAATACTTCCGAAGAACCTCGTTTTTAATCGTCACATGGTCAAGCTCATCCTTTTTGATTTCATTCATCACTTCACACATGGCATCCAACGTGCAGCCACCCTCCTGTGAGAGCTTCTTCAGCCGCTGTGCCTGCGACAAAGATGGAGATGCCTGTGCATAGTCCATTGCCTCCAGAAATTTCTTCTGTTCAAACGGTTTCAGGTAAGACAGCTCTACTGCCGGATTGAAAGCGATTTTCTTCTCATCCACCATATCCAGAATTTCGGGAATCAGGTTTGTAAGGCGGATGAATCGCTTAACTTGGGATTTACTGTCACCAGCTTCTTCAGCTACAACCTGAGCTGCCCACGACTTCGGCCCAACTTGGGCCGAAGTTAAATCCCCACGTTCCCCCTGATGTTTCATCGCCTCCAGCTTCATCTTGTAGGAAAACGCTCTCTCACTGGGAAGGATATTCTCCCGCTGCAAGTTGCTGTCCACCATAAAGATGATTGCCGCATCATCGTCCATTTCCTTGACGATGACCGGCACTGTCTCCAAACCTGCCAGCTGCGCTGCATGAAGTCTGCGGTGTCCCGAAAGAATTTCAAATCCGCCTTCCGGGTCAGGCCGGACAATCAACGGGGATACCACCCCTATCTGCTTGATGCTTTCCACGGTCTGTTCCATCAGCTCATCGTCCAGCACCTTAAAGGGATGCCCTTCAAAGGGATGCAGGTCAGAAAGCGGCATCTCCGTCCGCTGCTCCTTAGCCGCAGCGTCGGCAGCTGAGCCACTGCGGTTTTCTGTTGTAATACTGGTTTTTGCTTTTGCCATTCAGCTTCTTAACCTCCTTCCAGCGGTGATAGATGTCATTCTTACCTGCGAAAAACGCCTTTTTTGCCTTGCACTTCATAGATCAAGTACCTCCTTAACGACCTGCTGTTTTTCTTTTCCAATGCTCTTTCTGCGGTCCTCTCCGCTGATTCGCACCGGCGTACACATTTCCAGAATCCTGCTGTAAATCCGGGCGTATGCCACATCCTGCGGATTGCGGATTTCTGCAATTTTCAGATTGGTTGTGATAATGACCGGAAGCCCGGACTTATACCGCTCATCAATGACAGCGTAGACCTGCTCCAGCGCATATTCGGTGCTGCGCTCAATTCCCAGATCATCCAGAATCAGCAAAGAATAGTTGGAAAACGCAGCGATATACCGGTATCGTTCTTCCGAATACATGGCACCCATCTGGTTCAGGATTTTGGAGAAGTTCGTCATCAAAACCGGAATGCCCTGATCCAGCAGCGCATTTGCTATACATGCCGCCACAAAGGACTTTCCGGTTCCGACATCTCCCCATAACAAAAGGCCAAGGTTTTCAGCCTTGACCTTTTTCCACTGCTCCACATAACATTTTGCCATCTGGATGTCCTTGTTGTCTTCTGCAACGCCAAAATTCCATTCCAGAAGATGCTTTTCCTGAATCCCAGTTGCTTTCAGCTACCTGATTTTACGCTGCCGCTCCACCAGTTCATCCTGGCGTTTCTTTTCCGCCATCGCTTCCTGCTGGCATCTGCAAAGGCAGGGAACAATCTTGTCTCTGCCCCAGAGCTTTACCCTGCACTGCACCGGAGTATGACAGTTCCGGCAATACAGCAGTCCGTCCACGCCCTGGTATTCCTGCTCTCCGGATTCTTTCGGCGTAAAGAGCGAATCCAACGCCGCATTCAATACTTCAGGCACCATGTCGCTCATAGGCTGTCTCCTTCCTCAAATGTGTAGCCTGCCGGGTTATACTTCGGCTTTTCTCTCTTTGCCCAGCTCCGGATTGTGGCAAGGTGATTTTTGTAGCTCCTGCCGGTGGAAGCCATATACTCAGAGAGCCGTTCCACCCGCATCTGATAATCTCCTGGGAACTCCTGCCGGAGCTTGCCGTATTCCGTGTCAGAGAGAAGGACATTTTCGTATGAGCCATACCGGTGCTGGATTTCCTTCTTCTCTCTTTTATTGATTGTTTCAGTACTTGTTCTATTAGTACTTAATTGCGCGGGATTTTCCGTAACCGGTGTGTCCGTATCCGGATTTACCGTATACGGCTTTTCCGTACACGGTGATTCCAAACACGGCTTTTTCCTTGGCATCTCATAAATCACATACTCCGCTCTGCTCATCCGACCGTTACTCTCACGCTGCTGGTTCCTTTCCAGATACCCAAGACGCTCCAGCTTCTTCAAAGCCGTAAGCACTCCATCTACGCCGTCCGGCGTAATCGAAGATAGTCCCCGTACCGAATAGTTCCATGTGTCAGGCAAACTGAGCAGCATGGAGAGAAGTCCTTTCCCTTTCAGGCTGAGACCATGATCCCGCAGGTGGTAATTGCACATCGTTGTGTAATTGCTGTTCTTCTCAACCCTGAATACCGGCATGGTGCTCACCATCCTTTTTCGCAGGCTCCGCTTTTTTCTTCGGACATTTGCGCGGACGATCTTCGCTGTCCTCCCGGCGATGGTATTTGCCGGTATCCTGCATCATGCGTTCAAACGCCTGAAGGCGTCCCTCTGTAAAAAGCGTCATTCGATCACACCCCATTTCTTAAACAACTTGAAGAGATGATTCTTTCCCTTGCAGGTCACTCTCGTCTGCTGCACCAGTTTTCCGCTTCTGCCGTAGCAATCCCGGACAATAAAATAGCCCCTTGCAGATTTGTCTGCAAAAGGCATCAGCCAGCCACTCGGACTGCGGTACAGATAGCGATGATCCAGTAAGAGAGCTACTACCGTCTTCTCCGGGATTCCGATTTCCTTACAGAAATTCCGGATGCAGGTACAATCCTCCGAGTTCACAAAGGTATCGAAGTAGTCTGCCTTGGGCTGTGCCGCATCCAGCTGTTTGCGGATACCCTCAAGCTGCTCCCTCTCGGCTACAAGCTCCTGTGCCAGGGTGTAGATGACCTCCGGATGCTGAATCACCTGATCCAAAATGGAATCGCTCATATACACACCATGCTTTCGGATGGACGGAAGAACTTCATCAAACGCCCAGTGTTCAAATCGTTCTGCCGATGGCAGCTTGCTGTGAACGATCAGCCGGTAAACATCGCCTTCTGTGATAAAGGCGATTTCAACGACCTGCTCTCCAGCATCCCCATACTGATTCACCTTCTGAACGACCC
>ERZ773007.499-NODE-499-length-19768-cov-4.444580_pt1 | contig 19768 bp, 21 predicted proteins | sample MGYA00580665_ERZ773007 | MGnify/ENA primary metagenome ERZ773007 (study PRJEB29015, sample SAMEA2738122) | human oral metagenome | biome: human oral; feature: human-associated habitat; material: saliva | place: China | collected 2167 ... | reverse complement strand
AGTTTGGAAACACTCTGTTTGTAAAGTCTGCACGTGGATATCTCGATATTTGCTCCGAGGGTATATTTGCATTCGTACCCTGGGTTCTGTGATGTCCTAGAGACTGGGTTGCTTCTTCCCCAGTAGGATTTTTCAGAGTTGGTCCGCCCTCTAGGGCATCCCAGAACTCAGGGTAACTCTGACGAAAGGAACAAACACTCGTGGCGCGGAAACAGAAAGCCCCGCGCACTCCCGAAGAACAAGAGAATAGACTGATCAATCTCGCGGTGACATTGGCCGAGAAGCAACTGCGAGACGGAACGGCGGCCCCTTCCGTGATTAGTTACTACCTCAAGCTAGCCGGCGAACGCGATAAGCTCGAGCGAGAGAAGCTTCGACAAGAAACAATGCTCGCAAAAGCCAAGGCAGATAGTATTGCCTCTGCTTCGCGCACCGAAGAACTTGTCCAGGAAGCTGTCGACGCGATGAGGAGGTATACTGGTGGAACGGAGGACGTATTCTGAGTGTGTCGAACTCCCGACCTTCGAGGAACGATACAAATACTTGCGTCTAACCGGGCTGGTTGGTGAACCGACGTTCGCTCATCAGAGACACCTGAACCAAACGTTCTACAGGTCTAGGGAGTGGCGCGACCTTCGTAACCATATCATCGCAAGAGACTTCGGTAGAGATCTCGCCTGCGAAGGTTACGAAATCTTCGATGCGCTTTATGTGCACCACATTCAACCGATTACCCCCGAAGACATATTGCATCGCAATAGGATGCTTCTGGATCCTGAGAATCTCATCACGGTGTCTATGGACACTCACAACGCGATTCACTATGGGACTTTAGAAACGTCGAGGTTCATCGGGCATGTTCGAAAGGAGGGGGATCACATTCTGTGGTGACTCTACTTCAAAGCGTTAAGGACTACCTAGGTATCGAAGTCGACGACCTTTCGTTCGATGGTGCTATCTCAGGGCACATCGACATGTCGGTATTCACTCTCGGCCAGATTCTGTCTGAGACTCCAGAATACACCGCATCTACGGATTCGGGTTCGATCCCTAAGGAAGTTCTGATGTACATCAAGCTTTCTGTGAAGCTACTTTTCGATCCGTCTGCTTCGGCGACCGTTCAAGACGCTATCACGAAGGCCAAGACCGAATTGGAATGGAGGATGAGCGTTGACACACCAATTCGATGACTCGCTTGCCCACTTCGGGATCAAGGGTATGCGTTGGGGCGTTCGAAAGAAGCCCGATCCAGGGTTCCCGAAGGTTCAGGGTTCTCAGCGATCCCGAAGGGAAGAGGCTCGATACCTATCAAGCCAGGAACTTCAAAATAGGATCAACCGTGCAAACCTTGAGCGACAGTACGCCCAGCTTGCACCGCAATCTGCTGCCCGGCGAATCGGGTCCAAGTTCAAGACTAGCATGGAAGATCAGATGATCAAGAAGGGCGCTGCACTTGCAACCAACAGTTTGTTCTTCGGCGCCGACATCGCGATCTCTCAGATGAAGAATCCGCAATCCAAGATCTATATTCAGCAGGGAGAGGCTATATACAATGTATGGTCCAAGGTACGACCTAAGTGATTCCCTTTCCCACTTCGGGATCAAGGGTATGCGGTGGGGTGTCCGCAAGGATCCCGTTCGCCAGGCGGCCCGTGACGCGGGTTACCGTGTGGCAAAGGAACGCCGCAAGGCGGCAGACCCTCAGAGTTTCCGGTCTCATAAGCATCGTATGAAGACTATCCGCGAGACCAACGAAACCATGAAGTTCTACAAGAACGACAAGGACTTCATGGAGGGTTACCGCGACTACGCTGCAAAGGCAATCGCCATCTACACCAGTACTGGCATCCGAATGCCCAAGAACGAGCCCCAGACTCGCGAGTATGCTCAGAAGTTCCTCGATCATGCGGTTGACAACTACGAGCGACAGTTCCAATCGGTGACGGGGTCCATCCAGTAAATGCTGTCCAACACCGAAACCCCAAAGTATTACGCGGAGTTTCGAGACGCTGTAATCCGAGGTGACATTCCTGTATGTCAGGAGATCTCCAAGGAGATGAACCGAATCGATCAGTTGATTGAGAATCCTCGATACTACTACGACTCTACGGCTATAGACGGGTTCATCGACTACTGCGAATCGGAACTCACCTTGACTGATGGACAGCCGGTTCAGATGCTCCCATCGTTCAAGCTGTGGGCAGAATCCCTTCTGTCATGGTTTTACTTCGAGGAACTATCAGTCTACGAGCCATTTGAAGATGGCCATGGTGGTCACTACGTCACTAAGCGCATCAAGAAGCGGCTTGTCAACAAGCAGTACTTGATCGTCGCACGAGGTGCTGCCAAGTCGATGTATGCAGCGTTCCTACATGCGTATTTTCTCAACATCGACCCATCCTCGACTCATCAGGTGGCTACTGCTCCGACCATGGCTCAGGCCGAAGAGACACTCTCTCCGATCCGAACTGCGGTTGCAAGGGCTCCTGGACCTCTGTTCAAGTTCCTTACTACTGGTTCGTTGCAGAACACCACTGGAAACCGTGCAATGCGGCAGCAGTTGGCTTCGACCAAGAAGGGCGTTGAGAACTTCCTCAACAGCTCGATCATCGAAGTTCGTCCTATGCGAATCGACAAACTCCAGGGCCTCAGAACCAAGGTCAACACCATCGACGAATGGCTCTCCGGCGATGTCCGAGAGGATGTCGTCGGTGCGCTGGAGCAGGGTGCTTCCAAGGTCAAGGACTGGATGATCGTCGCGATCAGCTCGGAGGGTACCGTACGTAACTCCGTTGGTGACAGCATCAAAATGGAACTTGCGAAGATCCTCAAGGGTGAGTACTACGACCCTCACACAAGCGTCTGGCATTACAGACTAGACGATGTGAGTGAAGTAGGCAATCCTGACATGTGGATGAAGGCACAACCCAACATCGGCAGGACCGTATCGTACGAGACCTATCAGCGCGACGTGAATCGTGCTGAGAATGTCCCAGAAGCCCGGAACGACATCCTGGCCAAGCGATTCGGAATCCCGATGGAGGGCTACACCTACTTCTTCACATACCAGGAGACTCTGCCTTTGAGAAAGCGGGAGTTCTGGGGGATGCCATGCTCCATGGGGCTTGACTTGTCGCAGGGCGATGACTTCTGTGCATTCACGTTCCTGTTCCCGTTGACCGCGGACAGCTTCGGTGTCAAGACTAGATGCTACATCTCGTCTCGAACCCATCTCAAGCTGCCTGGTGCTGCCCGAGAGAAGTACGAACACTTCATCCGTGAAGGTTCACTACGAGTCTTGGAAGGTACCATCCTGGACATGATGGAGGTTTACGATGACATCGTGACATTCATCGAGGACAACGAGTATGACGTCCGATCGGTGGGGTTTGACCCGTACAACGCCAAGGAATTCATCATGCGTTGGGGAACCGAACACGGCGAGTATGGCATTGTCAAGGTCATCCAGGGCGCGAAGACGGAATCGGTCCCTCTCGGCGAGTTGAAGGCGCTTGCGCAAGACCGTCATCTACACTTCGATCAGGAACTCATGTCTTATGCCATGGGCAACTGTATCGTGATGTCAGATACCAACGGTAACCGCAAGCTGCACAAGAAACGAGCCGATCAGAAGATCGATGCCGTGGCCGCCATGATGGACGCGCTGGTCGCATACAAGGCTAACCGCGATGAATTCGAATAGGAAGGAGGTGACATGGGTCGTCTCGCGCACGCATGGAATGCGTTCATGAATCCTGATCGCAACACTCAGGATCCATTCAAAATGGAACTACGGACAAGTACCCCTACGGTTCAATCTCCGTATCGGTACGCCGTGCAAAGCAACATCATTGACACGATCTTCAACCAGATCTCAGTTGATGTCGCTAAGGTGTCAATCCGACATATTCGCTGCGACTACGACAAGACATATCTCGAGGATCTCAAGTCGGGATTCAACGAGTGCCTTACCGTATCGCCGAACATCGATCAGACTCCTCGAGCATTCATGCAAGATCTGTGTTTGACGCTCCTCGAGGAAGGCGCCGCGGCGATCGTACCTACGGATTTCTCCAATAGTCCGGTGGATTCGAACGCATATGACATCTACTCGATGAGGGTCGGTAAGATCCGGGAGTTCAAGACAACTTCGATTGTCGCGGACGTCTACAATGAGCGAACCGGCAACCGTGAATCTATAGAGATCCCGAAGCGCCTAGTCGCGATCGTCCAAAACCCGATTGCGTCTATCACCTCCACTCGAGGATCTCTGGCCTCTCGACTCAGTTCGAAACTGCGAATCCTCGATGCGATCGACAACGCTGCGGCCGGTAAGAAACTGGATCTCATTGTCCAACTTCCATACACTGTTCGAACCGAACGCCGTAAGGAAGAAGCTGAGAAGCGAATGAGGGATGTTGAAAAGCAGCTCTCAAACGGACAATTCGGTATCGCCTATATGGATGCCGCCGAGAAGTTCACTCAGCTGAACCGACCTGCAGAGAACAATCTGCTCGAGCAGATCAAGTATCTGACACAGCAGCTCTACGGTATGCTTGGTATGCCAGAGACCGTGTTCAACGGTACTGCAGATGAACAAACCATGCTAAACTATTACAATCGGACCATCGAGCCGATTGTATCTGAGATCACAACAGCAATGGCTAAGACGTTCATCACCAAGACCGCCCGATCTCAGGGTCAGACGGTCAAGTACTTCCGTGATCCGTTCCAAAACGTGTCAATCTCGAAGATCTCCGAGATTGCCCAAGTCATGGTCACCACGCAGATCATGACCCCCAACGAGGTACGATCTTATTTGGGTCTACCCCGTAGTGACGAACCTGTTGGTGACTCACTTAGTAACCCGAACATCAACCCAATGGGCGATGCTGCTGCAGCACCACCCGAAGAACCCCCTGAAGAGGAATACGATGACGAATACGGCATGTGACTTCTCCGGTTGGGCTACCAAGAACGATATTCGGTGCTCCGACGGACGAACGATCCGTCACAATGCCTTCGCGGACAACGACGGGGACATCGTGCCCCTGGTTTGGCAGCACGGCCATGGAACGCCAGACAATGTCCTTGGGCATGTCCAGCTCGAGAACCGAGATGAGGGCGTTTACGCCTTCGGATATTTCAACGATACCCCTTCGGCGGCCCACGCCAAGGAACTCTTGAAGCACGGAGACGTAGACAGCATGTCGATCTATGCTAACAACCTCACCCAGAGTGGTGGGGACGTTAAGCATGGCAATATTGTCGAGGTCTCTCTGGTTCTGTCTGGAGCAAACCCCGGAGCCAAGATCGAAAACATTGCCCTCGCTCATGGCGACGGCACCTACGAAGCGACTGATGAGGCGTATATTATGACCGGCGAACACCTGTCTCACGCGGACTCCGAGAAGCCCGCTCCCAAGTCCGACGATTCTGGAGATGGCAAGACGATCAAGGATATCGTCGACTCCATGACCCAGGATCAGAAGGAAGTTCTCTATTTCCTCATCGCTAAGGCCGCTGAGGGAGAAATGAAGCCCAGTGCCGACTCGGCACCCAACAAGGAAGGAGCCCCCGTGGCCCACACCAACATCTTCGAGTCTGATGGTACGCCCACCGAGGGCGATACCCTTTACCACTCCACGATCGACACGGCGTTTAAGGACGCGGTTCGCACCAAGGCGAACTCTCTCCGCGAGGTCTTCATGGCCGCTGCCGAGGAGAACGGTCTGTCGCACGCTGACATCGCTCACGCTGAGAAGACCTACGGTATTTCCAACATCGACCTGCTCTTCCCGGACGCCAAGAACCTCGATGTCCCGCCGACCTTCATCGACCGCGACCAGGGTTGGGTCAAGCCGGTCCTGAGTGGCACGCACCACACGCCCTTCACGCGCATCAAGTCGATGCAGGCTGATATTACGGCAGATGAGGCCCGAGCCAAGGGTTACATCACCGGTGCTCGCAAGAAGGAAGAGGTCTTCAAGCTCCTAAAGCGTACCACCACCCCTACGACCATTTACAAGCTCCAGAAGTTCGACCGTGATGATCTGCTTGACATCACGGACTTCGACGTCATCGCTTGGGTCAAGGGTGAGATGCGTATGAAGCTCGATGAGGAACTGGCGCGAGCCATCCTCCTGGGCGACGGTCGCTCTAACTCTGATCCTGACAAGATCAACGAGGAGAACATCCGCCCGATCCTTAAGGAGGACGACCTCTACTGCCTTAAGAAGGAGCTTCCGGCCGCGACCAAGACCGCCGATATTGTCGACGCGCTAATCCGCGCTCAGGACGACCTCGAGGGCACCGGCACCCCGACGCTCTTCTGCGCGAAGTCCTTCGTCACGGACCTGCTCCTCCAGAAGGACACCACGGGTCACTACCTGTACCCGACGAAGCAGGCTCTTGCTGACCGTCTGGGTGTTTCTGCCATCATCGATGTCCCGCAGATGAAGGGTCTGAAGGATGGCAACAAGGACGTCCTGGCGATCATCGTCAACCTGGCGGACTACAACGTCGGTACGGACAAGGGTGGCGAGGTCACGATGTTCGATGACTTCGATATCGACTTCAACAAGTACTCCTACTTGCTTGAGACCCGTGTCTCCGGCGCGCTGACCAAGGTCAAGTCGGCTCTGGTCGTCAAGAAGCTCGCCGCCTGATGAAGTTCTCTGGGCGAGTTGGCATTGCTGTAGAGCGTGAGACGTCGCCTGGAGTCTTCGAGGAGACCATTGAGCCCAGGAACTGTCGTGGAGATCTCATTCGTCTTACAAGGCGCATGAACACGTCCCCCGTGGTTCCTGGGCTCTCTATGGGCAACACGTTCTCGTTCATCGCAGACCCCTACACTCTTGATAACTTCTTCAACATTCGCTACATCGAATGGAAGAACGTCAAGTGGTCTGCCACCTCGGTAGAGCTACAGCGTCCTCGAATTCTGGTTACGGTCGGAGGCTCTTACAATGCGTAGCGACTTCCACGACAGACTTCAAGCGTTGGCACCTGGTTACCGAGTATACTTCCAGCCTCCGAGCAACGTCAAAATGGCATACCCCGCCATTGTCTACGAACTCGATAGGGTTGTGAAGAAACGTGCCGACAACAAGTCTTACTTGCAGGATCGGCGCTACCATGTGAAACTAATCACCAAGAACCCGGACGACCCAGTCTTCGATGCATTGGCGTCGCTGGTCCATTCCGAGTTCGAGAGGTTTTATACCATCGATACGTTGAACCACTTCGTGTTCAACATCTACGACGTTAAGGAGTGACCATGACTGCACTTACATGGGACAAGACCGGCGAACACACTTACGAGACTGGTGTCTCCAATGGTGTGCTCTACAAGTACGATAAGGCTATCAAGGCCTACAAGTCTGGTGTCGCATGGAACGGTCTGACCACCGTGACCATGTCGCCCGAGGGCGCAGAGTCCAACGCGGTTTACGCCGACAACATCAAGTACTTGGATCTCATCTCTGCCGAAGAGATGAAGTTCACCATCGAAGCCGTGACCTACCCTGATGAGTTTGCAGAGTGTGACGGCACCGCTGCTATCGCCCAGGGTGTCTACATCGGTCAGCAGGAGCGCGCCAAGTTCGCGTTCTGCTACCGCAACAAGATCGGTAACGACCAGGACTCTGAGGCCGGCTACAAGCTGCACATCGTTTATAACGCGACTGCAGCGCCGTCCGAGCGGGCCTACGCGACCGTCTCCGACTCTCCTGAGGCCATCACGTTCTCTTGGGAGTGCTCGACCACGCCTGTCCCCGTGGCGAACCACAAGCCCACCGCAGAGCTCATCATCGACTCCACCAAGGTCGAGTCCTCGAAGCTCAAGAAGATCGAGGCGAAGCTCTACGGTGATGAGTCCGGCCAGCCCACGCTGCTCACGCCGGACGAGGTCCTCGCACTGCTCGCGTGAGTAACCTCACCCTAGTGCTCGACTTCCCTGAGCACACCCAATTCGACCGAGAGACGGAGGAGTTTAACACACTCCCACCCACCCGATTGACTCTCTTACACAACTTGCTATCGGTTGTTCGGTGGGAGTCAAAATGGAAGCGAAGCTTCGTGGATCGTCCTCCGTCCTCGGTCGAAGAGGTCCTTGATTATGTAGACTGTATGGCTGAAGATCAGGATCCAGTCCCGGCGCTTATGGAGCGTCTCACTCGGGATCATGCCGAGGCGATCAAGACCTATATTGCGGATCCCATGTCTGCATCGGTCATGCTTTCAAGGCCGGGACAGCAGAAGTCGTCTGAAAAGATGACCTCGGACCTGATCTACTATTACATGGTGACATTCCAGATCCCCTTCGAGGCCGAGGAATGGCACCTCAATCGTCTTCTCATGCTAATCCGGATCTGTAACGCAAAGCAGAGTTCTGGACAGAAGACGAACCCCAAGAGCGCCGCTTCGCAGCGCGCTGCACTGAATAGAGCCCGACGAGCTCGGGCAGGAAGTAGAGGATGAGATGATCCCTGATGATGCTCAGGTGCCTCCGGGCCCAGATCCACACGAAGACGAAGACCGAGCAATCTACGAAGGGCGATAAATGACTAAGATCGATGACGTCATGTCCCATGCCACATATAGGCTGGGCTACTACGCACCCGACGATCCCGAGCCGGGTTCCGAGGCGGGTCGATGGCTCGCCAAGAAGATGAACCAGCCGTGGCTTGCAGGCCCCTCCACCGACATCTGGTGGTGTATGGCCTGTGTCAGCATGGTCTTCGACATGGCCGGCGAGATCGATGCTATCGGCGGGTACTCCTACAACACCGACGTTACTCGCTCTCGTATGGACGAGGTCGACATTGTAAACGCTCAGCGTGGCGATGTGGTCCTGTTCGATTGGGACAACGACGGTCGTACTGACCACGTCGGTATCGTCGAGGCGAACCTCGGTGGCGGCTGGCTCCAGACGATTGAGGGGAACACCTCTCCGTCTAACGCGGGCTCTCAGTCCGCTGGAAATGGCGTTTACCGCCGTCAGCGCTGTTACGGCATTGCTTGTGTCCTCCGACCCAAGTGGTCCGACGAGGCTGATACGGTGCCGACTGGTACAGACTCCCTGAACGACAAGTGGTGGGGCTCTGCTACTACCCGCGCTCTTCAGGCGTCCATGAACCTCCCCGCTAGCGGCTGGATCGACGACCAGGACGAGGACAACGAGGATTACTTCCCGCGTTCTGGAACCGGATGGGATTGGGTCGCGAATCCTCAGGACGGTTCTGACGCCATCGCAGAGCTTCAGCGTCGTCTCGACATTGATGCTGATGGTATTGCGGGACCCGCCACGGTCGAGGCTCTGCAGGAGCACCTCCGGAACCGGGGTCATGAGCTGACTGTCGATGGCTACTGTGGCTATCGAACAGTCGAATGTCTGCAGTTTGAACTCACCCGAGGGACTCTCTGGGGCTGAGGTCAAAATGGCAGAACTCGTGGTCCGGGGCAGCTACTCTAAGACTGAAAAGTGGTTGAACAAACTAGCCAAAGGCGATCTGGTGCATGGCCTAAATTCACTAGGCCGTCAAGGAGTAGCTGCCCTGGCCGCGGCAACACCGTCTGATACAGGCTTAACCGCGCAGTCTTGGGATTATCGGATCAACCAAGCGTCTGACTATCTCGAGATTGAGTGGTACAACACTAACGTAATCAACGGATTCCCCGTGGCTGTCGGCCTTCAATATGGTCACGGCACCGGTACTGGTGGATACGTGAGAGGTATCGACTACATCAATCCAGCGATCAAACCGATTTTCAAAGAGATCGAAAAAGCCATTGAGAGGGCGGTGAAATCTTAATGTCGACATCTATCGAAGATAAGGTCGTAAGTCTTAAGTTCGATAATGTTCAGTTTACCAAGGGTGTAGCAGACTCGCAGAAGTCCCTGGTCCAACTGAACAAGGCCCTCCAGATGAAGGACGGCCTCAAGGGACTCGACGCCATCGAAGGACGCGCCGCCCGGTTCAATCTGTCGGTCCTATCTGATGCCACATCAGCAGTCTCAGAGAAGTTCAACCTTCTAGCTTCTACAGCAGCTGTCGCTCTTGGTAACATCGCTTCCAAGGCGATATCAGCAGGTGCAACTCTTCTGAACTCCTTCACCATGAAGCCTATCATGGAAGGCTTCGGCGAGTACGAGACTAAGATGGGCTCTATCCAGACCATCTTGGCGAACACCGCCTCGAAGGGTACAACTCTTAACCAGGTTACCGACGCTCTCGACAGTCTGAACGACTACGCCGATAAGACCATCTACAACTTCGCGGAGATGACCCACAATATCGGTCTCTTCACGAACGCAGGTCTTGGCGTCGAAGAGTCGGCTTCGATGATCAAGGGTTTCTCGAACGCTGCTGCGGCTTCGGGCACCACCTCTTCAGCGGCTGCTAACGCTGCGTATCAGCTTTCTCAGGCTCTTTCTGCGGGTACGATCAAGCTCATGGACTGGCGCTCTCTTACGAACGCTGGTATGGGTAACAAGAACATGCAGGAAGGCCTTATTCAGATCGCTGATGCAATGGGCGTTCTGAGTAAGAACGGCGTGACTGCAACAGAGATCCAACAGGATTTCAACGGTAGCCTTCAGAAGAACTGGTTGTCTGCAGATGTCATGTCCAAGTACCTGCAAATCATGGCGGGCGATATGGACGATGCCGCGATGGCTGCACTTGGGCTTACCGATGCCCAGATAGAGCAGTTTAAGGTACAGCAGAAGAACGCTGAGGAAGCAGCAACTAAGGTTCGCACCTTCTCGCAGCTGATTGGCACAGTTCAGGAGACAATTGGGTCCGGTTGGGCTAAGACGTTCGAGATTCTGCTCGGTAACTTCGACGAAGCTTCTGAGCTGTTTACGAACATCAACAACGTCATATCTCCGATGATCGACGGTCTGGCCGAGGCCCGAAATGCCCTCCTTCAGGGGTGGGTTGATCTGGGCGGTCGCCAGGACATCATCGACGGTCTCTCCTCTGCGTTCAACACCCTCTCCAGCATCATCGGAACCATTGGCAAGGCATTCAAGGAGATATTCCCACCCGTCACTGCAGAGAACCTGAAGACAATCTCTGAGGGTTTCAAGAACTTCATGAAGGCTCTAGAGCCCAGTGAGGAAAGTCTGCGTCGACTCGGGATTGTTGCGAAGACAGTCTTCTCATTCTTGAAGGTCTTTACTGACACGGTGCTCGCGGGCTTCAAGGTCATGAGCGCCGGTGTCTCTCGTGCTCTTCAGACCCTTCGAAAGGCCCTCGATATCCTGCCGGTGGGCAAGGTAATCGACCAACTTGATGGGGTCGGCGAGAAGCTTTCGAGCTGGACCGGCATTGCAGACGTCGCTGCCAAGTCTATCGAGCAGATCAACAAGTTCTTCGACTTCTTGGACAAGCAGCTTGAGCATCTGAAGCCGACTCTCACAGAGGCGGTCAAGGAGTTCATGGACTTCTTCAAGACCTGGACAACTGGTCTGTCTGGCGCTGATGGAAGTACTGGCTTTGCGTCAAAATGGGAGGCAGCTCTTAACAAGGTCAAGGCCGCTCTAGCTTCTGCAAAGGCTGCTATCGCCGACTTCTTTAAGGCCCACTTCAACTCCGGAGTGTTCCTCAGTATTTGGACTAACATCAAACAGGTTATCTCCAATTTCTGGAACTGGCTCAAGGGATTGAGCATCGGTACGGTGTTGAAGAACTCGCTTATGGCGGGTGGTATCAGTTCGATCATCTACGCTCTAGTTCGGGGCTTCCAGATGTTCATGAACGTGCTCCACTCTATCACGGCAGTGGGTAACAGCACGGCGGGGCTTCTAGACAGTGTTCGAAACGCCATCTCGGCGTATGAGACGTCAATCAAGGCGGATGCGCTCAAGAAAATTGCATACGCAATCCTTCTGTTGGCTGGTGCTTTGTTCGTCTTGTCGCTGCTCCCGTTGGCTAATCTCGGCGTAGCCGTTGCTGCTATGGGCACCTCCCTAGCGGCGCTTGTCGGTGGTCTTGTCGCCATGGACAAGTGGGCCAAGGATCCGAAGAAGACCATGACACTAGCCATTGCTCTGGTCGCCATGGCCGCCGCGGTGTTCTTGATGGCGGTAGCCGCCAAGCATCTGTCGGATGTCCCGATATCCAACGTCGCTGCTGCCACCACGGCGGTGAGTGTTCTGCTTGCAGCCCTCACGGGCATGACCAAGATCCTGTCGGGTGCTGGCAAGGGCCTGGTTAAGAATGTAATCCTCATGGTCGGTATGGCCGCTGCGGTTTATATTCTGGCCATGGCGGTTGGTAAGATCGCTTCGATTCCGGCTGATCAGCTGAAGTCTGCGACTCTCACGATCGTCAGTCTGAACGTGGCTATTGGCGTTATGGCCAAGGTTATCGGCCAGACGAAGATCAAGGCCGCTCCGCTTCTTGGCATGATCGGGGCTGCGCTGGCCCTCAACAAGCTCTCCAAGGTTATTGGACAGCTTGGCACCATGGACATTAATGCACTCGAGCAAGGTATTGCTGCCACGATGATCCTCATGCTGGCTATGGCAATCCTGATGCGAGTATCGAACATGGGCAGTCCGTCGTTTGCCTCGGCGATCCAATACATAACGATCGCTATAGGCATCGAAAAGGTTGGTATGTCCGTCGAGAGGCTTGGCGCACTGAGTGTTTCAAGTCTAGTCGCCGGTGTCTCAGCCATCATCTTGATCATGATTGCTATGGCTCTCATGGCTAAGCTGGTTGCAGAGGATAAGGGCGTAAAGTCTGCGTTCAAGGGCATGGCATTCTTTGGCGTCGCTATGGCGGTTGCCAAGCTGGCGAACGTTATCGTTCAGCTGGGTTCGCTGGACCAAGGATCACTGATTCAGGGCAGTATCGCACTCGGCTTGATCATGCTCACCATGGGTCTACTGATGATGGCCATGGCTAACTTCACGAACGCCGGAGACATGGTGGCTACAGCTGTCACGTTCATGGCTGCCGCGGTGGCCGTGTACATGGTTGGTCTATCCATCGCCCAGCTGGCAACACTTCCCATGGAAGGCGTCATAGTAGCGGTAGCTGCTCTTCTGGTCGCCATGGCTGGCATCGCTCTGATTGCAAGCCTTGCCCAGACTTCTATGGGTGGGGCTGCTGCCATGCTCATGTTGTCTATAGCTGTCATAGCTCTAGCGACTGGCCTGGCAATCCTAGCTGGAATCGGACTTGAAGGCATTGCCATTGCTCTCGTGGCTTTGGCACTCGGTCTCGGTATCCTGATCGGTGCGGCATTCCTGGCACAAGCAGTTGCTGTGGGTCTCCTGATTCTAACAGTGGCCATCATCGGTATCGGCGTGGCCTGTCTGTTGGCAGGCGTAGGTGTTCTGATCCTCGGTGTCGGTATGGGCGTACTTGTAGCGGCTCTTGTCGCTGCGGGCGCCGTGGGTTGGGCTGCAATCCTCAAAATGACAGTAGGATTGCTACTCTTCGCAGTAGCAGGTCTGCTAGCAGCCCCGGCGGCTCTAGCGCTTGGTGCTGCAATGCTCATGATGGGCGCTGGTCTGACCCTTGCAGGCATCGGTATGGGGATTCTATCCAACACCATTCCGAAGTTCGTCAACGCGGTCAACCAAGGCAGTAACATCGGCGTCACGGCTACTGCAAAGCTCACGGCAGCAATCGCTGCTATCGGTGTTGCGGCTACCGCAGCGGGTCCTGGCATGATGATGCTGGGTACTGGCCTTACACTGGCAGGAGTCGGCTTGACTGTTCTGTCCGTGGCGGGCGCTATCGCAGCGGCAGTGCTACCTCTCTTGGCAACATCATTCTCTTTCGCTGTCTCCAAGATGGGAACTGCCGTCGGTGCGCTTAACCCACATGTGACTGCCTTCTCAACCAACGCAACCACAATGTCAACCACTGCTACGGATCTGAATTCTTCAGTATCCACTGCATTCAATGGCATGAACGCGGCTATCACATCGTGTATCCCCATGATGTTGGCCGCATGTGCCATGTTCCAAAGTCTTGGCCCGAACGTCGTTAGCAATATTTCGACTGGTATTGCTACTGCGGCGCCTCAGGTCCAAGTGGCTATGACAACTCTCGTGATGACCATGTTCACCACATTCGTCTCGAGGATCGGTATGGGGCAACCCATGGTTTATGCCGGTATGTTGTCACTAGCCTCGCATATTAGTCTCGCGCTTTCCCGTGTGACTAGTATGGTCGGCTCCTCCATCAAGTCTCTCGTCATGAACATGACTGGAGCACTCTCCTCCGGCCTGTCTGCGATGGCCTCGTCGCTTTACGGTCCCGCTACACAAGTGGGTTACTGGATTGCACAGGGCATGAGCGACGGTCTGTCCGCTCAGAGGGGCGCTTTGATGGAACGGGCCCGAGCAGTAGCTGCTGCAATGGTCCAGGCCGCGAATGCGGAACTCCAAATTCATTCTCCTTCAAGGGTCTTCAAGAAGACCGGTTACTGGGCCGCAAAAGGTTTGGAAGTCGGCTGGACGGAGACTGCTGTAAACGCTGTGGACGCGGTTACACGTACTGCTGAGGAGTTTGACGAGGCGTTCCGCAACATTGTCGAGTCCATTGACATGGACGAGATCTCTGATGACTTTAAGCCAGTCATCACACCCGTGCTTGATCTCTCTGAGGCCAAGGCGAGTGCTGACGATCTCCGTTCGATGTTCGGTACCGAATCCTTCCGAGGAGTCCAGACCACTGCATCTGGCATCGGTGCTCGAACTTCCGAACAGAGTAGTCAAAATGGCAGTGGAAAGACTGTCATCTTCAACCAGTACAACACGTCACCGAAGGCGTTGTCTGAAACGGAAATCTACCGCCAGACAAAGTCTTCAATCTCTAGGATAGCAAGAGTATGATTCACACAATCGTAGCCACTAACCAAAAGGGCGACAGCGTTGAACTGGATCTGGCGGACCCCTGGGCCGGAGGCATCGCAGTTGTTGGTGCTTCCGGCCTCGGGCCGTCCGAGGGTACTGTCAACATGGTGGACTTTGCCACTTCCGATGGCAGTCTATTCAATTCATCGCGCATCCAATCTCGCGAAATCGAACTTAACCTTCAATTCCTCGGTCACGACATAGAGGCAGTTCGTCACAAGCTCCTCAGGTACTTCCGAGTGAAGCATCAGATCATTCTCGACATCATCACAGACACTCGTCAGAGCTATATTGTCGGTTACGTCGAGAAGAACGAGATTGATATTTTCAGTCAGACAGAGGGCGCCAACATCACCATCAAATGTCCTAATCCGTTCTTCCGTCTCCGTGATCCGGCCAAGGGTAAGAATACTGTGCGGTTCACAACCGCCAACCCGACCTTCGAGTTCGTATTCCAGGACCCGAAGCCAGACTCTCCGTCGCTGGTCTTCGGCCAGATGACACCTACTGGTGAAACGGTCATCGAATACGAAGGCGACGCCGACACAGCAACCGTGATCGATATTCAATTCCTCGGACCTGCTAAAGGCGTTAAGCTTTACAACACGACCACCCAGACGAAGATCAACATCGACGCGAATGAGATCGCTCGCCTGTTTGGATCGACCGTGAGAGCGGGCGACCGAATCAGCATCTCTTCCGGTATCGGCGAGAAGTACGTCAAGGCATACCGCGATGGTAAGGTCTACAACGCTCTCAGCGCCCTCGACAAGGACTCTGCATGGGTCTTTCTGACTCCGGGGGATAATATGATCACGGTTCGGGCAGACGAGGGGATCGACAATATTTCAGCCATGATCACGTTCGAAAACCTATACGAAAGCATTTAACATGGAATTCCGAATACTTGATGAAGACTTCGTGCAGGTTCACGTCCTAGACGTATTCGACAGCGCCATTTGGACCGATCGATTTTTCGAAGCGGGTGACTTCAAGATCAAGCTACCTTTGACAGCTGATAACTACGAATACGTCACGGTGGGACGCTACGTTTGGAACTCGATGTCCGACAGGATCATGATGATCGAGAAGATCGTCATCGAATCCTCGTCTGGCGACGGGTCCATGATGACTGTCTCTGGTCGATCTCTCGAATACCTGATGAGTCGACGCATTATCTGGGGGCAGCGACGTCATAGGACTAATCTCCACGACACCATCAAGGAGATGATCTTGGAAAACATGGTCGCTCCTTCTGATGGTGCTCGGGCAATGTCCTGGCTGGTGTGGGAAGACAATCTAGATTCAAGGCTCACGAGTATTCAGGTGGACGTCCAGCACACGGGTGACAACCTCTATACGGCGGTCACCGAGCTTCTAGAGAAGCACCACGTGGGTATAGCGTTCCTGTACGATGGGCCTGGCCAGATTCGTATTCGCCTCGAAGCTGGCGTTGACCGTTCGTACGCTCAGAGCACAAACCCGTTCGTGGTATTTTCTCCTCGATTCGACAACCTGATCTCCGGACGATTCGCCTCGGACATCAGTTCTCTCAAGACCGTCGCTCTGATCGGTGGCCCTGGTGAGGGTAGTGCTCGTATCTACGAGACTGTGTCTCGAGGAGCCACGGGTGGATGGAATCGACGTGAGATGTTCGTTAATGCCTCGTCTGTTCGAGACAAGGACGATGACAACAACGCCATTCCAGAGTCCACGGTCCGTGCAAACCTCCGTGAGGTGGGATCCACTAAACTCGGTTTGTCCGAGAACCAGCACATCATCGAATTCGACGGTGAGACGGCTGAGCATACCATGTACGCCTACGGCGTGGACTACCGAATCGGTGACCTCGTTCAGATCCAGGACTCGAATGGGTTCAACATCCCCACAAGACTCATCGAGTTCATCCAATCACACGACCGATCTGAGGTCAAGTTCTACCCAACATTCAAACAAGACAGTAAGAAGTAAGGAGGTTCAAAATGGCAGTAACTTCAGGCTTCTTTAACTCCATTAACGGAGACAGGAAGTACAGCGCCGAACAGTTCGGATCCATTTTCGACGGTGTGATCGTCGATGGCATCTTCTATTCTGTCGGAGGACAGTTCCGTGTGGTCCCGGCTGGTGGTAACACCATCGAAGTCGCTTCGGGGCGTGCTTGGTTCAAGCATATTTGGATCTACAATGACGCTCCTCTCAGGATCGAGACTCTCCCAGCAGACGTCCTGACAAACCGTATCGATACCGTGATTATCGAGGTCGACACACGTACTCAGAATCGTCGAGCGTCCATCCGTGTCATTGAGGGCGAACGAGCATCGACTCCTCGCCGTCGGACCATGCTTCGAGATTCCGGTGTCTACCAGTATCCCATCGCGGATATTTACCGATCTGCCGGTGACACTAAGATCGAGGCTCGGGCCATCACATATCTTGGAGGCACGGGTGATACCCCGTGGGTTACCGGACCTCTCAAGACGATCGATGCCACGGATATTTTCAACCGCTGGGATCGAACGATGAATGAGCAGAAGGACGCCGCTAAGAATGCCTATGATCAAGCAGTGAGTGACATGCGGAATGAAGCATACGCTCTACTGAACGACATCACGGGTATGCTTGGCGGAGACGCCCTCTCTGCGATGGCTGCTCAGATCATCGAACTGAAGCAGCGTCTCGGAGACGACTCTTCGGGCACAGTCCGATTCGACACGATCGAGGACCACGCTGGAAACTCGATCCAGGACGGTAACGGACAGCCCATTCTAGGCAAGATCGTCTACAGGAAGGTATGATATGGGACGAGTACGAGATCTTCCCAAGGCAACCGTGCTTAGCGCCGGTGACTATATTATGGTCGACGGTCCTACGGGCACTAGGGCCATTCCTGCCGAGAAGGTTGGCGGCAAGGCAGGTAATCCCAATGTGATCTCCGTGTTCAACTGGTCGAATCTTATTAGGCCGGGCAACGTCGAGCAGCGCAACACCATCGTCCGTAAGGAAAACCTGGGGGCGTTTAACAGCATGACTGTCACCGCACTGAATGGCCACCAGTACAATAACATATTTCTCGGGGATTATTGGGAGCTTCCGAACGTCGGCAAGATCGTAGTTGGCGGCTTCAATATGGCTCCGGGGGTAAATGGGGACCACGTTGTGCTGGTCGTCGTTCCTTACGGCACAGTGCGTCGTAGTGGTGGTACTGCAAATAATGAGGCCAACGAGATCGGTAATCTGATCAAGAACACGCCGACAATCACTGGCCTGAACACCAAGACGACACTGATCCTTCGTCCGGGACTTCGCAATCCGATACCGTCGGCATATTTCCCGCTGACTCTCGCTGAGGCTGGATACCCGTATCCGATTGATATCGGCGAGACCTATATTACTCTGCCCGGACTCGCGTCCCACGCCCCGACAGAGATCACCACGGCCAGCCGAAACGGAGACAAGCTCCTCGGCATTGCAAGCACCCGAATCATCGTTGAAGACCGAAACACCCCGGTAATCACCGGAATCATCGTAGGATAGAACATGGCAAAGTTTGACGCATATCCCAAGGCAGACACACTGCTGCCTGACGACCTTCTGATCACGGATGGCACTCGCGGAACCAAGACCGTCAAGGCCGAGGAAGCCGTATACAAGATGCTCGAGTCTCTGCCTCAGATGCATCGCACGATCTGGCGTGGTAAGAATCTCGGTTCGCGCTACACCGCTCAGCAGGCAGCATCCGTGGCTAATGGGACTCTGACCGATATTTGGCTCGGCGACTACTGGGAGTCGGATGGTATCAAGTGGACTATCGTCGATTTCGAGGTCGCCAACACGGCAATGCAGGACCTGCCGGCAACATACCTGACGATCATGCCCCACAAGACTGTCGGTATCGCAGAGTTCATTCAGGGCGACGACCAGAATCCTGCTATGCAGGATACCCATATTTACCGCAACATCGACGAGTGGCAGCTCTACAAGTTCGAACGCGTATTCGGTAGGGACCATATTCTCGAGCATTACGTCTCCTTCGAGGGCAAGTTCGAGGACTCTTCGTGGGAGTCCATGAATACGGCTGGTCCGCATGATATCACTTTGCTCAAGCGTAAGGTGTGTCTGCTCACGGAGGTCGACTGGTTCGGTTCCCGTCAGCTGGACGCCCGTGTGGCTCAGCAGTGGGCACTACAGACCACTTCGACCAAGCAGTTCGCTGCCTTCCGCTACGGCTGGACCCCGATTCTGCCGGAGGACCGTGCGGTTTGGATTCACTCGCGTCCGTCGCGCCGTTATTTCGGTTGTGTCAAGCGGAACGAAGGCATTGCCATGGATCTCGGAACCAAGCAGTTGGGCATGCTACCGTACGCACTTATTCGCTGAGAACACAGAAAGGACGCTATGAGCATTTGGTCCGAAGCTCTCATCGCAATCACGGTAGCGCTCGTTTCTTCGAATGGACTCTGGCTATATTTCAGCAAGAAGTCTGACCGGAACGACGCGACCACAAAGCTCATGCTAGGGCTAGCTCATAACCAGATTATCGATCAAGGTATGATGTATCTTGATCGCGGATACGTGACTAAGGACGAGTACGAGGACTTCGTCAAGTACCTCTACTCGCCTTACGCGGTATTTGGTGGAAACGGCCTAGCGGAGAAGATATTCAAGGAAGTAACCAATCTTCCAATTCGTCGAAAGGAAGACGATGACTGACAAGATCTACAACATTCTCAAGTACTGTGCTCTGATTGGAATCCCGGCGGTTGGTACTTTCTACACGACTATCGCCAGTCTGTGGGGATGGCCGTACATCACGGAGATCAGTGGCACCATCCTGGCATTCGATACGATGCTGGGCGCGTTCGTGGGTATTTCTTCGGCGCGCTA
>ERZ773007.497-NODE-497-length-19811-cov-8.898512_pt1 | contig 19811 bp, 22 predicted proteins | sample MGYA00580665_ERZ773007 | MGnify/ENA primary metagenome ERZ773007 (study PRJEB29015, sample SAMEA2738122) | human oral metagenome | biome: human oral; feature: human-associated habitat; material: saliva | place: China | collected 2167 ... | reverse complement strand
CGAGATCTTTCTTCTCGCCTATTTTGCGAGGTCAAACCGCTGACCCGGGCGTATCTAATATTTCTTTATTTGGATAAAAATACATATACAACGTTTAATGTTTCTCGGTAACATCTTCATATGCCAGATTTAAATTATTCAAATATCGAGAAGTTACAATATCGCGAGATTCATTTGGTCAATCGAAGAACAACAATAATCATTAGAGGAGTCATCCTTAGGCGTACACACATATTACACTCAACTGGATAATCAAATTCTGATAGTCTTCATGAATAAGCTGATGTATTTGATGATTTTCACACTAGATGCTTTCATTCTTAAACTTTCAAAGTGTATGTATATCAAACAGGTTTCCAAATTTTCTATAGTTGTAATGGAATCAATAAAACAATATCAGAAATATCTGCTTTATCAGCTAAATCTTTCATTACATACTTTGCCATCGTGGACTTGTGAATATTACTGTAACACCCATAAAATAAATAACCATCTCTATTTGATCAGAACATATAGCGCTGAAATAAACTTCTAAAAAATAATCTGTATACGCACTACATTGTATTGCTATAATTTAACAAAATGTAAGGAGTCTATATGAAGGCACTCGCCACTACTGTACGAATTGATCCACAACTAAAAAACGCTGCAAATGCAGTATTTGAAGAACTAGGCATAAGTCTTTCTGCTGGAGTCAGTGCATTTCTGAAAGCCGTAGTTCGCGAGAAGGGAATGCCTTTTGAAATGAAGTTGGACGCAGACATCATGCCTAACCTCAAATCACCCAAAACAATCGAGATGGTTGTATCCAACAAAATAAGTGGAAATATAGACTTAAACCGCGCTGGGATTGCAAAGAGAGATGAGTTTTATACCCAACTTTGCGACATCGAGGCGGAGCTCCAATATTATAAAAGTAGCTTTAAAAATAAAGTCGTCCTATGCAACTGCGACGATCCTTTTGAGTCAAACTTCTTTAAGTACTTTATTCTTCATTTTAACGAGCTAAAAATTAAAAAGTTGATTGCTACGTCCTACCAATATTCTTCTTATTCAGGACATGAATACCCAGTTGAAAAATTACTTGCTCCATATCCAGTAGGACAAGAAAAAGCCTATAAGGCCGTTGTTACGTTTGTAGATGACAGCCTCATACAGAACAAAAAAAATACGTCCATTCCAAAAGGCCTTTTTTCGCTGCCAGGAAACTCTATTGAACTTCTTAACGACGATGGAGATTTCCGATCAAACGAATGCATCGCATTACTCGATTCTTCCGATATTGTAGTCACAAATCCCCCTTTTTCGTTATTTAGAGACTTTATTGGAACTCTGATTTCAAAAGAGAAGAAGTTTCTTATTATCGGAAACATCAATGCTGCAACTTATAAAGAAGTGTTCCCGCTAATTCGCGACAACAAAATTTGGCTGGGTGCAAGCATTCATTCAGGGGACAGAAAATTCTATGTACCAGACACATATCCACTTAATGCTGCTGGCTGCGGATATGATGATGACGGAAAACGCTATATCAGAGTTAAGGGTATTCGTTGGTATACAAATCTAGATATGACACAGCGTCATCAAGAATTAAATCTATCAGAAACTTATGATCCCGAAGAATATCCTATGTTTGATAACTACAACGCGATTAACGTGTCGCGTACGGTAAAAATTCCATATGATTATTCAGGAATAATGGGTGTACCAATAACTTTCTTAGATAAATATAATCCTGACCAGTTTGATATTTTGATGTTGGCCAATGGCAATGTTCGCGCCAATTCTAATCCAGAGACACTGAGACTGGTCGGATACAAACGTCACGAAAATGATAAGGGTGGTGTAGGTGTCATTAAGGGGAAGCGTTCCTATGCTCGCATTTTAATTCGAAACAAATATCCAAAGGTTGACCAATGAACAAGACTACCCAACTTCACGTACCTTGCTGCTACCAAGGTGGTAAACAACGAATTGCCAGTCAGATAGTAGACGAACTGTTGTCTGTTTATCCCAAGGATAATAAAAACGTGCATTTCTATGATCTGTGCTGTGGATCAGGTGCTGTAACAATAGAACTTCTTAACAGGGGCATTCAATCGAATCAGATTACTATGTTAGACGTCAGTTCCTGGGGAACCTTTTGGAAGGCTATAGGAGAAGGCGATTTTAACCTTAATGTCTTCAAGAGAGAACTACAACAAATCCCAAAAGACAAGAAAAAAATTAAACCATATGTAACCAAAATCGCAAGCCAAGCTTTAAGGGGAAACGAGCAGTATATCTATCCCATCCTTCAATCTTGCTCTTTTGGAGGAAAGCAGATTTGGCTTAATAACGGAAAATGGTCGAACGCATTCTTTCGCGATTACTGGGAACCAACTGCTAATAGCGTTAGAAAAAGCCCCGCTAATCCAATGCAACCCGCACCTGAAACTCTCTACAAAAGAGTACAAGGACTTGTAAATCACTGTGTAGGAATAACCTGTCTAAAAGAAAACATCATGAATTTTGTTGATAATAAAATTCATGAACAGTCAGTCGTATACGTTGATCCTCCATATCAGGGTACCACAAGCTATGGATTTGATTTTGACCTCGAAAAATTCATTAAGAAATTCAAAGAAGCCAATAATAATACTCCGCTATTTATTTCAGAAGGAGTTCCTTTAAATGATTACTCTAAAGAACTTATCTTTGGAGGAGCAAAGGGGGGAATCAATGGTAACAAACCTAAGAAACACAGGGAATGGATAACTAGATTTTAATACTTTCCACTACCATAATCCAAGTAATCTCGATCCTTTGTTTCCTCCGTTGTAAGCAACAACCTTTGAAACATCAACGAACTCAGAGAGATCGGAATCATCAAATACCGACATAAAAAAATAGCCCTCATCAATTTTTGTGAAAACAAGAATCTTATTAGTCAGATAGTTCTTTTCAAATGCCTCTTTTATGTTCTTTCCATCAGATGACTCGCCTTTTATCTGAAGCCGCCAAGTCCCATTGGCTTTATCGCCAACGGGATATTTAATTGTATTACCTTTATAATCAACGCCATTGTAATTAATAGTTACATCGATTATAGAATCTATATCTGCAGGATCAATGCCGAAGAACTGAACCCCGCCCTTCATCTCGGTACTTGAGCCATCAATTGAGAAAGCTGTGTGTTGAGGGTTTCCCTGTTTTACAAGCGACTTTTTTGAAAGATCAAGAATATTTCTAGAACCGCCGGTCATCTTTCTAGTTTCGAACCAAATACTATTTCCGTCTTTGTTGAGTTTATCGAAAATTGGTTCAGAAACGTCTGTGGACATTTCATCTTTCGTCAAAGATTCATTAGACTTAATCGATTTCTGTCGTTCCTCTGACTTAATAGGAGGAATTGTAGCCTTAATACGTTTGATGAATGGCTTGATGTTGCCGATTCCCTCTTTGGCAGCTCGCTTTATGACTGATTCTCTACGAATTCTGATCCTAGCCTCTTTCAAGACATATCCCGCTACAAGAAGTTCTTCAATATCCTCTTGACTTCTGATTTCCATAGATAAACCTTGCATACTAACAAGATCGCTCATATACAAATCGATTTGATGCTGAACTTCACAATCAGATTCTTTATCTAGGGCAAGTCGCACTATTGAGCAACTTTCTAAATTCGTCCAAAGACCCCCAGCCGTTAAATTATTCGAGCCAACCGCAACAATAGAACTATCTTCTTTCGTAAAATTATATATTTTCGAATGAAACGTCTGATCTGATTCTGCATGAACAACATAAAGCCTATCAGCCAATTTAGACAGACTAACAAGAGCTTCATACGAAGTGCCATCGAGATCGATTCCTACATAGACATTAATTTTTGATCCATGAGCTTTAAATTGTTCCAAAGAAGGCTTAAGCCTAAGAACACCACTATTTTTTGCGAAGGCAACAATGATGTTGACCACCTTAAAATCAGAATCCTCAAAACAGCTGATAAGAAAGTCTCCGAGATTGCCATCTAAAGGCTGATTAATAACAGTAATGTCGGGCATCTTAAAATTTCCTATCCATTAGGGAAAATACATGTATACATAATAACTCATCAGATTTCAAGAAATCTTCTACACACAACTATCCTGTATTTGCAGAATAATAAACAAGAACAAAAAAGTCATATCAAAAATCTAACAGAGAGAATGATAAAACGCATATACAAGACAAATTCTGATTGATAATTTAAGTTCTTAAGTGAATTTACCGTCTACACAAAATCGCTCAGATAATACGTATTCAATAAAACACTTATCAAAAATACACCATTATGAAAAGAGAATTAAACTTGTATTTATAAAGCAAAACCCTCCCGCGCGGAGATGCGCAGGAGGGTTTGCACGTTGGATTAAGCCGTATGCTTAGAGCTTGATCTCGATATCGACACCAGCTGGAAGGTCGAGACGCATAAGCGAATCAACGGTAGAAGCGCTTGGGTCGAGAATATCGATGAGACGCTTGTGAGTGCGCATCTCAAACTGATCACGGGAATCCTTATCCTTGTGTGGTGAGCGGATAACGGTGTAAAGGTTGCGCTCGGTTGGCAGAGGGATAGGACCGGAAACACGCGCACCTGTCTTCTGTGCGGTGTCAACAATCAGCTTAGCGGACTGATCAATGACCTCGTGATCATAGCCCTTGAGGCGAATCCTAATCTTCTGGCTTGACACTTTGGGTACCTCCATACATGAGCTAGAGCTCGTGGTCGTTTACTAGGATGCAGAGCCGCCGTTTTTGGCGACAATCTCTTCGCGTACAGCGTTAGGAACGGGCTCGTAAGAATCGAACTGCATGGTGTAGCTCGCGCGGCCCTGGGTCTGGGAACGAAGGTCGGTTGCGTAACCGAACATCTCACCAAGAGGCACCTTAGCGCGGATGACCTTGGCGTCCATACGATCGTCCATACCCTCAATCTTGCCACGACGGGAAGAAAGGTTGCCCATAACGTCGCCCATGTACTGCTCAGGTGTCTCAACCTCAACAGACTCAACTGGCTCGAGAAGGACTGGGTTGGACTTCTTGAGAGCATCCTTAATTGCCATAGAACCAGCAATCTTGAATGCTGCCTCAGAGGAGTCGACCTCGTGGTAAGAACCGTCAACAAGGGTGACCTTGATGTCGACTACTGGGTAACCAGCAATGACGCCGTTCTCAAGAGCCTCACGAATGCCCTTATCGATAGATGGGATGTACTCCTTAGGAATAACACCACCGACGATAGCGTTGACAAACTCGTAACCCTTGCCCTCTTCCTGTGGCTCAAGGTCGATGACTGCGTGGCCATACTGACCCTTACCACCGGACTGACGGACAAACTTGCCCTCAGCGTGGCTTACTGCCTTACCAGCAGTCTCGCGGTAAGCAACCTGTGGCTTACCAACGTTGCAGTCAACCTTAAACTCACGACGGAGACGGTCAACAATAATCTCAAGGTGAAGCTCGCCCATACCAGCAATGATGGTCTGGCCGGTCTCGTGATCAGTGTGAACCTGGAAGGTTGGGTCCTCTTCAGCCAGCTTAGAAAGGCCGATGGACATCTTCTCCTGCTCAGCCTTGGTCTTAGGCTCAACAGCAACGTCGATAACAGGATCTGCGAAGCTGATGGACTCAAGGATGATTGGGTTCTTCTCGTCACAAAGGGTGTCACCAGTAGTGGTGTTCTTTAGACCAACGCATGCAACGATGTCGCCTGCGGAGCACTCTTCACGGTCAACACGGTCGTTTGCGTTCATCTCGAGGATGCGGCCAAAGCGCTCACGGTTGTCCTTGACGGAGTTGTAGACGTAAGAACCTGCCTCAGCCTGACCAGAGTAAACACGAATGTAGGTAAGCTTACCAACATAAGGGTCAGTCATGATCTTGAATGCAAGAGCGGAGAATGGCTCCTTAACGTCTGCATGACGGACAGCCTCATCACCCTTAGGAGTGACGCCATCAATCTCTGGAACATCCAGAGGGCTTGGAAGGAAGTCAATGACTGCGTCCAGAAGCTCCTGGATACCCTTGTTCTTGTAAGCGGAACCAACAAAGACAGGGTTAATCTGACCAGCAAGAACGCCAGCACGAAGAGCACCCTTAAGGGTCTCAACGTCAACCTCTTCACCCTCGAGAACAGCCATCATGAGCTCCTCAGAGAAGTCAGAAGCTGCCTCAAGAAGCTCTTCACGCTTCTCAGCTGCAATCTCTACAAACTCAGCAGGAATCTCGTCGAGTGGCTCAGGGTAAATCATGCCCTTAGCATCCTCTTTGAAGTCCCATGCAGTGTTGGTGACAAGGTCGATAAGACCCCAGAAGTTGGACTCAGCGCCCATTGGGACCTGAGCTGCAATTGCGTTTGCGCCAAGGCGGTCACGCATGGTCTGGATTGCACGGAAGAAGTCTGCGCCTACGCGGTCAAACTTGTTGATGAATGCAATACGAGGTACGCCGTACTTGGTTGCCTGACGCCAAACGGTCTCGGACTGTGGCTGAACGCCTGCAACTGCGTCGAAGACTGCAACTGCGCCGTCCAGAACACGAAGAGAACGCTCAACCTCAGCGGTAAAGTCAACGTGACCTGGGGTGTCGATGATCTGGATGACGTGGTCTTTCCAGAAGCAAGTGGTAGCTGCGGAAGTAATGGTTACGCCGCGCTCCTGCTCCTGAACCATCCAGTCCATGGTTGCTGCACCGTCGTGGACCTCACCAATCTTGTGGGTCTTACCGGTGTAGTAAAGAATACGCTCCGTAGTGGTGGTCTTACCAGCATCGATGTGAGCCATGATGCCGATGTTGCGGAGGTCTTTAAGATTGTACTTAGTCTTAGCCATTTGTTTGCTACTCCTGAATTCCGACTAGAAGCGGTAGTGGGAGAAGGCGCGGTTGGCCTCAGCCATCTTGTACAGGTCCTCGCGGCGCTTGACGGATGCACCTACGCCGTTAGTTGCGTCGATGATCTCGTTTGCAAGACGCTCTGCCATGGTCTTCTCTTTACGGCTACGGCTGAAAGTGACCATCCAGCGGATAGCAAGAGTAGTTGCACGACGGGAGTTGACCTCCATTGGGACCTGGTAAGTAGCGCCACCAACACGCTTAGGCTTAACCTCAAGTGTTGGGCGAATGTTATCCATAGCCTTCTTGAAGACAGTGAGGGCATCCTCGCCAGTCTTCTCTGCGACGATGTCAAATGCACCGTAGACAATGCGCTCTGCGGTTGCTTTCTTGCCGTCGAGAAGGACCTTGTTAATGAGCTGGGTTACCAGACGATTGTTGTAGACGGCGTCAGGCATAACCTCACGACGTACTGCTGCTGCGCGACGCGGCATATTAATCTCCTAAGAACTAGTTCGAGTAGTGGACGTGATTACTTAGCACGCTTAGTGCCGTAACGGGAACGGCCCTGAGCACGATTCTGAACTGCTGCGCAGTCGAATGCACCGCGAACAACCTTGTAACGTACACCAGGAAGGTCACGGACACGGCCGCCACGAACCAGAACAATGGAGTGCTCCTGGAGGTTGTGGCCCTCACCAGGAATGTAAGCGGTTACCTCAATGCCATTAACAAGACGAACACGAGCAACCTTACGGAGTGCTGAGTTAGGCTTCTTTGGCGTAGTGGTGAAAACGCGGGTGCAAACACCACGCTTCTGTGGGTTGTGCTGAAGAGCGGCGTTCTTAGACTTTGACTTGACGCTCACGCGGCCCTTACGTACGAGCTGGTTAATAGTAGGCAAGATCTTCTCCTTCTTATACCTATCTACCTGCAGTTTTACATATTCGAAAGGCGACACAGCACTGTCCCCTTGGAATTACGCAGGGAAGTACTTTACGCTGATGAAAGCCACATGTCAACAAGCCACTGTGCCGGGCGTATCCATACTTCATAAACTGCACACAATATAGAATAAAAATAACTTGTCTAACTATCGAAAACCTTTATTGAAAATCCGGTATTCACAATCTAAAAAATTTTTATAAGAGTTTATTGCACATATCTATAACTGCGTGAAAGAGAACAGGAGCCGAGACATTCTTTCGAAATATTAAAAATAAAGCTGTGTATAACAAACCATTTCCAATACCAAAGGTAATATAAGACCAAAGAGGTTCAAGATTATTAACATTATTTACAAGCGGAAAGATTATATGAGTTGCCCCCCACAATACGTTAGCGAATAATGAACCTATAATATATGCTGATACATTAGTGATCTTCCAATATCTTAATAAACCTTCATTAAATTGTTCGGTTAGATAAACTCGGAAGAAAAATTCCTCAGGAAGTGCCACTAAAAATAAATAGTGAACCCAAGCGTAAATTCTATCAATATAATTTTCTTGAGAAAAAAGAACAGGAATAAATGAAATTAGCAATAAAATGGCTATATTAGCAGGTTTGAAACTTTTAGCAATAATATTACTGTAATGTTTTATGGTTATATATACAGGATAAATTGAAATGACCATACTAGAAGCTATTGTAGCAGTTAAATATTTACATTGTTTATATGCGTATTAAGTGCAGGTTTGTTGGAGATAAGGTTCAGAAGATACGCGTAAAAATGCTATTTGGGACGCGCTTGGGACACAAAAATACCCCTCCCAGCACTTAGCCAGGAGGGGTAAATGTTACTTAATGCCTGCGATGTATCCGCTGTCGTTGGTGGTGACTGTGATGTCGCCTGTGAGCAGTTTGCCTTGCTTGTCGAAAGCGCAGATATTGTCTGCTCCAACCTCATAGAGACAATCTTCAACTCGTGAACCGTCAGAGCGTAGGTAGAACCAGTCATTGTCTAACTTGAGCCAGCCAGTAATCATGCGGCCAGTCTCATCGAGATAATAACGGTTTCCGTCGCGCTCCTGCCAGCCCGTGGCCATGCGCCCGTCAGAGCCTAGCAAGTACCAGCTTCCGTTGTACTCAAGCCAATCACCCGATTCAAGTGCGCCAGTCTCGCCGAAGTGCCACCAGAACTTCTCAGAGCCTTCCCAAGAAGCGTGAACCCAGCCGGTGAGCATCCAACCTTTCTCATTGAAGTAGTACCACTTATCGCCGACCTTATACCAGCCGACAGCGTACTCACTCGCACTCTCGCCCGTCTGATACCACCAGCTGCCTTTGCCGTTGGTGTGCCAGCCAACCTCAGAGCTTGAGCGCGCACCAGTCATGACCTCGTACCAGTAACATACACGCTCCATGAAGTGAGCGTTCTGCGAGCCTGCAAGCTCGCCAGGGCAAGCCGTAGCCACGATCTGCTTGTGTGGTCGGACGTTTCCGCCCCAACGTGGATAGCCAAGTCCGTACTTGATCAAGAGAGCAGCCACAAGATGTGCGCCACTCTCCAAGGTAGCTTCGGAGACTGTCCAGGGCGATGTGGAGTTGTTGGCGTGCTCGATGGAAATACTCTCGCAGTTGGCAGTCCAGCGGCCACACGCCCATGCGGTGTTGCTCTCCAGTACATGCTGGGTGATAGTACCTTCGCCATCCACAGAATAGTGCGCGGACTGTGCCTGCATCCTGTCCCACATGGCAGTAATGGCTGCACCGTCTAAGCCTATGGCAGCTTCATGGTGTACCACAATATACTGCACAGAATGACCGTCTCGACCAGCTGAATATGCTGACGTTGGAATATACGCATCTGCGGTAATCTCGCCTGAGAAGTCTGCCATTAGCGTGCCTCCTCGTCTAAAGGGCTCGCACTAGGCTTTGTGTAGGTCATTGCACGTGCAGAATCGCTAATACCCTTTGTGGTTGGGTCAATGGTTACGCCAATAGCACCCAAGACAGCCACGACCACAGTACCGATGAGATATGGGTTACTAATGAACTTAACGAATACATCAGCAAGGCTACCCCATGTGGTCAAGTCGGAATATGCCAGTCCGAGGTATGCCAGGATAGGACTCATAACGATTCCAGCCATTCCAAGCCACCAAGCGGGGTTATGAAGACGTACTTTCCAGTTAATCATGTTTACTCCTTAAACGATTTTTAATTGTCGATAATTACCTAGTGTGTATGCGCCTGTTCTAGGCGCTCCAGTCTCCCCGCCTGGGTGCGGGTCACATCCTCAACCACAGCAAGGCGGGTATCGTGAACAGAGAGGGTGTCGCGAATGCCAGTGATTGTTTCATCCGTGCGTGCCATATACGCCGTGAAGGCTTTTTGAGTGTCATCCAAGTCACTCTTGAGCTGCTTCACACCTTCCTCGATGCGAACCAAGCGCATTGCGTCTTCTTGGCTCGCTCGGTTCATTGCTTTGGCACCGTTAATGAGTGTGAGCACCATGCCAAGGAATGACACGGCAGCGACAATCTGCTCAAATGTTAGTGGGTTCATCGTTTCGCCTCCTTTGCATATGGCCAAGAGACAGAGCCTACAATACGACCGCCGCCGTAATTAGCGAACCATAAAGCATCCATGCTTGATGATTGCGAAGTTATCCAACCAGATGCACTACTGCCAGAAGGATATGACAAAGCAGGGAAATATAAATCTTCTTCTAATGGTCTGTACTTTCTATCGGGTACTTTAGGAACATACCAGCCATTAGATGAAACGCCGTGAATATCGAACCATAGATAGCTCACGCCGTTATACGCTCTAAAGAAGCACCAGTCTTCATAATTTGAGCCTTTGTCATGATAAAGTGTTTGTTTCCCTGTATCTTCGACCGTACCACCGCCGCCGTTATTCAATATATCGATAAACTTATCAATGCTTATCGTTGTAGATTTCTCTGACTTTGACTTGGCGTATTTACTAACGGTCAACTCTGAGCCGTGAAATGCCAGGCTTAAACCATCTGTCTTTAAGGTTGTATTAAATTCAATAACTGGTGCGCTTATGGATGAAGCTGCATTTCCCTGTAGCTCAATTTCTTTGGCAGATAGAACAGCGCGAGTAAAGTTATCTTGATCAGACTTATCCGCCATAGCTCTAATGTTTAGAGCACCATCGATCATGTTGATATTTGTGTCTTTTCCCCCTTTACCAAGCTCGATAAGGTTTTTTCCAATGAACGACGACTCTTTGCCATTGTCAACGATGTGCATACCTTGAGCATCGATTGTGGTATGCATGCCTGCCTTATTACCAACATGTGCGCCGTCTGCATCGTGTGAGAATGTGTTGGTTAGGTTCTCAATCGTGCTCTTGGCTTCACTAGCGTCGCTCTGTGCTTTCGTGGCCATAGTCTTCGCCTCCTTTGCTGCGCCCTTAGCCTCCTTTGCGTCTGTGGCTACATGGCTCACTTCCTCTGCTGCCTTCTCAGCTTTAGCCGCGACAGTATCGACCTTCTCCGCCGCTGCTGTTACTGTGGTTGCTACGTCAGCAATCTTCTCTGTGGCTGCGTCGGCTTTCTTCTCAACAGCTACTGCTTTCTCCTCAACGGCTTGGACCTTAACCGTAGTCTTGTGAGTGTCTTCTACCGTTTTGCGTGTGGTCGATGCGAGGGCGGTCAGACGCTTGTCAGTGGCTTCCTGCGTACGTTCCTGGGACGTTGTTCCGCTCTTGGTCAGCGTGCCTTCGATTGCGCCGAAACTGTAACGCGTGGCCTTTGGGTCAACGAGGTTAATTGTTCGACCAACACAGAGCATCATGCGGTCGATGCCGTGCGGTTCGCTGGTAACCTGGACGCGCTGCAAGTAATCAATCTGCTGGACGGATGAGTCTGCGTAGTGTAAGTCCGTAGCACTTACGGTGATGGAATCGGAAAGCTTACCCGCGGCAAGGTCAGCCACTGCTTTGTCTGCAAGTGCTTGTGGCTGGCTCAGATGGTCATACTCCATCAGCTTCTCGATAACGCCATAACGCTCGGCCATTGCAGTATCAACAACCGCGTCGCCGACAATGTCATAACCACCGCCAACGTAGGCGTGTTCGTCATCGATGGTTACGTCCTTCTCGTCTTCGCCTTCGCCGGTCTTTCCTACAGGGACGATGGCCGTGTAGATGTCTTTACCGTCCGCGCCGGTGTTTAGATCTAGAAGGTTCTGACCAAGCTCTACAGACTGCGCAGCTTCGCTTGAACCGTCCGCGTTCAACCAATCGAGGTAGTTATCCTCGCCCACATAACGAACACGAAAATACCCACCGCAGAGCTTCGTGAGCTTCTCGCGCATTTCCTTCAGTGTGGTTGGACGCGTGCCGGTACCACGCTGAAGCGCGCCAAAGTTAACTCCGGCGTTAATGCCTACCTTGAACTTCTCGCATCGATTAGACACGCGCGCATTGTGCTGTTCAATGAACCACTCGAACAGCTCGCCAGCTTTAGCGGGAGCGTTAATCTCACAGTCAATCTCATCGGTGTCATACGTCTTATAGGGACGAACCGTGGTGTCATTGAGGTACGCCATAGCACCCTCGCAGATAACATTAACAGCACCGTTCATAGACATCGACACTTTACGGATTCGACCACGGAAGAGAATCTTCTGCGTCTCGTATTCCGTGAGCTCAATCTCGCGCTCGGTGTTCATGACCGATTCACGGTTGAATGCACGCCAGAGTGGGTGTGTTGGTTGCACGGTAAAAGAAAGAGTCGGAGATTGCTCCGACTCTTCTACAAGCTTACCGGCTGAAATCTGCACGCCTTCCTCACGCGGATCATGAATGACGTTTCCCGCATAAGTCAGCACATACATTTATGCCACCCTCTCCCACATATAGACCGAGCGGTAAGGTGGCATGTTGTTATGTGGTTGCCCGCCACCAATAGGGTCGACCTTAAAGCGGTAGTTTGTTACATCGCCACTGGAGTATGCTGTCCACTGGTTACCACTGCCCCAAGTATGGCCATAAAGCATCGAGGTGTCATGGCTGTGTGATGGCATCTCGTTAATGGTTAGCGTGTGAGTATCCTCGCCGCCTGTTGAGCCAGCGGGGAACTTCTGTGACTGTGCCAGGAGAAACACGCCATTCAGTGGCTGCCATGTGCCACCCAGAAACGTTGATGGGTCTGTTGGCTTGGTTAACTCAATAATAATACCTACTGGATACATAGCGTCCAGGAGGTCAAAGTTCTTGGCGAGGTCCTTAATAGTCTGAACAGTCTCGTCCGTGACGTCAGGCTTCGTGAGACCCAGCCTTGGAGTCTTTGTGCTCATTAAATGTCCTTCCACTCGAAGTCGAGCGTAACTGTTGTGTTGTTGTGTGTCTCTGCGTCATCGACGTACGCATGTTCGCGCCATGTTCCGTGAATCTCTTGCCACTTCATGCCAGCAAGGCTGGACCACTTCAGACCCTTGAGCCTGTTCTTTCCAGCGCGGCCGACGTATGCCAGGCTTGTGCCGTCAAGTTGTCCCCACGTAAGCCCCGCATAATCGCGCCAGATGGCCGTTCCGTAGTCAGGCGTAGTGTTCACGGTTACGCGGTTCTTTCCGTTGTGAAGCTCTAAGTCGCGGTTTATCCACACACCCGGCTGAAGGTCAACGGTTCGCCCGTTGATGTTGACCAGGGCGCGCGTTTGGCATGTGATGGTCGGAACCACTGCATGCGCGGGGCCGTCGATGATGTAGGTCTTGCCAAGCTCACCGTCGAGCTCGTAGTGCATGACACCGCGCGACTTGTATGGATCTGCAGTAATCGTTAGCTTGATGGCCGCCGTCTCGTCGTAGAGCGTCTGGGAGGTGACCTCGAAGCGTCCTGTGTACGTATAACCCTCGTCCCAGGACAGCGTGAACTCTAGGCGCCTACCGTGGAGCATGTTACGCAGAGCGGTAAGCGTCGTCTCGACGCTTGACCAGTCGTGCGTGTCGAGCGGTGAGAGTGTGATGGTGATTGTCCGCTTGTCGAATACCGGCGCGCCTGTTAACCACTCAGACAAGTCCAGCACACCATCACGCCCAGGAATAGATACCGCGGACGTTCTGGTGGCTGGTGGCTTGTCTGTGTAGTTTGTGACCGCCATGCGGTAGGTGGCACAGAGCGGCACTCCATCAACCACAATCTCGTACGTGTCTGTTAGTTCCGTCATCTGTTTGCCACCACCTTATATTCTCCGAGGTTCGAGTCCACATACGGCGAGACGATTGAACCGACCGTCTGACCATCCATCACAACGCGCATGTTGCGTACATCTTCACGCAGCCCAGCAATCTCGCTAATCAACTCGTCGTCACTCTTAGAGTTATTCACAGCGTCACTGATATAGCCCGTGAGCGTGCTAATTGGCGCGACTGCTTCGGGTCCTGCTTCTCCACCAATCATGGCCTTGTTCCCGTTCATGCCGAACATGGTCGGGTTCATCAGAACGCCGCCCTCGGCGTACCATTCAATGCCAAGGTGCGGCACCGATGGTGGAGTGAGTGAGAAAGTGCCTGAAATACTGAAATGCGGAAGCTTAATCTTTGGGAACTCAATGTGTAGTCCACGGAAGAAACCACTAATGGCGTTTAGACCATTAGATACCGTGTTCTTAGCGTCGCCCATTATGTTGCCAATCGTGTCTGCTATGCCATGGAAGGTATTGCCGACAATGGTCGAGATGCCATTAAACACACTGGAGAAGATGCTCGAGATTCCGTTAACAATTGCGGATAAAGCAGACGAGAGACCATTTGCAATGCTCGTGACGGTTGTACTCATGCCCTGGAACACTGTCTGCGCGCCATTGGCGGCCATCTGCCAGTTGCCTGTGAAGATACCAACAAACACGCCGATAACCGTCTGAATTACGCCAACCGTGGTCTGAATGATGCCGGAGATAGTGCCCATGACCACTTGAACAATGGCACCCGCAACTTGGAAAGCTGTACCAAACACTATCGAGACGATCGTTGCAACTGTTTGTAGATAAATGCCCAGATTCTGTAAGTACACATCAATAAGTGGCTGGATAGCTGCAGCAAACTGAGAAATGGCGTCTCGTGCCGCTTCAATGAATGGCGATAGAGTCTCAAACGCTCCGCCGACAGCTTCACCGAACCCGCTAAACGCTTCAACGATAAGACCCGCGCCTGTACTCAGTCCGTCAAGTGCAGGCTGCAGAATACTCATAACAAAGTCGGCCACCGGCTGCATAGACTGAAGCCACGCGTCAAACCCTCCGTCAGTAGACAGCCCCGTGATTGCATCTGCGAGCATCTTGATTAGATCCGCTGCGCCATTGACGACGGCCGCGAATGCTCCACCCAACACATCAACGATTGAGTTAAGTACTGGAACGATAGCGTCTATTGCAGCGCCGAAGATTGGACCCAGCGCGTTGCCAAGTTCACCGAGTGCGCCCATAAGATTGCCGAGCGCTTCTTGTAGTGGTGGAGACACTGCAACCAATCCAGCAAACGCAGCGATAGCGATTCCAACGGGTCCACCCAACGCGCCAAGCAACCCAGACAAAGGGCCAAGCAAAGCACTAAGCACCGGGATGTTTGCAATAACCGGAGCAAGGCCGCTGAGAGCCATAGCACCAAACGCCGCGGCAATAGGTGCCACAAACGTAGGAATATTGCCAAGCTGCTTGCCCATGGCGTCAATAGCCGGTGCCGCTTGCTTAAACGCATCAACCAACACTTGAATGGCTTGTGTGAAGATTGGAGCGGTCAGACGCGACAGAGCGGCGCGAACGTTAGCGAATGAGCCAGCCAGTGTGTTACCAGATGACAGAGCCGCTTCGCCTAGACCGATGCGCATGGCTTCTGAGAATGTATGGAAGTCAATCTGGCCCTTGGAGACCATGTCGGAAACTTCCTTGGACGTCTTGCCAAGGTATGTTCCAAGAAGCTGCAAGACCGGCACGCCGGAGCTTGAAAGCTGCAGCATGTCGTCGCCCATCAGCTTGCCGCGCGATGCGACAGACGAAAAGATAACGCCGATGTCGTTAAACGCTCGACCAGATGCCGCCGCAACATTCGCGACGGACTTCAACGTGTTGGTCATATCCTCGCCGGACTTAATGCCAGCTGCAGAAAGCGTTGCTGCCGCTGTTGCTGCATCTCCCAGGCCAAACGCGGTGCCACGGACTGATTGCGTGGCCGAGTCCATGATGGACTCGATGTCCTGAGCGTCATGGCCAAAGCCAGCGAGCTTCTTTCGTGCGTTGTCGATGTTTAGCGCACGATCGATACCGCCCTGGATGGCCATACCAGCAACCGCGGCAATTCCCGCCTGGCCTACACCAATTAGTGAGCTCGTGATTTGCTGGGTGTTGGTACGCACCGCGTTCCAGGCGTTGGTCAGTCCGTTTCTTGCACTGCTCGCGATGTTGTTGAAGATGTTCTGAGCGCGAGACCTAAGCTCTGCAAACGACGACTGCACGCTTCCAGACGCGTCGCCCATGCTGTGATCCATAGAGCGCGATACTTCCTGCGCTTTGTTCTGGATCTGACTGAGCGAAGACTGTGCTTTGTTTACGCCGTCAATAAAGCCGTCGGCGTTGACGGTTAGTTTTGCGGAGAGTGTATAGTCACTTGCCATATATACCTCCTCTCATGTTTATTTCTGTTGATTCGATAGAGCCTTCTCAAGCGCAGCCATTTTGTCGCGCGCTTCTTTTGCGCTCATGGTCTTTCTGTCCGGCTTGTTTGCTTCAACCCACAACAGCTCAGGCTCTTCACCCTTCTTCTTGTAACCATTGGCAAGAGCGTTGGCTATTGCTTCACTGAGAAGCATCTGTTCGTATGCGACACGATCATGCTCGGCCACTTGAAGAAGAACAATCTGAGACCCCGTGAGCCTGTCAAACTCGTCTGGCGTCCATCCAAAGCGAACAGCCGCCCACGCCCACAATGCATCACGCTCATAGCCTGTCAGCGGCTTCTGTGGCGTCTCTTGTGGTTGGTTGGGTTGTTGTTGCGTGCTTGTGGATGGTCTGACCCAGCGCGGGCTCACCAAATCTATCGGAATAAAAAACCGCAGTCCTTCATGAATGCATTGCTTAAGGCTTCAATCATCTGAGAGTAGCCGTGCTCCTGCAGGTACTTTCCAGCAAGCTCGATGGCCTGTGTTGGGTTAACCCATGCACTCTGGCCACTCTCGCGGATGCCATACGCGAAAAGGGTCTTAGTCTCGCGCAGGGTTGGCTGAGCGGTGAACACGGAAATAATGCTCTTGTTACCAATCGCGCTTTCAGCCATCTCAACACGCTTCTCCGCGTAGAGAAGCTCGTATGTAGTACCGTCAACCTCGAAGGTGAAATCTGCCATTTCTTACTCCTTAACTAATAAAAAAGGGGCAGCCGAAGCTACCCCGTGAGTTGTGTTTGTGGACGCTTATCGTCCTGTTGGCTTGGTAATTGCCTTAGCCTTAGCGGCTGCGTCAATATCGAACCACGTCCACTTGCCTGTGCCTGTGAGAGATACAGATGCGGTGCGTACGTCATCGGTTGGCGAGTCAGCCTCATACTTAGTAACGATGACAGCGCCGCCACCGATTGGCGTGAAGTCTGTGTTGTCCAGGAACTCCTTGACACACAGAATAGTGCCGTCGGCAAGTGCTTGGCGGAACAGTTTATCGCTCTCAGCGTCCTTGACGGCCACCGTGTCAACGGAAACCTCGAAGGAACGGGTAGATGCACGATTGACCTTCCAAGCACCGCGAGAAGACTTCGTGGAGACGCTCGTAGTATCGGCGGAAAGCGATACCTTGTGAGACTTCTCGCCAGCGATTGCGAGAAGCTTAGATCCGTCCGCGCTGAATACGCCAAGCAAGACCTCAGCACCATTGACAGCGTTCACGCCACCGGCGGAAACGTCACAATATGCGCCACTATCGAATGCAGTTGGCTCTGGCATAGTAATGCCCCTTTCTACTTAATAATTAGACCGTAAGAGACGACCACCTCAAACGGCACAACCGCGTGCCACTCGCCCGTCTCGTCTCTCTTAATTGTGTTTAGACCGTTATCTGTTTGACGGATGACCTGGAACGGACAAGCCAAACTAATTGGCTGGCTCATGGCTTCTTCTAGAGCCGTCACCATCTTGAATATCTCCTCGCGCGTCTTAGACGGCTTAGAGATTGCGTGAAGCTCGATGGTGTAGACATCCAGCCACATTGTTTTAGTCTTGTCCGGACGAACTGAAAGTGCGCCGACGGAATAAAGAGGAGAGGGTTCTTTATTCGCATCGGTCACACACTTAATGCCCGTGCCTTCTTTGACACGTGCCACAACCGCTGCGACAAAGTCATCAAGCGGGAGTCGCCTTAGTGCTTGTCTCATAAGCCTTTACTCCTTAGATACTCACCGCACCGCTTCTTCAGAACAGCGTGCGCCGCCTTCATCTCCGTAGCAAAGAAGTGCTGGCCTTCCACAAAGGGAGCCTTTAGGCGCTTGCCAATCTTTGGAACGTACTGACCAACATTCTGGCGATGGCCATACTCAACATGCGGCGCGTATTCGCCTGTGTAGCCAATCTCTCCTTCGCCACCTTTGACGCTCTGGCGAATGGATCCAATCAACTCGCCTGTGTCTCTCGGTGTGGTTGCGCGTAGGTCTTCGGCTATCTCATTTATGGTGCGCTTCATAACAATCTCTGGCTTGATGTTTGCGAGCTCTTTCAGTGCGTCGCCAAGTCCGCCGTCGTCAAACTCTAGGCGAACACTAGGCATACGCATCACCCTTTAGCTTCTTCAGCGATAGAACGCGGCGGCGTCCAAAGTCACTCACATGGATGACCTCGAAGACATCGCCAGCGTCAATCACGGGAAAGCGTACAAGAGACGCGCGAAGGGCAAGCTCGGCGGGAACTGTCGTGATAAGCGTCAAATCACACGCCGCGTAGTCGTTCCCTTCGTTTACCGTCTCAACAAGGGACGCGGGGCATACCCTCGCCCGGGTGGTTGTAAGCACCTGGCGCGAGAGCACGCGGTTTCCTAGTTTGTCGCGCGCGTCGGTATCCGCGAGCTCAATCAACTCGCACATCCGCCACTTCATACGAACCTCACCTTTGGGAACTGCAGAGCAGAGGTAGTGTCCGCCCTAGCAATCTCAGCCAAGGCAGAAAGCTCTGCGGCGTATTCCGCGAGCAAATCATCCACAAACTGAAGGGACAAGGTTCCGCCCTGTCCCTCGGACTCTTGCGTGATACCTTCATCGAATCGGCGATTCACCGCTTTAATGGTTGCATCGACCACAAGGGACTCTGCTGTGGTGGGTAGCGTTGATACGCCAACGCGCAAACAGATGCGGTCCGTGAGCGTATGCGTGACCTCTTCCAGCCACTTATCGCTCGGCTTGTCTTCGACCGCTTCGAGTCGTGTCTTGACACGATCTAATACGCTCATACGCTCACCTCCTTACTTGTGGATTAGACGGTTGCCTTAATCTCTGCCTTGACAACGCCGTCGGTAATCTCTGGGAAAATCTTGACGCCAGACATAACCAAGGTGTCGCAGGTTGCGGTCTTGGTGTCAGTGCTGTGGGTGATACCAACGAATCCGGTGGCGTCTGAGGTCAGGCCGAAGGTGGAAGCAAGGTCAGAACCATTTGCTGGGATATATGCCAGATTCAGGTTCATGGCTGCAGTACCAAAGAGAGTACCTGCCCTAACTGCGGAAGAGGTGATTGCGGTACCCAGGCCAAGGAAGTCCTTGAGGTAGGTGATGCCTGCAGCATTCTGGGTGGTTACGGTTGCAGTGCCGAGGTAGTCAGCCACATCAAGAGGATTGACGAAGAAGACGAATGGGTTGGCTGCGTCAGTATCGAATCCGTCATAACCCTCGAACTTAGTGGTAAGGGTTGCCCAGAGGTTAGCCATAGCTGCCTGAAGGGTCTTGCCCTGCTTAGCTGCAGCTGTAGTGGTGGAGACGCTTGCAATCAGGTCGTTTCTGATGCCGCTCTGAATGGT
>ERZ773007.493-NODE-493-length-19877-cov-3.575371_pt1 | contig 19877 bp, 17 predicted proteins | sample MGYA00580665_ERZ773007 | MGnify/ENA primary metagenome ERZ773007 (study PRJEB29015, sample SAMEA2738122) | human oral metagenome | biome: human oral; feature: human-associated habitat; material: saliva | place: China | collected 2167 ... | reverse complement strand
GTTTGAAACGGCGTTAAACCTAAAGCGTAGGCTGATTCCACTTGATGTTTTTCAATGGAAGTTAATGCACCACGCACTAAATCCCCCATTTCTGCTGTTCCCCAGAAAATAAACACCAAAATACATACAGAAATGCCATCTAAGTGAATATCAAACCATTTTGCCAAACCAAAATACGCGAGAAAAAGTAAGGCTAACAATGGAATAATACGTACAAATTCTAAATAAAAGCGGCAGATGGCTTTGATAATGGGATTTTTGCTCGTCATAATTACGCCAAAAATCACACCTAAAATACAGGCGAAGAAGACAGAAACGAACGCAATTTCAGCCGTCACCCATAAGCCCTTGAGCAAACGTTCAATGTTGCTGCCTTGGAATAATAACTCAAGCCCCATATTTTGCTCTCCGAGTACGGCGTTCTAAATAACTGATGAAAATAGATATCGGTAATAGAATGATTAAATAAAACACCACTAATAAAAATAAGGCTTCATTGGTTTTGTAATCGAGCCCGATGACCTCTTTCGCTACAAACATGAGTTCAGCAACAGCGACAGCACTAATCACTGAGGTTTCTTTCATTAAGAATAAACAATTTGCGCCGATTGCAGGTGTCGCAATCGCAAAGGCCTGTGGAAAAATTACATAGCGAAAAGCTTGAAAAGGGGTTAGACCAATACTTAAGGCTGATTCAATTTGTCCTTTTGATACGGCTTCCAGACCACCACGAATGGCTTCTGCCATATAGCTTCCACCTAAAAATGCCAGGCCGATAATGCCGCAAGTAAACCCATCTAATTTCAGGCCAATTTTAGAAAGCCCAAAATAGAGAAAAAACACTTGAATTAATAAAGGCGTATTACGAGAAAGCTCGATATAGCCTTTTACGAGCCAAGTTAATGATTTGACTTTGTAGGTGGTAATCACCGCACAAATCACACCAATCACTAGCGACAATAAAATGCCCCAAAAGGCGAGGTGAAGGGTCATCAGCGTGGCATGAATAAAACGTGGGGTGACACTTAAAATATAATCCCAATTCATTTTTTATAATTTAATCGTTTGCGTAACGATATAGTAAAAAATTTTGAATCGGTGAGAAAAGAATGGAAATGCATTATTTATAATGAAATGTAATAAGAGATGAGTTTTAAATGAGCTCTGAGATAGAGAAATAATAAAAAACGGGGCTTTATTCAGCCCCGTCTTTGTTTATTTTAATCACGTTTTGCGATAAGTGCAGTTGGTTCTTCGTCTATTTTTGCTTCAGTTTGTATTTCAGCCGGTTTGTCTTGAATAGACATGGCTGATTTTAAACTGTCCTGACGAATTTTTTCCGCTGCCGCTTTGTCGCCAGCTTGTTCGAACACATAAGACGCCATCATGACATCATTTGGTTGAAGTTGAGTTGGGCAAGCAGTAACTTCTTTAAATGCTTCTGCTGCTTTAGCAAAATCGTTATTACGCACATAAAGATAGCCTAATGCACGATTGAGACAACAACGTTGGCTTTCATCCGCGCGTTTTGCCCGTTTTTCTACTAGTTTGAGCAGTTTGCTGTTATCTTCTGCTTGTAAACGAGTGATTTGCGTGCAAAGCTCATGGCTAATTGGGGTGTTGTCACCCAATTTTTTCATGATTTCAAGCGTGAATTCATAAGCTGACTCATGGTCGTTGCAATCAATCAAACGTTGAATTAAAGCCGTTTTTAATTCTAAGTCGTTACGACGACGACGTGGCTGAGCATCCCACCATGCCAGTAAGCCTTCAACACCTTCTTCATTCATTTTCTCATCTAACAAGCCATTTTCTGTTTCTTGTTGAAGCGCTTTAAATTCTTCCGCTGAGAATAAACCTGAACCTTCGATTAAATCTAAGATGCCATCAAGAGCTTGATAAGCTTTGGAGCGGCTATAAATTTCAGCTGCAAGTTTTAATACTTCTTTGTTGCGATCTGACATTTCAAGCAAACTATCGACGGAACTACGCGCAGCCGGTAATTTATTTTGTTGTAATAAAATACGGGTACGAGCAATTTCGACGACTAGGTTATCTGAACCTGCAAGCTCAGTCGCTTCAATTAAATAACGGTTTGCACTGAATTCATCACCGCGTTGCTGAGCCGCTTCAGCGGCTTTAATCAGATTTAATACTGGCTCAGCAGAATGTTTCGCATTTTTACCAATCAGTTTTTCTGCCTTGGCATAATCGCCCTCATTCATTTTCATCAAGCCTTCAAGGGTTTGACGTTGTGCTTTCACACTTTTACGGCGAGAGAACCAGTTATAGGTATTACTACTTAAACGGAAGAAACGGGTAACCAACCACTCTAACGAATAAATCACTGCAAGCGTGACCACAAAGAGAATCACTAATGTGGTGAGTGACATTTCATATATGGTGTTTGCCGTTTCCACTCTGACATAACCTTGCTGACCGGAGAGGTAAGGCCCTGCAATCAATCCGGCAAGTAAGGCGATCATTAAAAAGAGAACTCTAAACATTATCTATCCTTATTGTTGGGGTTCAGTTGCCGGTTGTGCAGCTGGTGCTTCAGCGGGTTTTTCTTCAGCTTTTGGCTCTTCCGCTTTCGCTTCAGGTGCTGGTTTTACTTCTTCTTTTCTTGGTGAATTATCCACTGCTTTTTCTGCTTCAATTTCCACTTTCTGCACATCTAAAGGTGTACGATTTAAGTACTTATCAAGCATACTTAAGCTTTGTAATTGGCTTGGTACATCTACATAGATGGATACTTCAGATAATTCATCCACTGATTTTAAGAAACTTTGAGTCACTTCAGCATTGGTATCAAAATAGCTACGAATCCAAGATGCAACGGCTTCTAAAGATTGTTTATAAAGCTCATTTTGCTGACGAGGCACTGCCATAATCGCTAATTGTAAGCGTAAACGAATGTTTTCACGCAAGTAGATATCTTGGTTTGGTGCTAATAATTCTTTGCGATCCGCACCATGTTTCGGTGAAATGCGGATAAAGTGATTTAAGAAGGAAGTCGCACTTTTTTCTGCATTTTCTGCCCAGTCAGACAGAGAATCTGATAATTTTGTTGCATTTTGATCATCACCGAAATTCACATCTAACACGGGTAACTCATCAACCGTATTAGCTAATTGCGATAATTTTTGCATGACCGCATTTTGATCCACGCCAGCTACGGAGAGAAGTTGTTTCAGATCTTGATTGATAGCACTACGGATAGCCGCGGATTGTGAATTATTCACTTTAGCAAGCGTTTCATCGGCTAGTTTTAAGAGTGAAACCGCTGTGTCCACATCATTATCTAACACTAATTTGCGTAATGCATTGTTGAGCAAGAAATCAGCTTCTGAGAATAACCAATCAGTTGGTTGTTGAGCATTAGCTTGAGCGCTCACTTTATTAATTTGTGATTGTAAGCCAACTAACTCATGTGATTTTGCATTGATTAGCTCTTCTACTTGCGCAATTTTGTTTTGCGTTGCTTTATTCGCAGACTCTAATTGAGCAAACTGTGTAGTATCAAATTTTACTTCTTGAGTAGATGCTGAAACCACCGTTTTATTATTAATTTGAGCTTCAAGTGCGGTCAATTTTTGTTGGAATTCATCCACTTGTTGTTGGCCAAAATAATAACCTGCACCACCTACACCAAGTGCAATGAGAATAGCCAATAAACTTAATCCAGTACCACTTTTCTTCACAACGGTTTGTGTACGTGGCGCAACAGGCTCGCGATCTTCAGTTTGAATTTCCACCGCATCTGTTTCTTGGATTTCATCTGTCGTTTCAGGGGTTAATTTCTCTTTCGCCATATCTTTTCCTTAGTGAGAAAGGGGAGTTACTTCATTAAGTAAGGTATTAAGTAAACTTTGATTGTCCGCACCAGCGGAAACCACCACATTATGCCAACCTTGTTGTACTGCGACATCCGCAATGCGTTGACTTACCGTGACTAAACAGCAATTTTTTAGCCAATTTTGTTCATTTTCAGGCACAAATTCGATTAACGCCTGCAAAATTTCAAGGCTTGTTACCACAAGGGTTTGCACACCAGAACGAATACAAATACTGGTTTGCTCTTCGTTATTATAACTAATCGGCGTGCGTTGGTAACATTCGACTGTCTCAACAGTTGCACCGCGTAGTGTGGCCTGTTCGCGTAATAATTCTCGTCCACCGTTGCCACGTAAAATTAACAAGTTTTTATCTGTTAATTCAGCCATTTGCGGTAAATTTAATACACCTTCGGTATTTTCCGATGTAATTGGATAACGAATAGTGCATTCAGTTTGACAGGAAAAATGCTGTGCCGTTCTATGTCCAACTGTAAAGTATTGTAAATCTTGACGCCAGCTAAAGCCAATATCTTTCAGGGTTTTATCCGCAAAATCGACCGCACTTTTTGAAACCAAAAACACATAATCACCACTTTTTAGCTGATTAAGTTTCGTCGGTAATCGAGCCAACTCAGTACCCGCTTCAATAGAAAGCAAAGGCAAATGCAAGGCAACCACACCGGCTTGATTCAGCTGGTCAACTAGGGCTTTTCCTCGTTCATCGGGGCGAGTGACTAGTACGGCCATGGTGATTTCCTATGCTGAGTAAATCTTCGCCAGAATCTTATCAGCACCCTGTGCTAGAAGTTGTTCAGCAATGGTCACGCCTAATGCTTCGGCATTTTCAACCGCACTTTTACCTTCCGCACGAATAATCGCAGAGCCATCGGTTTCTCCGACGAGTGCACGCAAGAAAATTTCTCCATTTTGCTCAATGGCATAGCCACCGATTGGCACTTGGCAACCGCCTTGTAAGCGGGTATTCATTGCACGCTCGGCCAAAACACAAACCGTTGTAGTGGCATCTGAAAGTGGAGCAAGTAATGCTTTCACTTCTTCATCATCAACACGGCATTCAATACCTACTGCGCCTTGTCCAGCAGCCGGTAAAGATTGTTCTACTTCAATAAATGAGGCAATACGTTCCGCTAGCCCTAAACGAATTAAGCCAGCTGAGGCTAAAATAATGGCATCGTATTCGCCATTGTCTAATTTACTTAATCGGGTTCCTACATTGCCACGCAAGGAACGGATATCAAGATCAGGGCGTAATTGTTTTAATTGGCATTGACGACGTAAGCTTGATGTCCCAACTATGGCACCTTGCGGTAATTCATCTAATGAACGATATGTATTAGACACGAAAGCATCGCGCGGATCTTCACGTTTACAGATTACACTTAAGCCCAGACCTTCTGGAAATTCCATCGGTACATCTTTCATTGAATGGACGGCAATATCGGCACGTTTTTCAAGTAAAGCGTTTTCTAACTCTTTAACAAATAAGCCTTTTCCACCAATTTTAGCTAAAGGGGAATCTAAGATTACATCACCTTTTGTCACCATCGGAACTAATTCAACAGAAAGTGTTGGGTGAAATTTTTCTAATTGATCTTTTACAAAATTTGCCTGCCAAAGTGCTAAAGGGCTTTGACGAGTCGCAATTTTTAAGGTTTTAAGTACTGCCATAAATACCGCTGATTTTAAATAGAAATATGCCCTATGCTACCATTTTTAGGGCAAAAAGTCAGATCATTTAAATTTTTGATTTCTGATGAGCTAAATGGTACAGTAATACCAGTTATATGGTCATAGGTAGGAAGCCTTGAAATACGATCTCACTCAAGCCCGAAAATGTATTGAAACATTAGACAAGCGTCGTTTTGATCGAGCATTATTGGGCTCAGGTGATGCATTCCGACACATCGTCTCTTTAGTGCCGCTGTTGTTGCATCTTAATCATCCTGCTCTGCCGGGTTATGTGGAAGATGCCCCGGCAGGCATTGCCGATTTTACTCTTTCCAATTATCAGCAAAATTTTCTCTCAAAAGAACATCCCGAACTTGCCGAAACCGTGCAAAGTGCGGTCAATTCTGATGCTTTTTTTGCGCAGATCTTAGGTATTTATGTGATGGGCAGTTTTGGCTCCATTAGCCAAACTTCAGCTTCGGATTTGGATATTTGGATCTGCCATCAAGATGATTTATCTGAACAAGATCAACAGCGCTTAGCGGAAAAAACGAAGAAAATTAGCCAATGGGCATCCACATATCATGTGGAAATGCATTTCTATTTGATGACACAACAGCGTTTCCGTAACGAACGTTATTCCGATCCACTCACTAAAGAAAACAGTGGTTCAGCCCAATATATGCTGTTACTGGAAGAATTTTATCGTTCCGCTGTACGTCTTGCGGGTAAACCATTATTGTGGCTCCACTTGTGGGTGGAAGATGAAAAGCAATATGAGGCCGAAGTTGCTCGTTTAGTCGCGGCTGGTGAGCTTAATTTAAATGATTGGGTGGATTTTGGTGGATTAGGGCAATTCTCAGCCAGTGAATATTTTGGTGCGAGCTTATGGCAACTTTATAAAGGTATTGATTCCCCTTATAAATCGGTGATGAAAATCTTGTTGTTGGAAACCTATGCCCAAGAATACCCAAATGCCCAGTTAATTGCTCGCCAATTTAAAGAGGATTTGCTTTCTGGCCATAGCACCGCTATACATCATTTCGATCCTTATATTGCGATTTTAGAGAGAATTAGCCAATATTTGACCGCACATTCAGAATTTAAGCGTCTTGATTTTGTACGTTCTTGTTTTTACGTGAAAGCCACAGAAGACTTTGCGTTATATCACGCTTCAAACTGGCGTATTTCTTATATGAAAATGATGGCCAAAGAATGGGGCTGGTCAAAAGAATGTATTGAAGAATTAGATCGGCGCCCAAATTGGAAAATCAAACGGGTGAAAGAAAGTCACAATAATTTGGTGAATTTCTTGATGATGAGTTATCGAAATCTAGTGGATTTTGCACGCAAACATAAAATTAATTCTAGCGTGATTCCGCAAGATATTACGGTGCTTTCTCGCAAACTTTATACTGCCTTTGAAGAATTGCCGGGTAAAATTACGTTACTAAACTCACAGATTTCCTATAATTTAACAGAAGAACACCTCACATTCATCGAAGTTCACGGCAATAAGCGCTTTAAAGATGGGTGGTATATGGTGAATCAGCCGCCACACCACATTATGTTCTCGAAAGAACGTGTGATTGAATACGGTGAAAGTTTAAATAAAGTCGTCGCATGGGCTTATTTTAATCGCTTGTTGACGGCTGAAACCCATTTGCACTTAATCAGTCAAAATATCGACCAACTTACTTTACGTAATTTTGTGGCTGATTTGCGGTTGTTTTTCCCGCATACAAATAGCCAAGTTCCGACAAATGAGGCGCTTTCTTCGCAGTGCGAAATCCGTGATTTGTTTATTGCGGTGAATTTAGTGAATGACCCAACAGCACAAGTCGAAGAGCTTAAATCAAATATTTCGCCAAGTGATTTATTCAGTTTTGGTCAGTTAGAGCAGAGTTTGGTAGGAAGCATTGATTTTACTTACCGTAATGTGTGGAATGAAATTCGAACCTTACATTTTGAAGGTCAAAATGCGATTTTGCTTGCCTTAAAAGTGCTTTCTAATAAAATTGAACAAGGTGTTAATCAGCCCCGTTCTATACAGGTTTTTTGTTACAGTAAACACTACAACCGCACACTGCGAAACTTGGTGAGTGTACTCGTAAACCGTTGTATCAGCATTCAATTAGGGGATAGTCGCCCAACTAAGCATTCCCGTTTACGTGTGGCAGGGAAAAACTGGCAATTCTTCTTTGAAGAAAAAGGGATCAGTTTGCAACCTATTGAAGGTGGAAAAGAAAGTGCGGACAATTTTGAAGACGTTTTACCAACTCAGTTGGAAGAGAAAGAAATTATCCCAGAAGCACGTCGATATCCACCTGAAATTGATTTGTTTGCCAGTGAAGGTTTTTTACAATTCTTCTTTGAAGATAATGCCGATAATAGCTTTAACGTCTATTTGTTAGATGAGAAGAACCGTCTCGAAATTTATCGTCAATGTGAAGGTTCGAAAGATGATAAAGTACGCGAAATAAATCTTATTTATCAATCGCTTGGTTCAAATGATGGTGAAAATCCGTATAAAATAGTGCGACGGAATTTTAATTACCCGCAATTTTATCAATTGCACTCGACAGAAAGCGGCATGCGTATTATGCCGTTCAAATTTAAAAGCAAAAGGACTTGCGAATAGCGACATCAAAACAAGCATTGTTTGAGATAAATCAAGTTTATTTGCAAATATGCATTGGAAGATAGGCAAAATCCCGATAGAATCCCTCGGTCGAAAATCTATTGAGAAGTAATCTAAGGCAGTGGATGTTTTGCCTTCAGGCAATAGAATGGTGTCCGCTCATCTCTTGGAGAACATTATGCAAGAAAAGTTAAAAGTATTAATTATCGACGACCATCCATTAATGCGTCGTGGTATCAAACAATTAGTTGAATTAGAAGAGAATTTTGAAGTTATCGCTGATGTAGGAAGCGGTACAGAAGGCATTTCCGTTGCGATTCACGAATCACCCGATTTAATCATTTTGGATCTCAATATGAAAGGTCTTTCAGGTTTAGATACCCTTAAAGGCTTGCGTGCAGAAGGTGTTGATGCACGAATTTTGATCTTAACTGTGTCTGATGCGAAAAATGATATTTTCACTCTCATCGATGCGGGTGCTGACGGTTATCTATTAAAAGATACCGAGCCAGATGTGCTACTTGAGCAAATTAAACGTATTGCACAAGGTGAAGTGATTTTAAGTGATTCGATTAAAAATCTACTTTTAGAACGCAAACATACCGTTGATCCAATGGATTCACTCACCGATCGTGAAATGGATGTATTACGTTTAATCGCAACAGGTTTATCCAACAAACAAATTGCAGGCCAGCTTTTCATTTCTGAAGAAACGGTTAAAGTGCACATTCGTAACTTACTTCGTAAACTTAACGTGCATTCACGCGTTGCCGCAACCGTCTTGTTCTTTGAGCGAAATGGTCGATAGGTAAGATTTAGAATATAAAAAAAGTGCGGTTAAAATTGACCGCACTTTTTTATTTCTTTTAGAACAAGAAAAATTAGTTTTTCGCTGCTGCCGCTGCTTTCACGATTACTGCAAACGCAGGCGCTTTAAGTGAAGCACCGCCCACTAATGCACCATCGATATCTGGTTGAGTGAATAATTCTGCTGCATTAGCGTCATTTACCGAACCGCCGTATTGAATGATCACTTGATCTGCTACAGCTTGTGATTTTGCTGCGATGTGGCCACGGATAAATGCATGAACAGCTTGTGCTTGTGCTGGAGTCGCTGATTTGCCAGTGCCGATTGCCCAAATTGGTTCGTAAGCAATCACTGCACCATTAAATGCTTCTACGCCTAATGCGTTGATGACTGCATCAATTTGACGTGCACATACTTCTTCAGTTTTACCTGCTTCGTTTTCTGCTTCAGTTTCACCAATACATAATACTGGTACTAAACCTGCTTCTTTTAATACACCAAATTTTTTTGCTACGAATTCGTCGCTTTCTTTGTGGTAAGTACGACGCTCAGAGTGACCGATAATGATGTATTTTGCACCAAAATCTTTTAACATTTCAGTTGAAATATCACCTGTGAAAGCACCTTTAACATTCACATCAACGTTTTGTGCACCTAAAGCAATTTGGCTGCCAGCAAGTGCTGCTTCAGCCGTACCTAAATACATAACTGGTGGGGCAATTGCCACATCACAACCTGTTACATCATGTAATTCTGCTTTTAATCCTTCGATTAATTCTTTGGTGAACGCTTTGGAACCGTTTAATTTCCAGTTACCCATCACTAAAGGACGACGTGCCATTTTTGTTTCTCCATATTGAATAAATAAAAAGTGTGTTTACTATACCAAACTTTGGGCAGATTTCTTTGTGCAAAATCACATTTTGAAAATTTTTTTGGGTAAATGATGATTATTTTGTGCTAAAAAGCTACAATCTACTGTACGGAACCGATAAAAAATAACCAATTTTATAAATAAACGGAAAATAGGTCTGGTAACAATGAAAATTTTCAAAGCCGAACAATGGAATATAGAAGTGCTTGCTCCACTCTTTGAAGCCTATCGACTTGCCAACGGAATGAGTGAAAATCCTGACCGCACTTTAACCTTTTTAACGAATCGTATACGTTTTAATGAAAGCATGTTTTTTGTTGCTGTAAACGAAAACTCACAGGCGATTGGTTTTGTTCAACTTTATCCTCGCTTGTCCTCTTTACAACTACAACGCTATTGGCAATTAACCGATATTTTTGTGGAAGAAGATAAACATCAAGCCGAAATTTATGCTGCCCTTATTTCTAAAGCGAAAGAGTTTGTCCGTTATACACAATCTAATCGTTTAGTGGCAGAATTAAGCCAAGCCCAACAGAGTATTTTAGAACGCGAAGGATTTAAACTAAACACGAAAAAAAGTTTGTTTGAATTAACTCTCTAATGCATACACTCCTCAATCAATATTGGGATTACTTGAGAATTGAACGCCAAGTAAGCCCACATACGCTCACTAATTATCAACATCAACTGGATGCGATTTTAGCGATTTTGGCTGAAAAAGGTATTCAACACTGGCAGCAAGTGAATCCTAGTGTAGTTCGTCTTATTTTGGCGGAAAGCCGTAAGCAAGGTTTAAAAGAAAAGAGCTTAGCATTACGTTTGTCTGCTCTTCGTCAATTCTTCAGCTATCTTGTGCAGCAAGGTCAAATGAAAGTGAATCCGGCAACAGGTATTTCAGCACCGAAACAAGGCAAACATTTACCAAAAAATATTGATGCTGAACAAGTCCAAAAATTGCTTTCAAATGACAGCAAAGATCCCATTGATTTGCGTGATCGTGCGATGATGGAATTAATGTATAGTTCAGGACTTCGCTTATCTGAATTACAAGGATTAAACCTCAATAGTATTAACACTCGTGTACGTGAAGTGAGAGTGATTGGTAAAGGAAACAAAGAACGCATTGTGCCTTTTGGACGTTATGCTTCTCATGCAATTCAGCAATGGTTGAAGGTACGGCCTTTATTTAATCCTAAAGATGATGCCCTTTTTGTAAGCCAACAGGGAAATCGCCTGACTCATCGTTCTATTCAAAAACGAATGGAAACCTGGGGCATTCGTCAAGGATTAAATAGCCATCTTAATCCGCACAAACTACGCCACTCTTTTGCCACTCACATGCTGGAAGCAAGTTCGGATTTGCGGGCTGTTCAAGAGCTTTTAGGGCACAGCAATTTGTCCACCACGCAAATTTATACGCATTTGAATTTCCAACATCTTGCAGAAGTGTACGATCAAGCTCATCCTCGAGCAAGACGAAAAAAATAAACAAAGTGCGGTCAAAAATCGTCGTCTTTTTTAACCGCTCTTCTAAACAAAAAGGCTATCTTTCGGTAGCCTTTATCTATTGTACTATAAGCTAAATGCTTGAATATAAGGAAGTTTACCTTTCTTCAGCATGTCTTCGATACCACTTTGGTGGTCATTTTCACCCAAGCCTCGTAATTCAAAGGTAACGCCAATGCTGTTGTCATAAATCACTTGATCGTCACGTTGATTCTGTCGACTGGTGACATAACGTCTCGCCCCTACGCCAACAGACCAACAGCACGAGTTATATTGCACACCCACATATTGCTCAACTGGTTTTTTCAATGCAATATCTTGGTAATATTTTCCGACAACTGCCCAATTATCTGAGACTTCCCATGCTGCTACGACACCAACCTGTTTAATATCTTGTTGGTAACGGTTAGCAGATGCACCTAAGTTTTGGTTGATATACTCTTTACTTGCGTAGCGATAATTTAACTGAATCAGATTGTTCTTCATCGGATTAAATTCCAAACTGCTATTTGCCAATGAGGCTTTATCTAGCAACGTATCATATTGGTAGCTACCGCGCCAATTCCATTTATTACTAATTTTCCAGTTAGACTCCAACGCCCAAGAAGAAGAGGATTTTGGTGTACGATTACTCGGATTATCATCAATTCTGGAAGCAGTTAAATAATAAATTTGTCCTGCAGAGAAGTTAAAACGCTCATCGGCATTTTTATCATAAAGACGAGTTGTACCACCAAGCGTTATTTGGTTTGCAGATGAAATACGGTCTAAACCACTATAACGACGATCGCGGAATAATGAATAATAATCTTGCTGAACTAAAGCAGAGTCATAACCAAAGCCAAGATAGTCATTAACTAACTTAGAGCCAATATTACTTTGATCCTTATATGGTCGATATAAGTATTGTGCGTGTGGTTCCAGTGTTTGTGTATAGCCATCAAATAAAGTTTTGTTGGTGGCTAAAACTGTTTGTAAGTCTACTTTTAATTGTGGCAATACACGATTTACGGATTTTTGTATCTCTTCTGCAGCAGAAGAAGAGCCTTTCTTCTGATTGTAATGCGTTGCATAAAGTTTGGTTTCAATGTTCAAGTTTCCGTATTTATTTGACATTACTGTCGTCAAACTCGGCTCAGTATGGAAACGCCAAGCCGTTGGCATTAATGCGCTGTCATTATCAAAACGCGCAGCTTGTGAGAATAATTTAAAATCTAACCAACCATTTGCTAAATCATTTCTATAATAATTGAAATCGATTTGTGGCATGGCGCGATAAGGACCGATATCCACTTCGTCAAAGATTTGGAACTGACGCGCGGAAATGGCTAAATTATAGTTTGGTTGATAGTACGCAATACGTGCATATTGATTCGCATAACCATCAGTACTGTCACCATAATCAGAATCAAAATCGGTGAAATATTGTTTATCACTGACTTTGGTGTAATCAACGTTTAAACGCCAGTTTTCAAGAAAAGAAGAGCTGTGATTCCAATAGAATAAATGACGTTTACGCTTATCACTGATGTATTCATCGTAGCGATCACGCCCTAAATATTCACCTGCAAATTTACCTTCACCAACCGGTGTTAAATAACGGAACTCACCATTTAATTGCCAGCCACGACGAGACATATATTTGGGTGCAATTGTGGCATCATAATTTGGCGCAATGTTCCAATAAATTGGTTGTTTATACCAATAACCATCACGGCTAGAATGACCAACTGTTGGCATTAATAAACCTGAACGGCGGCGGTCACCAATCGGTAATTGTAGATAAGGGGTATAGAATACCGGCACACCTAATACTTTAAAACGTGCATGCCAAAATTCAGCATATTCTTCTTTGATGTGCTGACGAATCTCAGAGGCATCTACCGCCCAAGCATTATCATCGGGTAAACAAGAGGTAAATGTCGCATTTTTCATTAAACGGTAATTATCACCTAACTCGATTTCTTGCGCTTTACCACGACCTTGACGTCCTACAAGTTGGTAGTCCGCATCGGTTACGTTACCATTTTTGCTATCTAAATTAAAACTCGCATCATTACCTAATAGATTGATTTGGTTGTCTTTATAATCAAATCCACCACGTAAATAAGCCCAACGTTGTGCTTGTTTGCCTTCACCTGTTTGTTTAACTTCAACTGAATTACCAACTAAATGGCGGTTTCCTTGTTTCAAATCCACATTGCCTTGATAAATCGCCTGAGTGGGCTGATTAATCTCTGCTTTATCTGCTTCAATATAAACTGGCAAATTATTAACATCACCTTTCACAACCTCACCAGTAAAATGAGGCACGCCAAGTAAACACTGAGAATGCAGATCTGCCAAACTTTGTTGACTATAAAGTGCGGTCAGAATTGAGATTGAAATTAAGGTATATTTTTTATTCATAATTCAGCTCTTATTCAGATGAAATTAGGGGGATTATACTGGAACATCATTTACAACAACAGTTATTTGTATGATCGTTGACTAATCCCATCGATTGCATAAAGGCATAGCATGTCGTTTCGCCAACAAAGACAAAACCACGCTTTTTCAACGCTTTTGACATTGCTTTTGAGGTTTCAGTTCTGGCAGGTACCACAGAAATATCGGGTACATCATTGATAATCGGTTGATGATTCACAAACGACCACACAAAATCACTGAAATTTTCACTGCACTTTTCCATAGCTAAATAGGCTTTGGCATTTTTCACAATGGCTTCCAGTTTTGCTCGATGACGGATAAGTCCAGCATTTTCCATACAACGATCAATATCTTGTTCGGTCATTTGCGCAACTTTAATAGGATCAAATTGATGGAATGCAGCCCGATAGGCTTCACGTTTTTTCAATACAGTAATCCAGGAAAGCCCCGCCTGTTGTCCTTCTAAACAGATTTTCTCAAACAGTTTTTGGCTGTCCAATTGTGGCTTGCCCCATTCCTTATCATGGTAATCAATATAAATCGGAAGTTTGCCCACCCAAGGGCATCTCGTCTTTGTACTCATATCATATCCTTTTTAAGCTGTTCATAGATTGCGACAAAATCAGGCATCACCCCACGCCACAAATGGAATGAATGAGCCGCTTGAGCTACCAACATACCAAAACCATCGCTGACATTATTCAGACCTAAGGATTTACAATAGGCAATAAAAGGCGTGTCGCTGCCTTTGGCATATTGCATGTCATAACAAGCGCGAGCCAATGATAAGATAGAGCCATCAACGGCAGCGGTATGCCCGCTTAATCCGGCCGAAGTTGCATTGATCACTAAATCATAGGTTTGCGCGGGAATTGCATCCATCGCGACAGCTTCAATTGTGCCGTAAGGCTTGAACTTGTCTGCCAGTTGTTGCGCTTTTTCTAACGTGCGGTTAGCCAAGACAATCTGCTGTTGTGCTTCTAATAAAGGCAGTAATACCCCTTTGGTTGCTCCACCGGCACCTAAAATTAAAATGCGTTGTTGTGGTTGAATCCAACCTAAGCGTTGTAAATCTGTTACTAAACCGATGCCGTCCGTGTTATCCGCATAAAGTTTGCCGTTAGATAATTTTTTTAATGTATTACAAGCTTCTGCCAGTTTCGCCCGTTCGCTATGTTCTTTAGCAAGCGCATAGGCGCGTTCTTTAAATGGTGCAGTGATATTGCAACCTTGTGCTCCTTCAGCAAAAAAGGCTTGTAATTGCTGCTCAAAATCCTCAAGGTCACCTAATTTGGCAACATATTCCATCGTTTGTTGGGTTTGCTTGGCAAATAAGCGATGAATCACTGGGGATTTACTTTGGGCAATTGGGTTGCCCCAAACGGCATAGTGCAGCATATCTTATCCTTGTCTGAATAGTTGGTTTGTGAGCAAATCGCGGATTTCCGATGGATTTTGTGCTTGGCCGACTGCATCATCAAGCACAGGGAAATCTTTCCCAAATTGAGAACGCACGGCATCTGCGCTGCGGCAAGGTGATTGACCGGTTAAGTTGGCGCTGGTTGAGGTCAGAGCAAAGCCTGTTTCTTCGCATAAGGCTTTGACGGCAGGATGAGTACATAAACGCACCGCAATGCTATTAAATTGCCCCGTCAGGAAATGTGGGACCTCTGCCTTAGCCGGCACCACCCAGGTGATTGGATGTTCATATTGTGCCTGTAAGCGTACAAGCTGTTCGTCCGACAAATGGGAAAAATCGATAAATGGCTGCAAAAAATGCAAGCTAGGCGCAACTAAAATAAGACCTTTTTCAATCGGACGCTGTTTTAAATCGAGCAATTTTCTGACCGCACCTTCACTTAGCGGATTACAGCCCAAACCGAATACCGCCTCAGTAGGATAGGCAACCACTTCATCTTGCATTAAACGGGTGGTAATTTGTTGTACATTCATTTTTCGTTCTCAAAAATATGTCGACAGCTTTTATTTGCACATTGCCACACTTGGTGTTCGGCATTTTCACTTTTTAATAGTGCGAGTGGAAAATGGCATTGTGGACAAGGCATGACATAGGGTTTTGCGGGCAAGGAAAATTTGCAATGGGGAAAGTTATCGCAGCCATAAAAGATTTTCCCTTGTCGTCCGCGACGAGCAACTAAATGCCCTTTATGGCACTCTGGGCAGTCAATGGATTGTTCTTCATCCTGTTGCTCATGCACCACAAAATCACAATCGGGATAATGGCTGCAGCCAATAAACATGCCAAAGGCACCTTGTTTGAGTTGGAGTGGGTTGCCACATTGCGGACAGGTTTCATCAAGCTCTTTCAACACCTTATATTCCACCTTATGCAAAGGACGCAAATAATCACAGGCAGGATATGCCGAACAACCTAAAAACAGTCCTTTTTTACCCTGTTTCATTTGTAAAGGCGCGCCGCATTGTGGGCAATATTCTTCGTGTTTTGTGTGTTGGAAAAGACTTTGACTCATACGCTGTCCCTATGCTTGTAGCATTGCTTCCAATTCTTCCTGGGCCGCTAACCAATCCATTTCGACTTCTTCCAATGCTTTCTTCACCTCTACTTGCCGTGCCAAAAGTGCGGTCAATTTTTCTTTATTTTCCGCACTGTAGAGTTCGGAATCAGCCAATTGGTTTTCAATCTCCGCAAGTTTGGAGGCATGTTTATTCATTTTTTCTTCCAATTGAGAGATTTGTTTACGAAGAGGCGCAGTTTGTTGGCGAAGTTCGGCCTCACGACGTTTTTGTTCCTTGCGGTTTTGCATGGAATTTTCATTGTCGTCATTTTTCTCCGAGGATTTATTTTCTAATGCACTGTTTTGTTCATTCAGCCATTTTTGATAATCCTCTAAATCACCTTTGAATTCTTCCACTTTTTTATCGTGTACCAAATAGAATTCTTCCACGGTATTACGTAGTAAGTGGCGATCGTGAGAAACCACCACCAAAGATCCCTCGTAATCCACCAGCGCTTCGGTCAATGCCTGACGCATATCCAAATCCAAATGGTTAGTTGGTTCATCAAGCAGTAATAAGTTTGGACGTTGCCAAACAATTAGCGCAAGTACCAAACGAGCTTTTTCTCCACCGGAAAAGGCTTTCACTGCTTGGTTAACTTTGTCACCATGGAACGCAAAACTCCCAAGATAATCCCGTACCTGTTGCTCCGTTTGCTCCGGTGCGAGTTTCTGCATGTGCCAGAGAGCGGATTCATCTGCATGTAAGGTATCAAGCTGATGCTGAGCAAAATAACCGAGTTGCACGCCTTTAGCTAATTGTACTGTACCGGAAAGAGCGGTGAGCTCGCCAGCTAACAATTTGATTAAGGTTGATTTTCCTGCACCATTTTTCCCGAGCAAACCAATGCGTGAACCCGGTACTAAATTCAGCTTAATTTTACTTAAAATTTCTACCGCACTTTCACCGTTGCCATAACCTGCGCTCGCCTGCTCAATCATCACTAAAGGATTCGGCAAGGATAGTGGTGGACGGAATTCAAAAGTAAAAGGATTATCCACATAAGCCGGTGCAATCAGTTCCATACGCTCTAAGGCTTTCATGCGGCTTTGTGCTTGTTTGGCTTTGGTCGCTTTGGCTTTAAAGCGGTCGATATATTTTTGTAAATGAGAGATCTTTTGTTGTTGCTGACGATACATCGCTGTTTGTTGTGCCAATTTGGTTGCCCGCTGCACTTCAAAGGAAGAATAATCGCCCGTGTATTCGTTAAGCTTCTGATTTTCGATATGAAGAATTTTCGTCACAATCGGATCGAGAAAATCACGGTCGTGGGAAATTAATACCAAGGTGCCTTGATATTGCACTAACCAACGTTCTAACCAAATAACCGCATCTAAATCTAAATGGTTGGTCGGCTCATCCAGCAATAATAAATCCGATGGACAAAGCAATGCTTGCGCCAAATTCAAGCGCATTCGCCAACCACCAGAGAAGGATTTCACTGGTTGAGCGATTTCTTCTTGGTTAAAACCTAAACCATGCAATAAGGAAGCCGCGCGAGATTGAATTGTCCAAGCATCCAAGGTTTCTAATTGCCCGTGAATGCGCGCAATCGCATGGCCATCATTACGTTCATTGGCTTCATTAAGTTCCTGCTGCAAACGGCAATATTCGCGATCCCCTTGAATTACATAATCAATGGCGGGAATATCCAATGCCGGCGTTTCTTGATTCACCCAAGATACCCGCCAGTTGGATGGATAAGTGACTTCGCCGCCCTCTGGCGTTAATTCTTTTTTTAATAGGGCAAAAAGAGACGACTTACCGCAACCATTCTTCCCCACCAAGCCGACTTTTTGTTTCGGATTGATGGTTGCCGTGGCATTTTCGAGCAATTCGGTTTGCCCGCGCTTTAGGGAAATATTATTAAATACAATCATTTTTTCGAATACATCTGAATTTGTGCCTATTTTGCAATATTTTTCCTTTTATCGGAACTGTCTATTCCAATTTTATCGATGTTTCTGCCAGAAAAAAACGTGTATAATGACGCTCAACAAATCAATCATGAGGAAATAAAATGAAGCTCTCTATTCTTAATCTCGCCCCTGTTCGAGAAGGACAAACTTATTTGCAAGCCGTTGAGTCTATGGTAAGTCTTGCAAAACATTCTGAAAATATCGGCATTGAACGCTATTGGATTGCTGAGCATCATAATATGAAAAATTTGGTGAGTTCAGCGACCGCACTTTTAATTCAGCATACGCTAGCCAATACGAAGACCTTGCGCGTTGGCTCGGGCGGCGTGATGTTACCGAATCATTCGCCTTATGTGGTGGCTGAGCAATATGGCACACTGGAGACGCTTTATCCAAACCGTGTTGAACTCGGTTTAGGGCGTGCGCCAGGAACTGATATGCAAACGGCTGCAGCACTTCGTCGTGGACGAAACAGTCTGGATTTCCCTGCGGAAATTGCGGAACTTCGCGGTTACTTTAAAGATTCTAACCCTGTTTCTGCATATCCTTCTGCCGGCTTGAATATACCGTTTTATATTTTAGGATCTAGCACTGAAAGTGCCTATCTTGCGGCAGAACTTGGCTTGCCTTATGCCTTTGCTTCACACTTTGCGCCACGTATGATGGAAATGGCAGTGGAGATTTACCGCAAAAACTTCAAACCTTCTACCTATCTTGCTGAACCTTATGTCATCTTAGGTGTGAACGCGATTGTTGCAGAAACCGATAACGAAGCGAGACAACTCGCGACGACGCAAACACTATTTTTCTTAAATATAGTGACTAATGCGCAACAAAATTTACAACCACCGATGGCGTCAGAAGAAGACGTTTGGAAAGCCCAAATGCATGCCCAAAAGAAACCACACTTTGGCCCAGTCGATTTTGAGGAAATCCCGATTTACAATCAAGAGCGTGCTGTGGTGGAACAAATGACTGCTTGTTCGCTTATCGGTAGTCCTGAAAGTGTGGAATTTCAACTCAAGCAACTGCGTGAACGGGTACATTTTGATGAAATTATGGCGGTGAGCTATATTTTTGATGAACAAAAACAAGCCCAATCTTATACGATGTTAAAATCGATTGTGGATAAGCAATCGTGATAAAAACATGGCGAGATCATCTCGCCATGTTTTATGCCTAAACCATTTTCGACAACAAAATCTCCTTCAACTTGTTATACACCCACACCACTCGCTCGGCAACAATCGTTTGATATGGTCGATATAAATAAAGCTGCCATTTTTGCTTTTCAATTTCAGGGAAGAGTTCCACCAATCGACCGTTTTTCAAATAGGGATCACAAACGCTGTTTACTAAGATAAGAGCAAGAGCGTCCAGCTAGCGCCGATTGCAGTTCGCTTTGCGCAGATGTATAGACTGAGACCTTTGCAAAATTCCTTTTCTCCCGACAGTCGAAACCTAAACACAGGTTTTCGGCTGTTTTTGTTTCAAAGATCCACTGATTCTACTCAAATACCCCCTTAATCCTCCCCGGACACCCGATAATCAGGCACCCGGGCCGCCTTTTAGGCGGCAACAGGCGCACTTAGCCTGTTGGCGGCTTTCAACAGGTTCAAACACATCGCCTTCA
>ERZ773007.490-NODE-490-length-19930-cov-47.768604_pt1 | contig 19930 bp, 17 predicted proteins | sample MGYA00580665_ERZ773007 | MGnify/ENA primary metagenome ERZ773007 (study PRJEB29015, sample SAMEA2738122) | human oral metagenome | biome: human oral; feature: human-associated habitat; material: saliva | place: China | collected 2167 ... | reverse complement strand
CTACCACCCGGCAGGACGCCCCACGGCGTCACCTGCCGGGTATTTTTATGCCCAATTGTCGGTCTGCATTGTCGGTCCGTTCCGGGGCGTACCGGCGTGCCCGAGGGTGCTCAGGTGACCGCATTGTAATGAGAACGTTATCAGAGAAGGCGAAAACGCACCCTATGGCGTAGTATCGAAGGGTAGATATCGTTGTTCGGCGTTGATTGTTCATTCAATCTCACCGGCAATATTCGAGAGCAACCACAGAGCCACAGAATAGCCGCTCAGAGTGGCGCCACCGCTACGACGCGGTAGCTACACAGCCGCTATGACGACCACTCAAGGACACACCATGGAAAACCAGATTCCCGCCCCCTCCTTCCCGGAGCAGAACAACGCAAACTCCCCGCAGCCGGTACCTGCAGGCGTAGCACCCGGCGCTCCCCTCGGCGCAGCACCCGCTGGCCCCGCCCTGGGCGTGGCACCCGCTAACGTGCGCGACCGCGACGACAGCTACCAGCGCATCCCGGACATCTACCGGGTGCCGGCTGAGCACCGCCGCCCCTACGGCGAGACCACCGGCGACTTCCGCGGCCCCGGCTACTTCTACTCCATCGGCGCGTTCGGTGCCTCCCTGGGTGCCCTGGCGCTGACCCTCTACGCGTGGGTTCAGGTAGCGGCACTCCGCACTGAGGCAAGGACCAGCTCCAGCAGTTACAGCTCCTCTGCTTATAGCTCCAATCTGAGTCTGAGCCCCAACATCATGGTGATTGCTCTGTTGCTTGTGGGTCTGATCCCGGTAGGCGTGTCTATCTGGCTTGCCATCTACTCGGCGAAGGTGAACGCCGGTCACACCACCAAGTACACCTCGAAGATGACGACCTTCAACATTCTGGCGTACATCATCTCGGGTCTGAGCCTGCTGGGTCTGCTCGGCACCCTCACGATGCTGTCCTAAAACAGGCTGTCCTAAAACAGACAACACGTGCTCTCAAAGCGATAACAGCGAGGCGGCGGCTTTCCACTATCGGAAAGCCGCCGCCTCGCTGTATTTTTACTGCCGCCTACTCAGGGGAGGGGAGGGGGCACAGACTAGGCGCGGGGTGCGAGCGCCTCCAGCACCTGCTGCTGGACCGCCGCCGTATTACTTGCCACCAGGGACACCAGGTGCACACCGGCGACTGAAATGCCCGCGTGCTCGGGCAAATCGCCCTCCAGGGTGGAGGCGACGCCGCCAGCCTCACGGATCAGCGGCAGTAGCGCCGCCACCTCGTAGAACGACAGGGATGCGTCCACGACGGTGTCCACGGCACCCTCAGCGAGCATACACGCCGCCCAGAACGAACCGTACGCACGGGAACGACCCACGCGACCCAGAAGCTGTACAAGCTCGCCAGAGCGGTCCACAGCGCCTTCAGAGGCTGCCTTCCAGGATGCGAGGTCGGTGTACGCGGCAGACAGCTGATCCAGCTGAGTCAGCGAAGACACCTCAAGACGAGTCGCCTGCGCCAAGGACTTACCCGTGTACGCGCCCGAACCGCGAGCAGCCCACCAGCGGCGACCCAGCGCGGGTGCAGACACCACACCCACCACCGGCTCGCCCTGATCCAGCAGAGCAATCAGAGTCGCCCACACCGGCACGCCGCGGCGAAAATTATCCGGCTCAGCAATCGGCGCAATCACCCACTGGCGCGACGCCTGACCGTTATAGCCGGCATGCGCACCGGCAATACCGTCGCGAGTACGCACACGCGACAGCTGCGCGCGCAGAAGCTCCTCAATCTCCTGAGCCACACCCGAGGCGTAATCGGCAGGCTCCTGCACCGGCGCCTGCGGTTCCGCGGGCTGCTGAGTAGCCTGCTGCCACGGTGCCAACGGTGCTGCAGCGGGTGCCGCCTCGGCGGGCTCTACCACCTCGGAAGCGGGGGAGAAGACCGGGCGGTCACGAAAACGCATGGCGCTCACACGATCGACGCTATCGGCAAGAATATGCGCAAGACGCAAATCGTCGGTGTACTGCTGGGGACGGCTCATAGTAATGCTCTTCTTCAATATTCGGTGATGTAGTCAGCAAAAATGTGTGTAGTGCTGTGTGTAATGCAGGGGGAGAGAACCTAGACGAGAGCGCCCAGCTCCTTCTCCGAATCGCCCTCTTCAGGAGTCAACAGCAGTAACTTACGCAAGGACTCCAGGCGGGCGGGACCGCTCTCACCGGCATGACCGGCAGCAACGTACGCCTCCAGACCGCACTCGGGAGCCTGCGCCGCGTGAGTACACGCCTTCGGGCAATCCGCCGCACCGGGCGCCAAATCCACGAACGCCTCCACAACGGTCTCCGGCGGCACATGCGCCAGACCGAAAGAACGAATACCCGGAGTGTCAATAATCCAGGTGCCCGGCTCCATCGGGTCGCCATTCGCATTCACCGGACGCAACGCCAACGCCGACGAGGAAGTATGACGGCCACGGCCCGTCACCGCGTTCACATGGCCGGTCGCACGCTCGGAACCGGTCAGAGCATTCACCAGGGTCGACTTACCCACGCCCGAATGGCCCAGAAGCACCGACACCTGACCCAGCAGCTCCTGCAGAAGCTCCTGAACCGGTGCAGACTCCAAACCGGCAGCACCCTCCTGACTCGGCGCCAAACCATCCGAAGAGGAGGACAGCACAATCTTCAAACCGCTCGCCGCATAGTAATCCAGCAGGTTCTGCGGGTACCGCACATCGGTCTTCGTAATGCACAGAATCGGCTCAATACCGGCGTCAAACGCCGCCACCACGGCACGGTCAATGAAGCCGGTGCGCGGCTCCGGGTTCGCAGCAGCAACCACAATCACCAGCTGCTGAGCATTCGCCACGACCACGCGCTCCGACGGGTCGGTGTCGTCGGCGCTACGGCGCAGAATCGAGGTGCGCTCGCCCAGACGCACAATGCGCGCCAGGGTATCCTTCGCGCCGGAGGTGTCACCCACCAGGTCCACAAAGTCGCCGGTCACAATCGCGGTGCGGCGCAGCTCCTTAGCGCGCGCCGCAATGAGGGTACGCTCCTTCTCGGTACCCTCATCAACTACGACCGACCAGCGGCCGCGGTCCACCGTAATGACCCTGCCACGAATCGCTTCTTTGAAGGTCGGGCGGTCCTTCGTGCGGGGTCGGGAGCCCTTCTTGTTCGGGCGCACGCGCACATCCGACTCATCCCATTCGGAGAAATCGCGCACGTTCATGCGGGAAGAACCCATTTACAAGACCTCCTGGTCGGCGGTAACGATGGAAGCGCCGGCCTGCCATTGCGCCAGCATGTCCTCCCACATTGCGGTAAATTCGGGCATGGTCTTAGCCACGGTGGCAACGTTCTGCACCACCACATTGGGACGGCGCAGACCAATAATCGCCGCGAAGGTTGCCATACGGTGATCCTCGTAGGTGCGTGCCAGAACCGGCTGAGCCTCAGGGGTAGCGGGGATGGGCGCCTCAAGCACCAGCGAATCGGCGGTGTCGTGGGCGCTGCCTCCCAGGCGGTTAATCTCAGCGGCGAGCGCGGCGAGGCGGTCCGTCTCATGACCGCGCAGATGCGCAATACCGGTCAGCTCCACGCGGCCCTTCACGAAAGCGCAGGCGGCCGCCATGGTTGGCGCCAACTCGCCACCGGCAGACAGGTCAAAGGAGAAATCGCCCTCGGGAAGCTGCGCCGGACCGGTCACGGTCAATTGTCCCTCAGCGTAGTGCACCCGGGCACCCAGCGCGGGCAGAAGTTCACGCCACATATCGCCCACCTGGGTCGTACCCGCTGAAGAATCAGCCGCGGGTGCCGGCCAGTGAGGAATAGTCACCGACTCGCCGGTGACCACGGCAGCGGCAAGGAACGGGCCGGCATTCGACAGGTCCGGCTCAATGGTCATCTCAAAGCCGGGGAAGGAACCGGGGTGCACCGTCCAACGGTACTCGCCGCCCTCTGCTTTGTTGTCTTGGCTCGGGTAGTGCTCCTGCACCCGGATACCCATCTGGCGCAGCGCCTCCACGGTCATCTGAATGTGCGGGATGGACGGCACCGAAGAGCCCTCGTGCACCAGCACCATGCCCTGCGGCAGGCGGGGCGCCATCAGTAGCAGAGCTGAAACGAATTGGGACGAGGCCGAAGCATCAATACGAACCACGGGCGCCTCAGAGACACCCTCCGCGCTCGCCAGACCGGGGGAGCGTAGAACGAAGGGCAGAGCGTTCTCGCCCTGCTCACACTCCACCTGCACACCCAGCTGACCCAGACCCTCCAAAACAGGACCCATCGGACGCTGACGGGCGTGCGGGTCACCGTCAAAAGCGAACTCACCCGGCAGCAGCGCCGCCAGGGCGGGCACAAAACGCATCACGGTACCGGCAAGACCGCACTCAATCGACACCGCCTGCGAAACGGACTGTGCCTGAGCGGAATCTGCCTGCGCAAAGTTGAGGGGAGTGACCTTAACATCCGGGCCGAACGGCGAATCGGTCGGCACCAGCTCAATACCCGCACCCAGCTGGCGCAGCGCCTCAATCATCAGCGCCGAATCGCGCGAATGCAGCGGCGCACGCAAATACGAGGGGGAATCAGCCAGAGCGGCAAGTAGCAGATAACGGTTTGTGAGCGACTTAGAACCCGGAATATGCACCAGCGCGTTCTTGCCAGCGGCTTCGCTGGAGGCGGGTGCCAGGGGAGCGGGCCAATCACCGGGGGAAAGTTGCACTGCTGCGTCGCTCATACATCCTCTTCTGGTTCAAATCTTGGGGAGGGCGCAGACTCAGAGACGCTACGCCGGTTGATGTCTACCCCTATTCTACCGGTTGAGGGTTTGTGAGCCGCTGAGGGCTGCCGCGCTGAGACAGACAGCGCGAACCAGACAATACGCGGGAAGGCGGCGCACCGTTATTGGTGCACCGCCTTCACTCATCGTCAGTTTTTTGTCCCTCAGCGAGGCAACAGCGTGGGGCAGCTTAGAGGCTCGCCCCGGCGCAGAACTTCTGCACATCCTGCAGCAGGCGAGCCTTTAACTGCTCGGGCGCCTGCTGAGCGCACGAAGAACGCATCTTCTCACGCACCATCAGCTCAAAGTCCTTCACATCCGCGCACTCGGGGCAGGCATTCAGATGCGCTTGAATCGTGTGCAGCTGCTCGGGGCTCAGCTCCTGATCGAGGAATTCGTAGAGGTGCTTGAGGGTCGACGAGCAGGGCTGGCCGCCGCAATCCTCCAGCGGCTCGGAAGCCGCGGGGGCTTCAGAGACAGCGGGGGCTTCGGCGGCTACAGGGGCCTCGGGGACGGAAGAATTCTTGTCTGTGCTTGACATCGGGGTTCCTTTCACACGGAAGGTATAAAGCGTTAGGGGAGAGCCGCCTCAACCTCATGGGGGGGGCTAGCTCACGTGGAGAAGAGCGGAACTAAGAATCAGCAGGCGCCTGGGAACGAGAGCCGGCCGGCGGGGACTTTACGCCCTTGGCCGCCTTAGTGCCCTTGGTAGCCTTAGCCGGCTGCGCCTTAGTGCTCGCCTTAGCACCCGCCTTTGCTGCAGCTTTCGCCTCAGCCTTCGCTTCTACCTTTGCGATAGTCGAAGGGCGCAGGCCATTCTCACGCGCATAATCGAGCAGCTTCTCACGCAGAATCCGGCGGCCACGATGCAGACGAGACATCACCGTGCCCATGGGAATATCCAGAATCTCCGCAATATCCTTGTACGCGAAACCCTCCACATCGGAGTAGTACACGACCATGCGGAAATCCTCAGACAGCTCATTCAGAGCCTCACGAACCTCCGTATTCGGCAGGGCGCTCAGCGCCTCCGCCTCGGCAGAACGCAGACCCACCGCATCATGCTCACCGGCCTGAGCCAGCTGCCAATCCTCCACCGTCTCACCCTGAGACTGCTGCGGCTCACGCTGACGCTTACGGTACAGATTGATGTACGTATTCGTCAGGATGCGGTACAGCCACGCCTTCAGGTTCGTACCCTCAGTGAACTGGTGGTACGAAGCAAAAGCCTTCATATAGGTTTCCTGAACCAAGTCTTCAGCATCGGCAGAGTTGCGGCTCATCCGCAGGGCTGCAGCGTAGAGCTGATCCACATACTGCATAGCGTCCGCGGTGAAGCGTTCGCGCAGCTCGCGGGTATCCGCCGCGGTGTTGGTTTCAGCCATGTTTCTCCTCTACAAGAACGCGCTAGGCGTTCACATCCATAACGTAGAATTCTTCTCTTTATTCCGCAGAACGTGCACAAACATCTGCGGGTAAAGCAAAACCCCGGGTCCGAATAATATCCGAAACGCCGGGGTTTTAAAGTGTATGCAAGATACCTTATGCGTTGGGGCGCTTACCGTGGTTTGCGCCGCCCTTACGACGGTCCTTGCGCTTACGACCGCGCTTGCTCATCAGAGCCTCCTTATAGTGTTCATGGATGCACGCCCCACCTTCGCGGTGCGCGCTCCCTATTACCTGCCCTAGCAGAGGCGGTCACCGAAAACCGGTGGCCCACGCTATAAGGGCAACGCCGTCTATTTTTTCATAGAAACGGCATGATTGCATCTTGGAACCGGGATATGAGCTAAAAAACACGAACTTTCTTCGCATCAACTCACAGTCCCACCCGGGGGAGCGGGCTCTTAGCCGTGCTCAGGAATGTTCAGCCAGTTGTACCAGCCGCGGTGCAGAACCAGCCACGCCATCAGACCGTAACCGGACTGACCCGGACGACCATCATTCGCGGCAAGATCGTTGCGCCACTGCTCGTGGTGAAGCAGCGGGTTGAACGTATCCACGTACACGTGGTTACGGCGGGTCACCACATCCGCATACGCCGCCGACAGGTCAGCGATACGGCGGTTACGCTCAGCGTCCAGGGTCGGCGGCGGACCAACAACCAGAACCTTAATATTGTTCTGCGACGCCATGTCCACAATGTTCGCCAGGTTCAAACGCGAACGAGCGCTAGTCAGACCCAAATCAATGTCAAAGGTCGACGGAGCAATAATGAGGCGGTTATCAGCACCGGGAACGAAGCGGCGGCGCGCCTCCTCGAACCAGCGTGCGTTCAACTGCTCGCTACCTTCATTGGGTGCGGCAAGGTTATATGCCGCAATGGATGCAGTGGTCTGCGGGGTGCGCGCCATAACGCGGCCAAACCAGCCCAGGGTGCGGGGGTCGCCAACACCGGCGAGCAGGTCATCGCCGACTGCCACAATTCGAATATTGCGTTGCTCCACGGAATTCTTTCTTCAGCAGGATGCGCCCGCCGTGAGAGGCGGCAAGGCACGTGAGTAATAGTCTTCATATCTAGGATAAGCGCTCTTGAGCCTCTTTTCGAACTTAATACCCTCTTCGGCAAGCATCCGAGACTAAAAAACCCGTCTGCCCGCCAGAAACATCTGACGGGAAGACGGGTTTTGAAGAGCTAAAACCTTAGCAGTTTAGCCGTAGAAGACCTTAGCCTTCGAAGACCTGCTTGAGCAGAGCCTCAGCCTCAGCGGCGTGCAGCTTACCGGTACCAGCAGCCGGGGAAGCAGCTGCGGGGCGGGACGCAAGACGCATACGGCGGTCGATCAGCGGCTGCAGGTTCAAAGCCATGAACGGCCACTGACCCTGGTTAGCAGGCTCGTCCTGAGCCCACACAACGTCGGTAGCGTTCGAGTACAGAGCCAGCTGCTCCTTGATCTCGCTCTCGGGCAGCGGGTACAGCTGCTCCACCGAGACAATGGCGGTCTTGGTGTCGCCGCGGCGCTCGCGCTCTGCTTCCAGATCGTAGTAGAGACGGCCGGACACGAAGACCAGACGCTCAACCTGAGCCGGGTTGATGCCCGAACGATCGCCAATCACCGGCTGGAACGAACCTTCGGTGAAGTCCTCGACGGAGGACGAAGCAGCCTTCAGACGCAGCAGCTGCTTGGGGGTGATCACCACGAGCGGCTTGTACGGACGGTGCTGAGCGTGGCGGCGCAGCAGGTGGAAGTGCGAAGCCGGGGTCGAGGGGCATGCAACAGTCATGTTGTTCTCAGCGCACAGCTGCAGGTAACGCTCAACACGAGCCGATGAGTGGTCAGGACCCTGACCCTCGTAGCCGTGAGGAAGCAGCATAACCAGCGAGGAGCGCTGGCCCCACTTCTGCTCGGCGGAGGACACGAACTCGTCAATGATGGTCTGAGCGCCGTTCGCGAAGTCACCGAACTGAGCCTCCCACACCACGAGCGAGTCGGGGCGCTCCACCGAGTAGCCGTACTCGAAGCCGAGAACGCCGTACTCAGAAAGGAAGGAGTTGTAGATACGGAACTTGCCCTGGTTCTCAGAGAGGTGCTCCAGCGGCGACCACTCTTCATCAGTGATGTGGTCGTGCAGAACAGCGTGACGCTGAACGAAGGTGCCGCGCTGAACATCCTGACCGCTCATACGAATGTCGGTGCCCTCCATCAACAACGAACCGAAGGCGAGCAGTTCGCCCATACCCCAGTTGATGTTGCCGGTGCGGCCCATCTCAACGCGCTGTTCCATGAGCTTCTTCAGCTTCTTGTGGACGGTGAAGCCCTCAGGAGCCTTACCGAACGCATCAGCGATGTGCTGCAGAGTCTCGCGGGAGATTGCAGTCTTACCGGAGTGAACGACCTCGGTGTTCTGCTGGGACGCGGGCAGTTCCAGACCGGAAACGTGCGCGCCAGCAGGAGCCGGTGCCGAAGACTGAGTCTCGACGAAGATAGCGTCCAGCTTCGAGTGGTAGGAGTCCAGAACTTCGTCTGCCTCTTCCTGAGAGACATCGCCACGACCGACCAGGTCCTGTGCGTACAGGGTGCGGGTCGAGGGCAGGGCGTCAATATCCTGGTACATCTTCGGCTGGGTCATCGACGGATCGTCAGCCTCGTTGTGACCGCGGCGGCGGTAGCAAATCAGGTCAATGACAACGTCGCGGCCGAAGCGCTCACGGTACTCGAATGCCAGGCGTGCGGCGCGAACCACAGCGTCCGGGTCATCAGCGTTGACGTGGAAGACCGGAGCCTTGGTCATACGCGCAACGTCGGAGGCGTGGGTTGCGGTGCGGCCGTCGTTCGGCAGGGTGGTGAAGCCAATCTGGTTGTTCACCACAATGTGCACGGTGCCGCCGGTGGTGTACGCCTTCAGACCAGCCATCTGCAGGGTCTCCATGACGATGCCCTGGCCAGCGAACGCTGCGTCACCGTGAATCAGGATCGGCAGGACCGGGTGGCCCTCAACGCCCTGCTCGTGGTAGACGTCCTGCTTAGCGCGGACGATACCCTCGAGCACGGTGTTTGCAGCCTCAAGGTGCGAGGGGTTAGCAGCCACGTAAACCTGGGTCTGCTTACCGGAATCGGAGGTGAAGACACCCTCGGTACCGAGGTGGTACTTCACGTCACCGGAGCCACCCTCGTAGGGTGCTGCGGTGCCGGAGAACTCACGGAAAATCTGAGCGTAGGACTTACCAGCAATGTTGGTCAGCACGTTCAGGCGACCGCGGTGTGCCATACCAATGGCAACGCCCTTCAGGTCGTTGTTAGCGGCCTTGTCCAGAACAGCGTCCAGCAGCGGAATCAGGGACTCGCCGCCCTCCAGGGAGAAGCGCTTCTGGCCCAGGTACTTGGTCTGCAGGAAGTTCTCGAATGCCTCAGCCTCAACCAGCTTGGAGAGAACACGCAGCTGCTCCTCGCGAGTGGGCTTAGCAACGCCGCGCTCCAGACGCTCCTGGAACCATGCGCGAACCTCGGGGTCCTCAGAGTACATGTACTCAACGGACAGAGAACCGGAGTATGCCTCGTGCAGACGCTCCAGGATAGTGCGCAGCGGCAGACGCTCGGAACCGCCGAAGCCACCGGTCGGGTAGACGCGGTCCAAATCCCACAGGGTCAGACCGTAGTTCTCCAGCTTCAGGTCCGGGTGCGAACGCATCTTGTAACCAACGGGGTTGGTTGCTGCGGTCAGGTGGCCGTGCACGCGGTAAGCGTGAATCAGCTGCTGGATACGTGCAACCTTGGAAATCTCGTGAGCGTCATCGACGTGGTTGTCGCGTGCCCAACGAACCGGCTCGAAAGGAACCTTCAGGTCGCGGAAGATTGCGTCGTAGAAGTCGTCGCCGCCGAGCAGGTAGTGCTCAACCAGCTTCAGGAACTCACCGGAACCTGCACCCTGAATGACGCGGTGGTCGTAGGTGCTAGTCAGGGTGATGATCTTGGACAGGCCCTGCTGGGTGATGAGCTTCTCGGACAGACCGCGGAACTCAGCCGGGTACTCCAGTGCACCCACACCGATGATGGCTGCCTGGCCCTTGGAGAGGCGGGGCACCGAGTGGACGGTACCGATACCACCGGGGTTGGTCAGCGAAACAGTGGTGCCGCGGAAGTCCTCAATGGTCAGCGCGCCGTTACGGCCACGCTTAACGATGTCGTTGTACGCATCCCAGAACTCGCGGAAGCTCAGCTTCTCAGCGCCCTTGAGGTTCGGAACGACCAGGTTACGGGAACCGTCGGGGCGGGGCAGGTCAATAGCCAGACCAAAGTTCACGTGCGCGTTGTGGATTGCAACGGGCTTGCCCTTCTCATCCACACCGTAGGTCACGTTCATCGAAGGCATAGCAGCCACTGCACGAATTACTGCGTAACCGATGATGTGGGTGAAGGAGACCTTGCCGCCGCGGGTGCTTGCCAGGTACTTGTTGATGGCCGCACGGTTCTCAATGAGCAGCTTTGCGGGGACCGCACGAACGGTGGTTGCGGTGGGGACAGTCAGCGACTCTTCCATGGTCGTGACGACTGCCTTAGCAGGGCCGCGGAGGGGGACAATCTTGTCTTCAGCAGGTTCCACAGTTTCAGCCTTCTTGGTAGCAGCGGGAGGGGTCGGGGCAGCAGGCGCAGCCGCAGGCTTCGGTGCCGCGGGAGCGGGAGTTGCAGCGGGAGCCGCGGGGGCAGCGGCAGGTGCGGCGGGTGCCGCAGCCGGAGCTGCACTAGCGGTACCGGCGCCTCCCAGCGCCTTATCGATGGTCTCAAAAATGGGCCACCATGAAGGGTCCACGAGGTTCTTGTCCTTCTGGTAACGCTCGTACTGTTCTTCAACGAACCATTCGTTACCGGCAAATTCCTCAGGCACCAGATGTTCTGGCAGATTTGGCACGTTAAACGCCTCTTCCAATTAGTGTGAATTTATCCGTCGCGTCCGGGACTCACCCCGGCATAGACGACCCGCGTCTTCGAGGGGCGAATCATCACGCTGAGCATGTGCGCATCGCCTTGGATGGCTGTTGTGTGCGGGGTGTGCACCGTACCAACCTGCCTAGCGTGCCGTGAACGTCGGGGTTCATCCGCTTACCTGGCGGCACACTCATGCTCCTATGTATAAGTGTAAAGAGAAGCACGGTGAACTTTCCAGCTCATCGCGTCATATCCGCAATGCAATTTTTCACTCTTGCCGATTCGCGATGAGCCGCGTGCGCACCAAGCGCAGTCTTGCACGTGTGAGTAGGCACTCTAAGGCACCTGGAAGAGGCGAAACCTTCGCTAAAATATGGGGTATGGATGACCCTTTGAGTAAGACTCTGACTACTAGCCAACGCAGAATACTGCTGGCACACGCTGCGCCCTATGGCATCAGTACACCCGAAAACAACCCCTCCTCGGGTGCTCAGCATCTGGACAGGCTACCCGTTGAATCTCTACACCAGAACCAGCACAGCGCAAACCACCCCGCGGAGGCGGTGACCGCGTGGATCTGATGCTCCTGTTCATCGGCCTACTCCTCATCCTGGGTACCGGCTTCTTCGTCGCCGTAGAGTTCTCCCTCGTGGCGCTCGAAACCGCGACCGTGCAGCAGGCAAAAGACTCCGGCGATAAAGCCGCCGACGCCGTCCTGCGTTGCCTCAAAACCCTCTCCACTCAGCTGTCCAGTTGCCAGATTGGCATCACCATCACTACGCTGCTGACCGGCTACACTCTCGATTCCGCCATCAAGGCGCTCACCACCGGTGTAATCAACAGCATGGGGCTGCCCAGCAGCGTGACCGATGTGCTCACCCTGCTGCTGGCAATGCTCATCGCAACCCTGCTGTCCATGGTTGTTGGTGAACTACTGCCCAAGGGCCTCGCCATCGCCGACCCCTACACTGTGGCACGCCGAGTTGCCCCCGCACAGCTGGCATTCACCCGCATCATGTCCCCGCTCGTGCGCCTCATGAACGGCTCCGCCAACTGGATCCTCGGACGCTTCGGCATGGAAGCCAAAGAAGAACTCTCCGCCGCACGCACCCCCGAAGAGCTCTCCTCCATGGTGCGCCGCTCCGCAGAAGAAGGCACCCTCGACTCCGACGCGGCACGCTTCGTGGACCGCACCCTGCGCTTCTCCGAGCTGACCGCTTCCGAAGTGATGACCCCGCGCGGCCAGGTCGCCATGCTCGAAGACACCGCACCCGTCACCGAAGTCATTGAGTTGGCACGCTCCACCGGCCACTCCCGATTCCCCCTCTACAAGGGCGACCACGACAACATTGTGGGCGTCGTGCACGTGAAGAAGGCAGTCGGCGTGCCCCCGGAGGTTCGTGAAACCCTCGAAGCTGGTGCCCTCGCAGAAGACGTGCTGCAGGTCCCCGAAACCCTGCACCTGGACGCGCTGCTCACCCAGTTGCGCCAGGGCGCCCTGCAGCTCGCCGTGGTTCTCGACGAATACGGTGGAACCGCCGGCATCGCAACGCTTGAAGACCTCGTTGAAGAAATCGTCGGCGAAGTCTCCGACGAACACGACCGCGGCCGCACCGAACGCCCCCTACGCTACGGCAACGGCGACTGGGTGTTCTCCGGCCTGCGCCGCCCCGACGAAATCAACGCCCTTATCCCCGGGCTCGAGATTGAGGAAAGCCCCGAATACGAAACCGTCGGCGGCTTCATGATGGAACGGCTCGGCCGCATCCCCGAAGTGGGCGACAGCGTCCCCGTACCCGGCGGCACCCTGCGCGTGGACACCCTCGAAGGCCGCCGCGTGGACCGCATCCGATTCACCCCCGCACCTAGCGCACAGGAACAGACCGAGAAGGGAGGCAAGGCATGAACGACTGGGTAGCCATCGCACTGCTCGTCATCCTGCTCGCCGGAAACGCCTTCTTCGTCGCCGGTGAATTCGCCATCATGTCCACCCGACGAGCACAAATCGAACCGCTCGCTGAAGAGGGCAATAAGCGAGCGCAGACCGTCATCTACGCGCTAGAGAACGTCTCGCTCATGCTCGCCACCTGCCAGCTGGGCATCACCATCTGCTCCCTGCTGATCCTGAACGTCTCAGAACCGGCACTACACCATATGCTGGAGGTGCCCCTGCACCTGGTCGGCCTGCCCCACGCCATCGTGGACGTCATCGCCTTTGGCATCACCCTGATTCTGGTCACCTACCTGCACGTGATCTTCGGCGAGATGGTTCCCAAGAACGCCGCCGTGACCCTCGCCGCCCGCGGTGTGGCTCTCTGGATTGTGCCGACCCTGGTGACCTTCTCCAAGATCTTCGCTCCTGTGGTCGCCCTGCTGAACAACCTGTCCAACAAGCTGCTGGCGCTCATGAAGGTCGACGCGAAGGATGAGGTCGCCTCCACCTTCACCCTGGGCGAGCTGCAGACCATCGTGGCAACCTCAACCGCGGAAGGCACCGTGGAAGACGACGCCGGCGTGATTGAAAGCGCCCTCGAATTCACCGAGAAGGACGTCTACGAAATCATGGTGCCCGGCGATAAGCTCGTCACCCTACCCTTCGGCAGCACCCCCGCCGAGCTGGAACGCGCCGTGGCACGCAGCGGCTACTCCCGCTTCGTCATTACCGACAGCGACGGAACCTACATGGGCTACCTGCACGTGAAGGACGCCCTCGCCATCGCCCCCGAGCGGTTCGAGGAGCCCTTCCCCTGGTACAAGCTGCGTTCCCTGGACACGCTCACCCCGACCACCGATATTGACGACGCGCTCGCCTCCATGCAGCGCAGCCGAACCCATATCGCGCAGGTCATGGACGAGCACGGCACCACCCTCGGCGTGGTCTTCCTCGAAGACGTGCTGGAGGAGCTCGTCGGCGAAATCAACGACACTACCCAGGACGCGGTGCGTGAGCGTGTACGCCGACAGCAGGCGCGCGAAGCCCAGTAATAAGCCCAGTAGCCGCATCGTGAGATATCCCGAATAAAACATCCGAGTAAAACACCCGAGTAAAACACCCGAGCAAAACGGGGGAATCTTGAACACAGCCCGCCCCGCACTCTCGTGAAAGAGAGCGCGGGGCGGGCTGTTTTACGGTCAACAATGGTTGATGGGCGCACGTAAGGGGCAGGCTTAGGCGGTAGTCTCAGGCGGCGGTATGAAGCGGCGGCAGGGGAGCGGAATAGGCATAGCTAAACATCCCTGCACCATAAGCTATTGACAGAGAAAAGGGTAGCCTAACATCACTCAAATGAGACCAATAAAGAGTTGTTTATACGGGTGTTCGCATGATGTAGTTAAGAAACCTACAGACTAGAACGAACCGAAAGAGAGCCCTCATGTCGCACCAGAAGATTACCCGCAAGCACTTCCTCACTGCAATGGGCTCACTCGCCGCGTCCTCCCTGCTGCTGGCAGGCTGCGCAACCGAGAACAGCACCTCCTCCGGTTCGTCCTCCTCGGCTGGCTCCAACAACGGCAAGGTGAAGGTCGTCGCCTCCACCGACGTCTACGCAGACATCGCCAAGCAGGTCGGCGGCGACTATATTGAGGTCACCGCGCTCATCGCCTCCACCAGCACCGACCCCCACTCCTACGAAGCCACCAGCGCCGACCGCCTCAAGGCGAAGGACGCATCCCTGATCGTCATCAACGGCGCAGGCTACGACCTGTTCCTTGAAGACCTCGCCGGCAAGGACAACACCTCCCAGAAGATTGTGAACGCGGTCAAGGTCAGCGGCAAGCTCACCGATGCCGAATACACCCACCTGGTCGAGGACCACCGCGGCGGCGAACACCACGAAGACGGCGGCGACCACGCCCACGCACACGAGTTCAACGAGCACCTCTGGTACGACTTCGAAACCGTGAAGAAGGTCGCCCAGAAGATCGCTGAAGAGCTCGCAGGTATCAACGCCGCACACGCTGAGGCGTTCCGCACCAACGCATCCACCTTCTCCAAGGAACTGGACGCACTGAACGCAGCGGCTAAGGCAATCGCCGGTGAAGGCAAGAAGTACCTGTCCACCGAGCCCGTGCCGGACTACCTGATTTCCTCCACCGGCGCAGAGAACGCAACCCCCAGCGAATTCGCTGAGGCAGCCGAAGCCGGCAACGACGTCCCCGCACTCGTCCTGAAGGAAACCAAGGACATGGTCACCGAGAAGAAGGTTCAGCTGCTCGCCTACAACGAGCAGACTTCCACCTCCCAGACCAACGAGGTGCTGCAGGCAGCTAAGGACGCCTCGGTGAACTACGTATCCTTCACCGAAACCCTGCCGGAGAACACCAACTACCTGGCATGGATGAAGACCAACGTCAGCAACCTCGAAAAGGCGCTCTCCTAAGTGACTGACAACAATAACGGTGCCGCCCCCGCGATTTCCATTCGCGGGGGTAGCCTCGCTTTCGGGGCCCGCACCCTCTGGAAAGATCTAACCCTCGACATCGGCGCGGGCGAATACTTCGCCGTGCTCGGACCCAACGGCTCCGGCAAGTCCACCTTCCTCAAAGTCGTTCTCGGCCTGACCGGGCTCAACGCCGGCGAAATCTCTGTTCTCGGCAAGCCCGCACGCCTGGGCAACGCCGGCGTCGGCTACGTACCGCAACAGAAGTCCATCCCCACCTCCACCCCGATGCGCGCCCGCGACCTGGTGGGACTTGGCGTGGACGGGCACCGCTGGGGCATCCGCCTGCACGGCCGCAAATACCGCGCCAAGGTGGACGAGCTGCTCGAAGCCGTCGGCGCGACCGAGTACGCAAACGTGCCGGTGGGCCTGCTCTCCGGCGGTGAGCAGCAGCGCCTGCGTATCGCCCAGGCGCTCGCGAACGACCCGAAGATTCTGCTGGCTGACGAGGCGCTACTCTCCCTGGACCTCAACCACCAGTACGCGGTGGCTGAGCTGATTCACCGGTTCAGCCGTGAACGCGGTGTGGCGGTGGTGTTCGTGACCCACGAAATCAACCCCATCATTGAGCATGTGGATCGCGTTCTCTACCTGGCGAACGGCCGTTTCACGGTCGGGTCGGTGGAAGAGGTCATGACCAGCGAGACTCTCACCTCCCTGTACGGAACCCCGGTGAGCGTGCTCAAATCCAATGGCCGCTACGTGGTGGTGGGTGAGACTCACGCCAGCGACCACTGCCATATTGAGGGCACCGACCAGAACATTCACGGCTCCCACCTGAAGTCCGGTCTTTCTGAACCGCAGCGCACTCTACACCTTCCGGGAGGAACTACTCGATGACCATTCTTGCTTCCCTCCCCGCTCTGGCTCCGGTTGCCGCCGCGCAGAATGATTTGCTCTCCCGTATCTTCGTTTTTGACCGCTACGGCGAGCTGTTGCAGATGCTGCAGAACTCCATTTTTGCTGGCGCTGTTCTGGGCCTTATCGGTGGTTTCGTCGGTATTTTCGTGATGATGCGCGACCATGCCTTTGCGGTGCACGGCGTCTCTGAAATGTCTTTCGCGGGTGCCGCCCTTGCCCTGTTGCTCGGCTATGACGTGGTGACCGGCTCCATGGTCGGTTCGATTGCCTCGGCTCTGCTGATTGCCTTTCTGGGCTCTAAGGCGAGCAACTCGAACTCGGTCATTGGTGCACTCATGCCGTTCGGCCTGGGCTTGGGTATTCTCTTCCTCTCCCTGTACCAGGGCCGTAGCGCGAATAAGTTCGGTCTGCTGACCGGTCAGATCGTGTCCGTGGATGCCGACCAGCTGCACACCATGATTATTGGTGCGGTGGTTATTATCAGCCTGCTGGTGATGGTGTGGCGTCCGCTGAGCTTCGCCTCCCTGGACCCGGAGGTCGCGCGCGCTAAGGGCGTGCCGATGCGCTTCCTATCCCTGGTGTTCATGGTGATTCTGGGTATTGCTGTGGCGCTGTCGGTGCAGGTGGTCGGTTCGCTGCTGGTGCTGGCGCTGCTGATTACTCCGGCGGCTGCGGCGATGCAGGTAACGGCATCTCCGGTGCGCACCCTAATCCTGTCGGTGCTGTTCGCGGAGTCGTCCATTGTGGGCGGTATTCTGCTGGCTCTTGCCGGTTCGCTGCCCATTAGCCCCTACGTGACCAGTATTTCCTTCCTGATTTATGTGGTGTGCCGTGTGATTGGTGGCGTGAAGCGTCGCCATAGCGCCTCGGGTCGCCAGCTGACTGAGAAGGCGTAGGAACTATAAGAAAGAGCCCCACCTCGGGAATGAGGTGGGGCTCTTTCGTTGTCGTGCATAGGTGCCGCGGTGAAGGGGGATGTCCCGGTGCGGCGTGGGCTTAGTCTGCGTGGCGTTGTGTTGCCCTGTCCATATGTCCAGTCCAGATGCCCTGTGTGTCGTGCTGTTGCGGCGTCAAAAATCTTTGAAAGCACCAATCTTTGAAAGCGCATGTCTTTGAAAACGCCGTATCCTTCGTTGAGAAGGTTTTCCCTCGAGGGGGGCTCCTCAGAATGAGGGGCTTAGGGGTTGCGGCTTAGCCTGCAATGTTAGCGTGCAGTGCCGCTCTGCGATTCTTCCTCGCGACGTGCCAAAGTGCAGTCCGGGCAGTAACCGGTCACTTCAACCACGTGCTCCAGCTCAGAGAAGCCGTGCTGCTTGCCCATTGCCAGTGCCCAATCCTCAAGGGCGGGTGCTTCCAGCTCAATGGCGGTGCCGCATCGGCGGCAGAGCAGGTGGTGGTGGTGATCTTTCACCCGGCAATGGCGGTACAGAGTCTCACCCTCAATACCCTTGACCGAGTCCAGCTCACCGGCGTTAGCCAGCGACTGCAGCACGCGGTAGGTGGTTGCGAGAGAGACCTGTTCCTTGCGGTTCGCGAGGATCAGGTGCAGATCCTGTGCTGAGATGAAATCGCCGAGCTCATCCATGGTCGCCTTGATGATGCGACGCTGGCGGGTATTTCGGGCTTCGGCGGGCTTCGTAATTCTCCGTACGGGAATATGAGTGTCCATTGCTGAACCTTTCGGGGTGGAGATCCGCTCCATTGTGTGGTCGATCTTGTCTTATGACTCTACACTAGAGGCGTTCAAAAAGTGGTTGATTTGCGCTTTATCTCAAAAATTGAAGTCACCAACAGGCACGAATGAGGGTTAACGGTAGACTAAAACTATGAAAATGACGAAGTACACCCACTCATGTATCCGCCTTGAGAATGAGGGGCGCACCCTCGTTCTTGACCCCGGTAACTTTGCCGCAGAAGGCGAACACGCCACCGCGCTGGAAGGCGCCGATTACCTGTTCGTGACCCACGCGCATCCGGACCATTTTGATGGCCCGTCGGTGCTGCCGCTGATTGCTCAGCGTGCCGAGTCGCAGAACCCGTTGAAGATTTGGGCTCCCGAGGCTGTTGCCCAGGTCATCCAGGAGGCTGTGCCCGTTGCCGAGGTCACCGTTGTTTCCTCTGATTCTGAGTTCAGCATCCCCGGTTTTGAGGTGAAGACCTACGGCGGTCAGCACGCCCTGATTCACCCGCTGATTCAGACTATTGCCAATGTTGGTTACCTGATTAACGGTGCCGTTTACCATCCGGGTGATTCGCTGGTGGTTCCTCACCGTGTGCGTGCGAATACCGTTCTGGTGCCGATTCACGCCCCCTGGTCGAAGGTTCAGGAAGTCATCGATTTTGTGATTGCGACCGGCGCTCAGCGTGTGATTCCGATTCACAACGGCATGATTAACCAGAACGGCACCGGCATTATTGAGGGCCTGGTGACGAACTTCGGCGCGAAGTACGGCACTGAGCTGAAGCACCTGAACCCCGGCGAAAGCATTGAGGTTGAGGCGTAAGCCTGACCGTTGAGCTTCAACCGCGCCGATGACGGCGCATGAAGGAGAGTATTGTGAGCACAATTTTTACCAAGATTATTGATGGCGAAATTCCCGGCCGCTTCGTCTGGAAGGACGACCAGTGCGTGGCGTTTATGGACATCATGCCCCTGTCGGAAGGTCACCTGCTGCTCGTTCCCCGCGCTGAGGTCGACCGTTGGCCCGACCTGCCGGCTGAGCTAGCGGCGCACCTGTTTGCTGTGGCGCACAAGATTTCTGGTGCCCTGGATCAGGCGTTTGATAAGGACCGTGTGGCTCTGGTGATTGCGGGCTTCGACGTTCCGCACACCCACATCCACCTGTTCCCGGCTGACGGCATGGCTGATTACGATCCCGCTAACGCGAAGAAGGATGCAACTGCCGAAGAGCTGGATGCGGCCGCTGAGAAGGTGCGTGCCGCCCTGCGCGAGCGCGGCCACGGCGAGTTCGTGCCCGAGGCGTAAACACCGTTTACAGCGCGTATAAACACGAAGGAGTCGCCCTCTACAAGTTTGTAGAGGACGGCTCCTTCGTTGCTATCCCGTTGCTATATCCCGGTAGGGGAGAAGCTTAGTGCTTCTCAGCCTTGGAAATCTGCTCAGCCAGGTCCTCGGGGGAGAGGTTAGCGGAGGAGAACTCGGGGGTCAGCGGCAGGTGCAACTGCAGACCGGTACCGGGGCAAATCTCGACCTTTGCGGAGCGCAGCTTGAAGTCGACCACGTGGCCGCCGCGGGTGCGCTCGTCGTCGATGAAGTGAGCGTGGCAGCCGGGCACCGAAATGCCCTGCTCGTAGATGGGCGTACGGAAACCAACAATCGTACCGGTCACGTTGTCAAACTGGACGATGTCCTCGTTCTCGGTTGCGGCTACCATCTTCGGGTAGGGCTTTTCCTGCTTCTTCACGGTGCGGGTGCGGACCCAATCGAACTCGCCGTAAATCTTGATGGCGTACATGTAGTTCTTGGAGACGGTGAAGT
>ERZ773007.478-NODE-478-length-20136-cov-11.502365_pt1 | contig 20136 bp, 16 predicted proteins | sample MGYA00580665_ERZ773007 | MGnify/ENA primary metagenome ERZ773007 (study PRJEB29015, sample SAMEA2738122) | human oral metagenome | biome: human oral; feature: human-associated habitat; material: saliva | place: China | collected 2167 ... | reverse complement strand
TGACAGTAAGATGGTAGGTTCCTGCCTTGACATTGGCGAGGTTGGCATAGAAAGTTACCTTCTTCGTAGACTCTGCACCAATAGAAGCCGTTGTTGTAGAGATAATCGTTGAATAAGAATCATTCTCCTCTTGATAGAGAGCAAGAGCCAATCTACCTGAATAAGCAGATTCGCTATTCTTATTACCAACAGTGATTGTAACAGGAACAGAGTTTTGCTGCGCTAAAGTAGTCTGCTGACACTTAGCTGCAATGTAGAGGCTCGAACCTGTTTCAACATCGGGTTGTGGATTAGGCTTTGGTTCCGGGTTAGGATTAGGGTCTGGATCGGGGTCATCATTACGGTCTGGCTTTAGGTAACGCAGCATCTGTTGATTAGAGCTGTATCCACCACTGCCACCACCAATACCCTCTTGTCCAGGGCGTAGTACATTAAGTTTATGCCAACCATTTGAAGAGTAGTTCCATCCCCAGTCAACATGTACGAAGCCATTAGAAGCAAAACCATCGAGAACGAAGCAGTGACCACCACCAGCAGAGAAGCCTGCATAGACAACGGGACCATAATCACGCAACTCATCGTGTATCTCTCTTAGCCAGCTTTGCTCGTAGTAGTTGCTACGCTGAAGGAATCTAACAGTATTTTTATAGCCGAAATTACGAGTAAGAACAGTAGGTGCATTGTAGACGTAAGCACCAGAACCACCAAAGGAAGCTGGGTTATAATCCATCTGTACAGCATAACCAATATCACGCAAGAGGCGTCCGACGTTATCAGCTTGTACAGATGTAACGTTACGTCCAGTTGTTCTGTCGCGTCCATATCTGTCAATACCAGCTGGCATCTGGCTCCAATCGTAAGCCGCATTCTCAGAACCTCGTCCATCAAAGTTCAATGACATGTAGTTACGTTTCCAATAGTAGCTCACTGACCCATGTGCCTTACGTGGCCATTTATGCCAACGTAGTACGGTACAGATAGCTGTAGCCACACAACCTGACACTGTTTCATAGGTTTCACCATTATAACGATAGTTAGGAACATACTGGTTGAAAGGCCAACTTTGTCCCCAGCTAATAGGTGTTGTGAGCTTCGTTCTACGGTCAGGGGCATATTCGAGAAGCGGACTAATCTCTATCTGATAGTTGCTTGCATGCATGGTTGCTACCTGCCTAAACTCTGGTGATGGAATGTCAGGAGTGTTTTCGATAGCCCATTTTATCTGGTTGCAATACTCATCATATAACCATTTAATAGAAGGATTCCCTTGAATATCATTCTCTGTCAAGCTTCCCTTTTCTGAGAATGCGATAATCGGAGATACTCGATTGTCTGCTGCGATAACAACAAATCCCTGATCATTACCACGATTGATGATATAATATAAGTTTTCCTCAGCCTTTCCAGCATGAGAAGTCTTATATGGAGCCTTATACGTCATGTTGAGTTGACTTGTTGTAGTGCCTTGTCCAAAGAAGCTTGAGGCTATCTTCAATGCCAGCGACTGATCAACAGGTCCTGCCAACGATAGCTGACACAACAAACATAATAAGGCTAAAAGCGCGAATATTCTTTTCATATTGATAGAGTTAAATTCGACTTAGGATAATAAATGTACTACAACTTTATCGACGTCTTTGCAGTAACGTCGATAAAATTGCTATTGTTATTTTATTAGTTAAAGAACTTAAGGTCAAGAATCTTCACATAAGTATGAATCTTAATGTGCTTATAGTTACTTTCTAACACGACAACAGGGTTATCACTCTTATACTTAGAGAAGACGGAACCAAGGGTGTGGTTGAACTGTGTTCGGCCATAGTTATACTTATAAATACCGTTTTCTGTATGCAAATCAGTGATGAATGATATCTTCTGATGGTCGACAAAATCTTCTAAACTTTCGTTCTTATCTTTATCAAACTCAACATTGACGATACCACCAAAGCCTATTGGATGTAATGTTTCTTCCTTCTCTCGATAATCAAACCAGAACGGATTAGACTTATCTATACCTACAAGTTCATGCTCTTGCCCGTTGACACCGACAGAAACCTTTCCCCAGATGTTAGCATCCTTATCTAAGTTAGGGAGCGGACCACTGTGTTGACCAGAGAAACCGAGCACCTGCAACTGCATACGTACTTTCTTAAACACAGGAACAAAATCACGTTGTGTAACTGTAAATTCGTTGCTTGTAACAACACGAGCCTGCGAATTATCAACAGCATAACGCAAAGAGAAACTGATAGGATACATCTGTTCCATTGGGATATCGGCTGCAAGGAAACGCTGGAAAGAATCAATATCACCCTTCAGAATCTCTTGCTGGATAGTCTTTCCACCACCAAGGACTGTGATATGTACATCACTCTTAGCTAACATCTTGCGGTAGTTGACAGCCTGATCGACTGATACATTTACATCAACACCTTTGATTTTATTCAAAGCAAACTCAATTGCCTCATTTATATTACGTTCTTTCTCATCAGTCTCAATAGAGAGATAGATGATTCGGCCGTAGTTAATGCTTGAGATATAAACAGGCTGATAACCATCGAGAGCATCTTTGTCAATTGATTCAAAGATTGTACCTTTCTTAGGAGCATCAGTAGAGACCGTAAAATGTTTCTGTATGAGTCGCGCTAAGATATGATTTTTCTTCTTATTGAAGTTAAATCCAAGGTTAACCGACCCATTAGCAACAGGTGCAGTCACAGCTACTCCTAATTTCGTAACGAGTTCTTCTTGAGAGTTTATCTTCTCTACACTCTGTATAGTCGTCACAGGAGATTCCTTCCAATCCATTGTTGCCCACTTATTCCATACTTCTTGATACTCACTCTTACGAATGTTAGGAACAGTTGCTGAGGTTTCGTGTGCCTCTCTTGGATTAGCTGGTGATAAACTGATAGAGAAAGTTACATCGCCAGTTTTATGCGAAGTAATCATTGCATAGGTACCATTAGCAATCGTTCCACCCTTGAGAACACAACCTGGATACACAACATCGCTTGTAGGATCGAAGAGGAAATTCTCATCGAAAGTCTGTTTTATTTTGTAATGCCGTGTTGTTTTCACCCAATTACCAGGTATACCATCGAGTACACCTTGTGTCTCAACAATAGGCTCTTCTTCCTCAACAGGTATCGGAGCACCATCATCAGGGGTTATTGGACCATTGGCACGTGCCATCATTGGAGCCAAAGGCAATGTCTTCAGATAGTTCCGAATCTCCTTCGGATTATTCAAAACCCCTTCTTCACTTTGTTCTTTGACTGGTGTCAACATCTCGTCTTGTGAGCAAGCACCAAATGTAATGGCACAAATTGCCATCGAAGCAGGCAATACTGCTTTGAAAAGATACTTCTTCATTCTTTGTTAAATTTTAGGTTATAATGTTTAGGTTTATTATAAACGACTGCCTCTTTGCAGTCAGAATGGATATCTTTCAATTCAAGTTCTAATAAATGGTATATATAGGATTAGTTATTAGTCGTTATTCTGTTTACATATGCCAAGTAATACACCGGTTATAAATCTTATTAAAATCATGGTATATATATATCCCCCTTTCACTTAACAGGGTACGAGTAAAATGTCTACATTCCCCGACAAAGATAGAAATTAATTTAATACGAAACTTTACGTACCTTTTAAAAAAAAATAAACGCAACAGCTTCAAAACATAAAATTTATTTATGCCGACAATCCGTATATAATCAACAGCCCTAATTTGTTTATATTGTTTAAATCGAGATAATACCGTAAAAAGTTATAGTACTTGTCTTAATATAACATATATCCTACCAGTATAGAAGTAATTGACCTACAACAAAAGTGCGAAGTTTCACTCACTTTAGTTGTAGGTCAATTGTTTTTATTGGCAATATAAACCTTTTCAAACGCCAATACGCTCTTATGTAAACAACATATAATAATGTGTTTAAGCCTCAACACGACTTGTGCTAAGCATTCGCACCAAGTGTGCTGGAGCTTAGCACCACATGTGAGCAGCGTGAACACATTGGTAATAAGGGACTATCAAGGCTTGTGATAATCATTAAATGCATGGTAAACCATTAATGACTAATTTCTGTAAAAACATCCTCCTACAGCATAGTTTACTCACTTTGCCTACCAAATCCATCTCTTTTCCCTCACATCTGCAGCAAGCATCCTGTTGTACTCCCCTCCCTTCGGAGGGGTTGGGGGAGGCTCTACACCCTAATCTTCCCCACTAACTTCCTTTGTTTCCCTTCTCCAATGATAGGTGCATGGGCATCCTCTGGGAAGAAGATGGTGAATTGCCCTGGCTTAACACGGAAGTACTCCTTTGCTCCTTGTGTATAAAAGCCGCAATCTCGCTCAGGATTATAGGCAATATCAGGCTCATCTAAGTCAGATAAAGCTGTCCAGCCCATTGTCTCATCCTGCAATAAGGGTACTTGAATATCAATATAGTTCTTGTGGAACTCTAATCGTTGCGCATCTTTACACTTCAGTTCTACCTCGTCTAAATTGATGAAGAGGTCGTTACCATCGAGGGTTATGCGTCCTGCTTCTTGTTGGCTGAAATCATGTTGGAGGATATACTCTAACATTTCCTTCATTCTTGGATGTAAGCCGTAGTAGCGATGGCATGCGCTTAAATCTGCTATTATCATGTTCTTGGATTTACTAAATGTTATATAAAACTGCTGCAAACATACGTATTTATTTTCTGAAACAAAGAATTAGCCTGTAAATAACGTGTATCTAAGAAATGAAAAAGGGGTACACAAAGCGTGTACCCCCCTTTTGATAGGATATCTACAGATAGACGTCTTATTTTTGTGTGACGTCGTCTGACAAGTTTTATTGGTTGTAGCAGAGCTCAAGCGAATAAAATTCCGTCTTGCGAACTTATCTCTTACTACTTTCCCCAGCCATTCTTAGCATACTTAGGGTTGACAGAGAACTCCCCTGCTCCTACGTCAAGATCTCCGCTGTTCGGCACTCGGTATTGTCCCCATGCACATGGTTTAGACTTTTTGGTCTTGTTACTTTTCCATGTTCCTGCATATTGGTTGTTACAATAGGAGTCCGAATGGCTATCAATATCGTCATAAACGAACTTACCATCATTGGTTTCGTACCAATAGAACAGCAGATAACCAGTGAAGACACCGCTTCCCGTTTGGCTGGTTTCTTCTTCTAAATTATATTTCGCAATACTACACCCACGACGCCTGAACTGACCCTTCATAGAGTCGTCCACACCATACGTGGGATGCGTAAATTCCCTATTCTCAACAATATCAATAGTTCCTCGGAAGTTACAACGATTGTTCTTGACAATGGTAATACCGCTGACATCATATTGATTATCATCTATTCGTTGTACTTTTTGAAGGTCTATCGAGAACTTCTGATAGTCCGTTCCAATATAACCAATGTAAGGAACGCTCTTGTCAGACAATATATTTGAGAAGTCACCCTCAGCACTTGTATTCTTACTATCACTTACCATAGAAAGAATCCACTTCGGAACATTTGCCTCCGCCTTCTTTTCTTGGCAACTCGCGAAAGGTAATACCATCAAGAGTAGTGCTAAGTAATTAAACAACTTGCTCATAATATTCTGATATAAATATGATTATAGGGAGCGAAGACCTTATCAAAGGAAGTGTATCTGACCAATGAAATAAAGTAAGATGTAACCCAAGATAAGGGAAACAAGACCACTGGTCAGACCCACCTTAAGCATATCATTCTGCTTCACAAGTCCTGTTGAGTAAGCAATAGCATTCGGTGGCGTAGAGATAGGGAGACACATAGCAGTAGAAGCAGCAATGGCAATACCGATGAGAACAGTGCTTGTACCGCCAATACCACCGAGTTTGTCACCCATACCACGGCATACCACAGCGAGGATAGGTACTAACAGCGCAGCTGTTGCTGTGTTTGAAATGAAGTTAGAAAGGAAATAACAAATCAAACCAGAGATAGCAAGGATAACGATAGGACTCCAATTGCCGAATGGAATACTCTCGATAGCAGCATCTGCCAAGCCTGAACCGTTCATTCCCAAGCCAATAGCAAAACCTCCAGCAACCATCCAGATGACACTCCAGTTAATCTCCTGCATATCCTTTGCAGTGATAACACCAGTGATAGCGAAGATTGCCATTGGAATCATTGAAACAGTATTGGTATCAATACCTGTGACATCCTTTGGAATTACCCATAGAAGGATTGTTACAATAAAGGTTATGATAACAACCCACATACGCCATCCACGGTGTACCTCACCATCAATCTTCAGATGAATAGTCTTCTGTGTAAATGGGAAAAAGTAAAGAATAATTCTCCATGACAACAAAAGCAGAACTATCACAAGCGGTGCCATGAAAGCCATCCAGTGCATGAATTCAATATTCATATTAAGACCAGCTGGGTCATTGAGATATTTAAGAGCAATAAGGTTCGGAGGTGTTCCAATCGGTGTTCCCATACCACCGAGGTTGGCAGCTATAGGAATAGACATTGTCAAGGCAATACGTCCCTTACCATTAGCAGGTAGCGCTGCAAAGACTGGAGTAAGGAAAGTAAGCATCAATGCCGCTGTTGCAGTATTTGAGATGAACATTGAGAAGAGTCCTGTAATAAGCAGGAATCCCAAAAGAACATTCTCACTCTTATTACCAAAAGGCTTAATAAGATTACGTGCCAAGAGCGTATCAAGTCCCGACTTCGATGCAGCTATCGCTAAGATAAAGCCCGCAAGGAAGAGCATAATGATTGGGTCTGCAAAGGATGCCATAATTTCTTTTGAATCAAGTAGCTCACCGATGCCGTCACTTTTGAAGATTCCAAAAGCATTCTTCGAAACGGTGACACACATGATAGACATAATACTCAGCGACGTTGCCCATGCAGGGATGCACTCTGTTAGCCACGATAAGGTGGCAAACACGAAGATTGCAATGATGCGTTGCTGTACTACGGTCAACCCATCAATGCCAAAACTGCTTGTGGGAAGGTTCCAAATAATGGCTGTAACCACGATGATGGCTAAAAGTTCCCAGACTTTCTTCATCTCAATGTGGCTACTAAGTTCATTAGACTTTTCTTCTGCCATGGTTTTAGTTGTTTAGTTTAATAGATTTAGATTGTTTAATAAATTTGTGGGCTAAAGTATAAAAAATATTCTTATCAAGCAAAAGAATCTTTCTTTTTTTGTATTTTTGCATGATAAATCTTTGTTTATGCGGCAATTATTAGTATTTACTCTCTCCGTTTTATTGTTTTTATCGTGTGGTAATCATCAAAAGCAAGTGGCTGATAAAAGCGATAAAGAAGAGAAAGGAGACAAAACAGAACTACAGTATGCTCGAAATATTACAATCGAACGTACGAAAGATTATGTAATTGTACGTTTGTTGAATCCTTGGAAAGCGGGAACCGTTCTACATACTTACTACCTTGTTGAACGCGGAAAGGATGTAAACGTTCCTGACGACGGAACAAAAGTGGTCATTCCCCTTCGCAAGAGTGTTATCTTCACGACAGCCCATGCAAACCTTGTTGAGATGCTTCATGCACAGAAAGCGATTGCTGGTGTTGCCGATTTGAAGTATATGATTATCCCAGATATTCAGAAACGCGCAAGAATAAAGGGCGGCATTGTAGACTGTGGTGATGCAATGAAGCCTGATGTAGAGCGAATTATAGATCTAAACGCAGATGCAATACTACTTTCTCCCTTTGAAAACAATGGTGGTTATGGTCGTTTAGAACAGATAGGAGTACCCATAATTGAATGTGCCGACTACATGGAGCATTCTGCTTTAGGGCGTGCTGAATGGATGAAGTTTTATGGTATTCTCTTTGGGCGGGAGCATGAAGCCGACTCTTTATTTGCTGTTGTTAAACAAAACTATAAGTCTTTAAGCCAAAAGGCAAGTCAAAGTAAGGTTACTCGTAGTGTCTTACCTGACAGAAAAGTGGGTGCTGTGTGGTATCTACCGGGTGGCGAGAGCAGTGTAGGTTTACTATATAAAGATGCACATGGACGCTATGCTTATTCAAATGATAAGCATAGTGGAAGTCTTGCAATGCCTTTTGAAACAATCTTGGATAAGTTCGCACAAAGTGATTTTTGGATATTAAGTTATAATGGTAATTTCAATCGCCGAGCTTTATTGGCAGAATATCAAGGTTACGCAAAGCTAAAACCTTATCAAACAAAGGAAATATATGGCTGTAAGGTAGATAGTAAACCCTACTTTGAGGAGGTCAGCTGGCGTCCCGATTGGTTGCTCTCAGACTTGATTCAACTTTTCCATCCCGACTTGAAGATTGTCCCACTGCGTTACTATCAGAAGTTAGAAGATTGATAGAACCGAAACGATAAGATAATGAAACGGAATATTTTTCTTTTTATATGCTTAGCAACAAGTATCCTACTTCTATTTGGACTGAACCTTACAACTGGTTCTGTTCAGATACCCTTTGCTGATATATTAGATATTCTGTGTGGTCGTTTCATAGGAAAAGAAAGCTGGGAATATATTATTTTAGAGAACCGACTCCCTCAAACACTCACTGCCATACTTTGTGGAGCATCGTTGTCAGTTTGTGGATTAATGCTTCAAACAGCCTTTCGCAATCCTTTAGCAGGTCCAGATGTATTTGGTATCAGTTCTGGCGCAGGCTTAGGTGTTGCCTTGGTGATGCTATTGTTGGGTGGGACTGTCTCTACCTCTATCTTTACTGTTTCAGGCTTTCTTGCCATTCTTACCGCAGCTTTCGTTGGAGCTATTGCTGTAACAGCACTCATCTTGTTCCTTTCCACTTTAGTGCGCAACAGTGTTTTATTACTGATAGTGGGTATCATGGTGGGATATATTTCTTCTTCCGCTGTTTCTCTTTTGAATTTCTTTGCATCGGAAGAAGGCGTGAAAAGCTATATGGTATGGGGAATGGGTAATTTTGGAGCTGTATCAATGAATCATATCCCTCTTTTTTCTATTCTATGTTTAATAGGTATTATAGCTTCTTTTTTATTGGTAAAGCCACTGAACATCCTACTCTTAGGGCCACAATATGCAGAGAGTTTAGGGATTAGCACACGCCAGATTCGCAATATACTATTAGTAGTCGTAGGTCTGCTAACAGCCATCACAACCGCTTTCTGTGGTCCTATTTCATTTATCGGGTTAGCTATTCCACATATAGCCCGCCTCTTATTCCGTACTGAGAATCATCAGATACTTCTTCCAGGAACAGTGTTGAGCGGTGCTGTAATCGCTTTACTTTGCAACTTTATTTGTTATCTTCCTGGCGAGTCAGGTATAATCCCACTTAATGCTGTCACCCCACTCATCGGCGCCCCCGTAATCATTTACGTGATTCTTCAGCGTAGGTAATTGTCAACCTATCAGATATTAGTAAAAAGTTATTATTACTTTTCCTTTGTGTTAATTCCACTATCATATTTGTTGCTTTCAACTATTTTTCTTAACTTTGCACACAAATTAACCCAAAAACTAAAACTACGGCGATATATGATGTGGAGTAATAGCCACGATTATATCATAATCAGAGGTGCATTTAAGCATATAAGATTGGTAACTCGTAGTAGGATAATAGTAGAAAATTAAGCCATTCAAATTAGATGAACAAGAAGGAAAAATCAGAACGTAGTCTGTACGTAAAGCCAGAATGTAATTTGTTGAATACAAATATAGAATCAATTTTGCAAAGCGTCAGTGGTAATGCTGGTTCTATTAACTCTGGTGAAGGTGCTGGCGATGCAAAACAATCACCTTTCTGGGAAGATGAAGAGGTAGTGAGTGTAAGCAATAATTGGAGTGAATAAGTTATTTACATATAAGATTAACCACACTTAACGAGTAAAAAATAAATAGAGATATGAAGATTAAAACTATACGTTTGATGTTGTCATGGGTAGGTTGTGCATTGACAGGTGCTGCCTTAATTACCAGTTGCTCAAATGAAGATATATTGCAAGGCTCACAGGAAACACGTAGCAATGTTGAGGATTCTATAACATTCAGTGGTATTTCTCAAGAGAGTGCTGCAACTCGTACAATTATTTACGACCACACGAAGGGGGGCGGTGCTTCTGTTATCTGGAAAGAAACTGATAACATTCTCGTGAAAGATAATTCTGGGCAGTGGCGCCAGAGTGCTACTGCTACTTTCCCTATCGCATCAAAGAAGTCGAATGCATTATTTAAACTTGCTGGTAGATATACCAGAACGACCCATGATGTAGTTTATACGAACAAGGCTTTGAAAGGCTCACAGCCACAAGTGGAAATTAAAAACAAACAAACACAGTCTGCTCCAAACAACTTCGACCACGCTGGTGAGTCGGGTGACTGTGGTATTGCAACCGCTACAAAGATGGGTAATGATTATAAATTTACCCTTGAACATAAGGCTTCTTACATCTGTCTTATCCCTCGTTCAAGTAATGCTTATGTGAATCGTAGTAAGATTATAAAGATTGAAATATCATCAGAGGATAACATTGCTGGTGTTTACAATATTGCAACAGATGGTACACTCTCACTTGCTTCTGGCGGTTCAAAGACCATCACACTTACAACAGGAAGTGGTTTTGATATTAACAATACTGCTGCTGACATGAGTAAAAACGCATCTTACGCCGTGATTGCTCCAGGAACACACCACCTTCGTATTCGTTATTGGCTCCGTAACACAACAGATAATCCTAAAGGTTCTATTGATGGTACTGTAACCAAGTATGTTACACTTACTTTTGTTCCGGGTTCAATACATGACATTACTGCAAATCTTAATATCAACGACTTTGGTGGTACCAACTATTATCTCTGGGATGCAAAGAAGAACTTCTGGAATGGACATGAATGGAACAGTGCTGACCCATGGCAACCAACGAAATTCTTGACTACAAGTAGTCAAAATTATCCACTACCTGGAAGCGATAGTTATAATCGTCCTCGTACAGCAACAGGACGTTTTGATGCTACAACCGCTCATTTTGCAGTTCTCCCTAATGCCAATGAGATGGCATGGTATGTGCTGAAGGGTGATCCGCATTATGATGCTGATGAGCTTTGGTCAACAATGGGCTATCTCTATAAGGGTGGTATGTGGTTTAAGAAGAAAGCCTATATTGCTGGATTCACTGACAGTCATCATCCAGATAACGCTTCGACTGATTTGCGTAACACTTATACGAGAGTTGCAAAAGCGGCTTCGCAGCAACTCCCTGTTATCACAGAGATGAACCAATATTTCTACCTTCCTTTCTTAGGCTATTATAGCACGGGTAGTAATAACTATAAGTTCCAATCTGCTGGTGTCACAGGTTATTACTGGACATCAAGTGCTGTATCTTCAAATCTAACGGGTAGCTATGCCCTAACAATTAATAAAGGTCTTGCAGCTTTACAAGACGCTTCTCCTTCTAATGGTATGATTATTCAGCCATTCGAGTAAGCTTTATAATTGAGAATATAGAAAGAGTTAAGCCAACAACCTTTATGTCGTACGACTTAAGCTACGATATTAGAGGTTATTGGCTTAACTCTTTTTTGAATGATATAGTTATATTCAAATTACTTTAGTTCTCTCGAAACATCAATAATAAACTAATGCTATTATATAATAAGACATATAGGACAACGCTAAGTTTGCAACAAGAAACGTAAGTTGCTCTGTTTTACCTTTCTAAGCTCATAAACCCAAGTGGCAAAGCTTATCACCCTCTAACTTTTGAAGACGCTTTTTGTCCTAATTTTTCACATTTTGAATTTATAAAGACCACCAAACAGCTTACAAATAACGCCCTTTTGACTTGCAAAAGATGCCCTTTAAGCCCCTTACTAACGCCCTTTTAAACCCTTACAAAGCACCTATTGGAACCCATCTTTACAACTATTTGATAACAAAGAACTTACGCAGGCTCTTAAACAACTCTTTTTTTACCCATCCCCCACGTTTACTTTGCATATTTTGTCAATATATTTTGATGGGTGGTGGAGGTTGGGGGTTAATGGTTTCTATAAAGTTCATTGTTAATCCACACATCATCATCACCCAACAATCATCACCCAACACCCATCATTTCCCACCCCATTAATTTCATAATCTCGTTTTTTTTATGTAAGTTTGCGGGAAAATAGGTGATGGGTGTTGATGATTACTATAATCTACATACCATCAACACCCAACATTCAACACCCAACACCCAAACAATATCGCAATATGAAACAGAATCTAAAACATGTTGTGCTTGCCGCAGGACTTGCCTGCACAGCACTTATAGGTCAGGCACAGAAAGCAAGACCTAAGACCACACAGACGGTCACGAATTCGCTTATGAAACAGAGTACGCTACCTTTCAACGCCCCTGACTTCAGCCGTATCAAGGGGGAAGACTATCTCCCTGCTATCAAAGCGGCTATCGCTGAGCAGAGAGCTGAGATAAAGAAGATTACGGACAATAAACAGAAACCTACCTTCGCTAATACTATCTTGGCTTACGAGCGGAGCGGAAAGAACTTGGAACGTATCTCAAACATCTTCTATGCACTCGTCTCGGCTGATAAGACGCCTGAGATTGAGAAGGCACAGGGAAGCATCGTACCACTGATGACGGAGTTTGAGAATGAGGTTAAGTTTAATCAGAAGTTCTTCCAGCGCATCAAGTATGTCTACGACCACGAATATAAGACGCTCAAGGGCGAGGATAAGAAGCTATTAGAGGTTGTCTACAAGGACTTTACGCACGCTGGTGCTCTTCTTCCAAAGGAGAAGATGGCTCGTATGCAGGAGATTAACAAGGAATTGGCAAAGCTTCAGCAGGACTTTGGCAATATGCTTCCTAAAGCCGCTAACGAGGCAACAGTATGGGTCAGTGATGTAAAGGAATTGGCGGGTCTTAGCGAGACGGATATCGCTCAGTGCAAGAAGGATGCTGAGAGTCGTGGTGGTAAGGCACCTTACTGTATCGTAATTACAAATACTACTCAACAGCCTATCCTCGCAAGTCTTGAGAATCGTGCACTGCGTGAGAAGGTCTTCAACGCTTCTATTCATCGTACGGACGGCACTGGTGCTTACAACACCTTCCCTGTCATCGTGAAGATAGCTCGCTTGCGTGCGGAGAAGGCTCAGCTGATGGGTTACAAGAACTATGCTTCTTACTCGCTCTCAAAGACGATGGCAAAGAATACGGATAATGTCTATGCCTTCCTACGTCAGATGATTGAGGCTTATAAACCTAAGTCGGAAGCTCAGACAAAGGCGATTGAGGAGTATGCTCAGAAGACAGAGGGTGCAGACTTCCGTCTCCAGCCTTACGATCGCTTCTATTATTCGGCAAAGATGAAGAAGGATCAGTATAGCTTCTCTGATGACGACGTGAAGCCTTACTTCAATCTTGATTCGGTACTCGTGAATGGTATCTTCTATGCGGCTCATCGTGTCTACGGACTTAGCTTCCGCGAGCGTAAGGATATCCCTACTTACCACAAGGATATGAAGGTATTTGACGTGATAGATGCTGACGGCAAGCAATTGGCGCTCTTCTATTGCGATTACTTCCGTCGTCCAACAAAGCGTGGTGGTGCGTGGATGAGTGCCTTCCTTAAACAGAGCTCAGATAGGAATCAAAAACCATTAATATATAATGTATGTAACTTTGCGAAAGCACCTGAGGGTCAACCAACGCTCCTTACTTGGGATGAGACACAGACAATGTTCCACGAGTTCGGTCACGCCCTGCATGGTATGCTTTCTAATTGTAAGTATAACACGTTGAGTGGTACTGCCGTATCACGTGACTTCGTGGAGATGCCTTCACAGTTCAATGAGTCGTTCGCAAGCATACCAGAGGTGTTCAACCACTATGCGCGCCATTACAAGACCAACGAACCGATGCCAGATGCCCTGCGTGAGAAGATGTTAGGCTCGCTCAACTTCCTTTCAGCTTACGCATTAGGCGAGAACCTTGCTGCTACCTCTGTGGATTTGGCTTGGCATTGCCTCTCACCTTCTGAGGTTCCGACAGTCGAGGAGGCTCCAGCCTTCGAGAAGAAGGTGCTGGCTGATATGGGTCTGTTGAACAATCAGATTCCTCCACGTTACTCTACTTCTTACTTCAACCATATTTGGGGTGGTGGATATGCAGCTGGTTATTACAGCTATCTGTGGAGTGAGGTATTAGCCGCAAACATTGCTGATTACTTCGAGGCTCACGGTGCACTGACGCGCAAGGTGGGTGATGACTTCCGCCAGAACATTCTCTCACGTGGAAATACTCGCGACCTTATGACTATCTTCTCTGACTTCACAGGTCTGAAAGCGCCTGACACAAAGGGATTGCTGAAGGCGAGGGGAATGTAAAAAGCCCTCTCCAACTGAACCAACCAACTGGCCCCTCCCCCTTACCCCTCCCCATAGGGAGGGGAGTGATTACCGTCATTTGCCTAAAAGCAAACAGCAATTTAAAGATAATACTTCTCCAATTAATAGCAAACCACAATGAACAGAACATACTACTCCCCTCCCTTTGGGGGAGGGGTCGGGGGAGGGGCCAGTTGGGTCCGCTTCTTCTTTTTCTTTCTTCTCTCTCTTCTAACCCTTAACTTTGGGGTAAAAGGCTATTGGAAGATAAAGTCCTATTCATTCCAAAGTTATTTCAAAGATGTATGGGAAATCTGTCACGAAAAGGGATATAACGAAGACTATTGCATCCTCGTAGACTTCGCACGCCCATCGGGTGAGGACCGAATGGCTATCATCGACCTGAATACGTTGACCGTACTCGACACTGGTCCTTGCGCACACGGCAAAGGAAAGGGTAACAGTGCGTGGAAACCTGTTTTCTCAAATAAGGAGGGGAGTAGATGCTCGAGCCTCGGAGCTTTCAAGATTGCAGAGAAAGGCTATTCCACTACTGTCGGACTACGTTTTGCCCTTGATGGTCTTGATGATTCGAACAGCAATGCACGCCGAAGAAACATCCTCATCCATAGTTCCCGATACGTGGGCATTATGCACCATCTCACCTCCTATCTTCCTCTCTCCGATGCTTCGTGGGGATGCTTCACGACAAGCCCAGCTATGCTAAGGAAAATCGAAGCCATCTGCGACAAGAGTAAGAAACCCATCCTGCTTTATGCATATAAATAATCTTGATGAACAAAAGATTCTTATGGAACTGAACCTGAAAAGAACCCTGACTTGTATAATCCTGACTGTGCTCACCTGTCTCACCACACGTGCCCAGACCTTATGCGTAATTGACGGCATTCCTCTACCCGACTCCCTCCTGCACGTTACCATTGACGAGATGCGGTCGGATTCGGCTAAACAGATTGTATCACATAGATTGGGACTTATTGCGCCCTACGCCATCGAATCCATACAGATATTCGCAGTAGAAGAGCAGATAAAGCAAGGGAAGAACATCACATTCTGTAAATCACCCAAAGATATCATCATCATGCGAACCAACTCGTTTGCAGAACTACAATGGGTAATAAACGGTAAACTAAGGAAACCACGAAAGAAGTTGACTATCATTGATTACAAACTCTCACCCCAACGTATAACGAAGGCTTTGCCAAGGAATATTAAACCCACGGACATAGGCTCTGTCAACATCATTACTTATATAAACGATCCACGACAAGAAAAACATCCAACCATCGTGATTAAAACAAAACGCACTGCCCTTTCCAAAACAAAACGCACTGATTCTTCCAAGAAAACAAAGGACACTGACCCAAAAGTAATGGAAGGGAAGTAGTCAGATTCCACAAAGATAAGACATAAACCAGTATCTGAAATGAATAGACAACCACCATACAGCAAAGAAAACGAGCATAAGAATAATATCAAACACCCAGCAAATAGGGCTCTCCCCCTTTCGGGGGAGCTGGAGGGGGCTTCTGGTGCTTCCTTCATCTCCCACTCCCTTTCCCTTCCTCTCCAAAGCGTGTCGGCAGTTCTCACCTTACTCGATGAGGGCTGTACGATTCCTTTCATCTCCCGTTATCGTAAGGAGCGGACAGGGAACCTTGACGAGGTTCAGATAACCAATATCAGCGAACTCAATGATCGTTTGAAGGAACTCAGGAAACGTAAGGAGACCATACTCAAGACCATCCGCGAGCAAGAGAAACTGACGCTTGAATTAGAAGCAAAGATTCACGCTTGTATGGATTCCACAGAGTTGGAAGACATCTACCTACCTTATAAGCCCAAACGCCGCACACGTGCTCAGATTGCACGTGAACAGGGATTAGAGCCATTGGCGTTGTCAATAATGGAGGAAGCCAAAAAACCTACAGCCCCCTCCAACTCCCCCGAAGGGGGGAGAGAAGCCCCACCCAACCTCCCCGAAAGGGGAGGAGTGCCTATGCGCACACAAAAGGGTGAATATTCGACCCTTCCCCCACACCTCAGCAAAGTATTAGCAAGTTTGTCTCCTCCCCTTTCGGGGAGGTCGGGTGGGGCTTTAGACATCATCGCCGAGATTGTCTCCGAGAACCAGCAAGCACGCAATACTGTTCGCACAGCTTATCAGCGTGGGGCTGTCATTACGTCGAAGGTCATCAAGAAGATGAAAGATACCGAGGAGGCGCAGAAGTTCGCTGATTACTTCGACTTCTCCGAACCTCTCCGCCGTTGCAATAGTCACCGACTGCTTGCTATGCGTCGTGGAGAGGCACAGGGCATCCTGCGTGTAAGCATCACGATTGACAGTGAAGAATGTATCGCACGCCTCACCCGACAATTTGCACGTGGACAGGGAGTCTGTCAGGCCCTCGTCAGCCAAGCCGTTGAAGACTCCTTCAAACGTCTTATCAATCCGAGCATTGAGAACGAATTTGCTACCTTGAGCAAGGAGCGTGCCGACGAAGAGGCTATCAAAGTCTTTACCGAGAACCTCCGCCAGCTTCTCCTCTCTCCCCCACTCGGTCAGAAGCGTGTCCTCGCCCTCGACCCCGGTTTTGCCAATGGATGTAAGATTGCTTGCCTTGACGAACAAGGTAACCTCCTCCATCACGAGATTATCTATCCACATCCACCACGCAATCAGGTAAGACAAGCCACGGAAGCTCTCCGGAGGATGATACGCACATATAAGATTGAGGCAATCGCCATTGGTAATGGTACGGCAAGCAGGGAGAGTAAGGAGTTTGTGGAGAACAGCCTCACCCCCCATCCCCCTCTCCGAAAGGAGAGGGGGAGTGAAGCCCCACCCAACCCCTCCGAAGGGAGGGGAGGAGCCCCACCCAACCTCCCCGAAAGGGGAGGAGTGCCTATACGCACACAAAAGGCTGAATATTCAACCCTTCCCCAACACCTCAGCAAAGAACTTGCAAACTTGTCTCTCCCCCCTTCGGGGGAGTCGGAGGGGGCTGCTATCTTCCTTGTCTCCGAGGACGGCGCATCTATCTATTCCGCCTCACCCGTGGCTCGCGAGGAGTTTCCCGACGAAGACGTCACCACACGTGGGGCCATATCTATCGGTAGACGATTGATGGACCCACTCGCTGAGCTTGTGAAGATTGACCCGAAGAGCATCGGTGTCGGACAATACCAACACGATGTCGACCAATCGAAGCTCAAGCACTCCCTCGACCAAACAGTGATGAGTTGTGTCAATCAGGTGGGTGTCAACCTCAACACGGCTTCCCGTCACTTGCTTACATACGTCAGCGGACTCGGTCCTGCCCTTGCGCAAAACATCGTTGATTATCGTCGTGAGCACGGCCCCTTCACCTCACGCACACAGCTGAAGAAGGTGAAGCGTCTGGGCGATACAGCCTTCCAGCAATGCGCAGGCTTCCTCCGCATCCCCAATGCCAAGAACCCACTCGATAACTCTGCCGTCCACCCCGAGAGCTATCACATCGTTGAGCAGATGGCGAAGGACCTGAGATGTACGATAAAGGATTTGATTGGCAATAAAAAACTCTTGGCTGAAATTGATGTCAAGAGATACCTCACCCCCCAGCCCCCTCTCCGAAGGGAGAGGGGGAGTGCTGGAAACGGTTCGCTGAAAGATGGAGATAAATTAAAAAAATCCTTACCCTCTTGTGAGCACATAGGAACTCCCCTCCTTTCGGAGGGGTTGGGTGAGGCCACCCTCCACGACATCCTCACCGAACTTGAGAAGCCTGGCCGTGACCCACGTGGAGAGGTTGAAGTATTCGAATTCGACAAGAACGTCCACACCCTCGCCGACCTCATCGTAGGAATGGAACTCCCTGGCATCGTGACGAATATCACCAACTTCGGAGCCTTCGTTGACATCGGTGTCCATCAAGACGGCCTTGTCCACATTTCTCAACTCTCCGACCGCTTCGTCACCGACCCCACACAAGTCGTACGCCTTCACCAGCACGTCCGTGTCCGTGTCGTCGAAGTCGATATGCGTCGCAAACGTATCGGATTGAGTATGAAAAATATCAAACAATAAAAACAAATGAATCAGACAAAGAAAATCCTTGTTTACTTAGGTTGTATCGCGTTTACCCTCTTAGGCGTATGGCTTCTTACCGTAGAAGACCCCACCACAACTTATCCACTATGGACAATAAGAGTTGCTGGCATCCTCTCCATCATCTTCTTTGGTGGCGGCGGTTTGTTTATGGCTTATAAAATGATAAAGCTCCTCATAAACCATAAGAAAGAAATAGAATTTACCGATAGAGGTATCTCTATCTGCGGAGCTAAGGAAATATTATGGAATGAGATTGCCGACTTCTCCCTAATACGTTTTAAAGGTAACAGGTTGATAACCATTCAGATGAAAGACCCTGAAAAGGTTATCGCAAACGAATCTTCATGGATAAAACGCAAGACTATGGAGTATAACCTCAAGACTATCAACGCCCTTTACTCCTTTCCTGCCTATATGATGGAGGGACGGGCAGAAGAAGCACTTACACTCTGCAGACTGAACTTGGCAAAACATCAAAAGCCATAACAATTAACAACTCCCAACAGTTAGTAATAACCTCTATAATATGGATGAAGATATATTACTATACATCAGCTCTATTATCTGCATACTCCTCACTATCTATCAGATATTCAATCGCCAGAAAAGAGCAGGTATCTTATCAGCTATTGTATTATTAGGTTACTCTCTCCCACTCTATTACCTCTTCTTCTTTCATTCAGAATATGGAGCAGGTCTCACATGGTGGTTTTATCTTCTTGTGCTTAACCTCATATACATCCTCTCAACAGCAATACACCTTATTTTTAAGTATATCAAGGGAAGATATATCTCCTCCCTTTAAAATAATCAATGAAATCTATGGGAATGCTTTTTGTTCTTATTTTCTGGGCAATCGTTTTTGTAGTTCTATCCCTTATATTAGGACTGATAACGTTACCTTTCTCTTACTTTCTTTGCAAAAGGCAAAGGAAGAGGAAGATGGTTCTATCATTCCTCACACCAGGAATATTTATTGGGATATACACTGCAAGTAGTTTAGTGTGTATGATTATCATTGCTATCATTCTTGGTTCTGACATTGGTATAGGTGATAGCTGGGTTGTCCCACTAAAGAATGGTTATGAACTTACCTCAGTTGATACGCCTGAATATGCTAACATCAATCGCAGAAACGATCCGTTGAACGAAAACCTTATTGATGGGATTACACATATACAAGTGGTTGGAGACTCTGTCATAGGAAAAGGGGCTGATGGAAACTACTTCATCTTCAACCTACAAAATGGTGACAAGGAAGACAACCTAAGCTATCAAAATCTCACAATAAAAATGAAATCAAGACCCATTACACTCGTTAATAATAATACCTACTATTGGGAACAACGCAAAATACCCTATATAATTGCGGGCATCTTTTGCTTTCTTATAACCATTTTAGCCATAAAAACTCTTTGGCGAATAGGTCTAATTTACTAAGCTTTTATTTCAATTTAGTATTCACCATTTACTACATTTAAATCAGAAAAAGTATAAGCAACAACCTTTAATTTTAAGATTCTTTCTATATTATCATTTGACAATCTCAATCAGCGAGGCTTTATATCTTCCTTTCGGAATCCTATCTATCACCGCTTCTTTATATCCAGTAG
>ERZ773007.477-NODE-477-length-20149-cov-4.949089_pt1 | contig 20149 bp, 14 predicted proteins | sample MGYA00580665_ERZ773007 | MGnify/ENA primary metagenome ERZ773007 (study PRJEB29015, sample SAMEA2738122) | human oral metagenome | biome: human oral; feature: human-associated habitat; material: saliva | place: China | collected 2167 ... | reverse complement strand
TCGCGACGCGCCTACCTCCAGGTGGTCACTGAGGTCGGGCCGCCCCGCCTGCTGGTGCGATCAGGCCGGTGGTGGCTCGATGCCCTCTACTCCTGAGGAGCTGTCCGATGGCATGGCCGCAAGGGGTGGGGACTGGCGCCGTCGTCCCTTCAGCCACAGGAGCGCCAGCGTCACCAGGCACAGCCAGGCCAGCCCCAGGGACCAGCCGGCCAGCACGTCGGTCATCCAGTGGTAGCCCAGGTAGACGCGGGATGCCCCCACCAGCAGGGTCGCCCCCGCCGCCGCCATGATCGCCAAGGTCCGGTACAGGGTCACCGCAGTGGATGTCAGAACCATTCCCGCCAGCATGCCGGCGAAGACTGCCGTGTTGAAGGAGTGCCCCGAGGGGAAGGAGGTGGTCGAGGCGGGCTCGCCTAGAAGGGTGTCGGTCGATGGACGTGCACGCCTGAAGAACTCTTTGAGCGCCACCGTCAACAGGCTGGAGCCGATCATCGTGAGACTCAGGACCAGTGCGCGCACGTGGTGGCCCCTCATGAAGAGGAGGACGGCACAGATTGCGGTCAGGATCGTCAGCCCCACGGTGGAGCCCAGGGCGGTGAACACCTGCATGATGACGGTCAAGGCAGGGTGACGCTCATCCACGGCCCAGGTGGTGACGCTCTGGTCATGAGGCGCCAGCCCCGTCCCGGAGCTCGTGGTCAGAGCCAGCCAGGAGAACAGCGACAGCGTGATGACGGCGGTCGCGGCCAACGTGCCGGCCTGTCTGGTGCGCCAGGTGTGAGGCAGGTGGTCGAGTGAGAGCATGAGGGGGAGGTTATCCGGGCTGGTCTGGATGAGGCTATGCGTGCGCCATGGAGTGGCTGAGCGGCGTCGTCACGTCTTGCCCGCGCCCGGGGCGCTCGGCGGGTAGCATCCGGCCCGAGTGATTCGATCCGGCTCAGGAGGACCCGCGTGGCCAAGCTCTACTTCCGCTACGGCGCCATGAACTCCGGTAAGTCCACGGGGCTGCTCCAGACCGCCTACAACTACGAGGAGCGCGATCAGCGCGTCCTGCTCCTCAAGGCGGTGGTCGACACCAAGGGTGAGGACTCAGTGGTCTCCCGGCTCGGGGTGTCGCGCCGCGTTGACCTCCTCGTCGACGCCGACGACGACCTGCGCGCCCTGGTGCACCGGCGGGCCCTGAGCGGTGCGCGGCCCGTCCGCGACGAGGACGGCGTCCCGCGAGAGGCGGCGACCTTGCGTGAGGTTCTTGACTGCGTGCTCATCGACGAGGCTCAGTTCCTCACGGCCCTTCAGGTGGACCAGCTCATGGAGATCGCGCTGATCGACGACGTGCCCGTCCTGGCCTACGGGATCCGCACCGACTTCCGCACAGTCAGCTTTCCCGGGTCGCGCAGGCTGCTGGAGATCGCCCACTCCTTGGAGGAGCTCAAGACCATCTGCCGCTGCGGGCGCAAGGCCATCTTCAATGCCCGCAAGGTGGGGGAGTCCTTCGTCTTCGACGGCGATCAGGTGGCCATCGACTCCGGGGACGTCACGTACGAGTCGCTGTGCGGCCAGTGCTACCTCGCCGCCGGTGGGAGGCTTCCCGACCGGTGAGCCTCGCTCCGGGACTGAGCTTGTGCTGGTGGGAGTACAAGGCTGACCGAGGGCGATGGGGAGCGAGGAGACACCCCTCGTTCCGAGATGATCCTTGTATTCTGGGTATTACAAGCATTATCGTGAAACTGTGAATGTCTCCTACGCACTCATCGCAGACATCATCCGCTCGCGCGAGCTTCCTGATCGCAGGCGTGCTCAGCGCGTCATTCACGAGACTCTGGATCGGGCCGCTGAAGGTCTGGCGCTGACGCAGCGCCCGTACGCCACGGTCGGCGACGAGTTGCAGGCAGTCTCGGCGACCCTTGCCGACGCTCTCGCTCTCACCATGCGTACACATCTTCTTCTGCCTGATGGGTTGGGCCTGCGCTTCGGAATCGGAGTCGGAGCGATCTCCGAGATTGAGGGGGCGGCGGGAAGCGGTGCAGACGGTGCGCCAGGGCGTCCGATCCAGGACGGCTCGGCATGGTGGGCCGCACGCGAAGCCATCGAGAAGGCTCATCATCTCCAGGATGCGGGGAGGTCCTTCATTCGCACCTGGCTGCGCATCCACCCGGATGCGGTCGGCGGATCCGGAGGGGGGTGGAGTGAGCGTGAGAGGGTCGTCAACTCCGTCCTCATTCTGCGCGACCAGACGATATTCCGCTTTCAGCCCCGTCAGCGCCGCATGATGGCTGGACTCCTCATGGGAGTGACCCAGATTGAGATCGCCCGTCAGGAGAAGGTGAGTCAGCAAGCCGTCTCTGAATTCGCTCGCAGTGCCGGTTCCTCCTTGCTGGAGGTTCAAAAGCTTCTCGACGGGTTGAGTGGGGGAGGTGAAGGAGAGTGATGGCCCTCCTTGTTCTTCTGTTTGCCGTCGCTTCCGTGGTTGGTGGCTCCGGCCGGGTGAGTGAGGGATTGTCTCGGAGGTCCGCCAGGGTGAGACTTCTGGTGGGAGTGTCTGCAGTCGTTGCTCTTGGCGTCCTGGTCGGATGGCCCGTTCTTCATCTCGGGGCAGGAGGCGTCGTCGTCATCATTCTGGTAGCCACTGCATGGTTGTGCTGCGGCCTGGTTTCACGGTCCTGGTGGGAGAAGTTATTGAGGGTCCGTCAGCGGGAGCGGGTGGGGCGGGGTGCCTCCGAGAATGGTGCGGATCGGCTGGAACTGCTCATCCGCCTTGCCCATGCGGGGCTGTTGCTCTTCGCCGTGGCGCTCTGCATCGTCGTGTCCCAGCCGCTTGGGTCTCGGGCTGCCAAGATGAGCGCCGTCGTCGGAGTCGTCATCCTCCTGGCTGTTCCCGCCAATCAAGTTGTCGCCGACATTCTTGCTGTTGCTCGCCACTCCTCGCAGGGGGATGGGAAAGCTGTTGCTGCTGATCGCGAGCCCTCGCAGGAGAGCGGGAAGCAGGGCGAGATGGAGAGTTCGATGCGCGGCGGTCGCTGGATCGGTCCGCTTGAGCGAATCCTCATTCTCCTGCTCGCCTCCGTCGAGGCGCCTGCTGCTATTGCCGCAATTGTTGCCGCCAAGGGTGTGATCCGATTCCCTGAGATCAGCGAGGACAAGGCGGGGCAGAAGGCTGAGGAGTTCCTCATCGGCTCCTTCGCCTCCTGGATTCTGGCGGTCTTGGGCGCCGTGACCATTCACCTCGCCTGAGTCACGTCGGGGAGGAGGTGGGGTTGGGTGAGCGGGTTCGGGTAGGTGGGGTTGGTCGGCCTGAGCCGGCTCGCTCGGACCGAGCGTCCTGAACCGGATCGCCCGTGCCGAGCGCCTCGAACCGGATCGCCCGTGCCGAGCGCCTCGAACCTGCATCCTTGAACTGGCCTGCCCGCACCTGCTCACCCGCACCCGACCCTTCCGAACCTGTATCCGCGCACCCGGCCCTCCTGTACCCATGTCCCCGCACCTAGCCTTTCCGAACCTGTGTCCCTGAGCTAGCTCACCCAAACCGGTTAGCCGGCTCGGCTGGGCGGGTTTGGGGTGTAGGTGTGAGGCCCGGGTTGCGAGGTCCGTCCTGCCTTCATGTGCCTGGGGCCAGGGAGGTCGGCGCCGTCGGGTTTTCGTTGCTGTGCCGGTAATTCTGGGTGGCTGCCTCAGCGTGCGGGCGGCAGGGAATCCGGCTATACTGTACATATGTTCGAAGGTGGTGTGCTTCCTCGTGTCCCGGCCGGTAGCGGGGCCGGGACACTGAGCGCGCCCGCCCAGGACGCGTCGGCGGGGGCCGTGGCCTGCGCTGAGGACGTGGCGGGTCTGCTGGGGTCCTTGGCCGCGGGCGGAGCACTGGCCGGTGTGGTGGAGGGGCTGCTGGCCCGCCTGCTGGTCACCGACCAGAACCCCCACCACGACGGCGACGGCGATGGTTGCACTGCTGATAGTGATGCGGCGCCGGCCCTGCTCACCGGTGAGTCGGGTGCTGACGCGGCGATGGTGGCTGGCGCTGAGAGGTGTCGGGTCGTGTCTGTGGAGGAGGCCGGCGTCTCGGGGATCATGGGTCTGGGGGCTGTGGGTCTGGGGGAGCTGGTGGCGGCCTGTCACCGTCTGGCGGCCTGGGCGTCGTGGGGTCAGTCCCTGGCGGCGGCGTGCCTGACCGCCTGTGGTGAGCTGTCGACCCACCCCGGTCAGTGGGGCCCGGACGGTCGGGTCTCGTCGGTGGTGGGGTTTGAGGAGCGCCGGTTCAACACCACCTGCCTGCTCTCGGCCCGCCTGGGGGTATCCCGGAGCCGGGCCGGTCAGATCGTGGATCACGGCATCGCCCTGATGGACATGGGCTTTACCCCCACTGAGGTCATGGAGCGGTGCGGGGTGCTGGACGCAGCCAAGGCGTCCTTGGTGACTCGCCGCCTGGAGGGCGTGCCGGCCCCAGTGGCGCTGGCCGTTCAGGAGCAGGTCCTGCCCCAGGCGCCCAGGCGCAGCGTGTCCCAGGTGGGACGCGACATCGAGCGGGCCCTGATGGAGACAGACCCCACCGGCCACGCCGAGCGGGCCCGGGTCAACCAGGGGCGTCGGTGCGTGACGCGCCCCAGGCCCGCCGGCGAGGGCATGTCCCAGATCCGCCTGCTGCTGCCCACCATGGACGCGCTGCTGCTGGACGCCACCCTGGACGCGATCGCCGCATCAGCCAGGGCAGCCGGTGAGCAACGCACCCCGACCCAGCTGCGGGCCGACGCCATCACCGCCATGACCCTGTCCACACTACGCACCAGCCAGCAGACCGCCTACACCCACCCCTGCCCACGACGAGCTGAGCATTGCGGCGAGGGCCAGGCTGAGGTGAAAGGCTCCGGGCCGGCCGCCTCGGCACGGTTGCTGCCTGACGGGGTGCCCCTGGAAGGCCTCCTGAGCAGTTTGAGCTCCCTGGTGGGTTCCGCCAGCCCGTGGTGGACACCCTCAGGCACCGGCCACCTCCCCCTCCCAGCAGGCATCCACATCGACGTCCAGGTCACCGTCCCCCTGACCAGCCTGGCTGGTCTGGCACCACCGGAAGACCCCACCGGCAGAGGTGACCCCGGAGGCGGCGAGTGCTTCGAGGGGCCCTGCCATCCGAAGTCCGGCAGAGCCTCCCCAGACCAGAACCCCACCGTCACGACTGATCCTCTCAACGGTGCAGCATCCCAGGACAGCAGGAGAAGTCTGCCCACCAGCAGCAGGAGAAGTCTGCCTACCACTGGTGGGAGGACTCTGCCCGGTTCCAGTGGGTGGAGTCTGTCCGCACCCGACCCGGCCACTCCCGCCTCCCAGGCCGCCGCCTCGTTCACTGCTGCTCCCATCTCCCAGGCCGCCGCCTCGTTGTCTGCTGCGGGCGGGGTTGCTCAGGTGCGCATCGGGGCGCGCAGCACGGCGGTGCCGGCCCTGACTGCCTGGGCCCTGGCCGCCGGCGGGACCTGGAGGCGCCTGGTCACCGACCCAACAAACGGAGTCGTGATCGACGTCGGCCGCACCAGGTACCGTCCCCCGGCCGGCCTGGCCGACCTGGTACGCGCCCGCGACCGGGCCTGCGTCTTCCCCACCTGCCAGACCCCCGCCGAACGCTGCGACATCGACCACCTCACCGCCTGGAGCCAGGGCGGAACCACCAGCCTGAACAACCTCACCACCCTGTGCCAGGCCCACCACCGCCTCAAGCACACCCCCGGATGGACCCTCACCCGAGACCAAGCCACCGGAACACTGTCCTGGCACACCCCCGACAAGACCATCTACCAACGCCACCCAGACGGCACCATCACCCGCCTACCCCACAAGACCGGACCCCACCAGCACCACACCCCCGCCACCGTCATACCGGCCGACCTGAGCCAGCAGATCAGCCCCCGACATCCTCAACCGCCTCAACCAGGCCCTTGACACAGCACTCGACAACCACCCCCACAACCACACCGGTCCCGGCACCAACACCAACGCCAACGGCAGTGGCACAGCCCGGCTAGAGACCCGCGGCCCCCAACCCGGCCACAAACCCGGAGCCTTTGAGACCACCCCCTACCCCAAAGCCGCCCACACCCTCCAACTCGCACCCCTCATCGACCAAACCCCACCCTTCTAAGTGACCGGGCCGCTACGCGTTGACGACCGGGATGTCGGTAAGGCGGGCAACAACTCGCTCTTTCGTATAAAGGTACTCACCTGCGGGCATATCGATCGTGACACTATCCCCACCGACATCTGGCCACACGACCGGAAGGGACTGGGAAGCCCCAGGCTCAAGATCGTACACAAAGCTATCCGCTAAAGGATATCTACTTCCATCGGAATACGTATAGTCGGCCTCCAGATACCTCAACCCTCCGCTCAGGATGGTCAAGCTACTTACATAAAACACTCCAGATAAGCCACGCATCTCCATCATTTTTCCAGGCAAGGAGAAGGGAGCAACCGGCATGCTGACCTTCTCGCTGGAGGTGACCACCACTGTTCCCACCAAGTAGCTACCGGCTCGAACCACGTGGTCGATCACCATGCTCACGGTCTTACCGTCGATCTTCACATCAACACCCTCAGGTCCCTTACCCACGGGGCCGGACGCCTTTGGCATCGCGGCCGACGACGGTGCCGCACTCACGCTCGGTGACGTACTTGCTTCGGCGGGCTTCGAGGGTGTTAGCGTGATCTCCACACGGCGATTGATCTGCCTGCGCTCGTCAGTGTCATTCGGCACCCGCGGCGAGGACTCCCCCTTACCTGAGACCGACTCCTTCCACGCAGACAAGTCCGTCAACTTCTTGAGCCGCTCCGACACCGCCTTGGCCCGCCGCTCCGACAGATCCTGGTTGTGTGCATCATCAGCCACATCATCGGTATGACCCGTGATCGTCAGATCCCCACCAGAGGGAAACTTCTTGATCTGCTCCACCACAGTCGCCAGCACACCGTCAGCCTGAGCCGAGAGCTGATCGGAGTCCGTCGCAAACGTGACATCGCCAGCCACCGTCACCGTCGTCGACTTCTCATCCTGCTTCGTATCCGACGAATCATCAGCAGCCAGCGACATGGTCTCAATCTTAAACGGCCCTGCCTCCGACTCATCGAGCTTAGCCTTCGACACCACATCATTCACCGAGAAATCGGCCTCGACATCCTTCAAAACCGGAACGCCTGGAGCGACACCCACATAAGGAAGGAACAGGTCCACGACACTAACATCCTCGGGTGGCGCATGAAACACTGGAAATACTTCCAGAAGCTTATTGTTTTCAACGTCATCAAATAAATGATGCGTTTCCTCGTCCAGCTCACGATAGACCAGCCCCTTATCCAGAGAGAGCATCCTGATCGCAACCATCGTCCCCGGACGATATGTGGAGCCGAATGCCTGAAACAGGCTTACTTTGTCATCAGAGGTCGTTGTGAACTCCAAGCGCACGACAGCGTACTTGCCGTTGACTGCGGCGGGCCCCACCTCAACCGAAAGCGGAACCCCTTTCCACCCCGCCTCCAGCATCACCCCACCGTGGGGACCAGTCGCGGTCGCCACCGCACGTGGGGACGCGGCACCCGAGCTCTTCCCAGAGGAGGCGGTATCGCCCTTCTTGAGCACCCCGCACCCCGACAGGACGGCCCCCGCACCGGCCAGGGCAGGCAGGGTCAGGACACCACGTCGGGTCAGTCGGGCGCAGGTTTCAGAAGACATCGGCGTGGAGGACGGCATGTCGGGGACCTTTCAACGCATTGGGAACACGTACTTGGCACCCTATGCACCGCGATCCAGCACCCACGATGGGGAACGACCCATCACTCCCCATCACCTCCCCATGAACCCATGGGAAGTCATGGGGAATTGGGAGGCCTCGTCAGCCCCCAGGCCGACTGCTCAGGCGGCCCGGTCCACGAGGATGCGGGCGAAGTCCTCCATGGCCGCACGCACCTGCCTCACCCGCTCACCGGCATCAGTCATAGCCGCCGCGGCGGGCTCGCCCTCGATGCCGGCCTGGGCCAGGCGCTGCCGGGTTCCGTCAAGGACGGCCTCCTCCAGTCCCTCCAGGCCCTCCACTGCCTGAGCGGCCCAGTCCATGGCCATCTCGCGGGTACGGGCCAGGACGGGGTGCTCGCGCAGGCGAGCGACGACGTCGGACAGGAAGGCGTCATCGGACAGGTCGCCGCTGGACAGGCGCGAGAGGATGGCCTGGCCGGCGGCGTCGAGCTCGCCGGCCGCCAGGGCCTTGCGCAGGAGGAGGACCGGCATGGTGTCCACTCCCTCACGCAGGTCGGTGCCGGGGGTCTTGCCGGTGGTGGCCGAGTCGCTCATGAGGTCGATGACGTCGTCGGCCAGCTGGAAGGCCACACCGATCCGCTCGCCGAACTCCTCCACGATCTGCTCGGTGCGCGTCCCGGCACCGGTGAGCATCGCCCCGTAGCGAGCGGACACTGCGATGAGGGAGCCGGTCTTGTCCGCCAGGACCTGGATGTAGTGGTCGACCGGATCGGTCCCTGCCGGGCGTGGCAAGGTCTCGTGGAGCTGACCCATGCACAGGCGCTCAAAGGTCTTGGCGTGGGCCATGACGGCCTCCGGGCCGAGGGCCGCCACCAGCTGGGAGGCCCGGGCCACGAGGACGTCGCCGGTGAGGATGGCGGCGGAGTTGCCCCACACCGTCTGGGCGCTCGGGGCGCCGCGGCGCAGCGGGGCCTCGTCCATGACGTCGTCGTGGTAGAGGGTGGCGATGTGGGTCAGCTCCACGGCCACACCGGCGTCGCGGATCTGCTCGCCGGTGGCCAGGGCCGGGTCGCCGAGCTGGGCGGTCAGCAGGGCCAGGACCGGGCGCAGGCGCTTGCCCCCGGCCTCGGCCAGGTGCGAGGTCGGCGGGTTGATGGTCTCGTCGGCGCTGGTGACCACCTCCATGAGGCGGTCCTCAATGGTCTGGAGGGCGGGGATGATGCGCGACTCCAGCTCGGGGGCGCTCAGCGGCAGTGATCCGATCACGGAAGGAGCATAGCCGTCTGGTCGAACAGGTCGAAGGCGGTCTGCGGCAAAATGCCCAACCCGATTGTGGCCATCACCGCAACGCTGACCGCCAGGATGATCGGGCCGCGGCTGCCCACGACCACGGAGCGCTCGCCGTCGGGCTCATAAAAGAACATGAGCACGATGAGCCTCATGTAGAAGAAGGCGGTCACGGCCGAGCAGACGACGGCGAGGATGACGAAGGGCGTCCCGCTGCCGCTCAGGCCGGTGGCGAAGAGCCGGAACTTGGCCATGAAGCCGGCCGTCAGGGGCACTCCGGCGAAGGACAGCAGGAAGACGGTCATGGCACCGGCCGCCCAGGGGCTGCGGCGTCCCAGGCCCTTGAAGGCATCCAGGTCGCCGTCCTCGCCGCCCACGGAGCCGTCGCGGTGGGAGCGCACCAGGGTGATGATGCCGAAGGCCCCCACGGTGGCGATCCCGTAGGTCAGGGCGTAGAAGCTGAGCGCGGAGATCGCCGCCTTGGAGTAGGCCCCGATCCCGATGAGCATGAAGCCGGCGTGGGCGATGGCCGAGTAGGCGAGCATGCGCTTGACGTCGCGCTGAACCACCCCGACGACGGTGCCCAGGAGCATGGTCAGTGCCGCCACGGCCCACAGGGCAGGGGCCAGGTCCCAGCCCATGGCGCCGGCGATCAGGTAGTAGAAGCGCACCAGGGCCAGGAAGGCGGCGGCCTTGACGCCGGCGGCCATGAACCCGGTGACCGGGGTGGGGGCACCCTGGTAGACGTCCGGGCTCCAGGCGTGGAAGGGCACGGCCGCCACCTTGAACAGCAGGCCGACGATCACCAGCATGAGGCCGGCCAGGATGAGCCAGTCCTGCCCCGCCGCGCTGCTCACGGCCTCGCCCAGCGTCTTGTAGTCGACGGCGCCGGCCACCCCGTAGAGCAGGGCCGCGCCCATGAGGAGGAAGGCCGAGGCGAAGGCTCCCAGCACGAAGTACTTCAGCGCCGCCTCCTGGCTGAGGAGCCGGCGGTGGCGGGCGGTGGCCGCCAGGATGTACAGCGGCAGGGAGATCATCTCCAGGATGACGAACAGCGTGATGAGATCGCTGCTGGCTCCGAAGAGCATCATGCCGCCCAGTGAGAACAGGGTCAGGGGGAAGATCTCGGTCGTGGTCCACCCGGCCAGGATGGACTCGCTCTCCTCCGCGCTGCCGGGCCGGTCGGCGGCCTGGGCCGCGAAGGCCCCATCGCCGACCGAGGTGCGGTCGGCCATCACCAGGACGGCCAGCAGCCCGATGACCAGGAGGATGCCCTGGGCGGCGATGGAGAAGGGGTCCTCGGTCAGGCCCGCGGACATGCGGGCGCCCGGCAGGAAGCCCTTGGGGAGCTGGAACTGGGGCACGGCCGCGGCGGCGGCCCCGGCGGCCTTGACCTCGCCCCAGCGCAGGAACAGGGAGACCCCGGAGGCCAGGATGGCCAGGAAGCTCAGCGTGGACTGGATGGCCAGACGGGCGGGACGAGCGATGAAGGCCTCCACGAGGACACCCAGGACACCGGCGCCCAGGATGATGAGGACCGGCGTCAGGGCGTCCCAGTTGACGATCGGGGCAGTGGCTGAGGGGCTCACTTGGTGTTCCCTTCCGTAGCGGTGGAGGCGGCGGGAGCGTCAGTCGCACCGCCGGCATCGGGGCTGTCACCGGCGCCGCGGGCTGAGGCCTCAGCCTGCGAGGAGCTGGTGACGGTGAGCGCGACCTGCCGGGCGACGTCGTCGAAGGCGGACGTCAAGACGCCCGGGGCCAGTCCGAGCGCGAGCATCGCGGCGATGATGGGGACGACGACGAGGCGCTCGCGCCCGTCGAGGTCGGGGCTGCCCACGCGCTCGGGGGCGGGCGCCCCGGTGAAGACCCGCTGGTAGGGCAGCAGCATGTAGACGGCGGCGATGACGACGCCGACGACGGCCGCACCGCCCAGGGCCAGCGAGACCGAGAAGGTGCCGGTGAGCACCATCCACTCGGGCACAAACCCGCTCAGGCCCGGCAGGGCGATGGAGGCCAGCCCGCTGACCAGGAAGGTGCCGGCCACCAGCGGCATGACCCGGGCGATGCCGCCGAGCTCGCTGATGGCGACCGTCCCGGTGCGCCGGGCCATGAAGCCGGTGACCAGGTAGAGGCCGGCAATGGACAGCCCGTGGGCCACCATGTAGACCATGGCGCCGTTGGCCGCCACCTGGTTGCCGATGAAGATCCCCAGGACCATGAAGCCGAAGTGGCTCACGGAGGTGTAGGAGATGAGGCGGTAGAGGTTGTCCTGGGCGATGGCGGCCAGGCCCCCGTAGATGATGGAGACGACCGCCAGGACCAGGATCACCGGAGCGGCCCAGCGGGAGGCCTCCGGGAAGATCGGCAGGACCAGGGTAATCATCCCGAAGGTGCCGATCTTGTCCAGGATGCCGATGAGCAGCACCGAGGTGCCCGGGGTGGCCTGCTCGGCGGTGTCGGGCAGCCAGGTGTGGACCGGGACCAGCGGCGCCTTGATGGCGAAGGCGATGAAGAAGGTCAGGAAGATCCAGTGACCGGCGGAGGTGGACACGTGCAGGTTGGCGGCCACCGAGTCGATGAGGAAGCTGGGGACGCCGTTCTTGGCGGAGTGCAGGGAGACGGCGATGACGCCGATGAGCATGATGAGCCCGCCGGCCAGGGAGTACAGGAGGAACTTCAGGGCGGCGCGCTGGCGATTCTGCCCGCCGAAGCAGCCGATGAGGAAGTACACCGGGATGAGCATCGCCTCGAAGCACAGGTAGAACAGGAGCAGGTCCCGGGCCGAGAAGATGACGACGACGAAGAACTCCAGCGTCAGGACGAGCCCGGTGAACAGGCCCTGCCGGTCGGCGGGGACCTCACCCCAGGAGGCGAGCAGCACCAGGGGCGTGACGAAGGCGCCCAGCAGCACCATGGACAGGCCCAGGCCGTTGACGCCCAGGGCCCAGGAGGCGCCGATGGCGGGGATCCAGGAGTGGGTGTCGGTCAGCTGGACGGTGCTGGCTTGAGCCAGGTCGAAGGCGCTCAGCGCCCACAGCCCCAGGGCGAGGACCGCCAGGGAGAACACGAGGCCCACGGCGCGGGCATGGAGCCGGCGCAGTGGCGGGACCAGCCACAGCAGGAGCGCCCCGGCCAGTGGCGTGACCGCCATGACGGTCAGGACGGGCAGCGATGCGGGAAGAGTCGGCATGTGTCGTGTCCTCTCAGAACCTGGCGGCCAGGACGGCGATGAGTACGAGGACCGTTCCGGCCAGCATGTAGCCGGCGTAGGAGCGCACGTACCCGGACTCGGTGCGGCGGGTCAGGCGCCCTAGGGCGCCGGTGCCCGCAGCGGCACCCTCGATGGCGCCGTCGACGATGTAGCGCTCGACGGCGTCGGTGGCCAGGACCAGCCCCTGGCCGGTGCGCATGGCCAGGGCCTCGTTGATGGCGTCCTGGTACATGTCCTTGCGGGCGGCCTCCACCAGGGGGTTGGCCGGCTGGAGGACGACGGGCACCGGGCGGCGCACGTACATCCACCAGGCCACGAGAACCCCGACGACGACCAGGGCGAGGGTGGCGCCCATGATGACGGTGGCCGGCAGGACCGGCTCGCCGTGCTCGGCGTGACCGGTGACCGGCTCCAGCCAGGTGACGAACATGTTGTTGTAGGTCAGCAGCCCGCCCAAGCCGGCGGAGAACACGGACAGGACGATCAGCGGCAGGGTCATGAGCCAGCCGGACTCGTGGGGGTGGACCTCGCCCTCCAGGTCGTCCTTAGTGGTCCAGCGCTGCTTGCCGTGGAAGATCATGAAGAACAGGCGAGACATGTAGAAGGCGGTCAGGCCCGCGCCCAGCAGGGCGATGGTGCCCAGGATCCAGGGCTTGGCGCCCTCACCGACGAAGGCGGCCTCGATGAGGCGGTCCTTGGACCAGAAGCCGGAGAAGGGCGGCACCCCCAGGATGGCGAGCCAGCCGATGCCCATGGTGGCCCAGGTGATCGCCATGGCTCCGCGCAGGCCGCCGAAGCGGCGCATGTTGACCTGGTCGCCCATGGCGTGCATGACCGAGCCGGCCCCCAGGAAGAGCTGGGCCTTGAAGAAGCCGTGGGTGAGCAGGTGGAAGATGGCGAAGGCGTAACCGACCGGGCCCAGGCCCGCGCCCAGCATCATGTAGCCGATCTGGCTCATGGTGGAGGCGGCCAGGACCTTCTTCATGTCGTCCTTCGCGCTTCCGATGACGGCCCCCAGCAGCAGGGTGATGGCGCCGATGACGGCCACGGCCGTCTGGGCGCTCGGGGCGCCCTCGAAGACGGCGGCGGAGCGGACCATGAGGTACACGCCCGCGGTGACCATGGTGGCGGCGTGGATGAGGGCCGAGACCGGCGTGGGGCCTGCCATGGCGTCACCCAGCCAGGCCTGGAGGGGGAACTGGGCGGACTTACCACAGGCCGCCAGGAGCAGGAAGAAGCCGATGGCGGTGAGCCAGCCGGTGCTCACCGAGCCGTCGAGGGAGGCGGCGGAGACGGCGTCGAAGGAGACCGAGCCGACCTGGCCGACCATCGTCATCATGGCCAGCAGGAGGCCGACGTCGCCCACGCGGTTCATGATGAAGGCCTTCTTGGCGGCGGCGGCGTTCTCGCGGCTGGTGGCCTGCTCGCCCTGGGGGGCGTCGGCGTCGGCGGTGTTCCAGAAGCCGATGAGCAGGTAGGAGGCCAGCCCCACGCCCTCCCAGCCGACGAAGAGCACGATGTAGGAGTCACCCAGGACCAGGGTGAGCATCGCGGCGATGAAGAGGTTGAGGTAGGCGAAGAAGCGGCGCCGGTCGCGGTCGTGGGTCATGTAGGCCACCGAGTACAGGTGGATGAGGAAGCCGACGCAGGTGACCAGGGTGACGAAGGTCAGCGACAGCGGGTCCAGGCGCAGGCCGACGTCGACGCTCAGGTTGCCGGCGGAGAACCAGTGGTAGAGGGGCAGGCCGATGACGCGTTCCTCGGCGGGCAGGCCCAGGACCTGCACGAGGATGCCCACGCCGAGGCAGGCGGCGGCGAAAGAGGCGGCCAGGCCCAGCCAGTGGCCCCAGGCGTTGGATCGGCGGCCGGCCAGTAGCAGGAAGGCGGCGGAGGCCGCGGGGACGGCGATGAGCAGCCAGGCCCAGGAGGCCAGGCCGGTGGCCTCGGTCAGGGGCGTCACGACGGCGGTGACAGAAGCGGGAAGCATGTCGGTGGTCTCTCCCCTCAGTTCTTGAGCAGGTTCTCGTCGTCGACCGACGTGGACCTGCGGGTGCGGAAGATGGATACGACGATGCTCAGACCCACCACGACCTCGGCGGCGGCCACCACCATGACGAAGAAGGCGAAGACCTGGCCGGTGAGGTTGCCGTGGATCCGGGAGAAGGTGACCAGGACGAGGTTGACGGAGTTGAGCATGAGCTCAACCCCCATGAGCTCGATGATGGCGTTGCGGCGCAGCAGCACCGTGAGTGCCCCCAGGGTGAACAGCACCCCGGCCAGGATGAGGTAGACGGTGATGGGGAGACTCACTTCTCCTCCTTCTGCTCCGGGGCGGCCGAGTCGGCTGCCCCGTCATCGCTGAGGACGGGCTGCTTGACGGTGGGGGCGGCGGCGCCGGGCATGGACGGCATCCCGGAGCGGCGGGCGGTCCGGGGGCCGTCGGCTGCGCCGGTGTCTCCGGCGCCGGCCAGGCGGGCGACGATCGTGCCCGAACGCTGGGCCAGTCCCATCTCCGGGGAGACGTCGGACAGCTCCAGGCCCTGGCCGCGGGCCCGCAGGACCCGGGGCACGGACTCCTCGACGGCCTCGCCCTGGGCGTCCAGGGCCGGGGCGGCGGCGGAGTTGGTGGAGGCGTAGACGCCGGGCATGGGCTTCTGGCCCGGGTGGGCGCCCTTGGTGGTGTAGTCCTGCATCTTGCTCGCGGCCACCGCCCGCTGACTGAGCCGGGCCCGGATGCGCTGGCGGTGGGTGAGGGTCAGGGCGCCGACGGCGGCGACGATGAGCAGGATGGCGGTCAGCTCCATGGTGACGACGTGGTCGTGGTAGAGCGTGACGGCCAGCAGGTCGGGGGCGGCCTTGGCGCCGTCCTTGAGACCGGCCGGCTTCGGCAGGGTGGAGCGCCACACGACGGCGGTCAGGGCGCCGGCCAGCCCCAGTCCCAGGAGGATGAGGACCGGGCGCCTCATGACGGTACCGGCGGCACCCACCGGCTCGTCACCGCCGACACCCACGAGCATGATGACGAACAGGACGAGGGTCATGACGGCGCCGGTGTAGACCACGACCTGGGTGATGCCCATGAAGGGTGACTCGTTGACGATGTAGAGGACGGCCAGCGAGATCATGATGCCGATCATGTTGATGGCGGCGTTCACGGCGCGCTTGGCGGTCAGGACGCCGATGCCGCAGGCCACGGTGACCAGGGCGACGACGCCGAAGACGATGGCCTCGCCCAGCCCCAGGTGACCGTCCTGAGTCAGGGCGGTCGGGGCGACGGCGGGGGCTCCGGTCATCAGCAGGGTGCTCATCGCAGGGCTCCCTTCACGGTGTGGCGGCTGCCCCGGCCGGAGGCGGTGGGGGCGGCCTTGGCGCGGGCGGACTCCAGGCTGGGGTCCTCGGGTCGGTGGCTCCGCACCCAGTCGATCTGGGCCTGGGTGGAGCCGACGACCTTCCCGCGGTAGTAGTCGCCGTCCTCGGTGCCCTCGACCATGGGGTGGGGCGCGGACACGGCGCCCTCGGGCACGGGGACCAGCAGGTCCTCCTTCTCGTAGATGAGGCCCTCACGGCCGGGGCCGACGAGCTCATCGAAGTCGGTGGACATGGTCAGGGCCCGGGTGGGGCAGGCCTCGATGCACATGCCGCAGAAGATGCAGCGCAGGTAGTTGATCTGGTAGACGCGCCCGTAGCGCTCGCCGGGCGAGTACTGGGCGCCGGGCTCGTTGGAGGCGGCCTCGACGTAGATCGCGTCGGCGGGGCAGGCCCAGGCGCACAGCTCGCAGCCGATGCACTTCTCCAGGCCGTCGTCGTAGCGGTTGAGCTGGTGGCGCCCGTGGTAGCGGGGCATCACCTGTGGGGGCTCGAAGGGGTACTGCTCGGTGACCACCGGGCGGAACATCGAGGAGATGGTGACCCCGTAGCCGGCCACGGGCGCGAAGGCGCGGGCCAGGGCGGAGGGAGCGTCACGCAGCCACTTGTCGTGCTGCGAGCCCCGGGAACGGTGGGGGCGATCAGTCATCTTTTCCCTCCTGGGGTGCCTCAGCGGCCGTGTCTGTGTCCTTGCCACCGGCCGGATCGGCCTTGAGGTCAAGGGTGAAGGTGGGCAGGGCGGTGGCTGCGTCCGTACCGGCCGGAGCTGCCGTGCCGGCCACACCTGCTGAGTCGGGGGACTCGGCAGAGGCGGCGGAGTCTGCGGAACCGGCTGCGTCGTCGTCCTCGACGTCGGTGTCCTCCAGGAGGCCGACGGCGGTGGCCGCCCCGGTCTCGGGGTCTCCAGCCACGTCGGTCGCCTGCGCCGCCAGGGCGGCGCGGCGGGCGCGCGGTGAGGGCGGCAGGGACGTGCCCGGAGGCGGCGGGACCGGGAAGCCCTCGAGGAAGGCGACGTGGTCGTCCTCGGCGTCCAGGATCTCGACGTCCTCGTCGTCGGCGTCCTCGTCGTCGTAGTCCTCATAATCCTCGTAGAGCTCCTCCTCTTCCTCCTTGTCGGGGATGAGGAAGAGGATGAACATGATGACGCAGAAGACGACGGCCATCGGCAGCAGCAGGGCCTGCACGGAGGCGCCCGAGAAGGTGCGGAAGGCGCGCACCACCGCCACCAGCACGAACCAGACCAGGGAGATCGGGATGAGGACCTTCCAGCCCAGCTTCATGAAGTGGTCGTAGCGGATGCGCACGAGGGTTCCGCGGGTCCAGATCATGAAGAACATGACGGCCCAGACCTTGGCGACGAACCACAGCATCGGCCACCAGCCGGAGTTGGCGCCCTCCCAGAACAGGCTGAGGATCGCCGAGCGCCAGCCGCCCAGGAACAGGGTGACGCACACGGCCGAGACGTTGAACATGTTGATGTACTCGGCCAGGAAGTACCAGGCGAACTTCATCGAGGAGTACTCGACCATGTGGCCGGCGACGAGCTCGCCCTCGGCCTCGGGCAGGTCGAAGGGGAGGCGGTTGACCTCACCGACCATGGAGATGACGTAGATGATGAAGCTGGGCACCATCGCCACGGCCCACCAGATGCGCTCCTGGGCGGTCACGATCCCGGAGGTGGACATGGTCCCCGAGGCCAGGAAGACCGTGAGGATGGACAGGCTCATGCTCAGCTCGTAGGAGATGACCTGAGCGGCGCTGCGCACGGCGCCGAAGAGCGGGTAGGTGGAGTGCGTGGACCATCCGCCCAGGATGATGCCGTAGACGCCGAAGGCGGTGATGGCCAGGATGTAGAGGACCGCCACTGGGAAGTCGGTCAGCTGCAGGGGCGTGGAGTGGCCGAAGATGCTCACCTGCGGCCCGAAGGGGATGACCGCGTAGACCATGAAGGCGCTGAAGGCGGCGATGAGCGGCGCCAGGAGGTAGATGACCTTCTCGGCCCCCTTGAGCCAGAAGTCCTCCTTCATGATGAGCTTGCCGGCGTCGGCGACCGCCTGGAGCAGGCCGAGGGGGCCGTTGACGTTGGGGCCCAGGCGGGTCTGCATGCGGGCCAGGCCGCGCCGCTCCACCCACAGCGCCATCATGACGCTGACGATGAGGAAGGCGACGATGAAGCCGGCCTTGATGAGGGTCAGCCACCAGGTCTCGGCGGAGAAGTCGGCGGTCACACCCCCGTTGGGGAGGGCGTCGTCGGCAGCGGCCTGAGCCGCGTAGATCGGGTTCACCTCAGTACCTCCGCTGCATGGGTCACGGTGACCTGGGAGCCGTGCCCGGCGCCCAGGGTCTGGTGGACGGTGGATCCGGCCGAGCACTCGGGCAGCCACACGGTGCCGTCGCTGACGCCGCCGACGACGGCCGGCAGGGTGATCGATCCGGCGGCGGTCGCCACGGTCACCTCCTGGCCGGCTGCCAGCGACAGGCGCTGGGCGAGGTCGGCGCCCACCCGGGCGACGGGGCGCAGGGCGGTGGCGGCCAGGAAGGGCTCACCGTCCTGGAGGCGCCCGGCGTCGAGCATGGGCTTGTGAGTGGTCAGGCGGGCCTCCACGCCGTCATCGGCGGCGACGGGGGCGCCGGCGCAGACCGCCGGGGCGGGCCCGAAGGCGACCGACGGGCGCTGCCCGCGCCACAGGCCCAGGTCGGCGAGCTGCTCGTGCAGGACGACCAGGTCGTCGACCTGCAGGTCGACTCCCATCTCGTCGGCGAGCATGCCCAGGACCTGGCGGTCGGTGCGCGAGCGCGAGACGTGGGCCTGGCCGAAGGGGCGCACGCGCCCCTCCCAGTTGACGAAGGTGCCGTTCTTCTCCACGGCCGGGGCCACGGGCAGGACGACGTCGGCGTGCTCGCTGACCTCGCTGCGGCGCACCTCGAGCTGGACGGTGAAGCCGCTGGCGGCCAGGGCCGCGCGAGCCAGGCCCGGGTCGGGGAAGTCGCGCAGGTCGATGCCGCCGACGACCGCACCGCCCAGGCTCCCCTCCAGGAGCGCCGAGAGGATGGCGGTGGCGTCGCGGCCCGGAGTCGCGGGCAGAAGGTGCTCGGGGCCCAGGTTCCAGGCCTGCTCGACCTGGGCGCGGGCCTCGGGGTCGACCACGGGGCGACCGCCGGGCAGGAGGCCGGGCAGCAGGCCCGCCTCGATGCCGCCGCGCTCGCCGCTGCGACGCGGCACCCAGGCCAGGTGGGCGCCGGTGGCGGTGGCCAGGGCATCGGCGACGCTCAGCAGGCCGGGGACGCGGGCGGCGCGCTCACCGATGAGGATGGTGGCGCCGTCGGCCCGCAGGGCCTCGACGAGCTCGGGGTGGGTCTGGCTGAGGTGGGCGACGACGCGGGCCTCCTCACCGGGCGGGGTGAGGATGGCCTGGGCGGAGAGCTTGCGGCTGCCGGCGCTCAGGCAGGTGGTCACGGTGGCCACCTTGACGCCGCCGGCGCGCACGCCCTTACGCAGGCGCAGGAACAGGGAGCCGCACTCGTCCTCGGGCTCCAGGCCCAGGAGCAGGACCTGACCGGCCCGCTCCAGGTGGCGGTAGGTGACGGCGCCCAGTCCGGTGCCGGCCACGCGGGCGGCCAGGAAGGAGTCCTCCTCCTGGCTGTGGCTGCGCACGCGCTGGTCGATGTCGTTGGTGCCCAGGACGGTGCGGGCGAAGCGGGACCAGGCCCAGGCGTCCTCCAAGGTGAGGCGGCCGCCGGGCAGGAGCCCCACTCCCCCGTCTGCGGCGGCGCGGGCCAGCCCCTGGGCGGCCACGTCCAGGGCGTCGGACCAGGAGGTGGAGACGAGCTCGCCGGTCTCCTCATCGCGCACAAGCGGCACGGTGAGGCGGTCGGGCTGGGAGGACCAGGTGAAGGCGAAGCGGTCCTTGTCGGTGATCCACTCCTCGTTGACCTCGGGGTCGTTGCCGGCGAGGTGGCGCAGGACGACGCCGCGGCGCATGTCGACGCGGATGGCGGAGCCGGAGGCGTCGTGCTCGGTGACGGAGTCGGTGGAGACCAGGTCCATGGGGCGGGCCCGGAAGCGGTACTTCGCGGAGGTCAGGGCGCCCACGGGACAGATCTGGATGATGTTGCCCGAGAAGTAGGAGGCGAAGGGTCGCCCGGAGGCGTCCAGGTCCTCGCGGCCGGCGCCGAGGTCGGGGCCGTAGTCGGTGCCGTCGGAGGCGCCGGGCTCGCCGCCGGGGCCGGTCAGGTCTCCCAGGGCGCTCAGGGAGGGCACGCCGCGGATCGTCTGGAGGTCGGCGTCGAGCCCCTCCTGGGGCGCCTCGGTGTGGAAGTCCAGGACGCGGGCGTCGAAGCGCCCGATCTGCTCGGAGTACAGGCCGCCGGTGTGCTCTGGCTCGCCGTCCATGTCGAAGGAGGGGTGCCCGCCGCCGCGGCCCTGGAGGGCGATGAAGGGGTCACCGGGGATCTGGTCGGCGAAGCGCACGCAGCGCTGGCACAGGATGCAGCGGTCGCGGTCCAGCAGGATGTTGCTGGTCAGGCGCAGCGGCTTGGGGAAGGTGCGTTTGACGTCGGTG
>ERZ773007.476-NODE-476-length-20150-cov-9.716397_pt1 | contig 20150 bp, 16 predicted proteins | sample MGYA00580665_ERZ773007 | MGnify/ENA primary metagenome ERZ773007 (study PRJEB29015, sample SAMEA2738122) | human oral metagenome | biome: human oral; feature: human-associated habitat; material: saliva | place: China | collected 2167 ... | reverse complement strand
GCACTTCTTTTAAACACCTGAAATGCTTGCTTACACCACTTTTCGGGACACGACCCTTGATCAGCTGTATTTGCAGTTGGTATCACATATAGATTAGCTATAATTTTAGATAAAGATGAAGAAATTGAACATATCAAGATTAAAGATGGGGATTTTGAAGGACAAGAATATTTTTCTAACGTGACGGTAGAGATGAAAAGGACTCTTAAAGAACAACTCTGAGAAGAACGTAAAAAATGATTAATTTATAAGACTGATAAATAGGATTGGAAGTTATTTTAATGGATAAAGAAGAGATGAAGAAAAGAGAGAAGAATTTAATTGAAGCTTTTCAAAATGAGAGCTTTAGAAATTCTTTGTATGAGGTTGAAAAAGATCTGAGAGATAAAATGAATGATATGTTAGAAGAAATAAAAAAAGATAAAGGAAAAGAAGACATACGTATGTTCTTAGAGTCACGTGTAAAATCTTTGGAGAGTTTTAAAGAGAAAATCAATAGAAAAGAATACGTTGAAAATTGGGATATCGGTGATAATCTGATTAATAACGAAAAAGTTATTAGAGAAAATCTTCCTGATTTAATCGGTTTTAGAATAAACTGCCTGTTTTATGATGACGAAGAAAAAATATTTGAAAAATTAAAGTCTATTAAAATGCACAAAAATATAATAAGAATAAATAAAGATGAAAATAATATATGTAAAAATGGAAATAAAATATTTAAAATTACTGGAATTTATAGATACAATAATGAAGATTATAATTTTGAGATACAAATTAAGTCATACATTTATAACTTATGGGGTGAAGTTGATCATAGAACAATATATAAAGGGGAAAAATTCTCGGTTGATAGTGAATTGAAAAAAAATATAACAAATCAAGCATTAAAAACACTTAAAGCAACTGATAGTCAATTGCATCAGTTGTATAAAAATGAATATGACGAAGTATCTCTTATTAGAGGTCTTTTTTATCAATATTCTCATGATGATGTAGAAAAAAATTGTAATACTAGTATTTTAGCAGAACACTATACAAATTTTTATGAATTATTTTTTGAATCAGATTCAAATGAAAACATTAAATTACTAAAAAAATACGTTGCAAAGAAATTACTTAATGAACACTTTTATAGAGAGAAACCTGAACTTAGAGAGGAAATAAATGATGAAGATCAAAAAAATCTAGAAGAAAAGATAAATAAACGATATACGAGCTATTGTCTTTCGACATTATTTCAAATTGCATCATGTTTATTTAAATACAACAATGAAAAAGAATTTATAGCCCATCTAGCAAATCTTCAATTACGTAATATTTTTGAAGCTATTAAAGATGATTATATGGATGAGTTTAGTGAGATAGATGTTTTTGGAAATTTAAATGAACAAACAGATGATGAAATAAATAATGTAATAAAAATTTTAGATAGGCAACTCTGTAACTATATCAAGGAAGGTAAATAGATATGTCTCAAAGAATCATTCAGGATGATAAGTATCAGCTTTTACAGGATGTTAAGACAGTCGATTGGCTTATCAATAATACAAACGTTGATTTTTTTGATCCAACAAAATTTACGGGATACCAGAGAAAAATTAATGACAAACATTGTGATAAAATTGTACGATATATAGAAGAAAACCCATTTTTTTTACCAACGCCAATTATCTGTGCAATTGATGGTGAATATTCTTGTGATGAAGAGTTACGAATTGTTGATGGACAGCATCGAATTGAGGCATTTAGACGACTGAAAAAGAAAAATTTTGAACTATATTCAAGAATCAAAGATAAACAGATTCCAGTTATTATACTAGAAAAAGCAGATAAAATTGTTGAGATTGAAACCTTTATTACAATCAACAAGACGTCAAAAAAAGTTGATACGTCGTTGGCGCTTGTTCTTAAAAATGCAATTAATTATAAAGAAATCTCAAATAGTAAAGATTTAATAAAACGTGATTATCTTTCTGTTGAGGTGGCAAGATTACTGAACGATAGTGAAGAAAGTGTTTGGTATAATCGAATTTCTTTTGAAGAGACTCCTCGCAAGGGTGAATATCAATTAATAAGTCTAAATGCTTTTGTAAGACCTACAAGATTGTTAATAAAAAATTTATACGATAATAATCTTTTAAAAATGAATTTTAATAATAATTCAAATATCAAAGATGAAATACAAACTTTATATAATTATATTAACAAGACGTGGGGGATGATTGAAAAAAAATGGCCAGAAGCTTTTACGAACGAGGAATCTGGAATACGAATAATTCAAGGACCAATTGGATATTCTTCTTTAACTAAATTTTTTGTGAGGGAGCTGAGAAGTCATGCATTTTTAACTATTAATTCATTTGAAGACTACATACGATTTATTGATAATTGTCTATCAAATACAAATGTTGAAGTAAGTAAATGGGCTCCTGGTGAGTATTACTCGCAGTTTACCTCAGAGTCTGGTTATAATTTAATATCAAAAGACCTCAGTAATAATTGCGAAATGCAGAAGTTTAATTAGAGATGGGCATATACACCCGAGAACATAAATGAGTTTATAATCCTCTGTGTAAACTCTTGGATTTAAATCAAGTGTCCCTCTTATTGTTAAACCAATAAGAGGGACATACAGGTTAATGTAATTTTTAATCTATTACCTCACACTGATAAGTCGTTCGCACGTTATAGTGGAAGTCATCTCCAAGATTTAGTGTTTCAAAATGCTTTTTTGCACAATCAATCTTGATCCTTTCAGCATCACGTAGAGAGGGTTCGCCGTTCTTTCCGCCCTTTGTCTCGGTTACGAAGTATACACGGTGCTCATAATTGACTTCTTCAACGTACGCCCAGTCCGGATTATAACTTCCAAGAGGAGTATCAATTTTGAATGTTGATGGGAGCTTGGCGAATACAAGCACCTCTTCTTGTTTATTGAGTGCTTCAGCAAAGGAGCGTTCGACTCCTGCAGAGTCGTAAACCACATAGTTGTAGAGACTTTTCCCCGCTACGTCTGGTTCCCATGCGTTTTGTCCAAGATAGGCAGTAAAGTCATCGAGTTCAAGGTCGTACATGGTATACCATTCATTTTCAGGTAATTTTATGTATTTGATACCTTGGGCAATAAGGTTGTTTTTCACTCGGTTAATTTTCTCGCCTATTTGCGCAAGGAAGGTCGCTGGATCGATTTCAAACTCTTCGAGGCGGTTACAACCCTCTAGGATTGCCTTGATGGTGCTGCGGGTGAGCCCAACGGCATCCTGCAGCTCGGTGATTGGGTCAGGAAGGTCATATTTCACTTTGCTAGTTACGTGCACTATGGAAGAATCTGTGTCTTTGGCACCCACTCCTCCGCTGTTGATGTTGAGCGAGGCACGTTCGCTCGTTACTTGTGGTGAATGAACAGGTAGCATGCCATTAATTGCTTTTATGGCATCTTCAATGAGCTTGTCAGAATCAATCTCCACCTGGAAACGCGTGCGCTGGCGGATGCGGTCCCACAGGGCCTGAAAGGCTGGATTAAGTGTGACGTCCTTTTGCAGCTCTACAGAGACTTCCTTGGCTTTGTCGCGAATCTGAATCCTCTGGGACTTGTGGATGATGATTGCTTCGACCTGCTCCTTAGCCGCCTCAAGTTCGGCAGGAAGCTCAATCTTGCCCTCTTCGGCTGCGGCCTTCAGCTCGGGCGTTACTGCGCCCTTGCCGTCGACCATGCCGGTCGCGACGAGGTGGTCGTATACTTGTTTCGATTTCTCGTAGCCCAGGCGTTCTTCGACGCCCTCGGGATTCTTAACCGTGACCTTCGTAAAGCTCTCTGGGGTGATGATACCAAACTTGAAGTCCTCGGCCTCAAACTCTTTCTGCAGGTCATTGGCAAAGTCGTTATAGCTCTCGTTTGCGATAACGGTGAGTATGTTTGCCTCGGGATCGTACAGGCGCTCGCCGTTCTGGTTAACGCACAGGCGTAAACCGCGGCCAATTTTCTGTCGTTTGGTGAGGTTGTCCTTGGTTTCGACGAGCGTGCAGATTTGGAACACGTTGGGATTGTCCCAACCCTCCTTGAGCGCGGAGTGGCTGAAAACGAACGAGACGTCCTTGTCGGCGTTCTTGCCATCCGGGAAGGAGATGAGCGTCTCCTTCTTCTGCATGATGAGCTCGAAGACTCCGGCGTCCTCGGCGGTGCCGGCGGCTCCCTTGGAGTCCTTGAATTTTCCCTTCTTGTCCTTGGCGAAATAGCCCTGGTGTACGGCGTGGGGGTTGCGCACCAGGGGCGCGCCGACGGCCTCGTAGCACTCGAGCCACGTGCCCTTGCCGATTCCTGCCGCCTTGGCGACGCGCCTGGGCGCCTTCGAGTTCAGGGTCCCGGCGTACTCCTCCTCGAACATCTGGGCGTACAGGCCTCCGTGGACCTCGGGTTCGTAGACGCGGTAGCGGTCGACGCGATCGATGAAGAAGAGAGAGAGCACTTTTACGCCGCGTGGCCACAGCTCGAACTGGCGGGCCAGATGATCCTCGATGGTGCGGCGGATCTGCGCACGCTTGACGATTTCCTCGTTGACGTCGCCCAGGGCCTCGCCGAGCTCGAGTATCTCGCCGTTCTGGAACTCTATGAACTCGTCGCTCTCGGCGGTGCTGATGTTGTTGACGACCCAGCCACTCTCATAGTCGCTGTTCTCTCCGCTCTTCTGGTAGAGGTCAGTGCCGGTATTTACGTTGACAGTTTTACGTTTTTGCGTGCCGTCAGCCTGACGCACGTCGATGGATACCTTGGCGGAGAACGGGTCGGATTTTACGGACTCGAGCCTCACGTAAGCACCGTTGAGGTTCGCTTCGGCTTTGATTGAGTCAACGCAAATGCCCTTCACTAGGTGACGTTCGAAGGCGTCGACGGGCGTTAGGCGGTAGATCATGTTATAGGTTTGTTTGTGCGTGGCCGAGTAGCGCAGCACGAACAGCGGATTCAGGCTCTTAATAGCTTCCTTGGCCTGCTTGGAGTTGTCCACACTCTGTGGCTCGTCGATGATAACAACGGGCTTGCAGGCACTCACAAGCTCTCGTGGGCTGAAGCCACTAATAAGTTTCTCGCTGGGTCGGTGGAAGAGATTACCTTCCTTCGCAGTGCCGTCTTTCTCAAGGCCCTTGTTGAACGCGTCAATGTTGATGACCATGACCTGGATGGAGCTCGATGTGGCGAAGTTGCCCACCGGCCCCATGTCCTTCGAGTCGTATACGAAGTAGTCAAGCGGCGTGCGGTCGTAGAGCGTCTCGAAGTGCCTGCGGGTGGTCTGGAAGCTCTTGAGGACACCTTCGCGGATGGCCACACTCGGTACGACGATGACGAACTTGGTGATGCCGTAGCGGTGGTTCAGTTCGTAGATGGAGCGGATGTACACGTATGTTTTGCCGGTTCCTGTCTCCATCTCAACGGTAAAATCGCGCAACCGTCCATCAGTGAGGATATCGGTTGCTGGAAGGCAGCCATCCTCCTGAACGGCGTGCAGGTTATCGAGGAGCTGACCGGGTGCGACGCGAAGCTCGTTTCCGTGGCCAATTGTGCCAAATAGTTCTGCCTGCCTGCCAGTCAATATGCCGTCGCTGAATGATTTGTCTTGGCCGTAATTGGCCTGATTAACCATGAATCTGCTACTGACGAACTGCTGACCGCGGAATAAGTCACAGGTAGCTTCGATGGCCTCCAGCTGATGCTGCTGGTCGGACGAAAACTTGAACTCGAGACCCGCCATACTAGATCGTCCTCAGTTCGATTTCGCGGCCCATGCGCTCGCCGGCGTGTTTGAAGATCTGCGCCGCGTTGAGCTTAAGGGTGTCGTCGAGGACGGAGTCGAGGATGAGCACTCGCCTTGGCTCCATATCGGCAATAGCCTCGAGCGCCTCGATGGTTAGGCCTTGGGACATGCAGCAGACGAGCTCGTCGCAAGCGACGGACCAGATGGGATATCTAGCTGCGTCAGATTTCTCAACGGGCAACGTGAGCTCGAGCCCCCATTTGAGCATCATCTCAAAGACTATATCTAGTTCGGTGCGATCGGGCTTCACCACATCGAGCACGAGCTGACCTGGCTCAGGCTTTTCTATGCCAGAATCGTCAAGCTTGAACACGCGAAAGCCGATGTCAGGAAGTGTTTTAGGTTTCTCGTTGAGTTTAGGTTGTTCATTTTCTCTTTCGATTTCGGACTTAATCTTGTTGCCAACACGACGTATGCGTTCTTCGCCAATTTGAGTAAGATCGTGGTTTAAATGAAGGCTGTCTAAGAAGGCGATTCTCTTTGCCGTCATCACCCTTTTTTTACTGTCATCTGAATTAGATACTTCGATTATCTCTGGGAGTTGTACTGAGATACACTTTCTATGACCGCCGTCTTCAGCATTTAGTTGCAGGACAGATGCCGCAGTCGTTGAAGAGCCTGAAAAGAAGTCACAGATAATATCGTTCTTATCGAGAAAACAGCGCATTTTGATGAGGGCAATCACTAGACTCGTTGGCTTTGTAAAGTCAAAGAGTTCACCCATCCCAAGATTGTCCATGTCAGTGCTAGCGCTCTCATTCGTACCCACGCCAACGCTATTATCAAGCTTTATGGGCATATAGTTTGTCGGTGTCTTGTATTTATCATTGTTGTCAATTCGTTGGAACCTCAATGACATCTTTTTCGTCTTTGCAAGAAAATAGGTTCCAGTAGCAATTTCATCATCCAACGTCGACTGCTGCCATTTGAATTGACCCTTTAAAACGGCCTTATTTGCATTAATACCATTCTCGATTTCGATGTTCTCAAGAATGTCTACACTTTCATAGTCGCCAGCGGGAAGCACCCCCCTGTTGATGAAGTTGAATCTGATAGAGCCAGCAGGAAACTCCAACGTTTTAATGGGATTACCTGTGTTTAATAGAGGAGCATCCCCATTATCCAGCCATGCACCGAAAAATTTAGATTCGTTTGCCCTCCGTTCGTAACAAAGTACATACTCGACTGTTTTACGGCATTTATACGCGAGTGCTGGTGGCGTCATGGTCTTCGTCCACATAAAGCGAGCAGCAAAATTAGCTTCGCCAAACACCTCATCAGCAATTTTTTTCAAGTTATCAACTTCGTTGTCATCAATGCTAATGAAGATAACTCCATCGTCACTCAGCAGCTCTCTGGCTAGTCTTAGCCTGGGGTACATCATGGAACACCAGTCGCTATGATATCGACCGCTCGTGTCAGCATTGGACTGACCAGCAAGCCCTACCTGCTCCTTGTAGTTCTCGATGGTGTCGCTGAACTTGTCCTTGTACACAAAGTCGTGACCGGTATTGTACGGAGGATCGATATAAATCATCTTGATCTTGCCATGGTAACCTCGCTGCAGTAGCTTCAGAACCTCAAGGTTGTCACCTTCGATGTAGATGTTATCCGAGTCGAAGGAACCGTCCTCGCCATCGCGCCCTCGGCTCTTCTCCACGCATGGGCGAAGTGTGGCAGTACTCACGGTCTGCGACTGCCGGATGGCATCAGTCTTACCTGGCCATGTGAACGCATAGCGCTCCTGGCCCTCGTCAACATCGTCGCCAAGTTCCAATCTCAGTTTGTCAAAGTCGATTCCGCTTTCAGTGAACACCTCGGGCATCAATTCCTTGAGCTTGTTTAGGCGGTCGTCAACCAGGTTTTCCGATTCAAGGTCCACCTTCTGGATGTCAGCCATTACAAATCTCCTTTATCTCATCAGCGATTGCCCTCAGGCGTCGCTCCTCTTCCTTCATTTCTATTCTCAGCCTTGCGGACTCGTTGAGCACCACGTCCTTCAACTGATGCTGTTCCTTCAGCCGCTTGACGGAGGATTCTAGCTCATTGTAGCGCGAGGTGAGGATAATTAGTTTTTCTTGGGCTTCTGCAGGGCACCTTGGGTAGAATCCCAAGCCATCAATAGCACGAGATAAAGCCACGGCGTGCGACAAGTTGAGAAGATACTCCCAAAGGTTGCCTTGCGAGAGTTGTTCGAATGCTAGCGCACTTAGGAAGTCCGCATATTCTGAACGCCCTGGATCGAACACACTGGTCGACTCTATTGAGTCGACGACCGTTGCGCCCTGTTCGGCCTGACTTTTTCGCATGAGGGCAACCGATATGCATGTGCAGTTTCCCGCTTCAATCAGAAGCACTGTCGGGTTTGGAAAGCACTTATGAACAAGCTCTGCTACCTCTGCCACGGCCATGATTCTTGTGGCCATCTCGCAGCGGAGGAAGATGACGCTTTTTACGTTGTGCTCATCGTCCTCGTATGGCGGGATACGCGTCGTGGATTTCTGGACCGAAGCAAAGTGCTCAAGGCATGCGACCTTTTCGAGCCTTTTCTGCTCAGTCTTGGTGAGCATAGCCTGTTTGATGAGCACCGTTTTGTGGATGCGGCGACATCCAGCGAGCGCCGCATCGGGTAGACGCAGGATACTGTTCCAGTCGACGTTACTCATCGTAGTACCGCAAAGCACACAAGGGAGTAGTCGTTGAAGCTCATGATGGTGCCGCTGCCGACCTCGCCCAGGCTGAACAGACTCTCGATGCCCTTGTCCTGCTGCGTCCCAGTGATGGCCGCCACGACGTCGTCGAGCAGGTCGGTGTAGTCGTCCATCCTCGTCCCATCGCGGGTCTCGCGGTTGAACTTGCGGCACAGCTCGGCGATGGGCTCGGGATGGCCTGAGCAGACGGCTCGCATGATGTCGAGCGCTGGCTTGGGCTGCGTGTGCTTCGTCATGACCTCGCCGTCGCTAGACACGTACACCACGTAGTACGGGAAGACGGGGTTCGTGTCCCTGGGGTCGTTGCTCTCGTCGTTCTGCTTGAGGCAGAAAACCACGCCCGGCTTCACGTCGCCGCGAAGCTCGTCGGGGATGGGTGCCACGGCGTGCAGTCCCGCTGGCGAGTTCTCCAGCGCGCCGGGGTGCTCCTTCGCAAAGCGTTGGAGCTCAACACGGAAGTCGTCGAAGGCGAAGTCCGTGATGGAGATGCCACCCGAGATGTCCTCAAGATCAAATACCTCGTTTTTAAGCTGTTGGAGTTGCTGACGGCGGTACTTGAGGTCGTTCATCTCGCCGTTGTTCTTTGTCTCAAGCACATTCTCCTCACCGGTAGCTGACGCATCAAGCAGTGCCATACGTCCCTTAACGCGACCCTCGAGCTGAATATATTCGTCGAGTGCGATATCGGGCCAGAAGTTAACTAACTGGATTTGCGTGTTCTTAGATCCTAGACGATCAATGCGACCAAATCGTTGAATAATACGCACAGGGTTCCAATGGATGTCATAGTTCACCAGACAGTCACAATCTTGCAGGTTCTGGCCTTCAGATATGCAGTCCGTCGCGAAGACTACGTCAATTTCACCGAGTTTTCTTTGATTTTCTGGTAGCTCTTTAGAGATGGGCGAGAACCTCGCAAGGATGTTCTCGAAGGTGATTCTGGGAAGCTTCAGTGAATAGGTCCGGTTGGAGCTGCCTGCCACCTCGGCGCATTCAACGCCAAGTTCACGCTTTAGCCAGGGTGCTAGCTGTTCAAAGAGGTAATCTGTTGTGTCAGCGAATGCGCTGAACACCAGTACCTTACGGTTACCGGAGTTATATGGGTTATTTATTTTTTCCACAATGAAGTTACGGAGCTTCATAAGTTTAGCGTCGCGCTCGGGTGTCACTGCATTGGCGTAAGCGAGTAGAGCCCGGAGCATCTGGATATCGAAGTCAAGATCTTGGCCCAGACGAAGGGCATCGACGTCGCGCAGGTCAACATGAACCTTGCCACCGGCTTCGAATTCTTCAGCATCGTCATCATCAAACCCGTCTTCGAGACCTTCAGTATCGTAGGAGATCTCTGATGCGTTCGTGTTTAACCTTGCGCGTAGATCGACACAGTTTTCGAGGATACGACGAAGTGAAATGCGGAAGCTGTTTACCGAGGACTCCATACGCTTGAGGATATTTACACGCATTAGGTTGGCCACTGCCGCCGTACGGTGGATTTGGCTCTCAAAATCCTTACCCCATGTATCACTGTAACGATCTTCGTATTTGCGTCGCTGATTAGCACTTACATAGGAAAGCAGCTGGTATTGGGCAAAAGTGAGCTGAGCGATCATATCGTTAAGCTCAGCGATGGGAGGTAGTTCACCTTTCAGATCGATGGGTGTCTGGAACGACAAGGGTTTTCGGCGTGCTGGGAAGGTTCCGCTTGCTGCGCCATAGTACTTTATGATGTGTTTACGACTACGTGCAATGGTTAGTACATCAAGCAACTTGAAATAGTCGGCGTTTACCGCATTCACGAAACTTTCGGTCGTGCGCTCGGAGTCGGAGAGCTTGCTCCACTCGTTGAACCTTTGCTGAGCAACGCGCGTCACATGAGTAATTGACGGGATGCCGTCGGTCTGGTCGAGGTAAGCGTCGTCTCCCTCGGTGATGAGCTCGATCTGATTACGCAGGTCAAGTAGGCGGTTGTTCACCGGGGTCGCCGAGAGCATGAGTATCTTAGTGCGCTGTCCCGATTTAATGACGTCTTCGATGAGGCGTGTATAACGGTCGGTCTTTTCTGCATCAGTGCTTTTGTTCCTGAAGTTGTGGCTTTCATCAATAACAAGTAAGTCAAAATGGCCCCAACGTAGGTGTTCAAGGTCTACTTCGCCACTTGTGCCATGATAGCGTGAAAGATCAGTGTGGTTTAGTACCGTGTAGCTGAAGCGATCATCGGCCAGCGGGTTGCGATCGTCATTGTCTTGAGTCCATAGAGTCCAGTTATCTCTCAGACGTTTTGGACACAGTACGAGAATACGATCGTTGCGCTCCTGGTAGTACTTCATCACGGCAAGAGCCTCGTAGGTTTTACCTAAACCCACCGAGTCGGCGATGATGCATCCCTTGTACTTCTCCAGCTTGCGGATGGCGCCCACAACGGCATCTTTTTGGAAGTCATAGAGCTTGTTCCAAATCACGGACTCTTCAAACTTGAGGCCAGGGCGGATACCGTTTTCCTCGTCATCCTCCATGGAGTCGCGGAACAGATGGTATAGGGTCAGGAAATAGATGAACTCGGGCGGGTTCTCGCGGTAGAGGGTCTCAACCTGGGCGGCTACCTGCGCAGTAATCTCTTCAACCATAGTGGGATTGTTCCACACCGACTCGAACATCGACTTGAGACCGGCAGCCTCGGTTGAATTCTCGAAATGACTCACGCAGGTGACGGTTCCTGGGCGACGCTCGTAGCCAAGTCCTTCCTGCGTGAAATTTGCGGCAGCGCCCATGAAGGCATGGTCGTTACCGGAGGGGTTTTCCACCACGTAGGTGCCACCTGGTTGTATGGCACCAGGCATCTTGGCGGACTTGAAAACGCCCTTTTTGCGGATCCATTCAGCGCATTCGCGTGCGAGCGCACGCTGGTTGAGGTTATTTCGCAGTGTAAGTTCGAGTCCCGAACCGCCGATACTCACTTCGCGCGCACGGCGAGCGACCTCGAATTCACGTGGCTCCTTCGAGTCGATCATGCGCTTGATGAAGGTGGGCTCACTAAATAGGAAGCGTAATTCCTTGATTTTTGAGAGCTCATTCTTAAGTTCACCATAGGCGAATATAGTGAAATATGAGCTAATTATCGATAGCTTTGCATCGTTATCAATGGATTTACCTAGAGCATCTCCCAGACGTTCAACACCGATGTTGTTTAATGACTTCATATTTTTTTACGCCCTCTTCTTTGTAAGCTTTTTAATCATTCAGATATGCAAAAAGCTGAGAAGCCCATACTGCAGAGAGCTACTTTATGAATGGAATTAAGAATCTGTAGAGTGAAAGAGTTTTGATTGTTATTAATGAGGTAACAACGAATTTTTGATTGGACTCCATAGAAGTCTATAAGTTGTATACATACTGCAGGCATTCGTGTTCCCATCAATCAAAATGCAATATAAACGCACTAGACTATTATAATGCCTGATTTGAAAAACGTAATAAGTTATATTGTCAAAACAGTACGTTTAGAGTTCCAGCGTTCGCTTTTTGTAATATTAAAAAACGTTTCTAGTTTTCACAGTATAATAGTTTTTACTATAGTTGCTCTTATTAGCAAAAGGGGCTTCATGAACGAGAATAACAAAATTCAAAAGTTGAAATTGGATGAAGATAAGATTTCTGAAAATAGCAAACCGTTTACATTGCTTATTGATGGTTTTAATCGAGAGTTAGTGACTGCCGATAATTTTATAAACGATGTCGTTAAAATCTTGGAAAAAAATGCAGGGGAATTAGCTCAGATTCAAAAGCTGGGAACGAAAACTTATCGCCTGGTAGTTGATGCTTCAGATGAACTTTTGGAAAAAATTGATGAAGGCAGTATTAAGTTAACTAGTGATAGATTCGGCAATATCTATGCACAAATTAATAATTCCGGCAAATTTGGTAAGAAGCTTCCTATTAAACGCGAAGAAATTACTGGAGATGTTGACTTTGTAGATATTGCAAGATCTCTTCAGTTGAAGGCTATACAAAATCAACTTGAAGATCTTGCGAATCAAATTTTAGTTATTGATGGCAGAGTTAAAGAGGTGCTTCAAGGACAGCAGAATGACAGAATTGGACTTTTCGAAAGTGGTATGTCACTCTATCTAGAAGCAAGAGAAATCGAGGATGAACAATTACACAATCTTCTTGTTGCACAATCGCAACGAGCTCTTTCCGATGCAGTTGCCCAGCTTTCACTTGAGATGAAAAGTGCAATTTCATATTTGGAAAGTGGGCAATATAATAAATACAAGAAACAGCGCGAGGAATTCATCAATGAAAAGATGATGATAATCAATCGTTGTTTTCCGATTATTCATCAGGCTTCTATTGCAAAAGCGGCTATCTATTTCGATTGTGGTGAGAGTCGTGCCATGCTTTCTTCATTAAAATCTTATTCTAAATTAATTGAAGAAACGGTTGGTGAATCTGCTGGGTTGCTTTCAGAGTGTGATGTATTAGATGACGGTACAGAGAAGGGCATTTGGAAATCGCGTGCCAAACTTATTCTTGATGTTGAAGATTCAACTAAAGTTCTTCTTGGGCCTGAATCGGCGTTTTATCTTGAACCTGTAATTGAAGAGGATGAAAATCATGAAGTTTGTTAAAGGTTGCACAAATACTTCGTGCTCAATGAATAAAAAGAAGAAGACTTTCAAATCCAATATTAATTTTTGTCCTGAATGTGGGTCGAAGCTTGTTGCTGTCTGTAAGACTAAGAATTGCTATCAAGTTCTTGATGATCCTGAAACTGTTTATTGTGCGCTCTGTAGGGCAAAACAGGACGACCAGAAAGATAAGTTGAAAGAGAAGATTGTATTTGGTGCAGGTGGCGTGATGGCGGCTGCAGGAATGGTTTTTTTGAAGAATATGGATAAACTAGAAAAAATGATATCAAAAATTAAACCTAAGTAATGTTTTGCAATCCTGTTTGCTAGTGGCTACAAATATACAACCTCAAATACTGTCCATTTCAGTGGACAGTATTTTTTATGTCATTACGTAGACTAGTATTTCCATAAAAGTGTGATGTTTTAGTAGACCTCGTGAGATGGGAGTATAAATGGAAAAACAAAGTTCAGATAACCTTGTATGTCCTAAATGTAACAGTACAAATGTTGCTTTTTGAGACAAGCTGCGACTCTCTCATTAAAGTCCTTTCATGTAAGCCCATGGAGCTATCATGCAAAATTGTACATTAACGCTTAATATGAAATAATATTCAGCATAAATAAACAATTGGAAAAAGGGTTGCTATGACCTTAATCGAGATTGCGAAAAGTCAGAATGGCTACGTGACAGCATCGCAGGTCACCGTCGCTGGTATTCCAAGGAGAAAGCTTGCTGAAGCTGTCGACAAGGGTGAGCTCGTTCAGGTTGAGCGCGGTCTCTACGCTCTTCCGGAGACATGGGAGGATCCATACCTTGTCGCCCAGCACCGGTTCTCGCGTGGCGTATTCTCTGATGACACGGCGCTGTTCCTGCACGGTATGACCGATCGCGCGCCCTTTTTCCTCACCATGACGTTCCCCAGAAACTACAACGCCACACCCGTTAGGGAGGCAGGGATAGTCTGCCGCACCTGTGCTGACGAGGTACTTAAGCTTGGACTGGTAGAGCTGACTACTCAACACAGCAATATTGTTAGGGCATACGATCTAGAGAGAACACTTTGCGACTTGGTTAGGGGTAAGGGCACAGTTGACTCGCAGATTGTTATTCCGGCGATGAGGGCTTATGTTAAAAGTCCAAAGAGAGATGTAGAGAAACTAGTTGAGTACGCGCGTAGACTTGGCGTTGAGAAGAAAATCCGAAATTACCTGGAGGTGCTGCTATGAGGATGAAGAATGCAATGCAGCGCAAGGCACATGTGAATAACATAGCCAAGGAGGCGGGCATCCCTACACAATGCGAAGAGTTTTTAATAATGAATCATGCGTGAAATCACGATATCGTGATATACTTGTCAAAAAGGAAGGATACAGATGCCTACGCTTGCAAGGTTTTACGGGATAGTTATTCGTATGTATTTCTTGGGCTCAGAGCACAATCCGCCGCACATTCATGCGATTTATGGTGAGGATACTGCAGCTTTTGATATTAATTCGGGTGAGGAGATTGATGGTAGTCTGCCGACTCGCGCTGCTGGTATGGTGCGCGAGTGGATAGAGATTCACCAAACTGAGCTTCTTGATATGTGGGAGTCGCAAGAATTTAAGAAGATCGATCCACTCATTTAAAGGAAGCAGATTATGAAATTCCATAAGATAAAGGATGTCTCTGCCCTGGCTGGCTTAAAGTTGAGCGTTCAGTTTACCAACGGCACCACAAAAATCTACGATGTAGCTCCACTCATGAGGCGTTTTTCGGTTTTTAAGCTTCTGAAAGATGAATCGCTGTTCAGAGATGTTGAGGTTGATCAGGGAGGTTACGGCATTATCTGGAACGATGACCTTGATCTCTCTTGTGACGAGCTATGGGAGAACGGAATCGAGGTCGTGACGCCGTTCGACGGACTTATATCGTTCTCGGATGCCAGTGAGCTCTGGGGATTGAGCGAATCCACGCTTCGTAAGGCTGTTGCGTACGGCAAGATAGTTCCGGGTGTGGACGCTCGCAAGTATGGGAAACAGTGGATTGTTAATCGCGACGCTATGTTGCGTGAGTACGGCAATCCGGTTGGCATGTAATCTGAGGTCTTACGGGTGTCAAACTTGAGTTTAGCTGGTGAACGTATCTACTTGATATTGGTGAGAAAACTCTGTTAAGACAATATTATCCAGGTCGTACAAATTCAAATTTGATAGAAGGTAATCAGGATGAATGAATTTAATGAATATGTTCGCGAAGTCTTTTCTGTAGCAGGCGATATTACCATAAGATCCATGATGGGCGGATATCTTGTATATCTTAATGGCAAGTTGATAGGCGATATTGGCGATAATGAACTGTTTTTGAAGAGAACGCCTACATCGGATAGGTTACTTGCTGATTCAGAATTGCGTTATCCGTATGAAGGTTCAAAGACACTAATGCATGTATTTGATAGATTTGAAGATACGGCGCTTGTTTTGGAACTTCTAGATGGTATGTATGCTGAGCTTCCGGAAAAGAAACCCGTGAAAGCTAAAAGGGAAAGATAGACTTTAACTGCGCGAAATCGTTTCGTATTTTTATTGTTTGACTTAATCATTTTATTTATAAATTTTGCCGGTATCGGCAAGAAATAGCCTCATTTGCTATAATAATCTCGTCAGTTTTTGCCGATAGGGAGGTGAAGCTCGATGGGATTTCTTTCTGCAGCAGAGATTGCTGAGCTCTGGGGCATATCCGAGAGAAGTGTGCGCAATTATTGTGCAACAGGTCGCGTACCAGGCGCTTTTCTCGTGGGAAAAACTTGGAACATTCCAGCCGATGCAGTAAAACCTTCTCGAAAAAACGCTAAAACATCGTCAACAAGTCCGCTGCTTACGCGCTTGATTGAAGAAAAGTCTTCAAAAATAAAGGGCGGCATTTACCATAAGCTCCAGGTTGAGCTGACTTACAACTCTAATCACATTGAGGGAAGCAAGCTCTCTCTTGATCAGACACGTATGATTTTTGAAACGGCGACTATCGGCGTTGAAGAAAATCCTGTTCACATTGATGACATTGTAGAAACTCTGAACCACTTCCGCGCTATCGATTACGTGATTGACCATGCAAAAGACCTTCTTACAGAGGTCACCATCAAAGAACTTCACCGTATTCTAAAAATGGGAACAACAGATTCTGCAAAGGACTGGTTTGCTGTTGGAGATTACAAACACCTACCAAATGAGGTCGGTGGGCGAGAAACCACTTTGCCAGAAAATGTTGCCAAAGAGATGAAGTCGCTGTTAAGGGCATATAACTCAAACAGCTCTCATTCCTTTGAAGACATTGTTGATTATCACGTTCGTTTTGAACGCATTCATCCGTTCCAAGACGGTAATGGACGTGTTGGCAGGTTGATTATGCTTAAAGAATGCCTTGCCCATAATGTTGCTCCGTTTGTTATCACTGATGACATGAAGTCTTTCTACTATCGAGGGCTCTCTAAGTGGAATAAGGAGAACGGCTATCTTCTTGATACGTGTCTTACAGCTCAGGATAAATTCAAAGCCACACTGGATTACTTCCGAATTCCGTACAGTGATAAGTAGGTTTAACTGATCTTTTCTCTCTTTGAGGTTATATTGCTGTTTTTGATCAATAGACGTCAGCTTGTTGCACATGCAGTCGATGAGCTTCTTTTGGATAACGAAAGACCCTCGTGAGCCGTTGCACCACTTCCTCAGGGGAGGGGGGGGTTCACCGCGTCTTTTGCGTAGTGGTAGTCGTCCAAGGGGTTAGGTAAACGGCGTGAATGCCAAGTTCACGCATATACTTACCAACAGTTCGTTCAGCGATCTTATATCCTTTTGAGCGAAGTTCTTGGGTGATTTTGCCGGCACCGTAAATACAAAGGCTTTTGATCCAAATCGCTTTAATTTCACCTTGAATAAACTTCTTCCGAAGCTTTCGCGGTGATTGGTGATTATGACGCTTTTCTCGTTGATAGTAACCACTTCTTGAGATTCCAACATAATCACACATACCATTGATGGAAGGGTGGGATTCCAAAGCGTGCTGAACGTCCATTTCTTGGTATACCTTTTCGGTAGTTACTTGCTCAGAATTCCGATTGATTTTTTTAATACTTCGATCGCTCCTTCAGCGTCACGAAGTTGACGCTTTAGTCGTGCAATCTCCTTGTCCTTATCGCTGGCAAAATTACCAGAGCCACGGCCAAACTCCCCAGTCTCAGTAACTACTTCCTTAATTATACTAAATCAGAGTCTCTATTTAACTTGTACACTTTTTATTCTAGGCCCATACAAAAAACTGACTTACTCAAGTTATGAGATAAGTCAGTTTTTTTAGTTTTTAGAATTTGAATAAGTCATTAAGAGCTTCAGTCATAGTTGGGTGAGCGTAAATTTGGTCACGCAAGTCTTCAGCCTTTAAGTGGTGCTGCATTGCTAAAGTAATGACATTGATAGTTTCGTAAGCTTCTTCAGCGTAAATAGTAGCACCTAAGATTTCGTGAGTTTCTGGGTCAATCAAAGCCTTGTATGAGCCTCTTGGGTTGCCGATGACTTGGGCCTTTGGCACACCAGCTGCAGGCATTGTTAAGACCTTGTAAGCTTTACCTTGGGCCTTTAACTCGCTTTCAGTTAGTCCAGCTGAAGAAATTGCTGGCTTAATGAAGATTGAGTTAGCAAAAACTGGACGATTCTTCTTAGTTCTAGTCTTGTCACCAAAGAGTTGATTGTCCATAATCCGCCAGTCATCAAGCGAAATGTAGGTAAATTGCAAGCTACCGGCAACATCACCCATAGCGTAGATATTAGGAACACTGGTTTCAAGCTTATCGTTAACGACAATTTCGCCTCTTTGGCCAACTTCAAGACTGGTTTTTTCTAGGTGAAGGGCGGCAGTGGCTGGGTGGCGGCCAACTGACACAAGCATCACGTCTGCTTGCAAGTCCTTAACACCATCTTCGGTTTCAACAGTTAAGTTAAGACCAGCTTCAGTTTCTTCAACCTTGGTCAAAGAAGACTTAAGCATGAAGGTAACGCCATCTGCTTCCATATCAGCCTTAGCTACCTGAGCAATTTCTGGTTCAAACCGGCCCAAGATACTTGGCATTGGTTCAATTACAGTTACTTTACTGCCAAAGCCAGCGTACATTGAAGCAAATTCAAGTCCGATTGGTCCACCACCTAAAATAACCAGATTCTTAGCAAGTTCTTTTTTAGCAAGCATTTCAGTTGAAGTAAATATCTTATCGTCAATCTTTAGGCCATCAATATTTGGTACATTACTTTCGGCACCAGTATTAATGAAAAGACGGTCGAATGTTAATTCTTCTGTACCTGATTCATCAGTTACCTTGATTGTCTTATCATCAATAAATTCAGCACTTGCATCAAGCACAGTTGCCAAGTCTTGGTCTGCTATCTTGTGGTAGTTCTTGTTGCGTAGTTTTGCTGTCATAGCTTCCTTAGTTTCGAAAGCTTCTTCATACTTAACTCCTCTTTGAGAGTTAATCACCAAGTTCTTAGTTGGCAAACATGCGATGTTGATACACGTTCCGCCGTACATCATTGGATCTTTTTCAATCAAAAGCACTTCTTCGCCATGACTTGTCAGGCTCCCTGCCAAAGTCTTACCAGCTTTGCCAAAGCCAATAATAATATTCTTAAAATGTCTCATACTTAGACTCCTAATCCAAATTATCGCTACTTATTTTTTGTCAGTAACATATTTTTTTACAAAATATCACGATAGATGTCAGCTGTCTACGATTTTGCTTATAGCTATAATAAGTTCAATTGATTCACCAGGGCCTTTGGCAAGCGCTGGTGCGAGAAGGGATTAGGTGCATGAAGAACTAGCGATACTCATAAAACCCGAATTCACGTAACGTCGCTGACGACACTACCGCGGGTGTAGTATTGCTTAATCATGTCTTAATTTACCGCCATTTACCTGTGTATAATTGCATGCTACTCCGCGTGGTCTTCGGCAGAACCGAGGTATCATGCAGCTTAATCTTTCAAATATTGAATATACCTATCCATCAGCGGTAGAGTCCACTTTACATGATGTGACTATTACACTCCCACAGAGATGGACCGGCTTTGTTGGTAATAACGGATCTGGTAAAACAACCCTCGCACGTATCGTATGTGGTCTCTTGCAACCTGACAGGGGAGTTATAAGCCCATCGTTTTTCTCGGTATATTGTGCACAAAATGCAACGGAGGCACCAGCTAATCTTTTTGATTTTGCGGTTGCCTATGATGATGCGGCAATTAAGCTGAGGCGAGAGCTTTTGTTAGAGGATGATTGGCCTTGGCGTTTTGAGACACTTTCGTGTGGCCAGCAGAAGCGACTCCAGGTAGCGTGTGCTTTATGGGCTTCACCTGATGTTCTTGTGGTAGACGAGCCCACTAATCATGTGGATGTATCAACAAAACATGCTCTTTTTGTGGCCTTGTCGCAGTTCAAGGGTATCGGGGTGCTCATTTCACATGATAGAGAGCTGTTGGACAAACTCTGCACTCAATGTTTGTTTGTAGCTAACGGCACGGCAAACATGAAATCTGGTAATTATTCTCAGGCATCATCACAGGTAGAGCTTGAACGTTCTAGCGCATTACACGCAAAGGAAGCGGCGCAAAAAGAGAAGACTCGCCTTGAGCGAGAAACCCAGCGACGTAGAGAAGAGGCTTCTAGAGTTCAGGCGCGCAAAAGTGGAAGAACTATTGACAAGCATGACAGTGATGCGCGTGCAAAAAAGCGGGGCTATATAGTTTCAGGCCAAGATGGTAAAGCGGGAAAATTGGCTGTACGCATGTTGGATAGACTTGAAAAGGCAACGGGTAAAGCCACAGGTATTAAGGTTGAGAAACAATATGATTCCAATATCTGGTTGGATAGTGAAGCAAGTAAGAGAAAAGTTCTGTTGAGGATGGAACCTAATAACATTCTCATGGGAGAGAGCTGCCTACAAACCCCACCGCTGTTTATTGGCAACACG
>ERZ773007.474-NODE-474-length-20210-cov-16.871049_pt1 | contig 20210 bp, 15 predicted proteins | sample MGYA00580665_ERZ773007 | MGnify/ENA primary metagenome ERZ773007 (study PRJEB29015, sample SAMEA2738122) | human oral metagenome | biome: human oral; feature: human-associated habitat; material: saliva | place: China | collected 2167 ... | reverse complement strand
CCACAAAGGCGGTCGCCGACATGGCGGACCTGGCGGCCAACAACTACGTCGACCGCTCGATCGCCGCCTACGTGCAGGACCTGTGCGAGGCGAGCCGCGCCGACTCCGAGGTCCGTATCGGCGTCTCGACGCGTGGAGCCATTGCCATGATGCGCGCCGCCCGCGTGTGGGCTATCGCCCAGGGCCGTAACTTCGTGATCCCCGACGACGTGCAAGCCCTGGCGGTGCGCGTGTGGGCTCACAGGCTCGTCTTGGACCCCGACGCCGAGTTCGGCGGGGCCACGCGCGAGGGCGTCATCGAGCGTGCGCTGGGAGCGGTCGCCGCCCCGGTCATGAAGGGCTGAGGATCGTGGCACCGCGTTCCGTCGCCGACAAGCGCCACCTGCGCGAGCGCCTCGACGCCGTCACACGTGCGCGCGTCGCTCTCGCGCGCGCGTCGGCGACGGTCGTCTCCTCCTGGCGGATCTGCATCGCTGCGGCGCGGCGGGTCCCCGGCCTCGGCTCGTTCCTGCGACTGCTGTCGTCCCTGACTGTGCTCGGCTGGGGAACGGCGATCATCGGGGCGGGAGCCTCCCTGGCGGGCGTCCTGTTCTCGTGGGTCGAGGCCGCGGTCCTGGGCTTCACGTGCCTGACCCTGGTGGCCCTCTCCCTCCTGTGGTCCCTGGGCCGGGCAGGGCACGCCGTCGCGCTGCGGCTCGCCAACACGCGCGTGACGGTCGGCGAGAAAGCCCTCGGCGCGCTGACAGTCTCCAACCCCACGGCTCGGCGCCTGCGCGCCACCATGGTCGAGCTGCGCGTCGGCGCGGGCGCGAACTCGTTCCTGTGCCCGGCGCTGGGACGGGACGAGAACCACGAGGAGGTCTTCGCAATCGCGACGACGCGGCGAGGCGTCGTGGCCGTGGGCCCTGCCTCCACGATCCGCGGCGACGGCCTCGGCCTGGTCCGCCGCGTCCAGACGTGGTCCGATGCCACCGAGCTCTACATCCACCCGCGAACGGTCGCCATGAACGCCTCGACGGTCGGTTTCATCCGCGACATCGAAGGAGCGACCACGCAGGACCTGTCCTCCGCTGACGTGTCCTTCCATGCCCTGCGCGAATACGTCCCCGGCGACGACCGGCGCGCCATCCACTGGCGTTCCACGGCGCGCGTCGGCAAGCTCATGGTCCGCCAATTTGAGGAAACGCGCCGATCCCACCTGCTCATCGTCCTCGACCTGGACACCGACGCGTGGGCCAGCGACGAGGAGTTCGAGATCGGCGTCTCCGCGGCGGCCTCCATGGCGCGCGCGGCCCTCGTCGATGCGAAGGAGGTCTCGGTGCACACCCAGGTCGGTCACCTCAAGACCCCCACCCCGATGCACGCGATGGACTCCCTCTCCGGGGTCGAGCGCGTCCTGGGCGCAGAACGCATCAGCGCACTGACCCAGCGCGCTGGGACCGAGGCCTCCCTGGCCTCGACCGCCGTCGTCATCTCTGGATCGCGCACCCCCCTGGCGGACCTGCACGCGGCCCTCACGCGCCTCCCCCTCGACATGGTGATCACCGGCGTGCGCATCGACATGGACGCCGACTTCGAGCTGCGTACTCTCGGCAACACGCCGGTCGTCGTCGCGCCCACCCTGGATGACTTCGCCATCGGAATGTGGAAGGCCCTCGGATGACGACGAACCCTTCTCCCCTGGCCGCCTCCGCGCTCCGGCGCGGCATCGACGCCCTCGCGGTAGTCTCGCTGCTCGCCGCAGTGGCCCTTATCCACGGCCCCGTCTTTGGCGGAACCACCGGGTACGTCGCAGCTCTGGGAGGCCTCGTCGTGGGCGTCCTGGTCGCCGCGCTCACCGCCGCGCTTCGCGTCAGGACGATTGGATCGACGCTGGCCTTGGCCGCCGCCTACCTGCTAGCCGGTGGCCCCCTCGCCCTGCCCACAACGACCGCCTACCACGTCCTGCCCACGCAGCGAACGATCCAGATGCTGGTCGTCGGCACGATCACCTCGTGGAAGGACCTGCTGACCGTTCAACCGCCCGCCGGCATCTTCGTCGGGCCGGCGATCATGCCCTTCCTGAGCGCCCTGGTCACCTCCTTCATCGCGCTCACCATCGTGCTGCGCACCAAGCGACCGGCGTGGGCGCTTGCTCCCGTCGGCATCCTGGGCCTCCTCGGCATTATCTGGAGCTCCCATCAAGCCCCCCTCGCCCTGCCGATCGGCCTGTTCACCGTGATCGTGGGCGTCGTCTGGTCCGCGCACGTGGCCGGACGCACGCGCCGCGAGGGCGGGCGCGGGGTCGTCGAGTTCCACGAACGCGCGGCCAACCCCGCCGTGCGCCGAGGCCTCGGCGCGGTCACGCTGATCGCCCTGGCCCTCGCGGTCGCCGTCCCCCTCACGCGCGTCGTCGTCACGGATTCGCACCGCACGGTCGCGCGCGACTACGTCGAGCCGCCGCTCAACCTCCAGGAATACCACTCACCGGCCACGCAGTTCCGCTTCCTGAACACGACCGACAAGGACACAGAGCTCCTGACGGTCGACGGGCTGCCCGAGGGAGGCAGGCTCCGCCTCGCGACCCTCGACTACTATGACGGGACGGTCATCCAGATCGCCACGAACGCCAACGGGTCTGGATTCCGCCACGTCGGAACCTCCTTCTACGAGACTCCCGCGCCCGCCGACGCCCAGGCCTCGAACGTGACCGTGCGCATCGAGGGTTACTCGGGGAACTGGGTTCCCACCGTCGACGGGGCGCGTTCCCTGGAGTACACCTCCGATCGGGCCAACCAGCTCGCTGACGCGCTCTACTTCCACGACCGCCTCGAGACTGCGCTGTCCACCGTGCGACTCGCGCAGGGAGATTCCTACCGGGTCACCGGCGTGGTGACGCGTCAGTGGAGCGACGAGGAGCTTGAAGGCCGAGCGTTCTCGCGCACGACGTCAGCAGCCGACGAGGGAGTCCCCTCCGAAGTCGCCGACGCCGCCACGGAAATGATCGGCGACGCCGCACCGGGCATCGCGCAGGTCCGCGCCATTCAGCGCACGCTCCACGACGAGGGCTTCTACTCCGACGGCTCCGACCAGCTCTCCCTGCCGGGCCACCGCACCTCGCGCATCGAAGACTTCCTGAGCGCCGACCAGCTCATCGGCGACGACGACCAGTACGCGGTCGCGATGCTCCTCATGCTGCGCTCGCTACAGATTCCCTCCCGGATCGTCATGGGCTTCCACCCGGAGACCCCGGCCTCGGGACCGGTGACGATGACGGGCAAGGACACGCACCTGTGGGTCGAGGTCCCCTTCGAGGGCGCTGGATGGGTCGCCTTCGACCCGACTCCCCCGCGCGACCAGGTGCCCCAAACGGAGGTCCCCAAGCCCAAGCCCGATCCGAAGCCTCAGGTCCTCCAGCCGCCGGACCCGCCGCAGGACCCGGCGGAGCTTCCGCCGGACACCTTCGACGACTCGGACGACAACGAGGAAGGCTGGCCCGCGTGGATCGGCATCCTCCTGGCGATCCTGGGCTGGACGGCCCTCGGCGTCCTGGCGCTCTCCCCGATCTGGGGTCTGCTCCTCTTCAAGGCGCTGCGTCGGCGCCGCAGGCGCACCCAGGGGTCCGATGAAGAACGCGCCGCGGGCGCATGGGAGGACGTCGTCGACTACGCGACGGACACCGGACTGCGCGTGCCCCTCGGGGCGACTCGGCTCACCCAGGCGCGCGCCATCGACGCGCGGCTGGAGGACCGCCGCGCCGAGATCCCCGCAGATACCGGTTTCCACCGGTGGGACGAGCAGTGCACCGAGCTGGTGTCCATGGCCCGTTCGCTCGACGCCGTCGTGTTCTCCGACGCGGGCGCTCAGGGTGGGGGCGCGGAGCGTTCCTGGGAGATCAGGGACGAGGTCGTGGCAGCGATTTCGGGGAAGACACCCTGGTATCGGCGCTACTGGGCGTTCCTGTCGACGCGTTCCCTGCGGATGCGCCGGGTTCCTCTGCGCGTGCGCGTCGATTCCCTCATCGAGCTGCTCGCCCAGTGGCGCGCGAAGAAGACAACACCCGCGGCCACCGACGAGACCACACCCCTGAAAGGCACGGACAATGTATGAAATGATCGTTCCGGGCAAGTATCCCGTTCAGGTTCCCCCGCACCTGGCGGGGACGGTCGCAGTCAACATCTGGCGCCGATTCTTGTGGCGTATCCTGACCGCCATCTTCTATACCGCTGCCCAGATGCTCATTTCCTCTATCATCGCGGGTGCGATGATCAATCGAATGTCACCGGATGACATCGAGCACCTCGTGCTTGCGATCCTTTTCTTGTGCTTCGCCTGGTTCATCATGCTTGTGATTGTCATCGTGCGAACCGGCGCAACTCCAATGATGCGTGCCGTAGGCGTGCGTTGGGTTCGCTACGACACGGGAGCTGCTGCGGGGTGGGCATCGCTATGGAAGCTAGTCTTGCAGGGTCTCATCGCTTCCTTCACCTTCGGACTCGGACCCATGATCATCTGCTTCGCCAGCATGGACGAGATGAACCGGACGTGGTTCGACCGCACGCTGGGCATCGTCCCGATCAACACGAAAGCGGGACGCGACACCTACAAGACCCCCGCCCCCGAGCCCGAGGAGGAGCCCGAGCCGGTCGTCCACCCGTGGAACGCCACGTCCTCGGCCGCCGCTTCGCTGCCGCCTGTCCCGACAGTGCCCGAAAAGGAAACGGAGACGGTGCACGTGCCGTGGGGAAGTGCGATCCCCGATCCGAGCCCGGCAGCGCCCTCCGTTCCTTCGCCCGCGGCGAGCGCACCCGCGCCTTCCTCCGACTATATCGGGGCAACGCCTTGGTCGACTTCCGGCACAGGTGTCAGCACGCCAGCCCCCGAGGTGTCCGAGCCTCCTTTGTCCTTCACCCCGCCCTCGTCCTCGTATTCGGGGAGTGCGTCGGCCTCCTCCCACCACGAGGATGACGACGATGACCGCACACAGCTCGGGGTGCGCTACGACACGGCTCGGGTCACCTTCGACACGGGCGTGGACTATCCATTCGGCGGCTCGATCGTGCTCGGACGCAACCCGGTCGCCCCGGCCTCGCGCCCCACTGCCTCCCTCGTGCCCGTCGATGACCCGGATCGGACGGTATCGAAGACTCACGTCGTGCTCACGGCGACGCGGGAGGGGGTTCTCGTCGAGGACCTGCACTCCACCGGCGGCACGGTCGTTGTGCGCGCCGACGGCCAGGAGACGCCTGTCGTGCCCGGTTCCCCCATCGTCGCGGCGCCCGGAGACACCGTCCGGTACGGGCAGCGGAGCGTGGTCGTCAATGGGTAACGAGTGTGTCGAAGCGGTCGGCCCCGGGGGTTCTCGGGTCGTCGTCGCGCACGCTGCCCGCACGGATGTGGGACGCCGCCGCACGCATAACGAGGACTCGTGGGGGGCTTCCTTCCCCACCTACTTCGTGGCGGACGGAATGGGAGGAAACGACGCGGGCGACGTCGCCTCTCGGGTCGTCGTCGACACCATGTGTGACTCGTTGGCTCGGGGCGAGTTCACCACCCCCGCCCTACTCTCGACCGCGGTATCCCGCGCGGCGTTGGCAGTCGCGGATCTGGGAACGGGCTCGCGGGCACCGGGTTCAACTCTGACGGGCATCGCATTCCAGGAGTACCGGGGTAAGCCTTGCGCCGCCGTGTTCAACATCGGAGACTCGCGGACGTACCTGCTCTCCGAAGGGAGTTTCGAGCAGATCTCTGTCGATCATTCCGAGGTTCAAGAACTCATTGACGCGGGCTACGTGACCGACGTCGAGGCCCGCGCCCTGCCCCACCGAAACATCATCACCCGGGCGCTGGGAGCCGGATCCACCCGTCATGTCACCGCCGATATCTTCATGGTCCCCGTGCATCGCGGCGACCGGTGGGTGATCTGCTCCGACGGGCTGTCGGGAGAGGTGACGGATGCGCTCATCGAGATGATCGTGCGCCACGTGAAGGACCGCGAGCAGGCAGCCGACGAGTTGATCGCACAGGCGCTGGGTGCCGGCGGTAAGGACAACATCACCGTCGTCATCGCGGATGTCCTCGAGGCCGAGCCCGAGTGGGGTCAGTCGAGTACCGGCGATGAAACCGTCGATAACGACGTGACCGTCAACTCTGCCGGAGACGCGGACTCGCAGCCGATGGAGAAGCAGCAACTGGCGGATGCAACGCGAGTGGAGGAACAGCATGCGTAAACGCACGTGGACGCCGGGTGGCTATCCCGCAGCGGTGACCGAGCGCGGGATTGTCGTCCTCGAGCCCGGCAATGAGGCGCTCGCCCAGCGATTCTGGGAGCTCATGCTGGAGGGCGCGGACCTGGCTGTCCTCCTCCAGGAGCTGACCTCCGCCTTCGCCGCCAACCTGGCCGCGCTGCCGAGTTTCGTCGCACTCATCGACGAGTCGGGCGAAGCACACATCGCTGTCCGCGGAGCTTTCGAGGTCGTCGTCGACGGGCCGGAGGGGCCGACGTCCGTGAGCGGGGGCAGCGTCATCACGTGGTCTGAGCACCGCTTCCGCACGCATTCCGGCTGGCGGATCGCCACGCCGGTGGACGGCCCCGCGTCCGAGGCCTGCCGGTGGCAGGTGATCAGCGCCGTCCTGCCCGTGGCCACGCTCGCGTCGGGCACGGTCGGCGAGGTCGCGTGCGGCGCGCCCGCCGATTCCCCCGTCGAGTCCGTGGCCTGGGACGAGGCCTCCCCCGCTTCCTCCGGGCCTGCTTCCTCCGCGAGCGCCGTCGTCGCTTCGGACGAGGCCTCCCCGGCTCTCGGCGCACCCGTTCCCTCTGCGGGCGCGCAAGCGAGCCCCGAGGAGCCGTTGCCGCCTGATCCCGCCCCCGCAGATTCGGGCGACGCGCCTGCCGACAGCGAGGGTTCCTCCGCCGATCTCTCTTGGCTCGCGGGGGCCTCGTCCGGGTCTGACGAGCCTGCGGGTGAGGCCGACGACGCTTCCTTGTCTGCCGAGGACAACGATTCCCCCGCTGCGGCCTTCTTCGCGCAGTTTGTCTCTCCGTCCGACGAGGAGGAGGAATCCGAGCAGGAGGACGCGGCGGCAGATCCTGTGATTGCCCAGCCGACTGCCCCCGCCCCCGTTCCTGCCGACGACGAGCCATCGGGCTCAGGGGCCTCGGGAGAAGAGACGCAAATCCCCTGGTACGAGCGCGAGGACGAGACACCCGAGCCCGACCCCGTGGACGAGGCCGAAGACCCCGACGACGACAAGCCATCCCTCGACGCGACAGCTGACGATGCGGCGGACGAACCCCTCGAGGTGGAAGCGGAGGATGGCGTGCGTTCCCGCTTCGAATACCTCTACGGTGCCGAGCGTCCAGAGTATTCCGTCGAGCAAGCGGCCGTCAGGCAGATTCAAAACTCCGATGTCATCGACGACGACCCGGTTCCCGTGCCCCCGTCGTTCGCCTCCCCGCCTGAGACAGAGCACCGGGAGGCACCGGAGCCCGCCATCGATGATCCGGTCCCACCCGTCCCCGGTCAGGCGGTTTCGGGTCCGCCGGTCTCGGCAGCAGAACCCGAGCCCCGATTCGACCCGCCCCCGGGAAGCTTCTTCATCGACTCTGTCCCCGGACTCTCCTCAGGCGCTCCGCGAGCGCAGGAAGCCGCGCCCAGCGCCGCCTATCAACGACTCGCGGCGACGCAGGCCGAGGGCGATCACGACGGACAGACGATGCTCCCGGAGCGCGCCCGCGAGCTGCGCGAGTACGCGCGACAGATTGGCACGGAGCCCGCGCAGGACACGTCCTGCGTGCAGGCGACGTCAGCCGCGGTCGGTCCGCAGGTCCTGGCGGTCCTGTGCGAGAAGGGGCACCCGAACCCGACCCACGCCTCGTCGTGTCGAATCTGTTCGTCTCCGCTGAGCAGCAGCTCCGTCACCGTCCCGCGCCCCGACCTGGGACGGATCGTCCTGTCGACGGGGGAAGAGGTCGCGCTCGATCAGGACATCATTATCGGGCGACGTCCCCGCTCGACCCCGAGCGCTGGTCGCGCCCCCGCTCGGCTGGTCATCGTCCCGAGTCCCGGCAAGAAGATTTCTCGCAGCCACTGTGAGCTGCGGATCGACGACTGGGACGTGCGGCTCCACGACCTCGGCTCCCAAAATGGCACTCTGCTGATGCGCCCCGGGCAGGCCCCCGTCCGCCTGGACGGGTCTGTGGCCATGGTCCTCACACCGGGGGACGTCGTGGAGCTCGGCGAGAACATCTCATTCCGAATGGAGGCGTAATGCGACAACCACTCGATCCCCCGGCAATTCCGGGCGCAACGTTCGTCCGCCACCTCGGCACGGGCGGTTTCGCCGACGTCTACCTGTTCCGCCAGCAGATGCCCCAACGCGACGTGGCGGTCAAGGTCCTGCGTCCGGATTCCAACGCCCGGGCCTCGGCGGCCTTTGACGCCGAAGTGAACCTGATGGCTCAGGTCGCCAACCACCCGTCCATCGTGTCCTTCTACACGGGGGGAATTGCGGACGACGGCCGCCACTACCTGGTCATGGAGTACTGCCCGCCCCCGCACCTGGGCCAGCGTTCCAAAGAACACCGCATCCCCGTGTCCCAGGCGCTCGACGTCGGCGTGCGCATCGCGGGCGCAGTGGAGACACTCCACCAGCGCGGGATCATCCACCGCGACGTCAAGCCCATGAACATCCTGTTCACCCAGTTTGGGCACCCCGTCCTCACTGACTTCGGCATCGCCGCGCAAACGGGAACGGGCGAGGAATCCCCGGGCGGTTTCTCCGTGGCGTGGGCACCGCCGGAGCAGCAGGACGGCACGGGTCCCTTCGGTCCCACGATCGACGTCTATTCCCTGGCCGCCACCGTGCACGGTATCCTCACAGGCCACTCCCCCTTTGAGATTCCCGGAGGGGACAACCGCGAGCTCTCCGTACTCAACCGCGTGCTGCGCTCCCCGGTGCCCGCTATTGGCCGCACCGACGTGCCCGCGGAGCTCGAGCGCATCCTCGCGATTGCGATGTCCAAGGACCCCAAGCGGCGCTACCAGTCGGCGCGGGAGTTCGCCCTCGCGCTTCAAAACGTGCAGTCTTCGCTGCGCCTGACCCCCACTCCCTTCGAGGCCATGGGGGTGGAAGCGCCCACCGGGACCTTTGAGGACGAGGAGGGGGACGAGACCTGCGCGGCGCCCATCGCCGTGTTCTCCTCCCACGCCCCGGCCTCGTCCGTCCCTGACGAGGAGGATGACCGCACGGTCGCCGTCCTGGCGAAGGTGGACCCGGCTCCGGCTCCGGCAAGCGCGCCGCAGAGCGGTCCCGCGAAGACGGCGCCCACGCGTGAGGACGCGCCTCGGGCCTCTGAGACGGACGAGGCCGAGGAGGCCCCCTCCAGGGGCTTCGGCTCGGTCGTGGCTGGGTTCCTGCTCGTGCTTCTCCTCGTGAGCGGCGTCGCCTTCGGCGTGTGGACGGTGCTGCGCGGCGAAGGAAGCACGGTGGCTCCGGCCCAGTCCTCGCCTGATGCGCCTCCGCTCGACGGGCTGCCCTCGGCCAACGCAAACGCGTCGATTACCGGTCTGGCGGGCACGGTCACCCCTGAGGGGGTCACCTTCACGTGGGACGCGGTCGGCACCGGGACGACGTACCTCTACCACGTCGAGGACCCCAAGGAGGACCACCCTGTGCGCCAGACGAAGGAGACGACGGTCACCGTTCCGGTTGTTCCGGGGCGCACCTGCCTGTCGGTCGCCGTGCGCAACTCGGACGGGCGCTCCTCGAACGAGGCCATCGAATGTGTGGAGACGCCATGAGTGCGGCGAGTATCCAACCGGAGTCCACCGAGGACGTAGCCGCGGTCATCGACTACTGCGGCGAAATCTACGAGGTTCGCGCCGATCAGGAGTTCCTCATTGGCCGCGAGGCCGACCTGTGCATTGACGACAACCCCTACCTGCACCGCAGGCTTGTGCGGATCAGCTGCCACGACGGCCTGTGGTGGCTGGACAACATTGGGTCGCGGATCGCGGTCACCGTCGCCGACGCCTCGGGGTCCATGCAGGCTCGGGTCGGGCCCGGGGCGCGCATCCCCCTGGTCTTCGAGTCGGCCGTCGTCGTATTCGCCGCCGGGCCCACGACCTACGAGTTCTCCATCACCGTGCGCGGGACGACATTCCGCAGCTACTCCGCCCCCACCGCCGACACCGGCGAGGCCACGGTCGGGGAAGCACGTTTCACGCCCTCGCAGTACCTGCTGATCCTGGCACTGTGCGAACCCTGGCTAACGCAAGCAGGTTCCGGCGCGACCGATATCCCGCGCAATGCCGAGGCTGCTGCGCGGCTGGGGTGGCCGATCACCCGCTTCAACCGAAAGCTCGACAACGTCGCCGACAAGCTCGACCGGATGGGCGTGCCCGGCATGCGGGGCAGGCCGGGGTCCTTGGCGACACACAGGCGCGTCAGGCTGGTCGAATACGCGGTCGCGGCGCGGCTGGTCTCCAGCAGCGACCTGTATCTGCTCGACGATGAGAAACGACGCAACAGCACACCCGATGCACTCACCGGAAAGGACCGGCGATGAAGATCAAACTGACACTGCGCGGGCGTACCCGCGAGGATATCGACCTGCTGGTCACCACCGATGCAACGGCGACGGTCGGAGATGTTGCTGCTGTCCTCGCTGCCGCGGGTCCGGAGGGTGCCGCTCCGGCGATCGATCCCGAGTCGGTCACCCTGAGAATTCTCGATCCCATCGGTGGACGAGTCGTGTCTGTGTTGCCTTCGACAGCATTCGTGACTGAGACTGTCCTCCATTCGGGTTCCCTCATCGACATCGCTTCCACCGATGGTTCGGTCCCCACGGGCGGAGTTGCGGGCGAGCTGCGGATCCTCGCCGGCCCCGACAAAGGCATGCGTGTTCCCTTGGCCTTCGGCGGCACGGTTATTGGGCGTTCTCCATCCTGCGCGATCACCCTCGCTGACCCCCGCGTATCGAAGAAACACGCGCGTATCACCGTCGGATCGGGGATCGAGATACGAGACCTCAACTCGGCCAACGGCACTATCCTCGGCGACCAGCGTGTGCACAAGGCGAGGGTCAAAGCGGACGACATCGTGACCCTGGGTGACACGCAGATCCAGCTGATCCAAACACGGCAACCCGAGTCCGCTGGCGAATCCACCGACATTGCATTTATCCGTCCCCCTCAAGTGCTCCCCCGGGTCGGAACCCGCCGATTCAAGCTGCCAGAACTGCCTGAAGAACCCGGACCCACCCGCTTCCCCGTGATTGCTCTGCTGATGCCCTTGGTGATGGGTGCCGTCATGTTTGCAATTACCCGACAGCTCTATTCGGTGCTCTTCGTCGCCCTCAGCCCGCTGATGATGATCGGTTCATCATGGGATCAAAAGCGCCAGGCCAAGAAGGCTGTGGAGATGGAGCGACTGCACTTTGATCAGGCGTTGAAGGCAATCCGCGAGGAACTTCAAGAGCACCAAGACGCTGATCGGGAGGCCCGCCACTCGCAATTCCCCCCGATCGATCAGGTGATCGCGGGCGCTCTGCGCAGGGATGGTTCCCTGTGGTTGCGTCGGCCTGAACATCCGGAGTTCCTCAAACTCCGCCTGGGGATCGGCACTGATCTGTCGAAAGCAGAGTTCGAAGATCACGGGAATCGGAAGGGATTGCCTGACTGCCTCGAGCGTGTTCGACAGCTGCGCGCAGAGTTCTCGACGATCTCCGATGTCCCCGTCGTCGCGGACCTACGTGCCGCTGGGAGCCTGGGACTGTGTGGTGCAGGCAACTGGCTCGAACAGGTCCAGATGGCAATCGGTGCCCAGATCGCCGCTGAATACTCCCCGGCCGAGGTCGTCACAGTGTGCATGACGTCCAACTCACGTGTGGGTGTCTGGGATTGGCTCGAATGGCTCCCTCATGCAGCGTCCCCGCATTCACCGCTCGGCTCATCTATTCACCTCGCGGCAGATTCTCCTTCATGTGCCTTGCTTCTCGAGGCGTTGGAAGGACTGCTTGAGGCCCGAATCAGCCAGGGGCAGAGCGCATCATCGGATTCCCCGTCACGGTCACCTCGAGAAAGCGGAACACCACTCGATGCTGGGGTCTCTTATCCGAACATCATCCCCGCCGTTATCGTTTTCGTCGACGACGCTACCACCGACATCGCCCGCCTCAACCGCATCGCCGAACTCGGCCCCGATCACGGGATCTACTTCGTCTGGAGCGCCTCCAATTTTGCCGATCTTCCCGCAGCATGCCGTTCATTCGTCGCTGTTGAGGAACGAACCGCGTCAATCGGTGATGTCTCCGGTTCCCGTGTCCTGTCCGGCATAGTTGTGGACCGCGTCGGCCGACAGGACATCATCCGCCTCGCCCGCTCGCTCGCACCTGTTATCGACGGCGGAGTGCCTGTCGACGACGACTCGGATCTGCCCGGCGCGATCTCATACGTGACCCTCACCGGCAAGGAACTCGCGGATAACCCGGAGGCAGTCATCGAGCACTGGCGTGCCTCCCATTCGATCATCGACCGCACACCCGGGGCCCTCCACACACCAGTCCCGGAGATGTCCATGGCGGCGTTGGTGGGTATGGGAGCCGGGGCCCCACTGCATCTCGACCTGCGTACCCAGGGGCCACACGCCCTAGTTGGCGGTACGACGGGTGCCGGCAAGTCCGAGTTTCTCCAGGCATGGGTTCTGGGCATGGCTCAGACGCTCTCCCCAGACCGCTTGTCTTTTCTCTTCGTCGATTACAAGGGCGGCTCAGCCTTCGGCCAGTGCACCGAACTCCCGCACTTCGTCGGCCTGGTCACGGACCTCTCCCCCTTCCTCGTCCGACGAGCCCTCACATCGCTGCGCGCAGAACTCACCTACCGAGAGAGGCTGCTCAACAGCAAGGGTGCCAAGGACCTCGTCACCCTGGAGAAGTCCGGAGACCCCGACTGTCCGCCGTCCCTGATCATCGTCGTCGACGAATTCGCAGCCCTGGTCAGCGAGGTCCCCGAGTTCGTCGACGGGGTCGTTGACGTCGCCCAGCGTGGACGTTCCCTCGGCCTGCACCTCATCCTCGCCACACAGCGTCCCTCGGGCGTCATCAAGGACAACCTTCGAGCGAACACGAACCTGCGCGTCGCCCTACGTATGGCAGACACGGACAACTCTCAGGACGTTCTCGGAGACACCATGGCTGCTCACTTCCCCCAGTCTGCGCCCGGCCGCGCCGCCGCAAAGACCGGTCCCGGACGTATTTCCGTGTTCCAGAGCGGTTACCCGGGGGCGAAAACAGTTGAGGACGTCAAGACCGTCTCCGTCGAGGTGGAACAGCTTGGGTTTGGTCTGACTCCTAAGTGGCACACGCCGAAGCTCCCCCGTCCGGGCGACGACGTCGCCACGGATATTCAGCGCGTCGTCGCAACCCTTAAGAGTGCCGCCGCGATGGCTGGTATCCCTCAGCCGCGTAAGCCTTGGCTGTCCGAGCTTGCGCCCACCTACGACATTTCGGAACTCAAGCAGCGGCGTGACTCCGAGCTGGTCCTCGGTGTTCTTGACGCACCCGCCGAGCAGGATCAGATCACCGAGTATTTTTTGCCCGATAAGGAAGGCAATATCGCCTACTACGGAGCATCGGGTTCCGGCAAGACGCAAGCGCTTCGGTCGCTGGCCGTCGCGGCAGCGATCACTCCTAATTCCGGACCTGTTGAGGTGTACGGACTCGACTTCGCGGGCGGCGGCCTCGACATGATCAAGGCGATGCCGCACGTCGGTGACGTCGTTCCCGGGGACGACGAGGAACGCGTCACGCGTCTGCTCACCTTGATCGGCTCCATTGTCGACGACAGGGCAAGCCGATATTCGAAAGTACGCGCTTCCGACTTGACCTTCTACCGAAAGATTTCCGGCAAGAAAGACGAGCCTCGCCTGCTCCTTCTCGTCGACGGGATCGGCGCTTTCAGCGAGGAGTACCAGTCCACCACCGCCAAGGCACGGCTCTGGACCCGCTTCCAGCAGATCCTCCTCGACGGTCGCGCAGTCGGCGTCCACGTCGCTGTCACCGCGGATCGCACGCAGGCGATCCCTACCTCTCTCGCCTCAAACTTCCAGCGCAAGATCGTCCTGCGAATGACCGATGAGGAGTCCTACCTCAACCTCGGCCTCCCCAAGGACGTGCTCACCCCCACGAGTCCCCCCGGACGCGCCATGCAGGTCGGCAACCCCAACGTGCTGCAGTTGGCTGTTCTGGGCAGCAACGTCAATCCCCTCGCGCAAGCCCGCATGATGGAAGAAATCGCGTCGATCGGTGTGCTGCGCAACCGGGTTCGACCGACGCCGATCGGTTCCCTTCCCACCCTGGTCACAGCCGATTCGATCCCCGCCTCGCTCAATGGGTACCCGGTCATTGGTATGGAGGCGGAGGCCCTCGCGCCCCTCTCATTCAGGGCTGTCGGCACACTCGCTATCGGTGGAGGCCCACAGACCGGCCGTTCCAACGCGCTGGCGTGGTTGGTCCATACCCTCCATGCAACGTACCCGTACTCGCGGTTCCTGCACGCATCATCCGGGCGCTCCGCGCTGGCGGAGGACCCGGTGTGGGAGTCGACTGCTCGCGGTGCTGATGCCGTTGCTGAATTGTTGACCGCGTCGGAACCCTTCTTCCAGGCACCGGCCCCAGAGGATGCCCCAGGAGTCATCCTCGTTATTGAAGGGCTGGGTGACTTCACCTACGGAAACGCAGATCAACCGATCCAGAACGCTATCGTGGCGGCCAAACAGAACGGACATCTCGTTATCGCCGAGGCGGACCTGCCCGGGTGGTCACGTTCAAGTTCGCTCGGCCAGTTGATGCGAGGTGGGCGTGCAGGCTTGGTTCTGTGCCCCTCGCTCGGGGATGGCGATGGGGTTGTCGGCACGTCGGTTCCTGGTTTGCCCGGACGCGAGATGAGTCCTGGCCGAGGATTCTTTACACAGAACGGAAAGATCTGGAAAGTCCAGGTCCCCCGCATCTGACATCGCATGGGGACTAGTCCCCATTGTCAGTAACTATCAGTATTGCCAGAATTAATAACGAGGGGAAACCCGCCTAGACTCCGCCGACCGCGGCGGGGCACGACACAAAGGAGACTCTGATGGCATTCCTCGGTATGGATGTGGAACAGGTACAGAACCTGTCGCGCCAGCTGCAGCAGAAGGCAACGGACATCGACAACATCATCACCACCCTGAACAGCACGATGCAGTCGACGGAGTGGAAGGGACAGGACGCTGACCAGTTCCGTAACGATTGGAATTCTTCCCTGACCCAGAAGCTGCGCCAGGTTTCGCAGTCCCTCAAGGACGCGAGCAGCAAGGCCTCGAAGAACGCTCGCGAGCAGCAGGACATTTCGAACAGGTGATCCTCCGGATGGGGCTCCGTCACCAACAGTTTCGGGGCCCCATCATCTCAGTGTGATGCCCGCTCGTCGGACAGACATAACAGATCGATTAACCACAAGGAATCATCATGGCAACCGTTGGCGCAGATGTTGAGCAGCTACGCAAGGCAGCGCAAACCTTCCGCCAGAAGGCGGAGTATCTGGAGTCCACCATCACCCAGGGCATCTCCCGGCAGATTACCGAAAGCCCCTGGAAAGGTGCCGACGCCGACAGCTTCCGAAACCAGTGGCAATCGGACCTCGCCCCGAAAGTCCGTCAGGTTGTTGAAGCACTGCGCAAGAGCGCGGACTCACTGACCCGCAACGCCAACGAGCAGGAACAGGCTTCATCTGTTTCCTCAGGCACATCTGGAGCCCCCTCGAGCGCTCCAAACGCCTCGCCTGTATCCGAGGGATCCTCGTCGGGCAGTTCCAGCTCCAGTACATCCACCGGACACACGCCAGGCTCGTCGGGCGAAGGAACTCCGCCTGCACCTGCGCAGCCTTCACAGAGCTCTGGGCAGACCACCGCTCGTTTCGAAAGTTTCAGGCAGCAGCGCCTGGGGCAGAAGACGGACTACGACGGCGCATACGGTTTCCAGTGCGTCGATCTCGCCAACCAGTACACCGCCGATATCTTCGGTGTACCCGCACGCTCTGCGCTCGGCGGCGGGAACGCGAAAGACATCTTCGGTAACACGGGTGAGCAGTACTTTACGAAGGTAGCGTCCAGCGGCGGCCCGCAGGTAGGTGACATCGTGTGCGTTGGCGCTTACCGCTCGAATCCCTACGGTCACATTGCAATCGTTAACGAAGTCGGGGCCGACGGATCGATCACCGTGATGGAGCAGGACGGATTCACGCAGGGACCTGCGAAGCTCCGCGCGCTCGGCGCAACCGAGCGCGGTGCCATCCAGGGCTTCCTTCGCCCACGTGCTGAGCGATTGAAATAACACCTGAACACTCAACACAATACCTAGCTCCCCGCGATGTCGATCCCACGCGAGTGGGATCGACACCCACCATTCCTAAGTTGGCTTCCGCCACCTCTTCATGAAAGGAATCGCCATGGCAGCCGTCGGCGCAGACGTTGAACAACTACGCAAGGCAGCGCAAACCTTCCGCCAGAAGGCGGAGTATCTGGAGTCCACCATCACCCAGGGCATCTCCCGGCAGATTACCGAAAGCCCCTGGAAAGGTGCCGACGCCGACAGCTTCCGAAACCAGTGGCAATCGGACCTCGCCCCGAAAGTCCGTCAGGTTGTTGAAGCACTGCGCAAGAGCGCGGACTCACTGACCCGCAACGCCAACGAACAGGAACATGCATCCGCACAGGGGGGAGGTTCTGCGGGAGGTGGTGCCTCCGCGGGAGGTTCCCATAACGGTACCCACCCTGTGTTCACAGGTTCTCCGAGGGCCCTGTCTGATTCGATTCTTCCCACGAATACGAGCGGAACGGGACTTAAAGACATCCTCGCGAAGGCGGGAAATGTCGGCCCTCTCAAAGATGCAAACAAGTTTATCGAGGCTATGAAGGGCGGGAGCAATTACGAAAAGTTCTCGACTGGAGTGGATTTGCTTGCAAAGGTCACCAAGAAGGCCCCTGCACCCATCAAGTGGGGTGCCCAAGCGTTGAAGTGGTGGAAAGCAGTCGGAGAAGAGAGCGCACGCGTCAAGATGAGCGGTCCGTGGCCGAAAGGCGTCTCCGTGTGGGATGCGTTAGTTGAGTCCAGTGGGGAGAAACGAAAGAGCGATCCCATTGGAAGGAAGATTCAATACGCCAAAGGCGCTTGGAACATTATTACAAAAGCCATTAAAGATACGCGAGATAGGTACGGACGATGACAATCCTACTCACCGACGATGAACTGGTCACCATCGGCCAAATCAAGGACGGATGGAATTGGCCGCTCATGACCGTTCCGACGGAATCGCGAGACGATGCGGACATACGAGGAATTCGTTCTCTTCTGGTCCGTGGACTGGCAACGGAGGAAGGCCCCCATCCCGACCTAGAAGTGATTGCGGGCTACGGCAGCGCGACGCGCAGGATCGCGACCCTCTACATCACCACCGACGGAGAGCTGGCGACTCCAGACCTCCAGCTGTTCATTCTGACGAACGACAGCGAGATGTGGCTCAGCGACCTGCGTATGCCGATGGGCATCCACCGCATCGACCACCTTACGTCGGATGCGGTGGCCGAGGTCCTTGAATCGACGTGCATGAGTTTCATTGACGAATCTCTCGGAACCGACGCCTCCGGTTTCGTTGTTCTCGATTACCGGGGAGAAGTCTCCCGCGGATTCCAAATCACAGACGTTGTCTCGGCCGTGCACCGCGAGGGCGAAGGGTTGGTCGTCGACAAAACGCTTTTCTCCACCGCTGAACCGTCACGACTGCCTGCGCTCATCAAGGCACTCATCGCCAACTAGGAGAACACATCATGAACACGGCGATAGCAATCATCATTCTCATCGCTTGCGGCTTCCTCTATTACGGGTGGATACGGCTGCGTCAGGAAATCTCCGCGAAGATCACCCAGCTGATTTTCCGGAAAGCGCACCGCGAGGGCGAGGGGGCGGTGGGCAGAACACACCTCATCACCCCGAAATCAGTGTCTGCTCACGCACTCCTTGAGGCTGCGTGGGAGGCAATCGACGTCCCGGCTAGCGAAAAGGCCCCACTGTGGTGGCCCGCCAGCATCTTCAAATGGCGCTCGGACGATCCCACCGGTCTCATTTTCCAATCGAAGGGCCGCCTGACCTTCACGCAGTGGTCTGCAACGCTGCTCACCGACAAAGAAGGCACGCAGCTCCTGTGGAGCGTCGTCCAAGCATTGCAGTTCAACGGTCTGGTGCCCGAGGCCAGGAGCCTAGCCAATCTGGAACGGCGCGTCATCAGGGCGATGAGGGCATGTGACCCGTACTGCGAGATCATCAGTGAACAAGGAAAGGTGAAGTGGAAATGAAACACACCACCCCGCACTTCATCGCACTGGCGTTTCTCGCCATCGGCCTGCCGTGGCTTTTCCTACTGTCCGACGAGGATCACAGGCTCCTTCCGTCGCTGTTCATCGTTGGTGGTGCGGTAGCGGTCCTGGCCTTGGATTACTTCGGCCCTGCGGCTCTGCCCGATCCCCTCGCCGCCGAGGACCCCGAGCCGTGGAAGCGCCCGCCCGCCGCCAACGCTGCGGAGGCGCAGGCCTACCAGGCGTGGGTTGCGCAGGCCACCACCGCCGCTCAAGTAGCGCCGAGCGCTCTGACGACACCCGCGGCACCGGCGTTCTCGCAGCCCCAGGCGGCCAACGTTGCACAGCCTCTCACGAACGAGGCCGTGGCTCAGCAGATGCACACGCCCGCCTCCGTCGCGCCCTCCGCAGTGGATCCCGCGCCAACAGCGATTGCGCCGTCGATGCCCCCGGCCCCGGAAGCCCCTGCACCGCGCCAGAGCGCGGCCGAAGAGCTTAACCGCCCGATCTCGATTGGCCCTCTCACCTCCTCCAGTAAGGACGCCCCGGTCAATCAGCCGTTCTCGGTTGGCCCGCTCACTTCGCCCGCACCTGCCCTGCAGCAAGCCCCGGAGCCCCAGCAGGTCTCGGCGCCCCAACAGGCACCGGAAATCGCTCAGCCTCAGCAGGTCTCGGCGCCCCAACAGGCACCGGACATCGCTCAGCCTCAGCAGGCCTCGGCCGACGCCTACGACGATGATGACCTCGACATGACGCGCGCTGCCGTCTCGCCGGGAAGCCGCTTCACTGCCGCCGACGCGATAGATCCGGCGACGCCGTGGGATGTCCAGGCGGAGATCGCTCGGACGAGGCCTGACCTGTGGTTGGCACTGTCGAAAAATCCGTCGATTTACCCGGATCTCAAAGCCTGGCTCGATCGCCATATCAACAAGTAGCCAACGCACGAGGCACGACATACGTGGGGGCCACCCAATGGGTGGCCCCCACAGCCACGTTCACTCGTCCACACATCAAGGTGAATGAGTGGGAACGCGCGCCGCCTATCCGTTGATCTCGCGAATCTTGGACTGATCGTCGCCCGCCGTCACACAAAAGAGCTTCGCGGAACTGACACTCAGCTGAATCATGGCTTTTGAAGGAGTCTTCCCCTTCTCCGACAGGAGGTCCTTGACCGCCTCATATTGATCGTCAGAGGACATCGTCAAATACTCCCCGCAGGTCGTGTCGCCCCCCTTGGTCCTCGTTGATCCAGAGCACGCCGTCAGCGAGACCACAACCATGACGGCCGCTACGACGCCGACCGCCTTCTTCCATCGCGTCATGTCAGACTCCTAATACCTGTGTTGTGATGTGAAAGAATCGCCCTCCATCAGAGGACACTTCCAGTATCCCCCAACGCACACCCCACAGTGTCGCAAATATCACAAGTTATACACAGTAACCGTGTAGTGCTTCAGTGATGGAACGAGGTTTCCCCACTCAACAGACGCTCGTCGATGCCGCCTTCGATTCCACGACGGCCAGCCCCGCGTCGGTGAGGATCGTCGCGGCCCACCGTCTGCCCGCGGGACACACCCGCACGACGACGCGCCCGGCCACGGCCTCGTCAAGTGCGGCGGTTGCGCGCGACACGATGAGCGAACACAGTGCGTCGTCGTCCCCTTCCCCGGTTCCACGCACACCTTCGCCTCCGCGGTCATCGAGCAGGAGGACCTCGACCCCTCGTCCTCGCGCGCGACGCGCCGCTTCCACGACGGCGGTTCCGGTGAAGAAGGGAGCGCGGATCTCGTCGCGCAGCTCCGCCTCGAGCAGGCGCGCCTCCATGGCGATCTCAGGTGTCACTT
>ERZ773007.468-NODE-468-length-20333-cov-26.580185_pt1 | contig 20333 bp, 15 predicted proteins | sample MGYA00580665_ERZ773007 | MGnify/ENA primary metagenome ERZ773007 (study PRJEB29015, sample SAMEA2738122) | human oral metagenome | biome: human oral; feature: human-associated habitat; material: saliva | place: China | collected 2167 ... | reverse complement strand
CTTCGAGCTCGCGCTCATCCTCGGAGTCCTGCTCGTGCTTGTGGGCCGGGTAGGAAGACCAGTTGCCGCCCGGGGTGATGACCTCGCACGCCAGCAGGTGGGAAGTGGTGACGCCTTCGACAGCGAGGGAGTAGTTGTTAACCTGGCGCGAGCAGTCGCCGGCGCCGCGCAAATCCACGCGAACCTGGCTCTTGGGATAGTAGGCGACGGGGATGTCGCGAGCGGCGAGAGCGGAGGGGAAGGCAAAACGACCGCCGAGGGCGGAGGTGATCGTCAGGGTCTTGCCACGTCCCACGTACAGGTAGTCGGTGACGCCGGAGAAAACGCCGCGCCGGCCTTCCAGCTCGAAGGTTTCGCCATCGACATCGACGGTTGCACCTCCCGCAAGGGGCAGGACGAGGAGCTCAGCCTCGCCGGTTTCGACGACCTCGGAGGCTCCGGCCTCGAGGACGAGGACGCGCAGACCGGAGAAGGTCCAACCGGCGCGCTGGGGGTCAATATCGACGGTGAAATTGCCGTGGCCGGAGGAGCCGGCAGGAACATAAATATCGGGAAGAGTCATCGTAGTCTCCTGAAAGTTGGGCGTCGGTGCCGCGGAAAGAGAAGGGGGAACGAAGCAGGTGCTGGTCGGGTGGATTACGGGAGGGCCCCCGTTTCCATAAAGAAGCCAAGTTGTTCTTGGGTCGGCATGGCGGTCGAGCATTCGATGTGCGAACACACGTAGGCTCCCGCGGTCGAGGCGTAACGGATGGTTTGTTCGAGGTCCCATCCTTCGACGAGGCCGTGGATGAGTGCACCACCGAAGGCGTCGCCCGCGCCGAGGCCATTGACGACGTCCACGTCCCAGGCCTCGACCCACACGCGTTCGTCAGCGGTCTTGGCGAGGGTCCCTTTGGGCCCCTGCTTCACGATCGCGAGGCGAACGCCGCGCTCAAGGAGAGCGTCGGCTGCCCCCTCGGGATCGGAGACGCCCACGGCCATCTCGCACTCTTCGCGGTTGCCGACGGCGACGTCGACGCGGGACAGGACGGCCGCGACGCGCGAACGCGCCTGGGCCATGCTGCTCCACAGATTGGACCGATAGTCGAGGTCGAGGATTGTCAGGCCGCTAGAAGGGCCACGGTGGTCGAGAGCACGCAGGTGCAGATCAAAGGAGGAGTTGCGCGACAGGCCGGTGACGGTGAACCAGAAGATTTCGGCACGCTCGACGGCGCCCCAATCGATCTGATCCTCCCGCAGCTCCAGGTCTGGCGCACTCGGCTCACGATAGAAGTAGAGCGGGAAGGAGTCGGGCGGGAAAAGCTCCGTGAAGGTGACTGGGGTATGGAAGTCGCGCACGGTGACAACGTGATCAGAAGAAACCCCGAGGTGCTCCAGCTCACGGGTAACGAAACGACCGAAGGGATCGTCCCCCACCCCGGTGATGACACCGGTGCGATGCCCGAGGCGTGCTGCTGCAACTGCGACGTTCGTTGGGCTGCCGCCGAGGAACTTGCCGAAGGTCTCGACATCTTCGAGGTGCACGCCAACTTGGAGAGGATAGATATCGACGCCGGAACGACCCATCGTCAGAATATCGACATCGCGACGCTCAAGGGGCATGGTGACTCCTTCCCTCTCCATTGGGGTGGCCCGTTAGCCTGATGTTCCAAGGATGCACTATCAACAAGCAATCGTCAATCTTTGTCCGTACAATATGTAACAGCACGTCGACCCCCTAGCCGACAACAACGCTGATACCATGTAACCGTATTAAATTAATACGACGCCGCGCCGCACATGAAGGTTTGACATGTCCAAAGCATCGCCCACTCCGGAAAACTCCCCCTACGTTCCGGACATTACCCTGGACCGCTCTTCTCCCGTGCCCCTGTACTTCCAGATCTCGGAGCCCATCGCACAACTCATTAACTCTGGAGCGCTGCCCGCGGACACACGCCTGGAGGACGAGCTGTCGATGGCGGCAAGACTGCACGTCTCCCGCCCCACGGCACGACAGGCACTCCAGCGCCTCGTTGACCGCGGCCTCCTGACGCGCCGCCGCGGCGTCGGCACGATCGTTTCACCACGCCACGTCCATCGCCCCATGGAACTCACCTCACTCATGCGCGACCTGGTCAACGCCGGCCACAAGGTGCACACGACCATCCAGCACTACGAGGCGCGACCAGCCACCGCTCAGGAAGCCGACACCCTGAAGATCACCGAGGGTACCCTTGTCGTCCACATTGAGCGCACTCGCTTTGCCGACAACGAGCCAATCGCGGTCCTCACAAACCTCATCCCGGCCGACATCGCTCCCACAATGCAAGAACTCGAGTCCGCCTCTCTCTACGACCTCATGCGCGAGCGCGGAGTCACCTTAGCCTCAGCACGTCAGATAATCGGCGCACGCAGCGCGACAACGAAGGAAGCGAAGCTCCTGTCTGAACACCGCGGCGCAGCTTTACTGACGAGCCAGCGCACAACATACGACCCTTCAGGTCGCATCGTGGAATGCGGCAATCACATCTATCGCGCATCCAGATATTCATTTGAGGCAAGCCTTTTTGCCCAGTGATTAAGCATTGACATTTTGTCCTAACAAATTGTTGACAGGCGTAGGCGCTCGCCGTAGACTTGTTGCCGACAAAGAAAGTCGAGAGCGATCACAAAGGAGTGCTTCCCGCTATGTCCATCGAGTACACCCCCGGCCCCCTTCTGGACGCCGCGCGTAACACGCCCACCGCCCTGTGGAACGATTCGTCGGACCCGAGCGAGCTGGCACAGTCCATTTCCTTCGGTGGCGTCGGTGCCACCTGCAACCCAACCATTGCCTACACCTGCATCAACCAGCGTCGTGACGTGTGGCTGCCCCGCATCGCCGAGCTCGCCAAGGAAATGCCCGAGGCTACCGAGTCTGAAATCGGCTGGCAGGTCGTGCGCGAGCTATCACTCGAGGCCGCCAAGCTCCTCGTGCCCATTTTCGAGGCCGAGAATGGCCGCAACGGTCGCCTATCCATGCAGACGGATCCGCGCCTGGCCCGCAGTGCCAAGGCCCTCGCTGACCAGGCCGAGGAGTTCCACAACCTCGCCAAGAACATTATCGTGAAGATTCCCGCCACGTCGGTGGGCATCGAAGCCATCGAAGAGGCCACCTACCGCGGCGTCTCCGTCAACGTGACAGTGTCCTTCTCCGTCGCCCAGGCCGTCGTCACGGGCGAGGCCATTGAACGCGGCCTCAAGCGCCGCGAGGCCGAGGGCAAGGACACCTCCCAGATGGGCCCGGTCGTCACCCTCATGGTGGGCCGCCTTGACGACTGGATCAAGGAGGTCGCCAAGCGCGATCGCCTGTTCATCGATCCGGGTCACCTCGAGTGGTGCGGCATTGCCGCCTTCAAGCGCGCCTACCAGGAATTCCAGAAGCGAGGTCTGCGCGCCCGCATGCTCTCCGCCGCGTTCCGTAACGTCATGCACTGGTCCGAGTTCGTCGGTGGCGACGTGGTCGTCTCCCCGCCGTTCGAGTGGGCCAAGCTCATCAACGACTCGGACTACACGGTGGAAGAGCGCATGGACATCCCCGTGCGCGAGGACATTATGAAGACCCTGCTCTCGATCCCCGAGTTCGTCCGTGCCTACGAGCCCGACGGCATGACCCCGGAAGAGTTCGATACCTTCGGTGCCACCGTGCGGACTCTGCGCGGCTTCCTGCAGGCAGACGCTGACCTCGACGCACTGGTGCGCGACGTCATTATGCCCGCCCCGTGATCCACTCGGTGGCCCCGCACGATGCGTGTGGGGCCACCACCGGTCACGGTATTTTGCTCCCCAGCACACCCCGCCCAGAAAGAAGCAAAGATGCTCAACATTGCCGTCATCGGCGCCGGCCGCATCGGCCACGTTCATGCCAAGACCATCGCCGCCCACCCCGGCACCACCCTCGTTCTCGTCGCCGATCCTTTCGGCGATGCCGCACGCAAGCTGGCCGAGGTCTACGGTGCCCGCCACACGACCGACGTTGATTCCGTCTTCACCGACGAGGGCGTCGACGCCGTCGTCATCGGCTCCCCGACGCCGCTGCACATCCCCCACCTGCTCGCTGCCGCCAAGGCCGACAAGGCCGTGCTGTGCGAGAAGCCCATCGCCCTGGACATGAAGGACGTGGAGGCCGCCCGCGACGAGCTGGGTGCCGTGTCTGTACCCGTCATGTTCGGCTTCAACCGCCGCTTCGACCCTTCCTTCGCTGCGGCGCACGCTCAGCTCGAGGAGGGCAAGATCGGCGACCTGGAGAACCTGCTCATCATCTCGCGCGACCCCTCCGCTCCCCCGGCCGACTATGTGAAGGTTTCCGGCGGCATCTTCCGCGACATGACCATCCATGACTTCGACATGGCCCGCTTCTTCCTGGGCGACATCGTCGAGGTGCACGCATTCGGCCAAAACTTCAACGAAGAGATCAAGGCGGCCGGCGATTTCGACGCCGCCGTGGTCACCCTGAAGAACGCCGACGGCGTCGTCGCCACCATCGTCAACAACCGTCAGTGCCCAGCAGGCTACGACCAGCGCCTGGAGGTTCAGGGGTCGACAGGTACGCTCAACGTGGACAATATCCGCGCCACAACCGTGCGCCTGTCCAACGCCGAGGTCACGGACGCGGCCGAGCCATACCTTGACTTCTTCTTGCAGCGCTATGCGGACGCCTACCGTATTGAGCTGACCGCCTTCATCGATGCGGTCGTCGCGGGCACGAACCCCACGCCGTCCATCGACGATGCGATCGAGGCTCTGCGCCTGGCCGAGGCGGCCACGGAGTCTGCGAAGACCGGAAAGCCCGTGTCACTGGCCTAACAGCGTCGCGAAAGTCCCGGCGGGGTTCCTTCCTTCCCCGCCGGGACCGTCTCATTGTCGTAGGCCATCCAAGATGCATCTCATTTCTTCATACGGACGTACCTAGGCACCACTGTCGAGTCCCGCACACATGCTGATAGGCACACGTTCACACTCATCAGATACTTCTGAGAAAACTCCCAAATCCCCACGTTTGTCTGGACAATCAGACAGGATGGCGTAGAATAGCGCTACCGACACACTGGCCCACACATCACCGCAACTCATAGGAGAGCTGCAATGACTCACGTCTACGATCCCGCAACCGCGATCAATGACCCCAACGGCATCACGTGGGGCATGCACCCCATCGCTTGGCGCAACGACGACATTCCCGAGGTCGGCGAATGGAACACCATCGACATCATGTTCGACGACCTGGCCGAGGCCGGCTTCGCTGGCACCGAGGTCGCAGGCTGGTACCCCTCGAAGGAAGAGACGAAGGAGAAGGCTGACGCTGCGGGCCTGAGAATCGTTGCCCAGTGGTTCTCCAGCTTCATCGTTCGCGACGGCGTCGAGGCCGTCATCCCGGACTTCCGCACCACCTGCGAGTACCTGCAGTTCCTAGGCGCCACCCGCGTCGTCGTCTCCGAGCAGACCGGCTCGGTGCAGGGCATTCGCGACATCTGCATCTTCGAGAACAAGCCCGTCCTCAAGGACGAGGAATGGCCCGTTCTGGCTGAGGGCCTGAACAGGCTCGGCGAGATTGCTCATGAGTACGGCCTTGACCTGGTCTATCACCACCACCTGGGCACCGTCGTCCAGACCAAGGGCGAGACGCTGCGCCTGCTCGAGCTGTCCGACCCGGACAAGGTTTCTCTCCTCTTCGACACGGGCCACGCTTACGTGGGCGATGGCGACGTCATGGGCCTGCTGCGCGGCGCGATCGACCGCATCAAGCACGTGCACTTCAAGGACGTGCGCCCCGCCAAGATGGAAGAGTCCCGAGCAGCCAAGCACTCCTTCCTCGACTCCTTCCTCGCCGGCATGTTCACGGTTCCCGGCGACGGCACCATTGATTTCACCGAGCCCTATGCCTTCCTCGTTGAGCACGGCTACAAGGGCTGGATCCTGGTTGAGGCTGAGCAGGATCCGAAGATCGCTCCTCCGCTGGAGTACGCGCACATTGCGCGTGACTACGTGTTGGGCACGCTGCTGGGTCAGTGAGCAGCTTCGCGCGGTTCCTCAACTTCCCGCGCGAATCATGGAGGGGTGGAAGCGACGCAGTCGCTTCCACCCCTAATGTGCTGACATGCACGCACCAAGCACGGTTTGTGAATGCCTCGCCCGCCACCTCCTATTGATCCGACGCAAGGAATACTCATGGACCTGTCGACGCTGACTGCCCTCACCCGGGTCGCGCTCATAGCGTTCCTCCTCCCACTCACATACCGATGGCACTATCGTACAGTGGGCCTCTGTCACTTCCATCTCGTTAGCGCGTTTTCTCTGCGATATCACTCGCCTCGCACAGGAGTTCTCACCTATCGCACCGGCCATCACGACACCCATCGTGGCGACGGTTCCGCTGCTCCTCTCAAAAAGTTGTCGGCGCGAGCCACAGGCCCGCGCCGACAACCTCATCTCACGCCCTGGGGGCGCTCACAACGATCGGTAGAGCGTCACCGCGAGCATCGCTCGGAGGCTGCTCCCCCGCCTGCAGGGTCAGACTCTGTCCGTCCCACGAGCACGCCGCGCCCGGCGTGAGAATCGCGGAACGCGAGTAGTCGAATCCGCTCGGCAAACCCGACACCGTCGTAACAGACGCGTCCGCCACCAACGCGACGTGATCCTCGTGCGCGAGGAGGCGCACCCAGGCCTCGTCCTCGGTCGAGCGCGCGGTGACGGCCTCGATATCCGCGACCGGCAGCGCACGCACGCCGCGCAATTCCGAGCCGTACAAATCGTTCCACGCGCCCAGGCCCTCGAGACATTCGCGCTGCTCGCGCGGGATCGTACCGTCGGCGCGCGGGCCCACGTTGAGGAGGAGGCGCCCGCCGCGCGAGACCACATCCACCAGGTGACGGACAGCAGCCGCACCGCTGAGGTACTGGTGCTCGCTCTCGGCACGGTTGTAGCCGAAGGACAGACCGACGCCTCGGCAGTTCTCCCACGGCTTGCCGCTCGTCTCCGAGTCTCCCATGTGCTGATACTCGCTGGTCAGGTAATCCGCGTGGACACCGCCGTAGCGGTCGTTCGTGACACCCTCGGGACGCTTCGCGTAGAAGTACTCGAAGAGCGTCCCCAAGCCGTAGGGACCGAAGTTCTTCCCCTCATCCGGCCAGTCGATGTCGTTCCAGATGACGTCGGGCTGATAGCGGTCGATAAGGTCTCGCACGTGCACGAAGCAGTAGCGCGCGTAGTCGGCGTCCTTCGGGCGGCACAGGTCCTTGCAATCGTCCTCGGAGAGGATGGGACGCGCGGGCCGATAGTGCCAGTCCAGGCCACCCGAGTAGTACAGGCCCACTCGCAGCCCCTCGTCGCGCGCGGCGTTCGCAAAGCCCGCCACGAGGTCGGTGCACGGACCGCGGCGGACGGCATTGCGTGTGCCCGTCTCGGGGGCATCCCACAGGGTCACGCCGTCGTGGTGCTTCGTCGTCAGCACCGCGTAGCCGGCGCCGGCACGATGGAAGAGTCGCATCCACTCAGCCGGATCCCACGCGTCAGGATCCCACGCATCTAGGAACGCGTCGTACGAGGCCGAGCCGTACAGGTCCTTGTGCCTCAGCGCGGCCGGGGAACCCGGAATACGAATCGTGTTGAAGTACCACTCCGCGTAGGAATTGTGGGTGAACCAGGCCTCCCAGTCCTCCTCGACGCCCAGCTCGCCGTGGTCCTCGGCCCACGCGGGCACCGAGTAGGGGCCCCAGTGGACGAAGATACCCAGCGGGGCGTCCTCGAACCACTGCGGGGTCGGGCGAGCCAGCGAGCTCCAGCGTTGCTCGTCACTCATCGTTTCATTGCGTTCGGTCACGTTTATCACCGTCCTCCGAAGGCGCCCAGGGTGACGCCCTTTTCCAGCTGCTTCTGCAGGAACACGACCAGCAGAATCGACGGGATGGTCGTCATCGTGACCGCCGCCATGAGCGGACCCCAGTCGGTGCCGCGCTCACCCGAGAACATCTGCAGGCCCAGCGGGATCGTCGCCAGCGTCGAATCGTTGACCACGATGAGAGGCCACAGGAACGAGGACCAGTAGTCGATGAAAGCAAACACGCCGACCACCGTGATCGGAGCCTTCAAGAGGGGCAGGAGGATCTTCGTGAGGATCTGCCAGTCGCTGCAGCCGTCGATGCGCGCCGCCTCCTCGAACTCGAGGGGCAAGGACAGCAGGAACTGCCGGATCAGGAACGCCCCGAACGCCCCGAACGCGAAGGGCACGATGAGCGCGAAATACGAGTTCACGAGGCCCATGCGCTGCATGCCGATGTACAGCGGAATCACGAGGACCTCCTGGGGCAGGACGAGCGTGCCCAAGAACAGCATGAACAGGTGATCGCGCCCCTTAAAGCGCAGCCGCGCGAACGCGTATGCCGACAGAACCGACACGACGACCACGAGGGCCGCGCCGGACAACGACACGATGAACGAGTTGAGCACGACCCGACCGAAGGGAATCGAGCGCAGCGCGGAAGGATAGTTCTCCCACGCCACCTCACTGCCCGTCGGGCTGAAGGTAAAAACCTCGGTCGTGGGCTTCAGGGAGGTCGCGACCATCCACGCGAAGGGGAACAGGAACGCGACCCCAACAATCCCCAGCAGGACAACCGAAACAGCAGTCGACAGTCGTTTTTTGCTACGCATCGTAGTTCACCCACTTCTTCTGGCCCGCGAACTGCAGGGCCGTCACCGTCATGACAATCACGAAGAGAACCCACGCCATCGACGAGGCGTACCCGAGCTTGTCGAATGAGAAACCGTTGCGGTACAGGGACAACACGATCGTGTTGGTCGACTCTCCCGGGCCGCCCAGCGTCAGGAAATAGGGCTGCGCGAACACCTTGAAGGCACCGATGATCGTCATGACCGTACAGAAGAACACGGTCGGGGAAATCATCGGGAAGACGACCTTGAAGAAGCGCTGCACGCCGTTACAGCCGTCGATCGTGGCGGCCTCGAGCACCGAGGTGTTCAGGCCGTTGAGCCCGGCCGTCAGGACCACGATGTTGTAGCCCAGGCCCTGCCACAGGCTCATCACCAGCAGCGACCCCATCGCCAGAGCGGGCTTGTTCAGGAACGGGATGTGCTCGATCCCGAAGACACCCAGCGCGGAGTTCACGACGCCGTGGTCGGAGAGCAGGAGGCGCCAGATCAGCGCGTTACCGACCATCGGGGTGACCACGGGGATGAAGAAAATGACGCGCAGGACTCGGCTAAGCCATTCGGGTACGCGCTGGAGCCAGTAGCTCAGGCCGATCGAGATCACGAGGTTGAGCGCCGTGTAGCAGGCCGCAAACACGACGGTGTTACGCATGACCGTCCAGAACGCTGGGTCCGCTCCGCTGAGCATGCGCTTGTAGTTGTCGATTCCGACGAAACGGCCACCCCCGAAGAGCGACCAGTCGAAGAAAGAGATCACGAGGGACGCGATCAGAGGCAGGACGATGAACAGCAGGAAGCCGGTCATGCCCGGAGCCAGGTAGACGAGGGCGCGCACGCCGTCGCCGCGCTTACCCGCGTCGCGCGCCTTCTTCGTGCGCTTCGAGGCCTTCGCCTCACCCGTATCCGCCGCGCCCGCTGGCGCCTCGCGGCCGGGTGTCACAGTGTCAGTGCTCATCAGCAGTGTCACCTTTCCATCACAGGGACCGTGGTGGGCCCGCCGGGCAGCGCCAACCATCGTCGTTAGCGCTAACGCCAAAGGACCCACTCAACGAGGCCGGGGAACCCGAGCAGGTCACCCCGGCCTCGTCAATGGGGAGCCGGACTCAGCCGGCGGAGTTCTGCAGATCGGAGAGGATATCCTGCGCGGTCTTGGTGCCGCGGAAGCCCTCGGGCGAGTACTGCTGGAAGGACGTGTTGATCTGGTTCCACGTCGTGGTCGTCACGAGCGGGGTGCCGTTCTCGAGGAGAACCTTCACCGCCTCGGCGCTGTCAGCGGGCTTGTTCGCGGCCCACTTGTCCATCGCGGACTCGACCGAGGGGACGGTTCCCTGCTTGTCCGCCACCGAGCCAATGACCTCGGGGGTGACCAGCTGCTTGAGAACGTCGAAGGCGGCCTGCTTGTCGGGGCAAGACTTCGAGATACCGAAGCCCGACCCCTGAATGACGGCTCGGGGCTGACCCGACGGGGTCGGAATGACCGCAACGCCAAGCTTATCGCCCAGCTCCTTCTCGAAGGAGCCGTACATCCACGGGCCGTCCACGATCATCGCGGCGGTGCCGGAGGTGAAGGCGGTCTGCGCGGGGCCGTCGTTGTCCGCAGCGTTCGGAGCAACCGCGACCTGCTCCTTGTGGACCAGGTCGAAAGCGAACTGGACGCCCTCGACGAACTTGGGATCCGTCAGCGTGTTCTTGCCATCCTTGGAGACCTGTCCACCAAAAGAAATGCCGAAGTCACCGGGCGCGTTGCCCAGGAGGAGCGGCTTGACCGCCATGCCATACTTGCCGTCCCCCGTCAGAGCCTTGGCGTCCTTGAGGAACTGCTCGGTCGTGTACGAGGTCGAGGGGGCCGCCAGACCAGCCTTCTCGAACAATTCACGGTTGTAGTACAGGACGTCGGGCTCGGCGTCGTAAGGCAGGGCCAGCACCTTGCCGTCGACCGTCATGCCCTGCATCATCGCAGCGTTGTAGTCCGAGGCCTTAATGCCAGCGGCTTCCATGTAGGAGTCGAGAGGCTCGAGGAGGCCGGAGAGCTCCTGCGCACGAGCCGCCTGCGTGGTCAGGATGCAGGGCGCATCACCGGCGACCATGCGCGTCTTGACCTTGGTCCAGTAGTCGTTGAAGGAGGGACCGTCGAAGGTCAGCGTAAAGTCCGGATTCGCCTCCTTGGCAGCATCCACGAAGGACTGCCACTGAGCGCGGTCGTTTTCCGTCGAGACCCACGTGTACATCTGGTGGACCTGGTCGCCGCCGGATCCGCCGCTCGCAGCACCGCCCGAGCCACAAGCACCTACGAGCAGCGCGAACGCCGAGGCCGTGGCCCCGAGCGCAAGGAACTTGGAGATAGCGGGGCGCATCGTGCGCTCCTTCCTATTAGGGCACACGGCTCCAGTGACCCGCGCGCCGCCGATCGCCACACTCGCAACGAAGCCGCCCACGACAGGGCGTGGGCACCCCACACCGCGGCTGCATTAAAACGGATCGTCAGACGATGATCGGCCAGGCAGGCACGGCGCCGAGGCCAGCCCTGCCTCCGACACCACGGCCGACCGAGCGTTCACAATCGCCTGGTATGGTGTCCACACATACAACGAAGACGTGACGAGGGGAGATCTCTCATGCACAAGCTAACCCGCCGGGCCATCGCATTCATGTGTACAGCGGCCCTTTCCGTAGGCCTGATCGGTGCATGCGCCGGCAGAGAACAAGGACAGAACATGGAACAATGCACAGGCACGATCTACACTCTTCGAACGGCAATTCTCTACCCGCTCATCGATTCCTTCCCCTATCTCACCGTCTATTCAACCGACGCTCAAGTCGTTGATGGAACCCCCGAAGCAGAGGTTCGCGTGGAGTGGGATGAGGGAGTCAATCGCCCCGCAAACTTGAATGAGACGCTGAAGCTCGGTGAGAGCGCGACCCTCGAGAAGGTCGGGACCTTTACGCTCATCGACATGGAACCTCCTGCCCACGGCAAGCGCTGGCCAACGCCCGTGGTGTGCTTCGAGCAAGATCCCCAGCTCATGGACACTGCACGCCAATACGCCGCCGACAACAACCTCTACTTCCGCCCCGATGACGAAGAAGCGAGGCAGTCATGACGGCATCCTTTGCCTGCGACCCCGCAGAAATGACTCGACTCAAGGACAGGCACGACACCCTGCGGGGTAAAATTGACGAGATTACTCTCCCATCGGGCAGTATTAACTGGGGATTTCTGGTTGTTTCCTCCGGCTATAGCAAGCTCGAATCAGATGCCAAAAGACGCCGCGATACCATGCACAAGTGGTGCGACCAGATGTCCGGTGCTATCTCGAAAACATCGAGTGACGCTCAGGCGGGTGACTCTCACTGGGCATCCGTGATCGAGAAGGACCGGCGTACATCCCTGTAGCGCGTTGCCCCAACGACAATCGGGGTGTTGCCTCCGCTCGGACATGGCGGCTGCGTCGCCGTCAGCTCAACACCCCCTTCACGGCCTCGTCCAGCGGCTGCGCGCCGCCGCCAAGCATCCGTTCAAGCGATTCCAGCGTGTAGTGCGACGGGCCCGCCAGGAACGCGACCATCGCGCCGACCTCGGAGGCATCCACGCCCATGCGAGCTGCCCACGCACGTCGGTACAGGCGCAACTGGGTCGCGAAGTACGCCAGCTTCTCCGGCTTCGTCGAGGCCGTCACCGGCTGACCACTCTTCCAGTCGATCACCAGGAAACGCGGTCCTTCCCCGCTCACGCGCTCAAAAACCGCGTCGATTCGACCCTGGACGGACACTCCGCCCACCTCCACGGAGAACGCCTCTTCGATCGCCACCGCCCGATAGTCGGCCAGCTCCCCCGCGACGAACGCGCGGAAGTTCTCGCGTAGCCTCTCGAGGAGCTCACGCTCCTTGAGCGTCAGCAGAGCCTCATCCGCACCGTCATCGCCGCCCGCCAACGCGACGTCCTCGCCGGGCACGACCGCAGAGGGGTCCACGGCCTCGGACGCGGGATCCGCGCCCGCCACGTGCAGCTCGCGCTCTGCCCACGCGTGGAACACCGTGCCCAGGGCGGAAAACGAGCTGGGCTTGGTCGGCATCGGACGGCGCATATCGCGCGCAAACTCATCCGCGTCCTGGAGCATCGCCGACACTGACGTCGCGGGCACGCGCTCGGCCCACAGGTCCACGACCGGCGCCTCCCGGCCCAGACGGTCCTCCTCGATCAGGGCAATCGTGTCCCGAACCGACGGGTCATCACCCATCTGCGCCAAGGCCTCGAACACGTCGCGGTCCTCGGCCAACACGCGCAGCTGCGCGCGCACAGCGTCCGCCGCGGCCGCCACCCGCTGACGCGACGGGCCCGGCTCCGGCGGGAACGTTTCCGAGGCCGTCGGCGCGCTCAGCGCCGTACGCTCTTCCTCCCCCGGGACGGGAGCTATCAGGCACGTCCCGTCACCTGCGACAGAACTGACGCCCAGGTCTCGCCACGCGCCGCTGCCCCACACGCCGCGATCGTCCAGGGCCTCGACTGTGCCTTCGGAAGGCGCCGGCGTGTGCTCGAAGAGCTGGGAGCTGGCCTCCATGAGGTAGCGCGCCGGAAACTTCGTCGCACTGCTGCCCGGGTACAGCCACGAGCCCACCAGCAACTGCGCGCTGCGCGCACGCGTCATCGCAACGTAGGCGAGTCGGCGCTCCTCGCGCTCCGCGTACACGCCGACGGCGAGCCCGTACTCCTTCTTCATCCACTTCTCATAGGCGGCCGACGGCTTCTTCTCGCCCTCAACATTCAGGTCGAAAGGCGGCAGGTCCGCGTAGTCCCCTCGCAGCGGGTGGGGCAGATCCCCGCCCTCCGTCAGCCACGCTTTCTCGTAGGGCGGATCGTCCTGCCACGACACGGATTTCTTGCCCTTTCCGTGGGAGGGGAACACCCCGTCGCTCAAGCCGAAAACGGCGACGCCGTCCCACTCCAGGCCCTTCGAGCCGTGGACAGTCAAGATCTGGACGGCCTTCGGGTCCGGCTCGCCCAGGGGAGCCTCCAGCCCCTTCTCGCGTTCGTCGGCCACGCGCAAGTACGCGAGGAAAGACCCCAACGACGCGCCCGGCGTCTCCTTCTCGTAGGCGGCGGTCACCGCAATGAACTCGTCCAGCGCGGCTCGGCCCCCCATCGACAGGGGGTCCGCGATGACGTCGTCCAGGGTGCCCATGATGAGGATTGCACGCTCAACCTGCTCGGTGATCGAGCGCCCAACGCCCTCACGCACCGCGGCCAAACGCTCACCCAACAACCGCACGCGGCGCGCAGCCTCCTCGCTGATCGCGGGGCGGCCCTCCACAGTCCACCCGGGGTTGGGCGGGTTGTCCACCGCGTCCAGGAGAACGGCCTGGTGGGGGCTGGCCCCCTCCTCGCGCGCCAAGGCGCGCGCCCTGTCGCCCAGCGCGATCAGGTCGGTGGCCCCCAGGTCAATGCCCGCCAAGAGGCGCGCCAGCCACGGGGAGGCCGCCACGTCGTAGGCCAACTCCAGCGCCGCGCGCACGTCCTGCACGGCGGGCTGGTCCAGCAGCCCGCCCAGGCCCACGATCTCCGTCGGGATACCGGCCTCGCGCAGAGCGGCGTCAATAAAGGGGAAATCCTTGCGGCGCCGACTCAGGACGGCGACTGTGCGCCGTTTGCCATCCTTGGTCGCTTGCGAACGGACGCGCTTCACGAAGTCCACCGTTGCGGCCAACGCGTCCTCATACACCTGCGTGTACGCGATCTCCACGGTGCCCTGCCCCGCTCCCTTCCTGGGAACCAGGACCGGCGACTGTGCCTTGAGCGCATCCTTGCCCTGCTGATAGGAGGCCACCTCACGCAGGGGCGCGGCCACGCGATTCGCCGCGTCCAGAATAGACACGTCGTTACGCCACGCGGTGGACAGCGTGAGGGTCTGCCTGGCCTCGGGCGCTCCGCTCTGGAAACGATCCAGGAAGGTCTCCAGGGACGAGGCCGAGGCCCCCCTCCACCCGTAAATCGCCTGATTCGGGTCGCCCACCGCAGTGACTGCGTGATCCCCAAACAGCGTGGATAGGAGCTCCATCTGGATGACGGACGTGTCCTGGAACTCGTCGAGGAGGACCGCACGGAACTCCTCGCGCAGCGCGGCGCGCACGGAGGGCGCCTCGCGCACGATGCGCGTGGCCAGGACCAGCTGATCCGAAAAATCGAGAACGCCCATCTCACGTTTGCGCTGCTGATAGGTCGCAATAGGGCCCAGGAATGCGAGACGACGTCTGTTGGCCCTCAGGAGGTTGCGTGCCTCCGCATTGGTATCGCCCACCTGGGACAGCTCACGACCCAACTCCTCCAAGGCCTCGCGCGCACTCTCCACCGTGAAGCCGTGCTCGGCCAGCTCGCCCGCAAGATGCAAGACCTGCGGGACCGCATCGATCGGCCGGAGCTCCTCGTCCAGGTCGGTGGGCCACGCCTCGACGATCTGCGTCATCAGGTCGAGGGCGCCGGCCTCGGACAGCATAGAAAAATCGGGATCGATGCCGATCCGCATCCCGTGCTCGGACACGATGCGCTCCGCGAAGGAGTTATATGTCAGGGCCACCGGGTCTTCGTCCAGGCGCTCGCGCATCTGCGGCATCTCTCGTGACAGCAGTCGGATACGTTCGCGCAGGCGGTCGCCCAGCTCCCCCGCCGCCTTGCGTGTGAAAGTCAGGCCCAGGATCGAGGCCGGGGTCAGGTCCGGGTGATTGGCCAACAGCCAGAGCACCCTCATCGACATGGTCTCGGTCTTACCCGACCCGGCACCCGCGACAACCAAGAGGGGGCGGCGTGGGGCCTCGACCACGCGCACCTGCTCCGGCGTCGGCGTCTTCGTCGCGTCGACGATTGCCTGGATCTGCATCGCGCTTAGCTTCATGGCGCTGTCCTTTCCCACGTCACTCCACCACCTTGCGGCCGCGCTCACGCGCCGGACACAGCCGATCGAAGGAACAGTACCGGCACGCTTCCTCCGAGGGCGTCGCCTGGAAGTAGGGGCCGCGCGCGGCGTCGGCTACCTTGCGGACCTCCTCGTGCCACTTGCGCAGTTCCTCCCCCTCCAGGGGTTTTTGGTCAAAAGTCTTCGGTTTCTTATCCCCAAGCAGCGCGATGCGGGCGCCCGCCACCTTCTGGCCTGAAGCAAGCAGGGCCATCTGATAGGCCGCCAACTGCGGGTTGTCCGGAACAGTCTTCGCCGAATAGCCGCTCTTACCCGTCTTCAGATCCGTGACGCGCACCCCCTCATCGACATGCTCCATGCGGTCCATGCGACCGCGGATGGTCACGCCCTCAACCTGGGCCTCGACCATCTGCTCGACGTCGACCCGGCCGGGCACGCCGACGATGTAGGAGGCGAGATTATCGACGATGGCATGCGCGCGGCGTTCTGAGTGACGCCCCGCCCAGGTATCCAGGTTGTAACCCAGCTCCTCGATGCGAGCCTCCAGCGCCTCCGTCAGCTCCTGGGCGCTGCCGTGCGGGTTCTCCTCGGCCAGCGCGTGCACGAGAGTACCCAGGCTAGCTGCCGCGTTCGACGGCCCATCGGCGCCAATGGTCGACAAAAACCAATACAGCGGGCATGCCAGCGCCCGCTCGAACTGCGACGGGGAGAGCCTCACCTCCCCCTGAAACTCCTCGTCCGTCGTGGGCGTGCCACCCGCGCCCAGCCAGCGCTCCGGCTGCGCGGACGCGATGCCCTCGCGGGCCATCAGGGCCAGCAGCGTGGCCGCAAGCTCAGCGTCGACCGGATCGTCCGGCGAAGCCGCACGCGCACGCAGGTCAGCGATGTGGCCGGGCAGCGACAAGGGCGCGTCCACCGTATCAATCGGAACGACGCCGTTCTCGCGCGGCGTGCCCGCCAGTCGCGCCACCAGGTCGAAGAAAGCGGAAGGTGCGGCGTCCTCCGAGCGCACGGCACCGGCGTGCACGAAGAGGCTCGACCGTGTCAGCGCCGCCACGAACAGGCGATACTCGTCGTCCAGCACGGCTCGGCGCGCGGCCCGCGTAGAGTCGATGAGTTCCTCACGCCCGTCATCGCCGATGACCGTGCGGCCCGCGCCCACGTCCGCGAGCAGGTCGGCGCGCAGGATCCGGTCGCGCAGCCGCATATTCGGCCACGCCCCATCCTGTAGGCCAGCGAGCACCACGACCTGCCAGCGCCGCCCCATGGCCTGAGCGGGCGTGAGAACCTCGACGCCGCCCGGGCGCACGCCCACGCGCGAGATCGTGTCGATCGGCACCGACCCCGAGAGCAGCTCGGAAGCAAACTGCACGGCCGAGCCAGCCGGGTTGCGCTGCTCCCACACGTCCGCAACGCGCATGAGTGCGACGACCGCGTCAAGCTGATCGTCGAACCACGCGGAGGCCTCGTCTGATCGGATGGCCCGCGAGCGCCAGTCTTCGCCGACACCGCACGCCTCCCACAGGGCCCACAGGCGCTCCTGGGGACGCTCCCCACCCGACGCGGCAATCTCCCACATGGCTGCCGCCTTCGTCAGTGCCCGCGCGAGCGAGCGGTCATTCCACCCGCGCCGCCCCGGCGCCTCGGCTCCCTTCTCGAGCGTCGCGCGCCACGTCTCAGGATCATCGACGAGGTCGGCCACCGTCAGCGGGATCGGCGCAGTCTCGTCGCCCGCCTCCTCAGCGGCCAGGGCACGCGCAGCGTTGAGGCGGCGCAGCAGCCGGTGAACTGCCAGGGCGTCAGCTCCGACGAGAGCCGAGGGCAGGAGGCGCTCGGCCAGTTCCCGGCGCAACGCCACATCCGTGTCGCTCTCCCCCGTCGGCACCGTGACAAGGTCGAGAAGCAGTCGCGTTGTGGACTGCGACGCAAAGTCAAAGGCGCGTCCGCCCCCTGCCAGCGGGACGCCACCGCGAGCCAGGTAACGCCTCGTCTCGGCAACCATCGAGGAGCTGCGCACGATGACGACCTGGTCCGTGAAGTCGATACCGTCATGGAGGTGGTGGGCTCGCAACGCTCGGGCGATGAGCGCCCCCATCTGCGAGGGCGTGGCCCCCAGGTGCGTGGCGAGGCCACCCACCGGCGCGTCATCCGCGACCTGGGCGTCACGCCGAGCCGGCGAGCCGGACTGGGCGATACGCGAGCAAGCCTGGCGCGCCAGGTCACGAACGAGCTTCGAGGTCTCGTACACCTGCCCCAGCTCCGCGATCTCAACCCCCAGCGCCGAGGCCAACCGCCGATCCAGATGCGGCTCTCCCCCGCGATACCCAGCCACGGCCACATCCGAATCCGAGAACGCCACGATGCGGGCGCCCGCGTCCCGGCACGCGCGCAGCAGCGTCAGGGTCGAGGGCGTGCAATCCTGCAGGTCATCAACGATCACCACGTCGGGCACCGGACAGGGCGCCTGCACGCCGCGCTCGGGCGCCTCGCTCTCCCACGCGCGAATAAGATCCGCAGCAACGGACTGAATACGCGACAGATCCACGCGCAGGGTCTGCGGGTACTCAGGGGAGCGCTGTGGCCCCTCCTCCAGGGCAGCAACGATCGCGCCCGCGCCCTCCCATTCGGGATGCCCAAAACGCGCCCCGGCCTGGGACAAAGCCGCCGAATCCATCCCGGCCTCGCCCACGCGCGCCACCAGATTACGAAGCTCCGCGCGAAACGCCGGCATCGCACGCATCTGCTCACCGATATCCTCCGGCCAGGGCGCCTCCACGGTCTGCAACAGCTCTGCCAGCAGCTGATCCTGGGCCGCGCCCGTCACCAGCTCCACGCCCTCCAACGGCTCAAGGCGCTGCGTGCGCCACGTGGCCACCACCTGATACGCAAAAGACGCGGGCGTGCGCACCGGACGCACCACATCGGGGCCCAGCGCCTGCGCGCGCGGCGTCAACACGTCGGCGCGCGTGCGATCAGGAGCCAGAATCAAGGCCGAGCCACCCGCGCGCACAGCCTGCTCGAACACCGCGAGCGCGCACGTGCTGCGCCCCGAACCGGGGGCCCCACGGGCGATCACATCCGCGCCGCGCGCCGCATCGACGACCCCGCGCTGCGCCTCGTTCAGCTGCGGCAGACGCCACCAACCATCCGGGCGACGCCGCAACCTGACCTTGATTTCGCTCATGACGCAATACTGACAGACCCCACCCACATCTGCGGCACATATGATGGGCGTGACGACATTTACCAGCAAGGAGTCATCATGGAGATCTTCATCGGCATCCGCGACAACACGCGTCAGCTCGGTCTCGACGTCGACATGACCGAAAGCGAGCTCATGGCCAAGGTTCACGAGGCCCTTGCCGCCACCAACGGCGTCCTCGACCTCACCGATACCAAGGGCCAGCGCACCCTCGTGCCCGCCCGGGCCCTCGCATACGTGCAGGTCGCCGCCAAGTCCGAGCGCCGCGTCGGCTTCGCGATTCACTGATGCGCTGATCGCGCCCACACGAACGAGGCCGGGGTTCCTCGGGCGGTCACGATACCGCCCGAGGAACCCCGGCCCCGTCTATACCCTGTGGTCTCAGGCCTTCAGGTGAATGTCCCTCATGCGCTCCCCGTGGCGCTTAATCACGTACTCCGTGATCTCATCGACGTTCTCCGGGGAGACCGCCAGCGACGGGTAGGTGAACAGCGTCGCGCGCACGAGGCCAAGGGCCTCGCCCGCCACGCGACGACCCCACAGGGACAGACGCGACGACAACTGCTCATCCGCCTCGATCTGCGGGCCCAGGTGCGCGCGCACCCAGTGCCCCTGCTCGAAGGGCCACACGTCCTCGATCCCCTCAAACAGGCCGTGCACCTGCGCGACGCGGATCAGCATGTCCCCCAGCATGCCGCGCGTAATGAACGTCTTGACGGCTCGCTCCGCGAACGTCGTGGGTCGCGTGCGCGCATCCAAGTCATCGTACGCGCCAGAGAACGCGTCACCTGCCGCCAGCAGATCAAAGCCGCGGTGCTCGCTCCACACCTCAAGCTGCTGGTAAAGCTTGAAGCACCGCGCCGCCATGCGCGCGTGCTCCACGTGGGCCTCGAACGTGGGGGCCTGCTCGCCGTCCTTCGCCAAGCGCGTCATAAACGCGAGCGACGAATAGGCGAGAATACCAAGGACTTCAGCGTCGTCGGCGGGGACGGAATCAAACTCGTGTGCCATGGCTCCAGCATAGTGCCTGACAAGCTCGACGGCCCGCCCTTGGGACCCTGTTCTTCCCGATTTGCGACAGTCCCTGTGACCAGCCCCTCCCCCGCGAACTGCTCCCACACCGTTACACTGAAAGACGACAACCGGACGACCGGTCGCATTTTTGAATAAGTAACACGTACGCGCGGACGAGCATCCCCGCGCCAGATAATGCGCGATCGGCACCGACCCCAACCCCGGAATAGCCCGGGAGACAAGGTAGATCGTGACCAACACGAGCACTGAGGCAACCGTGCCCACCCCCGACGTCGACGCCACCGAAAAGGCCACCCCGGCCTCGTCCGTCGAATACTCCGCAGGCGTCGTCCGCCTCGGCAACATCAAGCCCGCAGCCCCCGAGGTCGAAGAGGCCACCCCGGACATTACCGGCAAGGGCGAGGACCTCGACAAGAAGTCCTTCGCGGACTTCGGCGTCACCGACCCGATCGTCGACGCCCTCGAAGACAAGGGCATCACGCACCCCTTCCCGATCCAGGCCC